>Ga0209350_1000596_pt1 | contig 19058 bp, 12 predicted proteins | sample GraSoi013_2_20cm_2_FD_185822 | JGI IMG/M metagenome (GOLD analysis project Ga0209350, IMG submission 185822) | Grasslands soil microbial communities from the Angelo Coastal Reserve, California, USA - Sample 09_27_2013_2_20cm (SPAdes) (version 2) | ecosystem: Environmental > Terrestrial > Soil >...
CGACGTGCGGCTGCCGATCGGCGGGTTCTTCAGTCTGCTGGGCCTGCTACTTACGGGCTACGGATGGGCGACCCTGGGGGTGCCGGGAGCATCGCCCACCGGCCTCCCGATCGATTTAGTCTGGGGCGTTGCGCTTTTCGTGTTTGGGGTCGCAATGCTCGGCTTGGCACGTCGCGCGCGCAAACCCTCTAAGGAACGTCTGCACAAGTGATCGTGGCGCTGGGGGTCGGGGCGGAGGGCGCTTTACACGCGAGGGCGCCACGAAGGCGGACCTCGGATGCGCGGAGCTGGCTCGGGCAGGCACACGTCCCCGTGGCATGTTTCGGAGTGCCCTCGCGTGTAGGCGCCCCTAGCCCCGACCCCCAGCGCCACGCACCGGGTTGTGCAGAGGTTCCCTAACCCCTAGCCCCTAACCCCAACCCCTCCCCCCCGAAAGGAGCTGTCCCGTGTTCCCGCGATTCACCACGTTCATGTGCCTCGGTCTCGGGCTCGCGGTCGCACACCAGCCCGCACGTCCGCTCGACAACAAGCTGGCCCGCACGCCGCCGATGGGCTGGAACAGCTGGAACCACTTCGGGTGCGACGTCAGCGGGCAGCTCATCAGGGAGACGGCGGACGCGATGGCGAAGAGCGGCATGCGCGACGCGGGCTATCAGTATCTCGTGATCGACGACTGCTGGCAGGTCGCCCGCGACGCCGCGGGCCGGCTCGTCGCCGATTCGGTCCGCTTCCCGGGTGGCATGAAGCCGCTGGCGGAGTACGTCCATTCCAAGGGGCTCAAGTTCGGCCTCTACACCGACGCGGGGCGCCAGACGTGCCAGCGCCGCCCCGGCACGTACGGCTCCGAGGAGATCGATGCCCGGACCTTCGCCGAGTGGGGCGTGGACTACGTCAAGGAGGATTGGTGCAATTCCGAAGGGCTCGACGGGCCGACGCAGTACGCCAAGTTCCGCGACGCGCTCGCCAAGGCTGGCCGCCCCATCGTGTTCAGCATCTGCGAGTGGGGCTCGAACCGGCCGTGGGAGTGGGGCCCGCGCACCGGCAACCTCTGGCGCACCACCGGTGACATCGGCGACCGGTGGGCCAGCATGATCGCCCTGCTCGATCTCAACGCGCAATACGCGTTGGCAGCGAGCCCCGGGGCGTGGAACGACCCCGACATGCTGGAGGTCGGCAACGGCGGTATGACGGAGGACGAGTACCGCGCCCATTTCAGCCTGTGGGCCCTGATGGCCGCGCCGCTGATGGCGGGGAACGATGTCCGCACCATGGCGGCGTCGACCCGCGACATCCTCCTTAATAAGGAAGTGGTCGCGGTGGACCAGGACTCACTCGGCGTGCAGGGGATGTTGGTGCAGGAGCCGGCTCCTGACCTGCAGGTGTGGGCGAAGCTGCTCAGCGACGGCTCCCGGGCGGTCGTCCTCTTCAACCGCTCGGCGCTGCAGACGGTGATCACCGCTTCCTGGCGAGCCCTCGGCATCCGCGGCCCCGCGCGGGTACGCGACCTGTGGGCCCACGCCGACCTCGGTACGTTCCCGGGGCGCTTCATGGCTACCGTGCCGGCGCACGGGGTGGTGATGGTGCGGGTCTCGCCCGCTAGCGGCGGCTAACCCGCTGCGAGATACCCTTCGTTCCAGTCGATCGTGAACTGGCCGCCGCAACGCCCACAGCGCATGTCGCTGCTGCGACGCTCCAGTGCCTGGCGCTCGCGGCAGTTGGGGCACACCGCGTAGCGGCCTCCCCAGGCGGGGGGCACCTGCGACACATCCCGCAGCTCCGCGACGACGGTCCAGCGGCGTGGCGGCGTGCCCACGATCTCCAGAAACGGTCGCGGCACGGTCACGCGGCCGCCGCGGACGTCCAGCACCGCCTCGAGCGGGTGGAGCTCGAGGACGCGGTACCAGGCGCCCCGGCGCAGACGGACGTTGAGATCGGCGTTCAGGCGGGCCCACTGCAACGCAGGCACGGTGTGATACCTCGATACACGGCCAACGCTGGAGAGTGCAACAACCGCGCCCCGCGCGCCAGGGGCGGCCTCAGGGCCGCTCTTTTCCGACCCAGATCGCTCCGTTCGTGCTTGATTTCACCGCGGCTTCGATGAACTCCACGCCGTGCAGTCCGTCAGCGACAGTCGGGAACAAGACCTCGCCGTCGGGCCGCTGGCCTCGCCGGGCCGCACGGATCGCGTGGGCCACCTCCGTATAGATCGTCGCGAAGCCCTCGAGATAGCCCTCGGGATGGCCGGCGGGGATGCGAGTGACGCGCGCCGCCGCAGGCCCGGCGCTCGGGCCAGCCCGCGTGAGCCGGCGTCGCGGCTGGCCGAAGGGTGCGTGCCACAGCTCGTTGGGATTCTCTTGCTGCCACTCGAGCCCGCCTTGCGTGCCGTAGACCCGCAGGCGCAGCCCGTTCTCGTTGCCGGGCGCCACCTGGCTGGCCCACAGCATGCCGCGCGCGCCGCCCTGGAACCGCAGCAGGATCTGGGCGTCGTCGTCGAGCCGCCGACCGGAGACAAACGTGGTCAGATCCGCACACAACGCGTCGAGCCTGAGCCCGGTGACGAAGCAGGCGAGGTGGTAGGCGTGTGAGCCGATGTCACCGAGGGCACCGCCCGCGCCCGCCTGGGCCGGATCGGTGCGCCACGCGGCCTGTTTCTGGCCCGTGGCCTCGAGCCGCTCGGTCAGCCAGTCCTGCGCGTACTCGACCTGGACCACGCGGATCTCGCCCAGCTCGCCAGCCGCGACCATAGCGCGCGCCTGACGCACCATCGGGTAGCCGGTGTAGTTGTAGGTCACCGCGAAGATCTTCCCGCTCTGCTCCGTCAGGCGCATGAGGTCGCGCGCCGCGGCGGCCGTCGTCGCGAGCGGCTTGTCGCAGATGACGTGGATGCCGGCCCGAAGAAACGCGGTGGCGACCGGCGCATGCAGATGATTGGGCGTAACGATGGCCACCGCCTCGATCCCGTCGGGGCGCTTCGCCTCGGCGGCGGCCATCGCCGCGAAGTCGTCGTATGCCCGGTCGCGGGCGAGGCCCAGCTCGAGCGCCGAATCGATGGCGCGTTGCCGCGCGGACGACAACGCACCGGCCACGAGCGCGTAGTGGTCGTCGAGCCGCGCCGCCATGCGGTGCACGGCGCCGATGAACGCGCCCTGCCCGCCCCCGACCATGCCGAGGCGGATGCGACCGCCGGCCGCGGCGTCGCCGCGCCCCTCGATCACGAGGCCTTCCCGTCGAGCCCGAGCAGGCGGCGATTCGCGCCCTGATCGACGCCCGAGTCGGCGAAGTCGTCGAAGGCCCGCTCCGTCACCCGGATGATGCGGTCCCGGATGAACCCCGCACCCTCACGAGCACCGTCTTCGGGATGCTTGAGACAACACTCCCACTCGAGCACCGCCCAGCCGGCGTAGCCGTATTGGGCGAGCTTCGCGAAGATGCCGCGGAAATCGACCTGGCCGTCGCCGAGCGAGCGGAACCGGCCGGCGCGCTCGAGCCATGGCTGGAAGCCGCTGTAGACGCCTTGCCGGCCGGTCGGATTGAACTCGGCGTCTTTCACATGGAACGCGACGATGCGCTCGTGATACCGATCGATGAAGTCGAGATAGTCGAGACACTGCAGCACAAAATGCGAGGGATCGTAATTGATGCCGCAGCGCGGATGATTGTCGAGTCGGTCGAGCAGCATCTCGAACGTGGCGCCGTCGAACACGTCCTCGCCGGGATGCAGCTCGAAGCCGACGTTGACACCTTGCGAGTCGCAATAGTCGAGGATCGGCTTCCAGCGTCTAGCGAGCTCGTCGAACGCGGTCTCGATCAGCCCAGCGGGCCGCGGAGGGAACGGGTACAGGAACGGCCAGGCCAGCGCGCCGGTGAAGCTCACCATCGTATCGAGGCCGAGGTTGCGGCACGCCTTCGCCCCGGCCTTGACCTGCCCCACCGCCCATTCGGCCCGGGCGCTGGGACGGCCCCGAACCGTCGGGGCGGCGAACCCATCCACGACGGCGTCGTAGGCCGGGTGCACGGCGACGAGGTGGCCCTGGAGGTGGGTCGACAGCTCGGTGATGACGAGGCGGTGCCCGGCGAGCACCCCTGCGATCTCGTCGCAGTAGGTCTTGCTCGAGGCCGCCTTGTCGAGATCGAAGAGCCGCGCGTCCCAGGTCGGGATCTGGATGCCCTGGTAGCCGAGCGACGCGGCCCAGCCCGCGAGGCCCGCGAGCGAATTGAACGGTGGCGTGTCCGCGGCGAACTGGGCGAGAAAGATCGCCGGGCCTTTGATCGTCTTCATGGGATGGTCACTCTGGGGCGTTCGTTACGAGGACTGCAGCGAGGCGCATGCCCATAGTATCTGCTCCTCGGCGTGGGGTGAGCAAGGGAGCGGCGTGTCCGAACGGAACCGCCGACTCCCTAGGTTGACAGCCTCCCCGGTAAGCCCAGATTGAGACAGGCTCAGACGCTGTGAACCCCAGGACGTCATATCGTGCGGCCTCGCCCAAGTCTCGGGGGGAGCGAATCGCGAAGCCGGCTGAGTGCGGACGCCCGTTCAGCCGGTTTCTTGTTTTGGAGGGGCTGGTGAATGGAACTCTGGGTCGCCGAGCTTCAAGGAGGCAGGCCGGAAGCCGCGTGGGACTTGTTCCTGAACCGCTACCGGCGCCTCATCTTCGCGGCGATCCGTCATTACGCCGAGGACTATGATGATGTGATGGACGTCTTCGCTCGCGTGTGCGAAGCCATGCGCGAGAAAGACTTCGCCCGGCTGCGCGGCTGCGCGTCTCGCGTCGATCCGAACCGCCCGTTCTCCACTTGGCTCTTCACGGTCGTCCACAACCTCACCATCGATTGGTTCCGCCACCTCAACGGCCGCCCACGGCTCAACGCTCTGGCGGCCGCGCTGCCGCCCGTGCAGCGGCGCATCTTTCAGTATGTCTTCCTGGAGCAGCGGACCCATGTCGAAGCCTACGAACTGGTCCGCTCCCGCGACGGAGCCGACTTCACCTTCGGTGATTTCCTGAAGGAACTCGCCGCCACCTATCGCGCGGCGACCGCCCTGAACGGACGGGTCGCCGTCGCGCTCGTCGTCCCGCCGCCCTCTGAGAACTCGGATCCCCCTTCCGATCCGGCGGAGCTCGCCGAGCAGCAGGGGATCCTCGCGGCCGCCCTGGAGGCGCTGCCTCCCGAGGACCGGCTCGCCGTCCGGCTCTACGTCGTCGACCGAATGCCGGCCGAGCAGGTGGCTCGCGCCCTCGGATACCCCAGCGTCAAGACCATCTACAACCACGTGTATCGGGCCCTCGCGGCAATCCGGACCCGCCTCGAGCGAGCGGGGATCAAGGAAGGAGACCTGTGAACCCGGTGCGAGCAGTTCCGGACCGGCCATCCGTACCACGTGGGCGATGGCTGAAGCCATGCTGTGGAGGGGGCGCGTGACCCACCCACTCCCCGAGGCCCTGATTCCCCACGCTCTGGGCAGCGGGGACCCGGACGTCGCACGCCACGTGGAGGACTGCTCCACCTGTCGCGCCGAAATCGCTCGGCTCCGAGAAGCGGCGGGAGCGCTACGGGCGTCGGTGTCACTCGAGCGCCTGGCCGAGAGCGCCGACTGCCTCGACGAGGTGGCGATCGCGGATTTCGTCGCGGGACGCCTCCGCCCTGAAACACGAGGCCCCGTTGTCACGCATCTCCTCAATTGTGCCCGCTGCCGCTCGGTCGTCCTGGCTACTGGTCGCCTCCTTGCCGAGGAGGGGTTGCCGGCAGAGGCGCACCGACGCGCGTGGCGGCGCTGGTCGTTGCCGCTCGGGCTCGCCGCGGCGGCAGCACTCGTGTTGTTGCTTGTGCCGCGCCGGGGCGACGACGGTCTGATGCCCGGCCTGAGGGACTCGACGCTGACGACCGCTGGCGCCCCCGTGCCGCTCGCCCCGCGTGGGGCTGTAGCCCGGGTGGACCGGGTCATCTGGTCCAGCGTGCCGCGGGTCGAGCGGTACCGCATGCGACTGTACAACGGCGAGGGTGCCGTCCTCTGGACCGTAGAGACGGCGGACACATTGCTGGCGTTGCCCGACTCCGTCGTGCTGTCGCCTCGCATCACGTACTTCTGGAAGGTCGAAGCGCAGACCGAGTGGCAGCGGTGGGCCGCCTCCGATCTCGCGGAGTTCCGGCTCGAAGGGTCGCGATGATCACCCTCCTGGCGGCATTCTCCGTCGTCGCCCTGTCCGCTCAGAACCCGCAGGCCGTGGGCGAGCTTCGCGCGCTCGCGAGAGACGGACCCGACTCGGTGTTGATCGAGCGTGCCCGGCAGCGCCCGAATGACGCGCGGGAGGCCCTGCGCCAACTACTGGCTGCCGCAGGCAGTGGCGGGGATACCGCCGGCGTGGCCGCCCTCGCAGGCGCGGAGCGTCTCGCCCGCGCGTTCGGCGTCGCGTGGCTTGATTCGTTCCTGGTGCGGCGCGTGGCGCGGTTTCGCTCGTTGTCCCCGGCCGACCGACAGGCCACGATCGCCGCGGACAGCATCCGGCAGATTGGCGCGGCGGCAGTGAGGAGTTCGCGCTTCGACGCCGCGATGCCCCCGTTGCGCGAGAGCCTAAGGCGCTACGAGGCTCTGGCCGACACCGCCGGGATCGCCGTCACGCTGAGCGCCGTCGGCCAGACGCTGCATCGCACCCACGAAAACGATAGCGCCGAGGTGTACCTGCTGCGGTCGCAGGACCTTGCCCAGCGGGTCGGTGACTATCGGACGTTGGGGAAGGACGCGCACGATCTGGGCAGCGTCTACTGGAGAAGGGGGGAAAACCGGGACCCAGGCGAGTCAGTCGCCCGCACCAAGGACTTGCAGCGCGCCAAGGAATCATTCGCCCGCGCCCAGGAGATCTTCGAGCGGATCGGGGACTCGGCGGCCGTAAGGAGCGAGTACAACAGCTTCGGCCTCATCGCCTGGACCGGGGCCGACCTCGCGGAGGCACGCCGTGCCTTCGAGACGGGGCTGGCTGCGAGCCGGAGCGCGGGCGACTCCGGGCAGGCCGCGTTGTTCCTCAGCAATCTCGGTGGCGTCGCTTTGGAGCAAGGCGACTACGCCGGGACAGACGACCATCTGCGCGAGTCGCTCGCGATCTATCGGGCGCTCGGGGATCAATTGAACACGGCGCAACAACTCCGCGAGCTCGGCATACTCGAGCAGCGGCGCGGCGATTATCCAGCCGCCCTTGCGACCTTCTCGGAGGCCGCGAGGATGGCGCAGCGCTTGGGTCCACTCCCCTACGGCGGTCTGATCGACCCGTGGGTGCTCCTTGCGCAGACCCGCACCCTCATGGGCGATCTGCAGGGCGCCGGCAGCGAGCTGGACCGGGCTGAGGCGTTCGCGCGTCGGTACGGCGGAGCCCGGGCTAGGAGTGCGCTGATGATACTCGCGTTCCAACGGGGTCATCTCGCCCTGCAATTCAATCGGCTCGCCGAAGCCGAGCGGCAATACGCGCGCGCGCGCCGGCTCGGCGCCGACAGTACGGAGCTCGCGCAGCAGTCCGTGGGGTTAATGCTGCGGCGTGGGAACCTGCGGGGTGCTCGCAGACTCCTGGAGCAACAGTTAGTGAGTGGCCCCCTCGATCCTCACAACGCGGCCCAAGTCCGTGTGTCGCTCGGCCTGATCGCGTTGCAGCTCGGGGATACGACGGCGGCGCGCCGGGCCTTCCGTGAGGCGTTGGACACGTTGCGCGCCGTGGGTACCGCGGTGGACGAGGCCAGTGCCCTGTACGAGCTCGGCGACCTGGAAGCGCGGACGGGACATGCGCTCGCCGCGGAATCGCTCTACCAACGCGGGCTCGCGCGCCTCGGCGCGCACGCCGCACCCCAGGTCGCATGGCAGCTGCACGCGGGTCTGGCGGACGCGCTGCGGAGTCGCGGCGCGCTCGCGGACGCGGCTACGGAGTTCCGCGCGGCCATCGAGGGAATCGAGCGGGTCTCCGGAAACTTGCCGGTGGAGGAGCAGCGGGCCGCCTTCCGGGCGGACAAATGGGATGCGTACGTCGAGCTCGCGCTGGTCGAACGGGCGCGTGGGCGGACGGAGGCGGCGTTCGAGGCGAGCGAGCGGCTGCGGGAGCGGCAGATGCTCGACCTGTTGGCACGGGGGCGCGTCGCTGGGGGCGAGGCGGCTCCCGAGCTGGCGAGCCGCGAGCAGGATCTCCGCCGCAGGATGGCGGAGCTGACGCAGCAGCTCGAGAGTTCGCCTGACAGCACGCCGGGCCTCCGCGACCCGGCCGACGCAGCCGCAGGGGCGACCGCCGCGGCGCTGGCACGTGCCCAGGAAGCCTACAGCACGCTGCTCGTCGAGATGCGCGAAGCGAACCCGGCGTACGCAGCGCTTCTACACGGCGAGGTTGCGCCCACGCGGCAGGTGATGAGCGCGCTCACAACGGATGAGGCCCTGCTCGAGTACCTGGTAGGTGACTCGACCACCGTCCTCTTCGTTGTCACGCGAGACACGGTGGCAGCGTTCGACCTCAAGATCAGTCACAACACGCTCGCAGCGCAGGTGGACTTTGCGCGCTCGACGCTCGCAAGCGCGAAAGAAGGCGCCGTCCGCCGGGCCTGGCGGCCGTCCCTCCGTCGGCTGTACCGCCAGCTGGTCGCACCGGTCGAAGCGAGCGGCCTGCTCGCGGGTAAGCAGCGGCTGCTCATCGCGCCGCACGCCGAGCTGCACTACCTCCCTTTCGCGGCTCTCGTGCGGCCGGGACCGCCGGAGCAAGTCCTGGTCGAGCGCTATGTCCTCGAGTATGTGCCGTCGGCGTCGGTGTGGTTGCGGTTGCGTGCACGACCGGGACCGCCGGCGCGGGCCGGTGTGCTCGCCCTGGCTCCCCGCGTCGCGGCGCTTCCGGGATCGCGCGCCGAGGTCGCCGCCATTGGGCGCATCTTCGGGACGCAGGCGCGCGTGCTGGTCGGACCTCAGGCAACCGAGAGCGCGTTCCGCATGTTTGCCCCGGACCAGGGCATCGTGCACCTTGCGACCTTTGGCGTCCTCAACAAGCGGAACCCGTTGTTCTCCTTCGTCGAGCTCGGCCCGGGAGAGAATCAGGATGGGCGGCTGGAGGTCCACGAGGTGTTCGGGCTCACCCTCAATGCGCGCCTGCTGGTGTTGAGCGCCTGCCAAACGGGGCTGGCAGCGGGTGCCCTCGCGGACGTGCCGCCGGGCGACGACTGGGTGGGGTTGGTGAACGGGTTTCTCTATGCCGGGGTGTCGAACGTCATGGCGACGCTGTGGCCGGTGGCCGATGTCGCCACTGCGCGGCTCATGGAGCGGTTCTACACGGAGCTCGCGGCCGGACGCTCGGAGGCGGAGGCGCTCGCTCTGGCCCAACGGGCAGCCGTGCACAACTCCGCCACAGTACATCCGTTCTTCTGGGCCGGCTTCACGCTCGTACGAGGGCGATAGTCCCCGACTCTCCCCTCCGTTCGCCTGCTGAAAGTCTACGCTGAGCAACCCGCCCGCGGCTGTCCGTAGCACGGGGGCGTGGTTCACCGCCGAAGGTCGACCACTCTACCGAGCCGTCCCCATTACGGAGGGTGTATGACCTTGCGCCGCTCTGGCTTCGCGTATCCGGTCCTATTGCTCTCGTTGATCCGCTTCAGCGGCTGCGACGGGAACCATCCGCTCGAGCCGCCCAGCGATGATGGGCCCACGCTGAGCGCCGCCAGCCAGAAGGGCCCCTCGGGCCTCGTCGCCAACCCGCTCCCGGGCGCCATCAGCCTCGGTTGGCAAGACAACTCTCCCAACGAGACCGGCTTCGACGTGCTCCGCTCCACGACAGGGGCGAGCGGCGCGTTCACCAGCATCACCACGACGGCAGCGAAGGTCACGTACTACACCGACACGGGACTGGACCCGAAGCAGCCGTACTGCTACAAAGTCCAGGCGCTCGGGCAGCAGAAGCGCGTCATCGGCGTCTCCAACACGGTATGCGCCACACCGCTGCGGCTCGAGCCGCTGGCCGCGTCCAAGGTCGCCGCAGTCTTGGTCAACACGTGGACCGTGCAGATCACGTGGACCGCCAACTCGATCAACGAGGACGGATTCCGCGTGGAGCGCGCCGGCAGCGATGCCGGGCCCTGGACCGCGCTCCTGACCACGAGCCCGGGCATTACATCGGCGCAGGATGGCAACAGCACGCCGAGCCAGGAGCGGGTCTGCTACCGGGTCGTCGCGTTCAACAAGTACGGCGATGCCCCTCCCTCGAACACGGCTTGCACCGCGTTTCCGTTCGCGCCGACCAACCTCGTCGCCAAAGCGGTGGATGGTCAGACCATCGACCTCACGTGGACGGACAACTCCGCCTTTGAAGACGGCTACGAGGTGCAGCGCTGCTGCCAGACCGGGTCGATCGTCGTGGCCAACCTGCCGGCCAATGCAACCACGTATCGCGACGCCAGCCTGGTCCCGAACGCGCAGTACTCCTACACGGTGCGCGCCAAGAAGGACCAGGGCTTCTCGGAGTACTCAAACTACGCCAGCGCGATCACCGCCACCGCGCCGCCGAGCGCGCCCGTAGCCGGGGCCTATCCGTCCTCGAGCAGCAGCATCACGGTGTACTGGTACGACACCACCGGGATCGCCGAGACGTTCCGCGTCGAGCGCTCGTTTGACGGCGGGGCGAGCTGGATGGCCTTCGGGCCCACTATTCCGGGACAGACCAACCTCTACGACGAAGGACGCGCGCCCGAGCAGCAGGTGTGCTATCGCGTGTACGCCGCCAACAGTCTGGGCGAATCGGGCCCTTCGAACCCCGCCTGCACGGCCCCCCCGATCGGTCCGACCGACCTCGTCCCCACGACCGTCGATTATCAGACCATCGACCTCAGGTGGACCGACAACTCCGGCGTCGAGGACGGCTATTGGGTGCTCCGCTACGACTACTCGTATGGTGATTGGGTAATCGCAGCCGAGCTGCCGGCGAACACGACGACTTTCACCGACACTGGCCTGTGGAGCGACACGTGGTACTCGTACTACGTCGTGGCGTCCAGGGACGGTGGCACCTCCGATTACTCGAACCCGGTCGACGCCCTCACCGCCCCCCTCCCGGTCGGGGCCCTGAGCCTGAGGGCGACGCGCACACCCCACGTCACCGCGTCCTCGCGCGGGTTGACGCCCGGAGCGCCCACGAGGCGGCCGATGAAACCAATGACCACGCAGCGGCGGCCCTCAACCCTGAAGCGGCACGAGGGAGGCGCACCATGACCGCACGACGCACTCACCTGCCGGTGTTGTTCCTGGTTCTTACGCTGCTGGGCTGCGACCGCCCAGACGCCGCGGGCGTCGGCGCACCGAGCTTTACGGTGGGCGGCGTCGGACGCCCGTCGGTGCTCGTGAACCCGAACGCCAACGACCAGGGCACCGCGAAGACGATTCAAGAGGGGATCGACATGGTGGGTGAGGGCGGCACCGTGCTCGTGCTCCCCGGTACGTACGCCGAGGCGATCGTCATCGGCAAAGGCCTCACGCTCCAGTCGGTGGAGGGCGAGAGCGGACCGGTGGTGGTCGAGCCACCCGGTGCTCCGACCACGGCCGTTGCGATCACCACGCGGGCGCCGGTGGTCATCCGCGGACTCACCGTGCACGCCACCGGCGTCAACGGCATCCGCGGCGCCGGGGTCGTCGACGTCACCGTCGAACGGGTCAGCGTCACGGCGGTGAGTCCTCCCTTCGGGGTCGACAGGTTGATCTCCGTCGCCAATGACCCCAATCCCACCGGGGCGCGGGCGCGACTCACCGTGCGAGAGAGCTTCATGGACGGGACCATCGCGTGCACGACGTGGCCGGCCGCCTGCACGTTCGACGCGGCGGCCACCTTTCCTCAGGTCTTCGGCATAATCGCCGGCGGAGATGTGGACGCGCGGCTCGAGCGCAACGTGATCCGTCGCGCTGGCGGCGCCTGCATCTTCGTGGTGGTTCGGAACGACCTCGGCGGCGAGACCAACGCTGACATCCTCGACAACGACCTGGACGAATGCCATCCGCTGGGCCGGGCGGGCGCGATCTTCGTGGCTCCCGCCGGGGCAACCAATCCCTCTGCGACGCTGCCTGTGCGAGTGACCGGCACCGTCAACACCGTGGGCAACACGGTCGCGAACACCTCCGGCTCGTGCCTCACCAGCACCGCCATCAGCTATGTGGTCCTCGGGGGCCGCATCGAGCGGAACCGCATCGCGGGTGTCGTGCAGGCCTGCGCGTTCCCGACCGCGCGCGCTCGTCCCGGGGCGATTTGGCTGGGAAGTCAGCTGCCGTTCTACCCGCCAGTCGTCGCCCAGGTGCGGTTCAACGACATCGCTGGGAACGCCCAGGCCGGGCTCGGCGTGGGGTCGAACATGACGACGCCCGTAGACGCGAGTTGCAACTGGTGGGGTGCGGCGAGCGGACCGTCCGGCGCGGGAACGGGCACGGGGGACGCGATCGTCGTGGAGCTGGGTGCCGCGATACCCGGCTTCGTGCCGTTCGCGACGGCGCCCATCGCGGCGTCGCCGGCGACGGGCTGCTGAGTGAGAGAAGCCACGAGACCCGGGGGACTCATGCATCGCAACGTATCGAACGTCTGGTGGTTGGCGGCGGCCCTCGGGTTGGCGCTTGCGGGCTGCGGCTCTGACTCGACGGCACCTAGCGGACGTCCGGCCGCCGGCCAGATCGCCTTCTCGACCGATCGCGACGGCAATCCGGAGATCTACGTCATGAACGCCGACGGCGCGGGCGTCCGCAACCTTACGAACAACCCGACCTTCGACTTCGAGCTCGCCTGGTCGCCGGACGGCACGAAGATCGCGTTTAGCAGCGGCCGCGACGGCGACACAGAGATCTACCTGATGCACGCGGACGGCACCGGCCTAGTGAATCTGACGCACAGCCCAGGCCAAGACCTGTGGCCCAAGTGGTCGCCGGACGGCACGAGGATCGCCTTCTATAGCGAGCGCGACGGCAACGGGGAGATCTACGTGATGAACGCTGACGGGTCGGGGCCCGTCAACTTGACGAACAACCCAGACGGAGATGCACGTGCCGATTGGTCGCCAGACGGCACGAGGATCGCCTTCTATAGCAACCGCGACGGCAACGGGGAGATCTACGTGATAAACGCCGACGGGTCGGGTCTCCGCAACCTCTCGAACAACCCGTCGCTCGATGTGGAACCCACCTGGTCGCGCGATGGCACGAGGATCGCCTTCTATAGCGAGCGCGACGGCAACGGGGAGATCTACGTGGTCAACGCCGACGGATCGAATCCCCTCAACCTCACGAACAACCCGGCGTCGGACGCCACCCCCGCCTGGTCGCCGGACGGCTCCAAGATCGCCTTCACGACGACGCGCGACGGGAACGGGGAGGTCTACGTGATGAACGCCGACGGGTCGAATCCCCGCAACCTCACGAACAACCCTGGGTGGGACGGCTTTGGCGCCTGGTCGCCCGACGGCACGAAGATCGCCTTCAATAGCGAGCGCGACGGCAATGGTGAGATCTACGTGATGAACGCCGACGGCTCGGGCCTCCGTAACCTCACGAACAACCCGGCGGCCGACCTCGCCCCCGCCTGGCGGCCACGCTAGCGGTCGCGGAAGGAGATACGGTCTATGAACGCGCTGCAGACGCGGACCCGATGCCTGACAGCCTTGGCCCTGTTCCTACTCCTGGCCTGCGGCAAAGACTCGACGGCACCTGCGCCACCGCCGGCGGTCGCGTCCGTGGCCGTCGCCCCGAGCACGTCCAGCCTGACGGTTGGGGACACGCTGCGGCTCGCCGCGACTGTGAAGGATGCGAGCGGCAACGTGCTCACCGATCGGGTCGTCACCTGGGCAAGCAGCAGCCCGGCCGTGGCGACCGTCTCCGGCACAGGGCTCGTCACCGGCGTGCGGGCTGACGCCCAACAGGTCATGATTACTGCGACCAGCGAAACCGTGAGCGGGTCCGCGGGCGTCACGGTCACGGCCCCGGAGCCAACGGTGAGCTTCGCAACCATCGAGGCGGCGGCGTATCACACCTGCGGGCGCACGGCGGCCGGGGCGGCCTATTGCTGGGGCGACAACGGAGCCGCTCAGCTCGGGATCGGGGCGCTGTCCCCCGCTAACGCCACAACCCCGCAGGCCGTCGGTGGCGACCTTACGTTCGCGTCGGTCAGTGTCGGCGGCATTCACGCTTGCGGTCTGACGGCGGGGGGCACCGCCTACTGCTGGGGCGGCGACCTGTACGGCGGTTTGGGCGGCGGCGCGCCCGGGCCAGAGATCTGCACGGGCTCCACGCCTTGCAGTTCGGCGCCGCTCGCCGTCGCGGGAGGGCTGACGTTCTCGTCGTTGAGCGCCGGCTGGGGGCCGACCTGCGCGGTGACGGCGAATGGCTCCGCTTACTGCTGGGGGGACAATTTGGACGGCGCCCTCGGTGTCGGAGCCGACACGGGCAGCGTTCAGAGTTGCAGTGTTGGCCCGTGCAGCTACACGCCCCTCGCGGTCGCGGGTGGGCTCGCGTTCACGACGCTCGGCGCGGGCAACTTCCACGCCTGCGGCCTCACCTCGAGCGGGGCGGCCTACTGCTGGGGTGACAATTCGACGGGGGAGCTCGGGATCGGCGTCAATGCCGCGCCGGACACGTGCGCCCACGGCCCCTGCAGCCGAACGCCCGTGGCCGTCGCGGGGGGACTGACGTTCACGACACTCAACGTGGGTACGCAGCACACCTGCGCCCGCGCCACCGACGGCAGCTGGTACTGCTGGGGCTTGAACAACTACGGGCAGCTGGGAACGGGCGCGACGGGGCCGGAAACGTGCGCCGGTGCGCCCTGCTCGAGCACGCCCGTGGCCGTCTCCGTCGGCATCAATCTTACAGCCGTTGTCGCCGGGCGGCGACACAGCTGCGGCGTGACGTCGGCAGGCGCGGCCTATTGCTGGGGCGAGAACGTGTCCGGCCAGCTGGGCGATGGCACGACGACGAACAGCCTCACGCCCGTCGCCGTCGCGGGCGGGCTTACGTTCGCGACCCTGAGTCCCTTTATCAGCCACACGTGCGGCCTGACGACAGGAGGCGTCGGTTATTGCTGGGGCTCTAACAGCCACGGCGAGCTCGGCGACCGTACCACCACCAGCAGCACCGTGCCGGTCAGGGTTGCCGGTCAGCCGGGAGCAGCCGCAGCGGCCTCCGGCCACGACGCCGTGCGCCAACGGACCAAGTCGGAGCCTGCGCCGGTGTTGCGCATGTTGCCGCCCTGAGGCTTGGCGCCATGCGGTAAGACGCATTGCTGATCGCGAATCCGTCGACGCTGGTGTAGGACGAATGTCCGCTGAACGACAGACCGCGGCGTGCGATCTCTTGCAAAGCGGACGACAGTCTTTACTTTGGAGTGTGCAGAACGTGCAGTTCCCTTACGTGGGCCGAGGCGTCCCGTGGGTGCAGGGCAGGACGGGGGATCTCGAATAGCAGCACGGTGGGCTCGCTTAGTTCTCGACGTACAATGCCCGCTGCGCCGTGGCGCGTGGTACCCGGTCCTCAGCGCCGGTCCAGAGGAAACGGTCGTCCTAGTGCGCGACCGCGCCGTGATCCTCCCGCATCACTCCCTCGAAATCGTCAGCACGCTCCCCCGCCGGTGGACAATCGTGGCACCAGCGTCGTTCGCTCCCTACGCCGTGTGCCCGAGTTGCACTGACCGGGTGCCGCTGCCGCAGCATGGCGTTCTCGCGCAGTTGTGGTGCAGACGATGTCATCAGATGTTTGGCGTGGAGCCGGCCGATCCCACTGTCCTGGTGGTCGCATGATGCATCCCAACCTCACTCGGTGAACCGGCCGCAACAGCGCGGGAGCAGGTCGCTGACCCAGGACTTGGGTCAAAAGGCATGTCCAGTTCCCACAAGGCAATAGCCGGGTCGCCGCGAGCGCGAACCTGGCCCCGGGGATACAGGGCGCTTCGCTGCGCTGGCTGCTGGGAAGTTGGACTTGCATCCCGCACGAGACTACAACATGAGCGACCAGACCCCGCCTCGGCAGGTGCCGTCGCAACGCGGTCGGGACCGGCGGCGAGACTTCGGCCGCCGAATAACGCGCGACCGGCGACGTGTCGCAATCCCGGCTCAGGTCGAGCACCGGAGCGGCGCGGATCGCCGATCGGGGGGCCAGCGGCGCGCAAGAGCGGACCGTCGCACACGGCCATCAGGGGGCTTCAGGTTCCTGGACCGCTAGTGCCGTTCCAACTATTCTCGCCGAAGCCTCACGCTGACCCCGGGCGCAAGCCCGGGGTGAAAGAGAAACCCGGCTGTTAGTGCCATCAAGTTGGAACGGCACTCGTCTGCGCGGGTGCGCCATCCCGCGCTCGCACCTTGAGAGGGTACCCTCTTCCTCCTCAACCCAAGGGAACGACCGGATTCAGTACTCGCCTCAATGTACTCCACACCCTTCCGCGCCTGCCGCCGCGATCGTCTCCCGATCCACCGCCCGGATCGAGCCGCCATGCAGGCTCGTCACTGCGGCCGCGACCGCGAGCCCGATCCCTGTCCCTGGAGCACGGGCCTGGTCCGCGCGGTAAAACGGCTCGAAGAAATGCGCTAGGTCCGTCCCCGGCGAGCGGTGGTACGGAGTTCTCCACCGTGAGACGCAGGCACCCTGCCGCGACCCCAACCGCTCGAATCATTGCAAATCCGCAAGATCCTCGTGACGAGCGTTCCGATCTGAGTGCAACCAACTGGGCCGTCCGGACGTCTTACGCATCAGGCAGCGCCCGCTGCTCGTATCTTCCTCGACCACCGGCACACCTGGAGCTCCCTATGAGTCCACGAACCAGGACCCTGTACGCGGCGCTCGCCGCCTTGGTCACAGCCTGCGGAGCGGCTCGCCAGCCACCCGTTCCCCTCGCTGGGACCGCTCGTGACGTGGCCGCACTCGCGGGTCAATGGGAGGGGTCGTACTCGAGCGCCGCCACCAGCCGCAGCGGCAGCATCTCCTTCACGCTGTCCGCGAACGGCGATAGCGCTTTCGGGGACGTCGTCATGATTCCCCGCGGCTGGGGACGCCCGCTCCAAGCGTGGGACCGGCCGGGATCCGCCGGCCCCGAGGGGGCGCAGCCGCGCGCCGCGGTGTTGACGATCAACTTCGTGCGAGTGGCGGGCGGCCGCGTGACGGGCAGGCTGGCGCCCTACGCTGACCCCGAGAGCGGCGCACCGCTGGCCACCACATTCGAAGGGCAGCTATCGGGAGATGCTATCGAGGGCACGTACACGACGCTCGGGGCAGGCTCGGGCGTGGCCCAGACGGGCCAATGGAAAGTGACCCGGCGCAAGGGATGACACGAGGCGGCGCCCGGTACCTCGGGCGCCGCCCTGGTCAGAACTGGGGCGGGAGGACTCGAACCTCCAACTTCCAAAGTCGCGTGGTCGACGCGCGCAACCCCGGAACCCTTACCAAACCGTCATCGGGATCCGCGCCTAGAAGACGTACCTGACGCTGAGCTCCATCTGCCACCGTGATGCGAGGTCCTGGACCTGACGGAGTCCCGGAAGCCGCAATCGATAGACTCCGCGCCCGGCGCTCGCATCGTAGCCCACGAGGCGAAGCATCGGCGCGCGGACGTCGGGTGTCGTGACCCGGGACTGCCCCCACTGTCGGTTGATCAGGTTGAGCACGTTGTACACGTCCGCCGTCAGCTCGAGCGCTTGGCCCGACACGGTCGGGAAGACCTTTGTCAGCCGCGCATTGAGGGTAGCGAACCACGGGTTGCGGCAGCTGTTGCGCTCGGCGATCCGGCCCCGCTGCCGGCGCAGGCATGGCTCGCTCTCGATGAAACGGTTCAGCGCCCCCCAATCGGCAGGAGCTGCCAGGGCGATGTCCGACGAATCCCGCGGCACGTAGACGATGTCGTTCGACATGCCTGAGCTGCCGCTCCCGTCCGCGTTGGCATCCCCTTGCACGATATAGGTGAACGGCGTCCCCGATGCACCCGCATATAGAAGCGAGACCTCCATGCGGTACGGGAGGCGCACCAGTGCGCCGAGCTCTACGCGCTCGGGAATCTCGAAGAACGATGGGCGCAGCCGACGATCCTCCAGCGTACCGTCGAGTGGCGTGTTCTGGAGGTTGGGCAGCGCCTGGAAGTTGACGAGCGACATCCGATCCCAGGCGCGCGTGTGCGCGTACAGCGCGCTCAGCTCGGCGCGATCCCCGAACTGCTTGCGCAGCTGGCCCGATAGCACGACGGAGTGATCGCCGCTGCCGTCGGACACGCGGACCACCGCGCCCAAAGCCGGCGCGGGGCGCACGGGACTCGCGAACCCCGCGGCGCTGATCGCCCCGTACAGGGGACGGTTCCCCTCCCCTTGGGCCGCGGCCACCGGCGGTCCCAGGTTGGCGTCGCTCACGTACCACTGGTGCACCGCCCGCGTGTACAGCACATCGACCGTCCCGACGACGCCGCCCGGGAGCCGGTGGTCTGCGCCGAGGGCGACCTTCAGGTTCTGCGGAAAGCTCAGGCCGGGATCGAAGAAGCTGAGCTGCGGTACCGGCCCAGCGCCGTTGGCACAAGCGGTCGGCTGATTGAGGGGATCAAACGGCGGCACCGCGCTGCCGTCGCAACTCAGGAACAGCTGCTCGGTGCCATCGTCCCGGTAGGCGTTGCCGACCCAGATGTAGGGTGGCGACCCGCTGAACAGGCCCACGCCCCCGCGCAGGAACGTGCGCCCCTCCCCCCGGAGATCATAGTTGAATCCCACCCGGGGCGACCAGAGCCACTTGCCGCTCGGCCGCCGTCCGTTATCGACGCCCAGCGCCGCCCGGAGCGCGTCGTTCGTGCCCACGGCGTCCGGCAGCACGGGCAGCTCGGCCCGGAGGCCGGCGCTCAACGTCAGACCACGCAGCGGGTTCCAGCGGTCCTGCGCGTAAAGGGCGATCTGGAGAGCTCTGAACGTTACGGCACCCGTGCGCGAGGGACCAGGGAGCGCGCGCTCGTAATGGAATGACCGCCCGGCCTGGAGCGAGTCGAGGGTACGAAAGTTCCACAGGCCGACGCCGCTTAACAGCTGGTCGTGCTCGAACCGGAATGCCTGGGCGTGTGAACCCAGTGTCAGGGCAT
>Ga0209350_1000597_pt1 | contig 19049 bp, 14 predicted proteins | sample GraSoi013_2_20cm_2_FD_185822 | JGI IMG/M metagenome (GOLD analysis project Ga0209350, IMG submission 185822) | Grasslands soil microbial communities from the Angelo Coastal Reserve, California, USA - Sample 09_27_2013_2_20cm (SPAdes) (version 2) | ecosystem: Environmental > Terrestrial > Soil >...
CCAGCGCTGGGCGGGCGCTGCTCAATCCGGAGCTCAAGATTCGCGCGTTGTATGTCGACCACCGGCAGCGGCTCTGGATTGCGACGCGCGCGGCCGGTATCCGGCTGCTCGATCTCGCGCAGGGCACGTCGCAGCAGTTTCGGCGCATCCCTGCCGCCCCCAACTCGCTTAGCGACGACTCGACGTTCGCGTTAGCCGAGGAGGCTTCTGGAAGGATGTGGATCGGTACGGCGACCGGGCTCGACCGCCTCGACCCGGAATCGGGTCGGGTCGAACAATTCGGAGCACGCTTGCGCGCAGCGGGCGCTCCCAAAGACGGGACCGTAAAGGTCAACGCCCTGCACGCGGACGCCCGCGGCGTACTGTGGATCGGACTGGATTCAGGCCTGGCGCGATTCAACCCGTCTGCCACGGCCTTCACCATGCTCGCGCACCGTGACAATGATCCGGGCACACTGCCAGATGGCCGCGTGACGGCGCTACTGGAAGACGACGAACAGCGGCTCTGGGTTGGCACGTCCAATGGCCTTGTGCTCCTGGATCGCGTTACCGACCGATGCACCGTATGGCGCCACGACCCTGCGAACCTGAACAGCCTGCCCGACAGCAACATTGTCTCGCTGTATCAGGATCGGAGCGGCCTCCTGTGGGTCGGCACAAAGACAGGTGGAGTCGCACGGTGGAACCCGCGTTCATGGTCGTTCGGTCATCACCGTTTCAGCGAAGCCGAAGGCGACAGCGTCACATCGTTCGCCGTCGATAGCCGCGGCGTACTGTGGGTCGGCTCGTTTGGCGCGGGCGTTGCCTCGATCGACCCGTTCAACGGCACCGTGAAGCGTTATCGTCGCGGCCCGGAGGGGCCGTTCGCACTGCACGACGACAACATAATGGCCGTCGTGACCGACGACCACAACCGCCTCTGGCTCGGCACGATGAGCGCCGGTGTCGAGAGGCTCGATCTGTCCACCGGCAAAGTCACGCAATTCAATTACGCCGCCGACGATCCCACGACGCTGCCCGCGCGCGGGGTGATGAGCATGCTGCGCGACGCGCAAGGCAGGATCTGGGTCGGAACCTATGGGGGCGGCTTGGCGAGAATCGACCCGGAAACAGATCGCGTATTTCGCTACCCGAACGGTCGCGACACGGCTAGCGCGCTACCCGGGGACCGGGCGACCGCTTTGGCCCAGGACCGGACCGGTCTGATCTGGATCGGCACGGACGGCGGCGGGCTGAACGTGTTGGACCCCGCCTCCGGGCGGATCGCGCACTTCCCACACGATGCGAAGGATCCGACATCGCTGAGCGCGAATACGGTCTACGCGGTGCACGTGGACGACCAGGGCGGCATGTGGGTTGGCACGCGCGGCGGCGGCCTCGACCACGCGATCGGCGCGCCATTCAGTGATGTTCCCATGCGGTTCCAGAACCTTGCCGAGAGCGAAGGGCTGCCGAACAGCACCGTATACGGCATCGAGTCCGACGTCGGCGGCAGGTTGTGGCTCAGCACGAACCGCGGCCTCGCGGTCGTGCGACCACAGGACCGCAGCGTGCGCGGCTTTCGTCGCAGCCACGGACTGCAGAGCGATGAGTTCAATTTCGGCGCGCATTATCGTGCGCCGGACGGCATGCTCTACTTCGGAGGGCCGAACGGGTACAACGCCTTTCGGGCGGAACACTTGCTTTTCAATGATAAGCCGCCCCCCGTCGTCCTGACCGACGTGCTGAAGCTCACGACATCCGTGACACCGACGCCAGAGCTGCTTCACGACCTGGCTGTGAGCTTCCGCGACTCGGCCGTGACGTTCCGCTTCGCCGCCCTCGACTTCACCGCACCGGCCGAGAACCGCTACGCCTATCGGCTCGAGGGCTTCGACGCCGGCTGGACCGACGCCGGTAATGGCCGGCAGGCGACCTACACCAACCTCGACGGCGGAAAATACGTGTTTCACGTGCGCGCAGCCAACAGCGACGGGCGCTGGAGCGACTTACCGGTGTCGGTCAATTTGCGCGTGTCGTCGCCTCCGTGGGGTTCATGGTGGGCGCGAACTCTTTATGGGTTGGCACTCGTCGGCGTGATTTTCAGCGTGTGGCTGGCGCAGCAGCGTCGGTTGCACCGCGAGGCGACGTACGCCCGACGTCTCCAGCGGGACGTCGACGACCGGACCGCGGAGCTCGCCGAGCGCAATCGGGACATGGAGCTGGCAAACCAGCAGCTGCGGGAAGCGAGTGTCACGGATTCCCTGACCGGTCTCGGCAATCGTCGTCGTTTGCGCGACGCAATGGCGGTCTTGTACGGGTCCGAGGCGCTGCACCCGGAACGACGAGCCGGGCCGGTAGCACGCTGCGTGCTCATGATCGTCGACCTCGATTACCTGAAGCCCATCAACGACCAATACGGTCACGAAGGCGGCGACGCCGTTCTGATCCAGATCGCAGACATCCTGCGGCGGGTGTTCCGTTCCGTCGACACCATTGTGCGCTGGGGCGGCGATGAGTTTGTCGTGCTTTGCGAACATGCCGATCTCGAGGGCGCCAGCGTGCTGGCAGAACGAGTCCGCTCGGCGATCTCCAAGCGGCTGTTCCAAGTCAGTGACGGATCCGTTGCCCGTGCCAGCTGCTCGATCGGATTCGCGCCCGTGCCGTTCATCCCCGGCCATCCCGAGCTGCTCGGTTGGGAGCAGGTCATGAACCTGGCGGACGCTGCGCTATACCAGGCCAAGCAGGCGAGGAACGCCTGGGTCGGCTGGGGGGGTACTGCCAGGGCGACAGAATTGCCGTCCTTGCCCGCGACGCTCGCCGCCGATCCTGCAGCCGCCGAGAAGCAAGGTTTCCTGGTCGTGCGTCGAGGTCCTTTGAATGCCACCGACACCGTGGACGAGATGAGGCGGCTGCAGGCTCCAGTGATCCGCTGACTGACGATTGGCCGATCCACGCGATGCCCGCTGTCGGGGCACTGCGTATTCCCTAGCGATTCTGCCCGGCACGCCCCGCTGCCTGGACCCGAGCCGAATTGCGCTCGCGTTTAACAGTGCGGTTACGAGACCCAGGTCACACTTCGGGTCGGCACCAAGGCGATTGGCTGCGGCCGGGCGGATACCCCCTCTGTGATCGAATGACACTCGCTTCAGTGAGGCCCTGAGGCTGCTGAGGTAGTGACGATGTCTCGGGTTTCAGAGTTTTGCTTACAAGGTACGTCGGTCATGCGAAGCATCCTTAGCCGCTGGCTTATGGCCGCCACGGTCGCCGGTTCCGCACTGGTGCTGGCCCAGCCGGCTGCGCCTCATGCGATGCCGGCCAGCGCCTATATCGTGCAATCCCACGGCACGCAGTCCGCGGTTCGCATCGTCACAGGTGTTGGCGGTCGCATCACACACGACCTGCCCATCATCCACGGCGTGTCGGCGATGCTCACCCCCGCGCAGGCCACCCGCTTGCGCCAACTGGGGACTGTCGACCTGTTCGCCGATTCCTCGGTGAGGACGCAGTGGGAGTCAACCTGGTCTGGTACGGCCCGCTCGCCAGTCACGACGCCGAGGCAATCGACCTCCTCTCGTGACGCCGTGGCCCATGACGCCGTGCCCAATCAGGACGCGCGCGCGGAGATCGGCGCGGACCGCCTCGGCGCGCAGGGGTTCGACGGCTCCGGGGTCACCGTCGCCGTCCTGGACACTGGCGTGGCCAGCTCGCCAGTCACGACGCAGAGGCAGTCGAGCTCCTCTGGTGACGCCGTGCCCAATGGGGCCGTGCCCAATCAGGACGCGCGCGCGGAGATCGGCGCGGACCGCCTCGGCGCGCAGGGGTTCGACGGCTCCGGGGTCACCGTCGCCGTCCTGGACACTGGCGTGGCCAGCTCGTGGATCCAAGCCATTCAGAACACGGGCTACAGCAAACAGCTGGTCACCTACAGCGCTGACGGAAGCCGCTTCGAAGACTACAGCGGTCATGGCTCGCACGTGGCCACCATCATCGGAAATCCGGTCCGCTCGCTCAACGGTCAGCCGCTCGGGCTCGCACCGATGGTCACGGTGATCGCGGTGAAGGCCTTTGACGGCAACGGGAGCTCGACTTATGCGAGCGTGCTGAGCGGGCTCAACTGGATCTTCAACAACCGGGCCACCTACAACATCCGCGTGCTCAACCTGTCGTTCGCCGCGAAGCCACAGTCGTTCTACTGGAATGACCCCATAGACCAGGCGGTGATGAGTTTGTGGCAAGCAGGCGTCGTCGTCGTCGCGTCCGCCGGCAACTGGGGACCGAAGGCGCAAACGATCGGCGTGCCCGGCAACGTTCCGTACATCATCACGGTCGGGGCGATGACCGATAACTACACGCCTGCGAACCCGCTCAATTACCGGCTGACCTCGTTCTCATCCACCGGCCCTACGTTCGAGGGCTTCGTCAAACCCGAGATCCTGGCGCCGGGGGGACACATCATCGGCACCATGGACGGAAACACGGCTCTCATCGCACAACAGCACCCGGCGTTTCAGCTGCACATCGACAACCTGTACATCATGTCGGGCACCTCGCAGGCGGCGGCAGTGGTCAGCGGTGCAGTGGCCCTCATGCTGCAGGCGGATCCCTCGCTGACGCCGGATACGGTGAAATGCAGGCTGATGTCTTCCGCGCGCCCCGCGGTCGACGCGCACGGTCAGCTCGCCTACAGCGTATTCCAGCAAGGCGCCGGGGAGATCAACGTGTATGACGCGGTCTATTCGCAGAGCACCGGGTGCGCGAATGCCGGTTTGAACATTGCAAGCGACCTGGCCGGAACCGCTCATTTTGGTGGTCCCGCGCGCCAGGCGGCCGACGGCTCCTACTACGTTGTGGACCAGAACGGCTCGCCGATCAATCAGCAGGGCTACCTGTGGAACAACGGCTATCTATGGGACAGCGGCTACCTGTGGAACAGCGGGTATCTGTGGAACAGCGGCTATCTGTGGAATAACGGTTATCTGTGGAATAGCGGCTATCTGTGGAACAACGGCTACCTGTGGAACAACGGCTACCTGTGGAACGCGAGCTTCACGCCGTCTGCCGCCTCGGCCTCCGCCATCAACATGTGGGTCAATCAGGAGTGATCGGGCTTCGCGGCCACCCCGCGTGGTAGCTTGTCTCGAGATCTGCGCGCGGCGCCGTTAGTCGAGGAAGTTTCGCCTCTAGCAGGATGTACATCATCTTGCAATGTGTCCTCGAGGCGACAGGCGATGCAGAATTCACAATCCACCGCGAACTTCGGTCCACCACCGCGCTCGAATAATCGGGCCATACAACGCGAAAGGTGACGCCGATGATCCGCAGGATGCACAAGATCTCAAAGAGCCGCTACGCTGTTGCCCTGTCCGCGGTGGCGCTCTCAGCACTGCTCGCCGCGTGCTCGCGGAGCGCTCCGACCGCCGCGGCTAAACCCACGGTCTCTCCCGATCCACCTCCCGATCTCCCCGAGATCGTCATCACCGCGTCCCGTTCCCACAACGCGCCGGCAAGACCAGATCCGAAAGCCGCACGAATTCGCAGCCGCGCGACGGACAAGTCATCATGAAAGGCAGGAATTCATTCACCGGCACGCACGGAACGATGCGTTTCGCAATTCGGCGACGTCGTCGAACGCTCGTGTCGCGGCGCGGGTTGGACCCATAGCGATCCGGGAGGGCTTACGCCGCGCTCGCGGGCCGCTTCTCGCCATCCGTGTTCGAGTTCGCGCTCACTGCGAGCTGCTCTGCGAAGTCGCGGTCCGCGCGCAGCAGCCGCGGCTCGAGCTCGATGTGCCCGAGCAGTGGGATCTCCGTCGCCGTTCCCTCCACTTCGAGCTCATTGAACCGCCGCGCCTGGGGCATGACGGAGTGCTCCAGGCTGCCGATGAACTCGTTGAAGCACTTCACGGACTTTCCCAGGGCGGCGCCGCAGTTCTGGATGTGTTCGGTCATGGCAAGGGTGCGCCGATAGAGCTCACGGCCGAGTTCGTGGACCCGCTGCGCGTTCTCGGCGACTTTTTCCTGACGCCAGCCGAACGCGATGGCCTTGGCGAGCGCAATGAGCGTTGAGGGGGTGGCGATGATGACGCGCTGCGCCGCGGCGTCCTCGAAGAGCGCGGGGTCGCGCTCGAGGGCTGCGGCATAGAAGTTGTCTCCCGGCACGAACATCACCACGAAATCCGGCGTCACCGTGAGTCCATCCCAGTAGGCCTTGGCGGCGAGTTTTTTCATGTGCGCACGCAGCTGCACGGCGTGCAGGGCGAGGCAGCGCTCGCGCTCCACCTCGTCCAGGGCGTCCACCGCATCGAGATACGCGGACATGGAGGTCTTGGCATCCACGACCAGATGACGGTTGCCCGGGAGCCGGATGACGGTGTCGGGACGCAACGGATCCTCGCCCCGGCAGAAGCTCTCCTGGGTCGAGAAGTCGCAATGGGCACTCAAGCCCGACAGCTCCAGCACGTTCCGCAGTGTGTGCTCACCCCAGCGCCCGCGGGTCTTGGGCGAGGCCCGCAGCGCCTGCACCAGCTTGGAGGTTTCTGTGCGCACCGCGTGCTGGGTTTCGGCGACCGCCTTGAGCTCCCCGGAGAGCGCCCCGTAGGCTTCCGAGCGGTTGCGCTCGAGCTGCTCGATCTGCCCTCGATAGCTCTGGAGCATGTCCTGGAGCGGGGAGATCAACTCCGCGACCGCCGCTTGACGGGCCGCGAGCTCGGCGTCGGCGCCGACCTTGTGCTTCTCGAAGACCTGGTTGGCGAGCTCGAGGAATGCACCCTGGTTTGTACGCAGGGCTTCCGCCGTCATGCTCTTCAGGCCCTCATCGATGCCGCCACGCACGTCGGTCAGTGCCGCGATCTTTTCTTCGTGCGCGCGCGCCTGCTCCTGCAATCGTGTCTGGGCTTCGACATTCATGGACCTGACTTGTGTCAGCTCGGTAAGCAGGGACTCGATACGTCCTTCGAGGGCTGGGACGCGTTTCGCCTCGGCCTCGAACTTCGCCCGCTCGAGCTGTTGGGACTCGTGCCTCGAGCGCCAGCTCTCGGCCTCGAGGCGCACCCGCGTCAACGCAAGGCGCGCGTACAGAGCGCAGGCCGTGACCCCGAGGAGCAAACCCACAAGTCCGCTTAACCAAGCCATGCAACCCCCCTACGGCACCACGAACGCGGCCAGATGTACGAGCCGGCCGCTTGCCGCGAGGGCGCCGCCGGCCAGCCCCGCGCCGGCGAGCCGGATGTCTTCGCCTTCACCGAGTGCCGGGAAGCGTTGGGCGTGCGTGGCCCAGATCAGATCGAGGAAGGCCTGGGCGTCCGCGTCCGAGGGCACCCGCGGCTCGGCCGCTTGCGTCTCGATGGCATCGAGCGCGTAGGCGCGCACCAGTTTTTCGAGATACCGCGAGAACGCGGCGGGGCAGTCGAAGAGCTCGAGGCCGACCACCTTGCCACCGATGGCGACCACGGCGCCCCTTTGCCCGGGCACCGCGCGAAAGGCCCGCACGTAGTCATCCAGCTGCGCCGTGTTGTCGAGGTAGATGTCGGACATCGCCAGCGTCTCGGACTCGACGCGACAGGCGTAAGCCTTGTCGGCGACGTCTGCCCAGACCTGGGACTGGTTCGCACGCCGCTCGCCGCGCGAGCGCATGGCGTCCGAGACGCTCTGTGCTTTCCGGGCCCGCGCCCGTGCAAAGAGCGCGCGATTGGCGGCCTGGAATTCGGAACTCCGGTATGCCCAACGCCCCTGCTCGACGCAGGACACCGGGATCACGAGCTTCTTCCCGCCGGCGACCAGGATGGAGAGGTTCAGGACGCGATTTTGCTTCGCGCCCACGAGCTCATCTCCGTCCACCAGCAGCACCGTCTCATCGGAGGCGTTCTCGAGCGCAAGCTCCGGCACGCGCCCACCCGCGGACACTTCGGTGATGTGCACCAGGTGGCGCTCGAGCGCCTCGTCCAGCAGGACGTAGCCCGGCGCCCCTTCCGGATCCCCGATCAGGGGAAAGAGGGTGAGGTTGACATAAGTCTGTGATTCGCCAAGCTTTAGCGCGGTCAGCGAGTCGGCGATTTCGTGGGCCTGTGCCATCGGCGCCCCCTTTGTTTCAATGAGGCGCCAGTATGGGAGGGGAGGTGGCTCAGGGCGTGAGCCTTCAGCCGTAGTGTGCCGTCGCTTCCTTCAGGGATTGCCAAACGCGCTGACGCAGTGACGGCGGGGCGAGCACTTCCACGTCGGCGCCGAATTTCATGATCTCCATGAGGAGCTCGCGGTCGTCGGCGTAGGGGATCTCCAGCAGGTAACTGCCGTCCTTTTCCACCCGATGGCGCTCATCCGGATGCCAGCGCTGGGCGGACACCCAGCGCGCCGCCCGCGGGGTGAACTTCAGGGTCGCCCACTCGACTTTCCGGCCGGCGAAGATCCCGTAGCCGCTTCCGAGGTACTCGTCGAGCTCGGCTTTCGGGATTTCCCTGGCTTTCGCGTCTTTCAGAACCGCGCTTTGAATCACATCCACGGCGAAGCTCCGCAGGTCCTCCCGCAGGTGGCAGTACGCATCGAGATACCAGTTGTCGCGGTAGTGCGCCAGACGCTGCGGGGAGACTTCGCGCTCGGTGATGCGATCCTCGTTCCGGTTGTAGTGACGGATCCAGAGGCGGGAGCGCTTCAGGAGCGCCGCGGCGATGACGCTGAACCAGGCGGCGTCTGCTTCCCGGCGTTCGGGGTGAAAGATGCGAATGCGCTTCTGGATCTCCTGCCAGGAATGATCGCCGCGGCCCAGGATCGCGTGCAGTCGCTCGACGAGCGCGGGGACTTGTCCATCGAGCAGGCTCGGCTGCAGATTGCTGAGGAGCTGCAGGGTCGTCAGCAGCGCGTAGATCTCGGTCGCATTGAACCAGAGGCCAGGAAGCTCATAGCGCGGACCGTCGCGGGGCTTGCCGAAGCGATAGCCATTGCCGGCGCGAACATACTCGATCGGCGCATGAAGGCGGTCGCGCATGTAGACCAGGTCGCGCTTGAGCGTTGCCCGCGACACCCCCAACGCGTCCTTGAGTCCGGCAAACGGCACGACCTTGCCGTCCTTCAGCAGCTGGTCGATCTTGTAGAATCGTTCCGTCCTATCCATCGGGGTCGTCGTGCGCGGGAGCCGCGGCAGGTGCTGCACCCGTGCGCGAATGATTTGCGTACGTTGGCCAAGACGGGTGCTGTCCGTCCTATACCCATGAAAAAATCATTACGATTGGCTATTCCCGCGCATATACGCCCGCCGTAACATTGCTCTGAAGTCTTACGTGACTATCCTCCACTGTCTTGCAGGTAAAGCAACCCCTGACTGAAGTCAGAGGCTTTATTCTGAGGAGCAACCAGACCTTGCAGAATTCCCCGAACATGCCGGAGCTTTACACGAGAGCCGAAGCTCCCGGCCCAACCTATTTCCTTGTCGGGCTACACCGGTTGTTGGATACGCGCGACGGGCAAGACTGTAGCGCAATTCCTCCCCTGACTGAAGTCAGGGGTTTCCTTGCGGAGACTCTATGAAAAAGTCGGGCGCGAGCCAAGGCCAGTCGGCACCGGAGCTCATCTCGAAAAGAATCGCCGAACTCGGGGACTGGCGCGGCGAGACCCTCAGCAGAATGCGCAAGCTCATCAAGGAAGCAGACCCGAACGTCGTTGAGGAGTGGAAGTGGATGGGCACCCCGATTTGGTCGCACGACGGCATCATCTGCACGGGTGAATCCTACAAGAGTGTCGTGAAGCTTACCTTCGCCAAGGGCGCGTCTCTGAAGGATCCGGCCCGTCTCTTCAACTCGAGTCTCGACGGAAACGTACGCCGCGCGATCGACATCCACGAAGGAGAAGAAGTTGACGAGTCCGCCTTCAAGACGCTGGTTCGCCAAGCGGTCGCCCTCAACAGTTCTGGCAAGTCGAAACCTTCGAAGAAAGCGAGGTCCTGAGGGATACCGCCCGCAGCGTGCACACAAGCGCTCGTATCCACCTGATAGTTGGATTCTGGCAAGACATTCGCGGAATTCGCAGCCACCTGGCACATGACGCCCGGAGACTGCGGTGCTATTTCAGCGCCTCGCGCAGCGAGCTCTCGTCATCGAACATCAGCCATTCGATTACCGACAGGGGTAAGGTTCCGTAGCTGATTAACTGGTCGTGAAAAGCGCCGAGGCGGAAGGCGGCGCCCTGGCTGTCGCGATACCGCCCGAGCAGACGCATGATCTGCCACTTACCCACGATGTACGAGATCTTCTGCGACGGGCTTGACGCTGCACCCGCTGCCTCACCTTCGGCGGCTTCGCGGTCGAGTCCGCCAGACTCCATGAAGTACTTGACCGCCTGCTCGAAGCTCCAGCGCCCGGTGTGCAGGTTCACGTCTACGCCGATGCGCGCCGCCCGATAGCGGCTGAGGCGCAGGATCTGGCCCTGCGCCGCCGAATTATCCGGATACAAACCCTCACGCATCAACATCTCTTCTCCATACAGAGCCCAGCCTTCCGCGAATACGCTGTCGCCCTGCTGGCGGCGGATTTCATCCTCAACATGATTGGCAATTGAAATCTGCAGAAAGTGTCCGGGAATGCCTTCGTGGCCGAGTATCGGCCGCGGATCTTCGATCGCTGCGCGAATATAAAAGTTGCCGCTCTTCGGGTTGTACGTGGGGATGTAATAGAACCCTCCGGGATCCTTGTCATATACGCCCGGTGGGTTCATGAATCCCCCGGGGCTCGTCGGCTTGAACGCTTCAGGAAGCTGGCGAATTTGGAAGGGACCGATGTATTGGGGGATCGTGACTAACCGATTCGCCTGCAGAAAGTCGACGATCTCCTTGAGGCGCGACTGGTACGCGGCGAGAAACTCCGCTTCGTCCTTCGGCACGTGCCTCGCGCGCGACGGATCCGGGGATGCCAGGCTTGGATCCCTGAGCATCGCCTCGAGCGCGCGATAGCGGGCGAGCTCAACCTCGCCCAAATGCGCGACGTCGTGCGCGCCGAACGGCAGCAGCAAGACACGCTTCAGGAGATAGTTGTAGCTCACCTCGCCCATTGGCTGCCACTGCGGCATCTTGTTCACCCCGGCGTCCAGCCAATCGGCGTACTGGTGCAAGGCATTGACCGCGCCGTCACGCGCCGTGATCAAGCGCGTCCGCTCCGTGGCCGAAAGATCGTCCGCGAGAGTCATCAAGCTCACGGTGTACAGGTCGTCGCCGCGGCGCGCAGCCTCACTTGCGAGCGACGCATACAACCTCACCGGCTGCGTCAGGTTCGCGCGGCCGACTCGTAGCAGTGCGGGTATTTGTTCGAGGCGTGCTGTCGCCGCGAGAGCGCGCACGCGGCGCGGCGCATAGTCCTTTTGCAACAAAGTGAAGATCGAGTTCGTGCACTCGTTGACATACAGCTGCGGATCGGAGCGTTCCGGGTCCAGTGTGCGGCCGAAGAAGTCCGCGCCAGCGAGCTCGGCCTGAAACAGGACGAGGTCGACGCGGTCGTCCTTGCTCCACCCGGCCGTGTCAAGAGAGCCCACGCGCAGGAGCAGGTCGCTGACGTGCTGACGGCGCCGGAGCACTTCGGTCATGCCGTAGTCAGTGAGTCGAGCATCGAAGCGGTGATCCCCCGCGGCGCTGGTCGCGACCGGGTAGGCGGCATCGCGCCATTGGTAGTGTTCGTGCGCGACCCTGCGAAACTCCACGGGATCCGCGCCGGCCTGCAGTGATTGGAACAGAACGACCGTCGCGAGCAGAGCGGAGCGGGGGTGCATCTTGAATCTCCGGTGCGGTCGGGTGAGCGGATTATATTCGATTGACATCCGCTCGCCTGATTGGCGCCGCCCACCGCCAGGAGCTCGCCGCGCTCTACGGCGTGAGCACCGCACGGCTCAACCAGCAGATCCGCCGCAACCGCAAGCGCTTCCCGGCCGACTTCCTCTTCGAGCTCACCGCCGAGGAGTTCGCCGGTTTGATGTTGCAAAATGCAACATCAAAACGGGGCCGCGGCGGTCGTCGCAAGCTCCCGCTCGCCTTCACCGAGCACGGCGCGATCATGGCTGCCACCGTCCTGACCAGTCCCCGCGCCGTCGAGATGAGCATCTACGTGGTGCGCGCCTTCGTGAAGCTGCGCGAGCTGCTTGCCTCGAACAAGGATCTCGCGCGCAAGCTCGCAGCGCTGGAGCGCTCCCTCGTGGCGCTGGATCTCAAGACCCGGAGACAGTTCAAGGAAGTGTACGAAGCCATCCGTGCCCTGATCAACCCGCCGCAACCCAAGCGCCGCAGCATCGGCTTCACCGCCGATCTCGGAGAGAAGTAGTCGCTACTTCAATCAGCGTGGACCCGGCTTGGCGGTTGTGCGGTTGAGCCACTCGAGCATTGCTGGCAGGGCAATCAGCTGGGTCGCGGTTACGGCCGCACGCTGCCTTCCGGCCATGCCTCCTACGGCATCAACTCAAGATATGCCATTTAGGTCATTTATTGTTTAATGCCGTAAAGGGCATATCGTGCGACGATATGAAACCTTTATGGCTCCAGACCCCCGCCCAGCTGTCGAACCATCTGCGCTCCTTTCGCAAGGCGCGCGGTCTCACCCAGGCCGCGCTCGGTGAGCTCATAGGTCTCGATCAGACCCGGATCGCCAAGATCGAGACCTATGAGCTCACCGAGCGCGGCCTGCAACTGCTTAAGCTGCTGGCGGTGTTACACGTACGCGTGCTGCTTGAGCCCGCGACGCCCAAGCCGCCATCCTCGGTGGGCGAGCGCACGACGGACTGGTAGCGCTTCGATGGCCTCGCTGATCGTCTGGATGAACGGCGAGCGGGTAGGGGAGTGGGGAACACTCCGGGGTGGCCGCAAAGCCTTCTTTCGCTATGAGGAATCATGGGCCAATTCTCCGCGCGGCCGGGCCCTCTCGCTGTCCTTGCCTCTGACCGCGGACCGCGAGGTGCGCGGTCCCGCGGTTGAGTATTACTTCGATAACCTCTTGCCGGACAGCGCCGAGATTCGCCGCCGTATCCGTACCCGCTTCAAAACGCGCTCCGACCATGCGGTTGATCTGCTCACGGCGATTGGACGGGACTGCGCCGGCGCCGTGCAGCTTCTGCCTCGGAACGAAGAGCCCAAGGGTTGGAATCGCATAGATGCCACGCCGCTGACCGAGAATGAAGTCGCGCAGACGCTGCACGATGTGACCCTTGCCACCCCACTGGGCCGCGCTGAGCAGGACGACTTCCGAATATCTCTCGCCGGCGCCCAGGAAAAGACGGCCCTGCTTCACATGGCGGGGACGTGGTTTCGACCGCATCATGCCACGCCGGCCACCCACATCTTGAAGCTCCCGCTCGGCATCATCGGCGGGTTCCGCGGCGACTTCTCCGATTCGCTCGAGAACGAATGGCTGTGCGCACAAGTGCTGCGCGAGCTAGACCTTCCCGTGGCCGATGTGGCCATCGCACGCTTCGGCGAGCAGCGTGCACTCGCCGTGACCCGCTTCGACCGACGCTGGATGGGCGTCGACCTCGCAGACGTCCAGAAAAAGCGCTTCAAACCGTCCAACGGGACCTGGATCGCACGGCTGCCGCAGGAAGACCTCTGCCAGGCCTTAGGACTCCCGCATACGCTCCGCTACGAAGCCGACGGCGGACCCTCGATCTCTGACGCGCTCGCGTTGCTGGCCAACAGCGAGCATCCCGCGCGCGACCAGACAACCTTCGTGCTCGCACAGCTCGCCTTCTGGCTGCTTGCAGCGACCGACGGACATGGCAAGAATTTCTCTCTGTACCAACAGGCGGGTGGCATCTACGGACTGACGCCGCTCTATGACGTCTTGTCCGCATGGCCGATCATCAGACACGGCAAGAATCAGCTCGCGTTCGAGAAAGCCAGGCTCGCCATGTCGCTGCGCGGCCGGCGAGCCCATTACCGCCTGAACGAGATCACCGGGCGCCACTGGCACGACCTCGCCGAACGAACCGGAGTTCCGGGCCTTTGGGCTCGCATGCAGTCGTTCGTCGAATCAGCGCCCCCGGCCCTCGAGCACATCGAGAAGCACCTGCCGCGCGCCTTCCCCGAGCGCCTTTACACCACCATACGGGACGGCGTCCGCGGCCAGGTCCAGCGCCTTGCGCAGACCGCCGGTGGCTAAGCCGCTCAAGAAACGCAAGCGCATGCTGGCCACCGTCTTCAGTCGCGCCCAGTTCGGCATGCAGGGCGCACCGTGGTCAGTGCCCTTACGACCGCTAGCGGTTCAGGGACAGCGTGTTCCTAAGAATCTGCAGGCATTCATCGAACGTGCGCCGATAGTCCAGAGCGATCAACGACGCGAAGCTCTCGCGCAAGTGAGGTTCATCGCGCTGAATACGAGCCAGCACCGCATCGCGACGATCACGGAGTATCGGCGCAATCTCATGCAGGGCTTGCGGCTCGCGCTCCGCGACCACCGCGAAATCGAAAATGTCGCGCGCCGTGAACTCACTGCCCCGATGCCAGAACTTCTTTGCCACAATTTCCGTCGAGGTCTCCACGAGAAACGGCCGGCCGAAAAGCGTTTCCAACTCCGCGGCCTTCGCGGTCAGCGGCGCCGAGGCCACAAAATCTATTTCCCCCTCGGGAAAGCTGAGCTTTACGAAACGGCTGTCCTCCACATAGTTGCTCGTCAGGGCCTCGGCGGTTGGATTGAGCCTGGGGGTCAAGTAGCCGATGAACTGCGGATCGTTGATGAAGATCTCGACATCCTGGCTCAAACGATGCCGATGGCGCCGCATGAGCACCGTGCCGCCGCCAAAGGTCCAATCCTCCACGGGTAGGCCCGCGGCTCGCGCATCATCGATCAGAATGAGCGCGCGTTGGAAGAGGATTTCCCAAACCTTCAGTCGCTCGTCCACCGGTTGCTCGCGCTCTCTGACAGGCCGACCGTGGCGGCGATTCTATTGAGATTCCTCTCGAGTTTCCCGGGCTTCATCCAGCGCCTGACCTGCTGAGTGAGTCCCGTCAACAGTGCCCGCGGGGACTCTTCCAGAAGGGCGCGCAGGTGGGGCCTTCGATCGGCAGGAACTTTACCGGTCAGCAGTGCGTGCAAAAGCTCCCGCTCGGTGAGCGCGGTTCTGAAACTCACGCTCGCTGCCGTGCTGGCGAGGCGCAGAAAATCCGGCCGGCTGGGTTGCAGAGGCTGCTCGACGAGGAGCACCAAGCCCAATTGATCGAGGAGGGCTTCGACCTTGCGGATGCCAAGATCCTTGATGACGCCATTTTCGAACTGATTGAGCGTGGTACGGGTGAGCTTCGCCGCACTCGCGAGTTGCGCCTGAGTCAGGCCGCGAGCGAGCCTTGCGCGCCTGATTTCATGGCCTATCTCCTCCAGTTTCACGGTGTCTTGGTTTGCTTTAATGTCAAATATATTTAACAGTTAAGAGACAAAGATGTCAATAAAAAGGCTGGATTTTCGTGGTAGAATCCTCTGCGTTGCAGTTATAGTCACTATTTGAGCTATAGCTACTATGCCCACTATTGAGGTCGATTTTGATGTCTTCAAGGCCTTGACCGCCCGGCGGCCTACCGAGGAGGTCAGCGAGAACGAGGTGCTGCGACAATTGCTTCATCTGCCGCGCCGCAGTCCCCCGACAGCGAGGTCGGACGCCCCCGCGCCCGATGACTGGGTTACGAAGGGTGTCCGCCTGCCTGCGGGGACGGAATTGCGCGCCACTCACAAGGGCCAAACCCATCTGGCCCGCGTCGCCGCCGGCGCGCTGGTGCTGGAGGGAAAGCGATTCGACAGTCCTTCGGCGGCCGCGATGAGCATCACGGGACACCCGGTCAACGGCTGGACGTTCTGGGAATGCAGACCGCCAGGGCAAGGCAGGTGGCTGAGAATGAAGGCGCTACGCAGGCGGTCTGCGGAGGGGGAAAGCTCCGCTCCGTAAGCCACCGCCCAAGCGACATGGATGGCACCCATGGCCCGCAGGGGATTGGATTCCAGAAGCCCGATGACACCGCGCATCACCGCGCTCGTCAATTCGCGCTTGGCTAACGCGGAAGTGTCGAGGAAGAGCTTCACGCCGAGTCGGCGCGATCCTTGAGCACCTCGCGACTCAAGGCGAGTCCCTTGATATCGAGCGGCGCATCGTAGGCGGCACGGCGTCGATCGAGAAAGATCTTGAGCAGGTCCGGGCGCAGCCCGTGCAGCGCCGCCCGCGCAGTCATCTCCCCGTCGGTGCTGACCAGCTGGTATACGGCCGTGTAGGCGCGGCCGGTATGGGTGTCGGGAGCCAGCGCCGGCGGAACGTGGCTCCGTTGCGCCAGGTCGGCGATCAGCAGCCACGCCGGAAAATCCTCCGGCGGCAGCTCCACGTCGACGCTGATGAATTCGCGCCAACGCTGCGCGATCCCCTCATCGCCCGGCGCACGTGCCAGCGTCTGCGCCGCCGTTTGTGGATGCTCCCAGCACAGGCGCGTCCACAGCCGGCGCGCATCCTCGCGGCGGGATTGACGCGCATACGCCTCGGCGAGGCGCACCAGGAGCAGGGGGTGCGCGCGCGCATCGAGCTCCGCTTCAATGGCGAGCGCCACCTTGTTCCAGGCCTGTGCCTGCGCGTGGGCGTAGCTGGCGTGCAAATTCGGCCAGCCGGGCGTGAACAAGCGACCCTCCAGGCGCCCGGCCAGCTGCGCCCACAAGGGCGCCACATAGTCCCGGGCCCGCGCGCCCAGCGTGCGTACCGCCAAGGGGACGAGGTCCTCCTCCAGTTCCCGCAGCCGCTCGGCCGGCGGGGTGGAGCACGGGCCGGCGGCCCGGATCAGACAGTGATAATCCTCGACGAGCCCCTGCGTGTCGGGGAGCTCGCTCAGGCGCTCGAGTGCGGTGCGAGCCGCATCGAATCGATGTTCTGCCAGCGCGCGGTGCAGCGCCTCCAGGGCGAGCGTTCTGGCGCTGTCCTGAAACAAATCCCCCTGCCGGCGGTCGCCGGGCCGGACGAGCCGCTGGCTGCACAGCTGCACCAGGGTCTGTGACGGGCCGATGGACAGCGGCCCTTGGTCTTGATCCCACGCGGTCGGAGGACAGAGCTCGATGCTGAGGTGCTGCTCGGCCGCGTACGCCTGCGCGTGCGCCAAGGCCGCGGTGACTTCCTCGACGGGAATCGTCAGCGCCGACTGCAGCTCCCGCCGCCGCCGCTGCCGCCATTGCCGATAATCCGCGTAGTCCAGGCAGCCCATCGCGAGCAAGAATTCCAGAGGATCGAGCTCACCGCGCTCCAGCACCAGCCGGTCCACGGTCGACAAGCATCGGTGGCGAGCTGTGCTGTCCATGAACGAGAGCGATTATTTCACGCCAGGCAAGCTGTGAGCTGGCTGCTCGATACGGATGTGAGCCCAGCCGCCAAACGAAAAAGGCCACGCCGGGACGCTAACCCTCCGCTGCACGCAGGATGGCGGCCAGGCTGCGATCGACGTCCGCCTCGGTCGTCGCCCACGATGAAACGCTGATGCGCATCGCCGTGTGGCCCTGCCAGAGCGTGCCGCCGCACCAGCAGGTCCCGTCGCTCTGGACCCGCGCAATCACCGCACGCGTGCGCTCGGCGCTGCCGAAGGACACCAGCACCTGGTTCAGCACCACCTCGTTCAGTATCCGGTGCCCGCTTTGCGCCAGGCCCTGGGCGAATCGCTCCGCGAACCGGCAGGTACGCTCGATGAGATCCGCAAGTCCGGCGCGACCCAGCTGACGCAGCGCAGCCCACACCTCGATGCCGCGCGCCCGGCGCGAGAAGTCGGGCGTGTATTGATAGGGGATGCGATCCTCAGCCTGCGCGAGGTAGGCGCCACCGACGGCCATCGCCGCGCGCAGCGCGCCGGCATCGCGCGTGAACACCAGGCCGCTGTCGTAGGGAACATTCAGCCACTTGTGAGCGTCGGTGGCCCACGAGTCGGCCTCTTCCGTGCCTCGGGCGAGATGCGCCCGAGCCGGAGCCGCCGCCGCCCACAGCCCGAATGCCCCATCAACATGCACCCAGGCACCCTGTTCCCGGGCGCGCCGGCAGATTCCGGCGACCGGATCGAAGGCACCGGTGTTCACATTGCCGGCCTGCACGCACACGATGGTGCGCTCGGTGACCGCCGGAAACTCCTCGAGCCGCATCCGTCCCTGGGCATCGCAAGGCACGCTCACCACCCGCTCGCGCCCAAGACCAGCCATCGACAGGGCCTTTTGCACACTCGCGTGGACCTCCTCGCCCACCACGACGGTGATCGGCGGTGCGCCGAAGAGACCCTGGGCCTCGACATCCCAGCCGGCGCGCTCCAACAGGGCGTGCCGCGCGGCCGCGAGCGCACAGAAGTTGGCGGCCGTGGCACTGGTCACGAAACCGCCGGCACTCTCCGCGGGCAGATGGAAGAGCCCCTTCACCCAATCGAGCGCAACCTCCTCGAGCCTGGCGTTGATCGGTGAGGTGACGACCAGCCCAGCGTTCTGGTCCCACGCGGACGCAAGCCAGCTTGCCGCCACGGTCACCGGCAGCGAGCCGCCGATGACGAATCCGAAGAACCGGCCTCCGGCGGAAGCCATGGTGGCGGGCGAGCCGAACTCATCGAGCTCGGCCAGAACCTCCATGGCGCTCGAGGTATGTTCCGGGAGCGGACCATCGAAGCGGGCGAGTGCGGCGAGCGCCTGAGGGGAGGGTGCGACGGCGCGCGCATCGAGCGCGGCGAGGTAGTGCCGGGCTCTTCGCGAAGCCTCATCGAGGAGATCACTCACTGGAGAATTCTATATCGAGCCGGTGCCGATCGGCCCGGTTCTCACGCCCACTGGGGTTCCCGGCCGGCTTTCCATTTGATGCTGCAGCCGACGCTCGGCGTCTGCTCCGGCGGTACCGCCCCGCCGCGCAGCAGCGCCTCGATGGCCGCGCGCAGATCCGAGCCCGTGACCGCAATCCCGTTCCCCGGCCGGCTGCCGTCGAACTGCCCGCGATAGACGAGCCGCCGCTCGCGATCGAACAGAAAGAACTCCGGCGTACAGACCGCCTGGTAGGTGCTCGCCACCTCCTGCGATTCATCATACAGGTACGGGAAGCCGAACCCTTCGAGCGTCGCGATCCGCTTCATCTCGGCGTGCG
>Ga0209350_1000604_pt1 | contig 18929 bp, 16 predicted proteins | sample GraSoi013_2_20cm_2_FD_185822 | JGI IMG/M metagenome (GOLD analysis project Ga0209350, IMG submission 185822) | Grasslands soil microbial communities from the Angelo Coastal Reserve, California, USA - Sample 09_27_2013_2_20cm (SPAdes) (version 2) | ecosystem: Environmental > Terrestrial > Soil >...
GTAGCGCCCTTGGTGTGGCTGAACGCTATTGATCCTGCCGTGCAGTCTGCCCTTGCTCCGTTTACTCAGATGGCAAGCAAGCTGGTGGGAAAATGACCGGCTCCGCAACGCCGCAAGCCGTCGAGTATGTTCGCATCCTGCCGGAGCTCGTGCTCTCAATTTTTGGAATGGTGGTGATGGTTGTCGATCCGCTGATCGACGAACGCCGCAATCAGCGAACGCTCGGAAATATTGCGCTGCTCGGCTCTCTCGCTGCTATTGTTGCGACGCTCTATCAATCGCAATTTCCCGGCCCCGGATTCTGGAACATGGTGAACGTGGACACGTTTAGCGTGTTCTTCCATTTCCTGGTCACCACTGTCACAGCCGTCGTGATCCTCACCTCTTACGAGTACATGGAAGTGCAGCAGATTCGCGCTGGAGAATATTACGGACTGATTCTGTTTGGCGCGGTAGGCATGTGCCTGATGTCTTCCGCAGTTGAACTCGTGCTCATCTTTATCGCGCTGGAGATCTCGTCAATTTCCACCTACATCCTCGCCGGGTTCCGCCGCCGGGCTGCCATCAGCAGCGAGGCTTCGGTCAAATATTTCCTGCTTGGGTCGTTCGCGACCGCGTTTTTTCTTTATGGAATCGCCTTGATGTTCGGGGCCACCGGATCGACCAGCATCAGCGCCATCAGCCAGGTGCTGCGTTCCGGCAGCATTCCTGTGCTGGCCTACGCCGGTATCGCCCTGATGTTCGTTGGATTGGGTTTCAAAGTCGCTGCTGCTCCCTTTCACATCTGGACTCCCGACGTGTACGAGGGCGCTCCATCGCCTGTCGTTGGATTCATGTCCACCGCGCCCAAGGCCGCGGTATTTGCGGTGCTGCTGCGAATTATGTTTCAAGCCAATGCTCCGGGGCGCCTCTGGCTCATTTGGGTAACGGCGGCGCTCTCCATGACCCTCGGCAACCTTGGCGCGCTCGTGCAAGATAATGTCAAGCGCCTGCTGGCTTATTCGTCCATTGCTCATGCGGGATATTTGCTGGTCGCTTTTGCGGCGCTTCCCAGCAGCGGCATTCCCGCCGCGATGTTCTATGCGGCTTCTTACGCGGCGATGAATGTGGGAGCCTTCGCGGTCGTCAGTCACTTTGCCAGCGCAGGGGAACGTTACGTTACACTCGAGGATTATTCCGGGTTAGGCCGCCGCTCGCCGCTGCTCGCAGCCACACTGACCATTTTTCTGCTCTCGCTGATTGGAATTCCGATCACCGGTGGATTTTTCGCGAAGTTCTATGTCTTCAGCGCAGCCCTTCAGGCGAACCTGGTGGGATTGGTAATTATCGGAGTGCTCAACAGTGCCGTGGGAGCGTACTACTACTTGCGAGTGATGGTTGTGATGTACATGCGCGAGCCGCGCGAAGAAGCGCCGCTTCCGCCGGTTCCGACCGGATTGAGGGCGGCATTAACACTTACCGTGTTTGCGACCATCTACCTGGGAATTCTGCCGGGACGTGTTCTCGAGTACGCCTCGCGCTCGGCGACGGAACTGCTGCGTCAATAATCACAATTTTTTGCCTGCCTACTCCACTTCAACCGCAATATCTACCCTTGAAAAAATTACCGTCGCCAGCGCCCAAAAGAAGAAAGTCTCCAGGAATGCGAGCCCAACCGGAAACCAAAACAGCCCTCCAGGGGACTTAAAGTTAGCCTTGAGCACAGCGGTGCCAAGTATAAAAACTGGAACGATATATGCCCAGCGCACGGATAAGGTAAGGCTGGCCAGGGCTGGCAATCCTAGCACTAAGGCGGCTGCGCCGGCTGCAAGAAACGGATGCAGGAAAGTGGAGAACATCAGAGCCACGGTTCCCGCCAATACGCATGCGGCGACGAGGCAAAGCATCAGAAACCAGACTTGAGAAATTGGGAATCCCGCGCCCCCAAGCGTCCAAGTGGCCGTCACCCCAAGTGCGAAACAATAGATTGCGCAAGCCAGCGTCACCCCCAGAATGAGTCCTGCCAGATATTGGTCACGCGCCACAGCTTTTGAGAGCACACCCAGAATGCGCCGTGACCTGCGCTCGTTGTAAATCGCCGAGGCCCCGAAGAACACGCTAAAAGCAATCACGTAGATGGCAATTTGTTTGAAGATGAAGAGCAGATCGTCGCGTTCGCGCGGAAGGTCGGCGAAGAGCCCCACCACGGCCAGCAGGACAACCCACAAGAGTAAGACGAATATAGGCCAGCGCTGCTCGCGAACAAAATTCAAAGCGATCAGCAGGATGGGCTTCACTGAACGCCTTCCGAGCGCGGCAGGTCGTGATCGCGCGTAACTTCCAGAAATACTTCTTCCAGCGAGCGGCGCACAGGATTCACGCTGACGATCTCTCCGCCAAGGCTCCAAACCCGCTCCAGTGCCAAACGCTGATCGGCCGCCGGGACCGAGAACCTCACGATTCCGTTCTGAGCGAAGCTGCCGGCGAAAGCGGTGGCAGCAATTCCACGAGCGATGATCTCGGTGCGCTCACTCGATTGCAGGAGATCGGCTGTTCTCCCCAGACGAACTAGTTTTCCACGATGCAGCACCGCTACCCGGTCGCAGACCAGCTCGACTTCGGAAAGCAGATGCGAGCTCAGAAAAATTGTCTTGCCATGGTTCCGCGCGCTGAGTAGTAACTCGCGGACCATCACACGCGCCAGTGGATCCAGCGCCGAGGTGGGTTCATCCAGGATCAGTAATTCAGGATCATTTATTAGAGCCTGGGCCAGTCCGGCCCTTTGCAGCATTCCGCGAGAGAACTTACCAATATTGCGCCTCGCATGCTCCTGCAAGCCGACGGTTTGCAGAACTTCACGGGTCCGCCTGGCGAGGTAAGATCCGTCCATCGCATTCAGCGCACCATAGAAACGAATCAGTCTTTCGACCTGACGATGATAGAGGGCGACATTCTCTGCGAGAAAGCCGACTCGGCGGCGCGTGGCGGAATGCCCGAAAGGCGCTCCCAACATTCGTCCCTGCCCGCCGGTCGGACGCATGAAGCCCATCGCCAGATGAATTGCTGTGCTCTTACCCGCGCCGTTCGGCCCAAGAAACCCGAAAATCTCGCCAGCTTCTACCTGTACCGTGAAACAATCCAGAGCACGAATCGAACGGCGGCCGGAGAAACTGCGGTATTCCTTCGTGATCTGATCGAACTCGAGCACGGCCGCCATTCCGCCTATTCTAAACGGCACGCCGAAGATGGCGAGAAAACACTCACATTCCCACAATTCCACGATTTGACAAGCATTCGCCGTCCCGTCATCATGTTGACTTACGGATGAGGTGGTTGAGCTTGGAGGATTGTATGCGTGAGCTCATGCGGGGGATGTGGTCAGACGAGGGTCAAGACATCGCCGAGTACGCTGTAATGCTGGCGGTGATTTTAGTTCTTGTAGTGGGAACAATTCGGTTGGTCGGCTCTAACGCCAACAACGCCTTTTCCAGCGTCGCCAGTTCAGTTCAATAGTTGCAATTCAATCACTCCGATCGCGGGGATCGGGCGTGGCAGTGTGTCTCACTGCGGGACTGGTTATTAGTTCCGAATGTCTGCTGTTTCAAATGCGTCTGAAATCGCGTCCGGCGATCCCAAAGCCCGCCGCCGCATGTCGACCGGACAACGCATCCTGTTTTTCGTTACCGCCTGGCTGATCGTGCTCATGCCGTTCCTGTTCTGGTGGAACACCTGGTTCGGACGACAGCTCTCGGATAAACAAGTCAGCGAGTATTTGCATGACGATAAGAAGCCGCGTCACATCCAGCACGCGCTGGTGCAAATCGGCGCGCGGATGTCGCAGCACGATGCGAGTGTAACGCGCTGGTATCCCGATGTGGTACGCCTGGCTGCGTATCCGGTGGAAGAAGTTCGCAACACCGAGGCCTGGGTGATGGGACAGGATACTTCCGTGGCAGGCTTTCACGAATCGCTGCTCAAGATGCTCAACGACTCGTCGCTCATGGTGCGCGGCAACGCGGCGCTGTCGTTGGTGCGATTCGGGGATGCTACGGGAAGACCGCAGATTCATGCGCTGCTGGAGCCAGCGAAAATCACTGCTCTGCAGCCCGGGAGAGTAATCGATACCAGTAAAGTGGGCACTCCAATTCACCACGGCGGAATTGTTGCCAAGCTGGAAAATGAAGGTCACACGGTTGAGGTTCGCTCGCCGATTTCCGGACGGTTGGCCGATCTCTTTGTCAAGGTCAGCCAGACGGTGAACGCTGGCGACCAAATCGCAACTCTGGATCCAGGCACTGATCAAGTCTGGGAGGCTTTACGTGCGCTGTATCTGATTGGGCAGGCCGACGACATTCCTGCCATCAACCCTTATGAGCGCGATCTGCCCGATATCCCCGAGCATGTGCGGGAGCAAGCCGCCGAGACAGAGAGGGCAATTCGCCAAAGAGGAAAGTAGTTGGATTCTGGCACGTGGGTTAGGAGCCGCAGAGCTTCGCTCCGCCGGACAGCCGAGGGCGGCTGTCCCTACGCGATTTAAATCGGCATCACCCCGACTTCTTTTTCCACCGGCCGTATCCACCATCGCGATGGCATCCCACGGGCAGCCATCGAGGAAGCATCCATCCGGCCCTTTGCTGATGCACTTCTTGCAGCCGATGCAGAGAATCGGATCAATCTGAATGCGCCCAAATGGCGGATGGTCCTCGTCCGGAACCCAGAACATGCAGTCTTCCACCGGGCAATATTCAACGCAGGCAGGAGACCCGGCGCAACCGGTGCAGCACTCGGTAATTACGGCTAACTCCTTCGGTTTCTTCTTCCGAGGCGTGTTCAGCCCCTTGGAGCGAGGTTCGTGCTTGAGCTCGTCGGGCACCATCCCCACGGCCACGGCTTCAGTGGACATGGCTGAATTATAACCTAGACCCGGATGTCGGCCCGCAGACCTCAGACGTCGGACGTCGGACATCAGACATAAAACTTCGGACTTCTACGCGGAGGGGGTGAGCCACAAGTTAACCTTACGGTTGAAAGTCCAGGCCTCACGTCCGATTTCTAGCTTCTGAAGTCCGAGGTCCGAATCCAATGTTCATCCGTCACATCAGCTACGTCCGGATTCTGATATAGTGGCCATCCAGCCCTCAAACAAACACTTAACCGTCCCGGCTCCCAGTTCCTGGCCGCTGGGAGTAGAAGGAGCAGCACTCATGGCAAAAAGCCTCAACAAAGTCATGCTGATTGGAAATCTTGGCAAAGATCCGGAAGTGAAGTACACGCCCAGTGGCACGCCGGTGGCGAAGCTGACTCTTGCCACCAACGAGCGCTTCAAAGATAAAGACGGCCAATGGGCCGACCGCACTGAGTGGCACAACATCGTGCTCTGGCAGCGGCTAGCAGAAATTGCCGGCGAGTACCTGAAGAAAGGCAGCAAAGTCTATATCGAAGGACGTCTGCAAACCCGGTCCTGGGACGACAAGCAAACTAACCAGAAGCGCTACATGACAGAAGTTGTTGCCAGCGACCTACTGCTGCTCGGTGGACGCGGCGAAGGCAGCGACTTCGCCGGAAGTTCTCGTAGCGCCGCCGCGGGCGGCAATAATTTCGATCAGCGCGCCCCGGAGCCGGAGCCTGCAGCAGCTGCCGCGACTCCGATTAGCGATGAGGACATTCCCTTCTGATCGTTCTGTTGAAGGCAGGATGGTACGGCAGAGGATGAACGGTCGAGCGCCCGTTCGCGCGCGCAAGGCCACCTCTGTTCACATCACCGGCGGCACAGTAATTCCCATAACAGCCAGAGCTCGCATTAATTCGCGTCGTACCACCGCCGCGGTGGCCAACAAAAACTTCCTTTTCTTCTCATCGGCCTCCGCCAGAATCGGATGTCGATGGTAAAAATAATTGAAAAGTTGTGCGAGTTGAAACGCATGCTTGGCCAAGTAGGCCGGCTCGGTTGTAGCGATGCATTGCTCTATTACGTAGGACGTTTTTGAGGCCGCCAGCCACAGCTCCCAGATTTCGTTCGCATCCTCGCCGGTTAAGTATTCTTTTAGATCCTCGAGTGTGTGCATTTCGCGCGTAAATTCGTCCGCATCGATGCCGCCTTTGCGGAAAATATTCGTAGCACGGACCACTGCGTACTGCGCGTAAGGCCCAGTTTCCCCCTCAAAGCTCAGCGCCTCTTTGAAGTCGAACGCAATGACAGAAGATTTTGTGAACTTCAGCATGAAATAGCGGAGGGCACCGGTCGCAATCTGGCCGGCAATTTTGCGTCGTTCCTCTGGCTTCAACTCGGGATGGCGGGAATCCACTTCCTTTGCTGCAGATGAAATGAGTATGTCGATCAGATCATCGGCCTTCACCCCGAAGCCCTTGCGGCCGGAGACTTCAATGTAGGCTCGCGCCTTGTCTTCCTCAGAAAGCTCATATCCCAACTCGGCGGCGCAACGCGGCGTGAGCGCAACCATCTCATAGGAGAAGTGAGTGTAATGATCTGCCTGCTGCGTGTAGCCGAGTCCACGCAGGGCCTCGATGACAGTGTTCTGCGCTTCGGCCTGGCGCGCATCGATGACGTTGTAAATTTCAGCGACATCGCCAAAATGAGGATGGTCGAGCGCGCCAACGGTCGTGGAAATCCAACAATCGTGTCCGTTAGGGTATTTGTAGAACTTGCGATATCCGAAGTCGCGGCCCAGCAGCCCGAATTTCCAGAGGTGGTAGGCGATATCCTTGCCGACGTAGCCGACGGTTCCATTCGAACGCACGATGACTTTCTGATCTTCCTCGGAAACTTCCTCTGTGTCTGCTGTGGTTGTGGCTTTAGTTTTCCCCACTCGCCTCATTACCCAACAGCCTTTGTTCTTGCCCTCAGTCTCGAAATAGAGCACGCCGGCATCTTTCAGCTTGACGAAAGCAGCGTCCCAGAAATGCAAATGCAGGATTTCACTTTCACGCGGCAGGAAGTCATACTCGATATCCAAGCGGTCCATGGTCTCGAGGTGGCGGCGCAAGACGGCAATTGAGATCAGGCCGCCAATGCTGGCCGTTTCGTTTCCGCCGGCTTCGATTTCGTGCAGCGCCTGCTGGCGAGCTGAGAGATTCTGCTTGTCCGCCTCGTACCACTGTGAGACTCGCGCGTAGAGATCCCAGCAGTAGTAATCAAAGCGCGGCTGACGCGCGAGCTGCTCAATTTCACTTTTCGACTTTTTCTCGAGACGCAAAAATCCCACAACCACATCCGCCACTTGGACCCCGGTGTTGTCGATGTAATTCTGAACATCCACCTCCCTGCCGGCGAATCGCAACAGCCGCACAAAAGTGTCGCCCAGGATGGCATTGCGCAGATGTCCGACGTGCGCAGCTTTGTTTGGGTTGATGCTGGAATGCTCGACAAGAATTTTACCGGCGGCAACCTCGGCCCTGGGCTTCACGTCCGACGCCAAAGCTGCAGCTAGTTCAGCGCGATTCACCTGCGCGTTGATGTAGCCCGCTCCTGCCAGTTCCAGCTTCTCAAAGCCTTCAATTGATCCCAGCCCCGTGATAATTTCCTGCGCAATATTTCGCGGCGCCTTGCGTAGTTTTTTGGCAAGCTCAAATGCCACCGGCAAGGCATAGTCACCAAGTTCAACGTTCGGCGGCTGTTCGATTACTATCTTCGGCAGGTCGAGGCTGTAGCTGCGGTGCACAAAGTCGCGCACGCGCTGTGCAAGCCGACGTTCCAGGTGGCGATACACGAGTCCTCTAAGCTGTTGAAGGAAAGAGCGATTCTAACAAAGTCTGCGACGCCGCAAGGTTTGACGCCACGCGCAGCAGTTCCCTATGATGAAAATCGGTCGCTTGTCATTAGCCCTTGGTCGTTAGCTGAGCGTCCTTCGTTCTTAGCCGACGACTAAGGAGGATTTTATGCGCATCGCGTACCTCGACTGTTTCTCCGGCATGAGTGGCGACATGTTCCTGGGCGCGCTCGTGGATGCCGGAGTGCCTGCGCGCCTCTTTGAGGAGACTATCGCAGCGCTAAACGTTGGGGCACGGCTCGATATTTCACGGGTGAATCGGAGTGGGATTAGGGCGACGAAGGTGGATGTCTACGTCAATGGCGAAAAGGAGCTGCCGCGCGAGCAGTATTGGGAACAGCATGCCCACTCGCATGAGCGCCCGCACGGGCATGACCATGATCATTCTCATCACCAAGAGCCGGCTGCGCTGCGGGAGCACAATTTCTCTCTGACGCAAGCCGTAGAGGATGTGCCCGCGAAAACGCGGTCCGGAGTGCCTGCGCCACACGAGCATGCTCAGGAGCACGGTCGGGGATTGAAGGAGATCCGCGAGATCATTCGAAAGTCCGCGATCAGCGAGAGCGCGAAAAATACCGCAATCAAAATCTTCGAGGCTCTCGGAGCGGCGGAAGCGAAGATCCACAACAGCAGCATCGAAGAAGTTCACTTTCATGAGGTCGGAGCGGTGGACGCAATGGTGGATATCGTGTGCGCTGCGGTTGGCGCCGAGGCACTCGATGTAGACCAGATTGTTTGCTCGCCGCTCAATGTCGGCGGCGGAACGGTTAAGTGCGCGCACGGAACTTTTCCTGTACCGGCCCCGGCAACGCTTGAGCTTTTGCAAAACGCTCCGGTGTATTCGTCAGGAATAGACGTGGAACTGGTCACGCCAACCGGAGCCGCCATCGTAAGGACTCTGGCCACGCGCTTCGGTTCATTTCCAGCTATGAAGGTTCAGAAAATCGGCTACGGAGCCGGTACGCGGGATTTCGCGGGTCACGCCAACGTGGTTCGCCTAAGTATTGGAGAATCGCAAACTGAAATGGCGGCAAACGTCTCGCACGAGACCATCGCGGTTCTGGAAGCGAATTTGGACGATCTCAACCCGCAGGTGTTCGGTTATGTTATGGATCGTCTGCTGCAGGAAGGGGCGTTGGATGTATTTGGGATTCCCGTGCAAATGAAAAAGAGTCGTCCCGGAATGCTGCTGACGATTTTGGTAAAACCAGAAGATGCAGCCAGGCTCACGGAGATTATTTTCTCCGAGACCACGACTCTTGGCGTGCGCCGTCGCGATGAGAGCCGTCAGGTGCTTGCTCGCAAATGGATAACTGTAACAACGAAATGGGGCGACGTGCGTCTCAAAATCGCGAGCATGAACGGAACTGTGACGAACTATGCGCCCGAATACGATGATTGCAAGCGCATCGCCGCAGAGCACCAGGTTCCGCTGAAAGATGTGATGCAGGAAGCCGTCCAGCACTATTTGCGAGGTATCGTAAAGTAAGAATACTGCCGGAACTGTCATTCCGAGCCGCTCGTAGTCGCGCTTGCGCGACGAGAATGTGCGAGGAATCTGCAGTTCCATTCCCGAATAACCTATTAACAAGGCAATGAGCAAAACTTTCTACATCACCACGCCCATCTACTACGTGAATGCGCGACCGCATATCGGTCATGCCTATACAACGATCGCATGCGACACGATCGCGCGGCGGCAACGCATGATGGGCTACGACACATATTTTCTTACCGGCACTGACGAGCACGGGCAGAAGATCGAGCGCGCAGCCCAGGCCGCAGGCAAGACGCCGCAGCAGCTCACGACGGACGTTGCCGCCGAATTTCGTGCGCTGTGGGACCGCTTGGGCCTCACCTATGACGATTTCATCCGTACTACGTCCGAGCGCCACAAACAAGGAGTGCAGACTCTCTGGCGCAAGATTCGCGACAACGGCCACATCTACAAGGGCCAGTACATCGGGCAGTATTGCGTTTTCGACGAGCTTTACGTGGATGTTGTCGGGCCAGGAGCTCCATGCCCGGAGTGTGGCCGACCGACCGAGACCGTGAAAGAAGAAAATTATTTCTTCAAGCTTTCGGCTTTTCAGGACAAGCTGCTGCGCCTGTACACCGAACAACCTGATTTCATCCGTCCGGAAACGCGGCGCAACGAAGTGATTTCATTCGTGCGTTCCGGGCTGCGCGATCTTTCCGTCAGCCGCTCGACGTTTTCCTGGGGTATTCCGGTACCGGATGATCCCAAACACGTGATTTACGTGTGGATGGATGCTCTCGCCAACTACATCACCGCGCTTGGCTACGGATCAGACGATACGAAGTTGTTCGAGAAATTTTGGCCCGCCAACCTGCAAATGATTGGCAAGGAGATCGTGCGCTTCCACTGCGTTTACTGGCCGGCGTTCCTGATGGCGGCTGGCTTACCGTTGCCGCAGCGAATCCACGCGCACGGCTGGTTGCTGTTTGAAGAAAACAAGATGTCCAAGTCGCGCGGGAACATCGTGCGCGCTGAAACTATCGTTGACGTGCTCGGCGCGGACGCGCTACGGTATTTCCTTCTGCGCGAGGTTGTCTTCGGCCAGGATGGGTCGTTCTCATTCGATGCCCTGGTCCAACGCTACAACGCCGACCTCGCAAATGGGCTTGGCAATCTCGCCAGCCGCACGCTCACGATGATCACGCGTTATTTTCGCGGCGAGGTGCCGTATCCCTCGCGCACTTCGAGCCGGAAGCCGGCGGACGATGCAGTCGCCCAAACCGCCGCTAAGCTGATTACCGAATACAACTCGCTCTTCGAAGATCACCAGTTCTCTCGCGCGCTTGAAGCGGCATGGGGACTGGTGGCAAGCGTCGACAAATACATTGTCGAAAATGAGCCCTGGGCCTTGGGCGAAAAGCAGGATGAAGAAAGCCGTGCTCGTCTGGCCACCGTCCTCTACACTTGCGCCGAGGCGCTGCGCATTGTGACGGCGTTGGCTCATCCCGTGATTCCTGAAGCCACGGCGAAAATCTGGACTCAGCTTGGTCTCGGGGAGATCAAGAAGTATCCCCTTCAGGACCTGCGTTGGGGACAGCTTCACCTAGGCACGAAGCTGGGCAAAATCGAACCGGTATTTCCCCGCGCGGACAAGAGCGCCGTCGAGAGAATGCAGAAGATGGAAGATGAAGGACGCACCGCAGCCGTCGCGACCGAAACGCGAACTGTATTGCCGGAGGCCCCTCCGGCAGTTGGGACGCAAGCTGCGGTTTCTCCGCAGGCATCTGCAACGGCTCCGGACGGTAAGATCAGCATTGACGAGTTCGCCAAAGTAGAGCTGCGGGTGGGACAGGTGAAACTTGCGGAAAAAGTGAAAGGAGCCGACAAGCTTTTGCGGCTCGAAGTGGATCTTGGCACCGAAGTGCGGCAGGTGGTAGCGGGAATTGCCGAAGCCTATGCGCCAGAAACGCTGATCGGACGCAAGGTGGTCATTGTGGTGAATCTCGCTCCGCGAAAACTACGCGGACTGGAGTCAAACGGAATGATTGTTGCTGCCTCTCCTGAGGGTGGAAAGCCGGTTTTGTGCAGCTTTCTGGAAGATGTGCCGGTGGGGACAAGGTTGAAATAGACCACCGCCAAGGGCTACCTTTGCCGCGTGGGTTTCGCTAACTGCTGATGACTGAGGACAGCCGACTGATTCTCGTAGATTCCCACGCTCACCTCGAAATGGAACAGTTCGACTCTGACCGTGAGCAGATGATTGCGCGGGCCCGCGAAGCTGGCGTTGAATCAATCGTCGCGATCGGCAGCGGCACCGGTCCTGGCTCGCTCGATTGCGGAATTCAGTTAGCTGAGAAGTACGAATTAATTTACGCCACCATCGGTATTCATCCCCATGAAGCGAAGCTGGCAACCGATGCGGATTTTCAGGAACTCGGTCAGCTCGCAAGAAAGCCCAAGGTGATTGCCTGGGGAGAAATCGGCCTCGATTATTTCTACGACCACTCGCCTCGTGACGTTCAGAAGCAAGTTTTTCTTAAACAACTGGAGCGTGCGGGGGCGGCGAGGTTGCCGGTTGTGATCCACTGCCGGCCATCGGACGGCAGCGACAATGCCTGGCAAGACTGTCTTTCACTGCTCGAACAGCATTGGCGAGCTACCAGCCTGGGCGGCATTCTGCACTGTTTTACCGGCAACTGGTCCTATGCCAAACGTGCGCTCGACTTAGGCTTCATGATTTCCTTCGCCGGAAATATCACTTTTCCCAAAGCGCAGCCCATTCGCGATGCAGCCAAACAGGTGCCGCTTGATCGCATGCTTATTGAAACCGACTCTCCCTTTCTGGCGCCCGTTCCGCATCGAGGCAAGCGGAACGAACCGGCATTCGTAAAGGAAGTCGCCCGCCAACTGGGCGAATTGCGCGGTATTTCTACCGAAGAAGTCGGATGCGTGACAGCCAGCAATTTCTACAACTTTTTCAGACTGGCTGAATCGAACAAAGAAAAAGTTCCAGGGCGTTAACTCTGCCTCTTCTGGTACCCTCAAAGGTTGGTTTGCACAGTTTTTGGGTAGATCAGCATGCCAGAAAATACTTTCGACATCGTGAGCAAGATCGACTTGCAGGAGGTCTCCAACGCCATCCAGCAGGCACTGAAGGAGATTCACACGCGCTTCGATCTGAAGGACTCAAAGTCGAGCATCGTGCTCGAGGGTAAAGATGCGATCATTCTGCAGTCAGTTGACGAATTCAAATTGAAAGCGGTCAACGATGTCTTTCAGCAAAAGTTAGTGAAACGCGGCGTGCCCCTGAAGGGTCTAACCTACAGCGCGGTGGAATCGGCCTTGGGCGGAACAGCCCGCCAGCGCATCACCATGCAACAAGGCATACCCATCGAGAAGGCACGGGAGATCGTCAAATTGATCAAGAATTCAAAGAAAAAAGTGCAGGCCTCGATCCAGGGAGATTTGGTACGGGTAAGCGGTAAGGATCGCGACACACTCCAGGAAGTGATCGCGCTGCTGCGCCAGCAGGATTTCGGAATCGATATGCAATTCACGAATTACCGCACAAATTGATAACTTACCGCGGAGGCATGGAGACAATGACGGTCAATTACGTGAGCCTGAGTTTGTTCTCCGTGTCTCTGTGCCCCAGTGGTGAGATAAAGGTGCGATGAGCACGCCCGCCACCATCAACGGAAAAGAAGTTTTCGACCTTCTCCGCGACGATCTCGCAGCTATCGAACGCGAATTCGGCCGCGATACTGTGGCTGGCGTCGAGGCCATCACCGAGATTGGCGAATACCTGCGTGGCGGCGGCGGGAAGCGCATCCGGCCAGCATTGCTGCTTCTTTCTTCAAAACTCTTCAATTATCAGGGTCGCGGCGCTATCCGTCTGGGAGCGGTGGTCGAGATCATCCACACTGCCACCCTGGTGCACGACGACATTATTGACGAAGCTCAGATTCGCCGCGGACGCCCCGCCGCAAATACCCAGTGGGGCAATTCGAAGTGCGTGCTGGCCGGCGATTGGCTTTACATGCAGGCGTTCAAAATCGCCGTGCAAGAACGCAACTTCCGCATTCTGGATACGCTGATTGATTTGACCCAGCAAATGGTCGAAGGCGAACTATTGCAGATGGAAAAGCTCGGCAAATTGATTTCGTTGGACGAGCACTTTGACCTCATCTATCGAAAAACCGCATGCTTGTTTTCCGTATGCATGCGCATGGGCGGAATCCTCGGCGGCGCCACACGCGAGCAGGAAGAAAGTTTGGCGCAATATGGCCACGATCTCGGTATGGCATTCCAGATCACCGATGACGTGCTCGACCTTACCGCATCCGAAGATGTTCTCGGCAAGCCGGTAGCCAGCGATCTGCGCGAAGGAAAAGTAACCATGGCTGTGATCCACGCGCTTGAACGCTGCACTGCCAGTGAGCGCAAGCAGATTGAAACTGTGCTCCAGGAGCGGGCATTTGACGGCGTCACCCATGCAGAAATTCTGGAGATTCTGGAGAAGTACGGGTCGCTCGAAGCGGCCAACACCCGCGCTCTCCGCTTTGCCGAGCTCGCGCGAAACGCAATTTGCAGTTTTCCCGACAGTGAAATCAAGCGCGCCCTGCTGTGGGCGCCGGAATTCGTTGTAGCTCGGGAAAAATAATCACCTCCCTCAGCCAGAGAGCTTCTCCATTAACGGGTGGGAACTAGAGCCGCAATGATCGGAGGTCATCCCAGGAAGGGCCGTCTAAGACCCAGGCCGCCGAGAAGCTCGCGTCCACCACTGCCGCTAACCAGAGCTATTGGAACCGGTATCCCGGCTTGAGTTCACAGCGGTAGACCTTGCTCCGGTCTGGGTTGACTCTGGCATTGCAGTCCGCCCAACTCAAGTGGAGAGCTGGCCCCAGCGGAAAGATGATGGTTGATCGCTCCATGTCAGCCTCAATACTCACACCTTCCGATTCGGACGGCAGAGTGAAATTGAGCGCTCGACCGAAGATCACGGGATACGAGTGATGGATCATCTCGCTGGCCATGGGATGAAAGACTTCGGCTTCCAACAGGAACGTAGTTGTGTCGGACCAACCGCGAGCCGATACTGAGATCGTCTCACCACCCTTGGAGAACTGATCCGATTCGATTTTTGTAAACGGGCACGGCCCGGCAATGCACGAGACTCTGGCGTCGCGAAATTCGTTTCCTGTTCCGGCATCCAGAGATGCGCCGCCGATCGCGGCTTTCCACTTGCCGTCGGGCGAGCATGGATCCTGCCCGTTGCACGGCACATTGCCTTTATTCTCAATTTGAAATACTTGCACCGCACTACCTATATTCACCGCTGCCATGGTCTTGATCGAGTATCTTATCCGGACATTTCCCACCAAAGATTGAGACTGGTTGGCCTCGATGCGGGTCTCCCGAGGGAGTGGCGTCATGCGAGCAACGTAAAGTTTGTCACTGGCGAATTCCTTTAAATCGAGCGGCCTGTAACCGGGGTGCCGAAATTGAAGGGTGACCGCATGACCTCGCCGAAGTGCGATGGGCAGCGTGATTCGAAAGTATCCCATAGCGTCAGATTTGGCAGTAACGGTTTTCAACTCGTTCGCCGCCGTAATCTCGACGTCAGCTATGGGCAATTCTTTTTTTGGATCAGGATCCTGCATGGTGACTGCGCCCCTGAGCGATACGGGCTTGCGATGAAAAGTAAAAAAGAGCGCAGTGCCTAAAATGACGCTAGCCACGGCCGCCGCCACGACCCATCCTGCAACCGATCGTTTTTTTCCCATCCTGAGACTTACGCCGGGTTCCGAGGTAGCTGCCATGGCACCATTCTAGGGTCTTTATCTATCCGAAAGATCGGTTAATATCAAGATACGGCGGATGACAAATCAGAAGTCTAAACAGCTTTCGCGCCGGAAGGGGCTGAAGCAAATCCTGGGGACTGGTATGTGCATACCGTGCGCGCAATTCCTGTCTCTTGTGCCCACGTCTGCGCAGTCGCGGGCGCCTGAACATCCTGCTGCATCCCCTTCTCTTTCACAGGAAGATGATAAGTTCCTTGACGACCTGGAGAACCGCAATTTTCAGTATTTTTGGGAGCAAGCTAATCCAAAAACCGGCTTGGTGAAGGACAGATGCAACGTCAAAATTAATGATCAAGGCATTGTGGCTAGCATTGCGGCCACTGGTTTCGGCCTGACAGCCTTGTGCCTCGGGCAAAAACACGGCTGGATCCCCCTCGCAGCGGCACGAGAGCGTGCTCTGACCACGCTCCGATTCCTCTGGAAAAAGTTGCCCAATCACCGAGGATTCTTCTATCACTGGGCGAATATAAATACCGGCGAGAGAGTGTGGGATTCGGAGGTGTCTTCGGTCGATACGACCATTTTGCTGTGCGGGGTTATCACTTGCCAGCAATATTTCCAGCATTGGGAAATCTCCCAGTTGGCGCATGACATTTTCAATCGCGTGGACTGGACATGGCTCTCAGAAGACACCACCTTACTACCACATGGCTGGACCCCCGAATTTGGGTTCCTCCCGTACCGCTGGGATCACTACAGTGAGCTGATGATGATGTATCTGTTGGGGCTGGGATCATCTTCTCATCCGTTGCGGCCAGAAGCCTGGTATGCCTGGAAACGCTTGACCTTCGACTATGATGGCTTACGCTACATCGGGTCCTTTGCTCCCCTCTTCATACACCAATATTCGCAAGCCTGGTTTGACTTTCGTGGCAAACGGGATAGATTTGCTGATTATTTTCGAAATTCAGCCATTGCTACTGAGGCACACCGTCGTTTTTGTTTGGAATTATCCAAACAGTTCCCGACGTACAAAGACGACATGTGGGGAATAACGGCTTCTGACTCTCAAACCGGCTATGTGGTTTGGGGTGGACCGCCGGCGGTTGGCCCCATTGATGGGACCCTGGTGCCCAGTGCCTCCGCGGGTTCGCTGCCCTTCTTGCCCCAGCCCGTCATGCTCGTTCTGCAGACGATGAAGAATCGCTATGGGACCGCGTGGAGCAAGTACGGCTTTGTGAACGCGTTCAATCCGCTCACCAATTGGTATGACAGCAGCGTGATTGGAATTGATACCGGAATCACTATGCTCATGGCGGAGAACACTCGAACCGGCTTCGTCTGGGAAACATTCATGAAGAGTCCAGAAGCACGTCGGGGAATGGACCGCGCCGGCTTCAGGAGTTATTACCAGCCTCGAATTGATGATCCTAAAGGCTCGGCCCCTGCAGGATCGCAGTAAGTTTCTCAAAACCTCCCAGAGGATTTTTTTCAAAAAACGTGGAATTTTTTCGCGCGGATTTGGCGATAAAGCCTTGCCACAACTTGGGTTCCGGCAACCCGGTTGGGTCCGCTGCAACACCCCACCCACTCAAAGGTGCAGAGGATAAAGGGGTAACCAGGAAATTCTCGGTGGCTTGGTGTGACCCCAACCTGCCTTCGCGTGATGATTCAGGTATGGAACTCAACGTGAAGTGACTTAGCTTGGAATCCGCTCCGCTCAGCGAAAGTTTCCGGCTCTCAGGCAACCCTTAGGAAGGGACTGGGGACCTCAATTCTTAACCTTTTTTGGTCTGTTTACCCATTAGGAATTTGGATCCTGGAATCCCTGTTCCGGAAGCGATTGTCGCGCAGGTGTTCAACGGGAGCGATTTCCAGGGTTCTGATATGGCTGAGCGGGAAAATTTTTGGAAGGGATGGCGGGAGCGCTTTTCGGCCCTCCGCAATGTGCCACCGGTCCTCAGAATTGTCTGGGAATCCGGTCCGGTGGTCGTGGGCTTGGGGCTTGCCTTCCGCTTTCTGGCTTCGTTCGTCCCCGTCCTGGCTCTCTGGATCACGAAACTAATCATTGACACCATCGTGCGTGCGGTTGCTGCGCATCGGCCGGTGGAAGGTTCGCTTTGGTGGCTAGTCGCTGCGGAATTTGCGCTGGCCATATTCGGTAGCGTTCTCGGCCGGACAATTGACTATTTGGACGCTCTGCTGGCTGACAACTACACCCGGCACGTCAGTATCCAGGTGATGAAGCACGCTGCTGATTTGGATCTCCTGGCGTACGAGAACCCGGTTTTTTACGACCGGCTCGAGAGGGCGCGCGTGCAAGCGACGGATCGGCTGGGAATGATTCAGTCGATAGGGCGACTCATTCAGCAAGTGATTACCGCTGGGTCTTTGTCGGTTTCAATTCTCCTGTTTTCACCCTGGTTGTTGTTGCTCTTGATCGCTGGCATTATTCCTGCGTTTCTTGGCGAAAGCCATTTCGCCTTTCTCGGATACGCCCGGAATCTGCGCCAGACCCCAATTCGCCGGCAACTCGATTATTTGCGTGTCCTGGGAGGAAGCAGAGAAGCTGCGAAGGAGCTCAAGCTCTTTGGATTGAAGGATTTCCTCGTTGAAAGGTTCACCAAGCTCTCGAACCAAATTTACCTGGAGAACGTCGCATTAGCACGGCGCAGGCTGGTGGCGGGAGCTTTCCTGTCGCTGGTCGGAACGGCAGGCTATTACTCTGCATACGTATATGTGATCTGGCGCACGGTGGCAGGATTCCTGAGCATCGGTACCCTGACCTTCCTCACCGGGGCAATCGTTCAGGCAAGCAGCAATATCCAACAGATATTTTCCACGCTTTCAAGTATTGCGGACCAAGCCCTGTTTCTTACCGACCTGCTTGCATTCTTCGAGATGCGACCCACTATTCGGTCTAAGCCGAATGCGTTGCCGACTCCGAGTCCCATTCTGCACGGATTCGAATTCCGTAACGTATCGTTCCGCTATCCGGGAACCTCACGTCTTGTCCTCCGAGACCTGAATTTTCGCCTCGGCGCGGGCGAGCGCGTTGCCCTAATCGGGGAAAACGGAGAAGGCAAGACCACGCTTGTTAAGCTCATGACCCGCCTTTACGACCCGGAAAAAGGGCAAGTGCTCCTCGATGGCGTGGACCTCCGCGAATACAACCTCGAAGACCTCTACCGAAAAATCGGCGTCATTTTTCAGGATTTCGTGCGCTACGAGATGACCGCCCGTGAAAACATCGCGATCGGGCAGATCGAGGATCTCGGCAACTTGGAACGGCTGCAATTGGCTGCTAAGAAAAGCATGGCGGATACGGTGATCGGACGCCTTCCCTGCGGATATGAACAAATGCTAGGGCGGCGCTTTGAAGAGGGAGTAGACCTCTCAGGAGGTGAGTGGCAGAAAGTTGCGCTGGCGCGCGCGTATCTCCGCGACGCGCAGGTGCTCATCCTTGACGAACCCACTGCTGCGCTGGATCCGCGCAGCGAATACGCAGTCTTCCAGCGATTTGCCGATCTTACGGCCGGCAAAACTGCTCTTTTTATTTCGCACAGATTCTCCACCGTGCGCATGGCGGATCGTATTGTCGTGCTCGAAAACGGCAGAATTGCCGAGGATGGCAATCATGAGGAACTGGCTAATCTCGGCGGTCGTTATGCAGAAATGTTTGAAATGCAAGCAGCCAGCTATCGATAAGAATTAGAAAGTTAGATGCCCCAGAATACACATTTAGAGCTTATCAGCGCAGAAGCCGAGCGCCTGCCCGAACCCGCGAGGGAAGCCGCCAACGTTCAGATCTTGCGCAAGAAAGCGGCAGAGTTGGCATGCAGTGTAACTCTGTTGCCGGAGATGCAGTCGTCCGCGACG
>Ga0209350_1000605_pt1 | contig 18869 bp, 15 predicted proteins | sample GraSoi013_2_20cm_2_FD_185822 | JGI IMG/M metagenome (GOLD analysis project Ga0209350, IMG submission 185822) | Grasslands soil microbial communities from the Angelo Coastal Reserve, California, USA - Sample 09_27_2013_2_20cm (SPAdes) (version 2) | ecosystem: Environmental > Terrestrial > Soil >...
CACTTTCAATCGGTCCCGTTCTCGTTGGCTCAAGGCGATGCGCTCCGTTTCCATGGGGCCCTCGGCCAACCATGAAAGCGGACATTTCTACTTTGCACAAACCGGACATTCTCATTTTGCGGCGACAGGCTAGGGCGTCTGCTTGCGAGAAGCCCCTGACAATGCTACTTTTACACTTTCCGAAGCAGCTTGCGGCAAACCAGAGTCGGGGCCACACGGCGATGTGGGCAAGGCGCGGGCTGAGAATCCGTTACACTGCCGTCTGACCATTTGACCAAAGATGAGAAACATCATTACTCATCGCCATTTTCTTGAGCTATTCTCGTGGCGGAATGGTCGCCGCTCGTCGTAGGCCCCCTATGTCGCAGCCCGGATCCAATGCGCACCATGTCTTGCCTGCCGCCGGGACCGGCGCCCTCTCCTATTGGCGCGTCGAAGGCTCTCTTCTCGAACTCGGCGCCTTGCGCCCGGTCGGTTTTTTCACCTGGAACTCGCAAAGCTTTTCCGAACGCTGGGCGCGGCGCGCGGGCATGGCTGGCATGGCTCTGGCGCGGCCTTTCGCTTATTTTGCCAGCCGCACGTTCGCGACTCGCTTCCTGCACACATTGCTCCGCGGAGTCAGCCGCGATCGCCTGGATCTCTTGGGCGAGGAGTACTTCCACTATGTGCTGAAGCCGCAATTGCGGCGCGAGGCCGCCGAGAAGCTGATCGAAGCGGTCCGGAACGGTGAACGCGTCGTCCTGGTTGGCCAGCTTCTGGAAAACATTCTTCGTCCATTGGCGCACCATTTCGGCGTCGACTCGTTCGTCTCGAATCGCTTGGAATTTCGCGATGGCAAGGCCACCGGGCGGCTCCTCGATCCCATCGTGCGCCCGCGCGGGCCTTTGGCCTGGATCGCCAGCGGCGAAACCGACGGCCGCATCCCGCGCGAGAAACTTCTTACCAAGCTTGGCTGGACAGAGAAGCCCAGGCATCTTGAAAACGCATTGAAGTCTACCGCCCGGCCAGCCGTTCCGTCGGGCAAGTCCGTCGCGCTCTTCGGGAAAACTCCGCGTGTCGACCGTCTCTCGGTGCGCGAAAATCTCGCGAACCGGCATCTGCTTCTCATCGGCGTAACCGGATTCATCGGTAAAGTCTGGCTCGTCGACCTGCTCGAAAATATTCCCAACATTGGCAAAATCACCCTGTTGATTCGCCGCAACCGCACGACGTCCGCGCTCCGCCGCTTCGAAAAAATTGTCGAAGAATCTCCTGCATTCGATATCGTCCACGAGCGCCACGGCCGCAAGCTAGGCGCATTTCTAAAGCAGAAACTGGAAGTTGTCGAAGGGGACGTGAGCCTCCCTGGTCTCGGACTCGACGAGGAAACCCAGGGGCGGCTCGCAAATTCACTCGACCTCATCCTCAACAGCGCCGGCTTGACGGATTTCAACCCCGATTTGCGCGACGCCCTCTCTTCCAACGTGGATTCGGCAATCCATTTGCTCGATTTTCTCCGCAAGTGCCATCACGCCGGCTTGATGCATCTTTCTACTTGCTACGTTGTTGGCATGCGCGACGGCCGCGTCACCGAAGAGCTGCACAACAATTACAACCCTGCCGGCGATTCCCAATTCGACGCCCAGCGCGAAGTCGCGTCGCTGCGTGAAACCATTCGCCGCGTCGAAGAACGTGCCCAAAGCCCCGAGCTCGACAAGGCCCTTCGTCGTCAGGCGCTGGGACGAGGCGGCAATGAAGCTTCCGCTCCCGCCGCGGAGCTAGACGGTGTCTTGAAACGCAATCGCGCGCGCTGGGCACGCAACCGGCTCGTGCGCGTCGGCCTGCGCCGCGCGCAGCATCTCGGCTGGCCCAACACCTACACGTTCACAAAAAGCCTCGGTGAATCCATCCTCGCGCACCATGGGCGCGATTTGCCCATCGCCATCGTCCGCCCGTCCATCGTGGAAAGCTCGGAGCGTTCTCCCTTCACCGGCTGGAACGAAGGTATCAACACGTCCGGTCCGCTTTCCTATCTTCTCGGCACGAATTTCCGCCAGCTTCCTTCGAATGAGCGGAAGTGTCTCGACGTCATCCCCGTCGACATGGTTTGCCGCGGAATGACGCTCATCGCTTCCGCGGTTGTCGCGCGCCGCCATGCCCGCCTGTACCAGCTTGCGACTTCCGCGATCAATCCGGTCAATATGGGGCGCAGCATCGAGCTCACTGGGCTTGCCCACCGCAAGCACTACCGCACGACGAACGGTATCGATAGCTGGCTCAAGGTGAAATTCGAATCCATCCCGGTTTCCAAGCAGCGCTACGAGCGCCTCTCGATTCCTATGCAGAAGGCCTTAATCTCTCGCATCAATCGCGCTGCTATTTCCCTACGTATGAAGAAACCGCCGCTCGCCCGCGCCGAACGAGACCTGATCCGCGCCGAAAAACTGATCGAACTCTACGAGCCATTTATTCTTCACAACGAACATGTCTTCGAATGCGAGAACGCGCGTCTGCTCTCCGCCATGCTTCCGCCCGACGAGCGTCCGCTCTTCGATTTCGCCCCCGAATCGATCGACTGGTGGGACTACTGGATCAACGTGCACATCCCGGCGCTGCGCCGCTGGTGCTATCCGCTGATGGAAGGCCGCCCGCTCGAATCGCGTGAGCCACGCGCGCTGGATTGGACTGGCGATCCGGCGCACGGAGCGCCGCTTTCCAAAGCCGCTACGCCTTCAGACCCTTTATGGCGATCTTCGTAACTGGCTCGACCGGCTACCTGGGCAGTTATCTTGCCGCGGGACTCCTCACCGGCTACCGCGATAAGCTCAATCTCCTGGTTCGCGCCAAAACCGAACAGGAAGCCCGGGAGCGCCTCTGGACTTCGCTGCAACTCCATTTCGAATTTCCTGAATTTGCTGAATACCTGAACACACGCGTGTGTATTTTTCGAGGCGACCTCACCGGCGAACGCTTTGGTCTCTCCGATGACGAATACCATGCCCTCGTCGACACCACGGATTCCTTAATCCATTGCGCTGCTTCGCTGAACCGCAAATCGGAGAAGCAGTGCCTCAACGTGAACCTGCGAGGCACGCTCGAAGTCATTCAACTCGCCCGCCGCGCTCAGAATCGCAACGGCCTGCGTCGCTATTCGCACGTTTCCACCGTCGCCGTCGCGGGAAAAAGAAAAAACGAAATCGTCACCGAAGACGCCGCCATCGACTGGTCCCGCTCCGATTACGATCCCTACGCGCGCACCAAGAAATTCTGCGAGCACATGGCCAATCAGCTTCTCCCCGATGTGCCCAAGACGTTTTTTCGTCCCGCCATCGTTATGGGAGACAGCCGCCGGCCGGAGACTTCGCAATTCGATATGGTCCAGGCTTTCCACGTTCTCGCTCAGATGCCTGTTCTTCCGCTCCGTCCCCAGGATAAAATCGACATCGTGCCGGCCAACTACGTCGGCAAAGCAATCGTGACCATCCATCAAAAAGAGCCGCCCGCCCACGGCATCTATCACTTGTCCTCCGGCACGGGCTCGCAGACCTACCAGGAGCTGACCGACGCCATTGCCCATGTCGGCGCCATGCTTCGGCCCATCTATTTCCCGTTTCTGGGTGGACCTTTTTCCAGCACCGTCAACTGGGTCGCCAATCGCAGCGGCGCTGCTGGATACGGCGCTTCGCTGTTGAAAGTCTTCTGGCCCTATCTCGACTGGAACACCGTGTTCGACAATTCCCGCGTCGTCGCGGAACTTGGCGAAGCGCCCGCAAAATTCTCGGCCTATGCCGCCCCGCTTCTGAAGTACTGCCGCGAGAACAAATTCCAGTTTCCAGCCAAGCCCTGGCCCTCCAATTCGGGAGCGGGTAGGAATGCCGTCGCCGAGAGAGCCCGCGCATGACCGATTTTCTCCTTGTCGCCTGGGTCAGCGCCCTGATTGAGATCACCCGCTTCGGATGGATGTTCGGCCTCGGCGAGCGCTGGACGCCGGGTGAAAAACTGAAGCTGCTCTTTGCCGGTTACAACGGCACGCGCAATACCGGCAGCGATGTGCGCGTCCAGGAAATGCTGCGGCAGATTCGCCACGTTCTTGGCGCGGAGCACGTCGACTTCAGCGTCATGACGCAAAACTTCGACCGCACCAAAGGCTACTTCGAAGGTACCCGCCAAGTTCATCTTCCCGACGTTTACCCGCCTTTTCTCTTTCGCGAAGTCCGCGCCAATCACGGCGTCATCGCCTGCGAAGGCTCCATGTTCAAGAGTAAATTCGCTAATGCCCTCACCACTATGATGATCGGTTCGCTGGGTCTGGCGTCGGCTGAAAATAAGCTCTCGCTTGCCTACGGTGGCGAAGCCGGCCACATGGACGCGCTCATTCAATCGATGTGCGCGCGCTACGTCCCTGATTCCCTGGTCATCACGCGAAACGTGGAATCGCAAACGCTCCTCAGTTCGCTCGGAATCCCGACGGAGCTGGGCACTGATACGGCCTGGACATTCGAGCCGCATCCTCCAGAATACGCTCGCAAGGCGCTTCGCGATGCCGGATGGGATGAGAAAACTCCCATCCTCGTCCTCTGCCCCATTCATCCTTTTGTCTGGCCGGTAAGAGCTTCCATCGCGAAATACATCGCGCGCGCCACGACCGGCGCCTATAAAGACAGCCAGTACCGCACTGTTTATTTCTTCGAGTCCGGACCCGAAGTCGATAGGAAATTTCAGCACTACATTTCTGGATTCACCAAGGCTACTCAAGCCTTCACTCAACGCCATCGTGTGTTTCCAATTCTTGTGGCCATGGAGCGCCTTGACGCGGTCGCCTGCCGTGAGATTGCCGCGCGCATTCCCGGTACGCCGGTTTTCACTTCCGACGATTACGACATGTTCCAGCTCGTCTCCATCCTGCGCGCGTGCTCTTACATGGTTTCCTCGCGCTACCACGGCATTGTCACTTGCATGCCCAGCCTCGTGGCCTCCGCGGGCGTGACCATGGACGAACGCATCCGCAATCTCATGCGCGAGCGCGGGCATCAGCATCTCTTTCTTACCGTCGATGACCCCGATCTCGAACCGAAGCTCCTCCAGGTCATGGAAACTCTTGTTGCGGAAGCCGACTCCGTCCGCGAAGGCATCGGGCAAACCGTTGTCCGCAATCTCAAAGTGATGGCCCGCATGGGCACGTTTCTTGAAGACGTTGTCCGGCGGACCTATCCGGAGTTTCCGTTGCGTTCGGGCGTTTTTTCCTGGGAAGATTATCTGCCGCCCCTCAGCAAGAGTCTGACTCATCTCGCAGAGCGCTACGATTCTTCACCGGCCGCGCTGGCGGCAGTTCGCTGATCCTGCATGCCCAATTTTCTAGAAACGATTGTTGCTCAACTGAAGCGCGCCAGTGGCCGCGTGGTTCTTCGCGAAATTCACGGTGATCGCTTTATCAGCGTGACGGGCAGGGAATTGCTCGATCAGATTCAGCTGGTTCGTTTGTTCCTTCGCAGCTCGGGCGCCCAGCCTGGTGATCGTTGCGCTCTTCTCGCGCCCAACTCCATTCGCTGGGCAGCTTTCCATTTGGCGCTCATGGCCGAAGGCGCGATTGTCGTGCCACTGTATTTCCGTCAAGCGCCCCCCGAACTCGTCGCTATGACGAAGGATTGCCGGCCGCGCCTCATTTTTGTGAGTGACGCTGCGCTCGGCGATAGCGTGGCCCAGGCTTGGCCCGACGCTCCGCGCCGCGTCCTTTTCGAGGAAGCCCTCCAAGGATCAGCGCCTCACCCCCGCCTTCCCGATGTGCCCAATCCTCGCCAGGACAGCGATATCGTCACCATCATCTACACTTCCGGAACTTCCGGCGAACCGAAAGGGGTTTGCCTCAACGTCGAAAATCTCAACCACATGCTCTCCTGCACCACGGAACGCCTCAATCAACTGATGGGCGCCACCCGCGAGCCCGACCGCGTCTTCCACTACCTTCCCTTCAATTTTGCGGCCTCTACGATTCTGCTGCTGTCTTGTCTCTCGCGCGAAAGTGTTCTTACACTTTCGACCGATCTAAATAAGCTCGCCGACGAAATCCGCCTGGCTTCCCCGAATTATTTTCTGAACGTCCCTACGCTTCTCGAACGCGTCCGTCGCGGCGTCGAGGAAGCTATTACCAAGCGCCCCGCGTTAATCCGTTCGTTGTTTTTGAAATCGCGTGCCGCTTGGCAGCGGTTGCACGTCGGACGCGGCCGTGTAAACGATACATTCTGGCTCGCCCTTGGCCGCGTGCTCATCTTTCGGAAGATTCGCGACCGATTCGGCCCGCACCTTCGGGCGCTGATCTGCGGTTCCGCGCCGCTCGCTCCGGAGACGCAGCTGTTTTTCCTGATGCTCGGCATTCCCGTGCTCCAGGCTTACGGGCTCACCGAAACCACCGGCATCTGCACGCTCGATGATCCGCGCGTGCCGGTCGAGCCCGGTTACGTGGGCGTTGCGATTACCGGAATCGAAATGAAGCTCGCCGAAAACGATGAGATCGTCGTGCGCGGTCGGCACATTTTTCGGGGCTACTGGAACCGCCCCGAAGAAACCGCCCGCGTCCTCCAAGACGGCTGGTTTCACACCGGAGACCAGGGCGAAGTCAACGTTCGCGGAAATTGGCGCATCAGCGGCCGCATCAAGAATCTGATCATTTTGAATTCAGGCCATAACATTGCGCCCGAGCCTATCGAGGAAAAGCTCGCCCGCCTTCTTCCCGCGGTGCAACAGGTCGTAGTCGTTGGCAATGGCCGCGGCTACCTCTGTGCGCTCGTGACTGGCGCGGTCGAACCGGCAGCCGTTCAATCCGCTCTCGATGCCGTGAATCCGGAACTCCCGCATTACCGCCAGATTCGGGAATTCACGATTGTCGACGACGCTTTCACGCCGGAAAACGGCTTGCTCACAGCCAACGGCAAACTGCGCCGCGATGCCATCAATGCGCGCTATTCCGCCGAAATCAATGCCATGTACGATTCGAAAGCCGTCCGCGAGGCCGCTAGCAGGCAGCACGCATGAAAATGAGAGAGTTCACTGGCAAGACGCTGCGTTGGGAATGGCTCGAAGGCGTAGTCGAACTGACCCTTGATCATGCTCCTGCCAACGAGATTGGCACTGCCATGCTCGCCGAACTGGAGAAGTTTGTCGCTTCGTTCGAATCGCTGGCCCCGGAGACTTCTGTCTGCATTTTTGTCAGCGCGAAGAAGTCCGTTTTCTCCGCTGGGGGAGATTTGCGCGAACTGTATGAGACCGCTGCGGCAGTCCCTGCAAAAGGTCGTCCCGCGGGCGTGCGAGCTTTTCTCGAACGCATCCACGCCGTAATGAACGCCATCGATGCTGCGCCCTTTGTCACCATCGCCGCCGTCCATGGCGCCTGTCTCGGTGGAGGACTTGAGCTCGCTCTTGCCTGCGACATGATTATCGCCGACAAAATGACGCGCTTTGCCTTTCCCGAACTGCGCCTCGGATTCATCCCCGGCTTCGGCGGCATCCCGCGCTTGAAACGCGATCTTGGCAACGCTTTCATCCGCGATTTGCTATTCACGGGGCGAACTGTCAACGCTGCGCGCGCCCAAGCCGTCGGCCTGATAGCGCAGCTTGCCGGTGAAGGTGAAGCCCTCCGGATAGCTCGCTCGACCGCCGCCCAAATCACCAAGTACGACGCCGCAACCCGTGCCGCCGCCAAGAAATTCATCAAACCTATTCCCTACGATGAACTTCGCCGCGAGATCGACCTCTTCTGCGAACTCTTCACTCGCCCCACTGTCATGGCCGCCCTCAAAAAATTCGTCGAAGACTCCGGCCCCATGCCCTATCTGCCCTAGATTCGAACCGAACCGCCTCTTACCTAGCCGAAATTCCAGGTCCGACCTAGCCATCCGGCGGATGTATACGCCCCTTCTCCTGTTGCATCTTGTTCAAGGAGGTAGGGAAATGTCAGAACTTATTGAACTTTCGAATGCATTGGCTCAGGTGACCGATCACGCCGCGGCGTCCGTGGTCGCCATTCACGCCGAAGCGCGCGGTTCGTCAAGCGGCGTCGTTTGGCGCGAGGGAGCCATTGTTACGGCGGAACACGCTCTTCGCCGCGATGAAGAAATTCATGTAACGCTGCCCGATGGCCGTGTTGTGCCTGCGACTCTTGCTGGCCGTGATCCTTCCACGGATCTTGCTGTCCTGAAATGCGCGGATGCAGGCAATCATTTCATCGACCGCGGGGATGCCTCAGCGGTCAAGCCGGGGAGCATTACTTTGGTCGTGGGGAGAACGCGCGCCAGCGGTCCCGTCGCGGCTCTCGGAGTTGTGAGCCTCGTTGTCGCGGAACGCCGCACCTGGACTGGCTCCTCGCTTGCCCCATACATCCGTCTTGATGTTGGCCTGCAACCTACGGCCGTTGGCGGCGCCGTCGTTGATGCGCATGGCAAAATCCTGGGAATCGCATCGCCGCGCTTTGCGCGATTCGGCGCCATTGCGATCCCGGCCGCTACGGTCGATCGGGTCGCAGAAACGCTATTGAAAAAAGGCCGCATCCCGCGCGGGTATCTCGGCGTGGCTCTGCAGCCGGTCCGTCTCCCGGAACAATTGCGCCAGTCGATGCAGCACAAAGAGAAAACCGCTGCCATCATTCTCGAAGTTGAGCCCGATGGGCCGGCCCACAAGGCTGGCATCGTCATCGGTGACATCCTGATCTCTTTGGCGGGACACGCCATTTCGCGTCCCGAAAATGTCCAGTCTCACTTGCAATCCGAAAACATTGGCAAATCTCTGGCCGCGAAGATTCTTCGCGGAGGCGCCGTGCGCGACGTGAGCATCGCTGTCGGCGACCGTGCGAACGAAGGAGAGTGATATGGCCATTGCCGGATTTGGTGAGACTGCGGAACAACTTCGCCGCTCGACGGTTCTGATTCATTCCGGAGGTCGCGGGAGTGGTTCCGGTGTGATCTGGTCCAGCGACGGCTTGATCGTGACCAACGCTCACGTGGTCCGCGGTTCAAACGTCCGCGTCCAACTCTGGGACGGACGGGAGTTCGAGGGAGCCGTCGCCTCACGCGATCCACGCCGCGACCTGGCAGCGCTCCGAATCAGCGCGGATTCTCTGCCGGCGGCGTCGCCTGCGGACTCCTCGCAACTTCGTCCGGGTGAGCTCGCCATTGCCATTGGCAACCCGATGGGCTTTGTTGGCGCGCTCACCACCGGAGTGATCCACGCCATCGGTCCTTTGCCCGCGCTTGGCTCCCAAACCTGGGTGCAAGCCAGTGTGCGGCTCGCTCCCGGCAATTCCGGCGGGCCACTCGAGCCGGATAGTCCAGCCGCGCAAGCCTCGCTTATGGCTGGAGACATTTTGCTGGGAACGGAAGAACGAAGATTTCAATCGGTGGAAGACCTTGCGACGGCGATCGATGGTCAAGACTCGCGCCTGCTGCGTCTCGAATTCCTTCGTGGCGATTACTCGCGAGTCCGTCGCGTGACGGCGCGGCTGGGAGATTCGAACGACGGAAAGGATGTAATCGCTGCGTGATTCGTGTTTTTATCGTAGCAGCTTCGCCGCTGATTCGGGCGGGCCTGCAGAGTATGCTCGCGGACAGCCGCGTCGACGTCGTAGGCAGCGCGGCGGATCTCGAACCCATCTCAGCGCAGCTCGTCGATATTGAGCCAGATATTGTTCTGGTTGAGGCTGCGGCAGACGCTCATCAAGAATTGCTGGATATGCTTGCGGATACAGAAATTGCGCGAGAGTATCCCGTCATCGTGTTATCGGAGCAGATTAAAGCTGCATGGCTTTCCGACACTCTTCGTGTTGGCGTGCGGGCCGTTTTGCCGCGTGAAGTCACACCGGAACAACTCCGAGCCACTCTCGAAGCCGCGGCAGCCGGACTGCTAGTTGTTCATCCCTCGGAACTGGATACGGTTCTCCCTGCAACTGTCGGCTCCTCCGCGCCTGTCGACGAATTGCTTGAGCCTTTAACAAAGCGCGAGCGTGAAGTGCTTCAAATGCTCGCCGGGGGACTCGCCAATAAGGAAATTGCCGCTCGCCTCGCAATCTCCGATCACACTGTGAAATTCCACGTAGCTTCGATTTTGGGCAAGCTCGGCGTCTCCACTCGAACCGAAGCAGTTTCTGTGGGCATTCGTCGTGGTCTCGTTCTGCTCTAAGAGCGTCTTCAAAGCGTCACAACGCGCGTGCAGCGTCGCGTTGAGAATTTTCTTTCTTGGCGAAGGAATGATAAATTGACCTTTCCATGCGAACCTTGGAACAAACCACGCAGGAAGTCTTGGACTTGGCGGCGAAGCATTTTCAATTGCCATCGGGTTCGCTCGCCCCGGATGACGATTTGTTCAAGAAGCTGGGCATCGATAGCTTACAGACGCTGGAAATGCTTTCGCGCCTCGAAAGTCATTTCGGCATCGAGCTGCCCGATTACGAAGTTCAGGGCGTCAGCGACTTCAAGACTCTGGCTGAGCGGATTCAATCCCGCCTGTAATGCTGGACCTTTCGAAATACCAGTCCATTGGAGAAGCGCTGCGGGATGCGCTGGATCAGTATGCGAACGAAGTGTGCCTGATCGAAGCCGACCGCGAGCGCGAAAAAGAGCGCCTGACCTACCGCGACTTCAAGCAACGCGCGCATCCGCTCGCAAAAGCTTTACAGGATAGCGGTTTCTCCGCCGGCGCTCGCGCCGGCATTATCATGACCAATCAGTCGAAGTGGCTGATCTCCGCTTACGCTATTTTTTTTGCGGGCGGCGTTCTCGTTCCCCTCGATTACAAACTGACGCCCGACGAACAGTGGCAATTGCTCAAACACTCAGGAGCTACTGTTCTCATTACTGAGTATCCGATTTGGCGGCAACTCAGTTCCTCGTCAAGCCGCGCCGCCGCAACGAACGTACAAACCGTGCTGGTCACGGAAGCTCCGGCAAACGCCGATCTCGTCGGCGCAAAACGCTGGGAAGAAGTTCGCGGAACCGGCGAGCCTGTCTTCGTTGCGCGCAAACGCAGCGACACCGCCTGCGTTGTCTACTCATCTGGAACCGGCGGCCGTCCGAAGGGCTGCATGATGACGCACGAAAATTATTTGGAGCAGTGCGTCGCGCTTACATCGCTGTATCCGTTCTGGCCCGGTGTCCGCTACCTTAGTATTTTGCCGACGAACCACGCCATCGATTTCATGGTCGGTTTTTTTGGGCCGTTCACGTGCGGCGCGGCAGTCGTGCATTTGCGTACGCTGCGCCCAGAATATGTGCGCGAAGCTTTTCCAAAATACAAAATCACTTACGTGAGCCTAGTTCCTCTTGTCTTGAAAAATCTGCAGAAGGGCTTGCAAGCGCGTTTCGACGCGCTTCCGCCGAGCAAACGCAAGATTTTCAACGCGCTCGTTGGCGTGAACAAAGCGCTGACAAAAAGCCGTCCGCGTCTCGGGATCAGCCGCCTCCTGCTCAAGCAAGTTCACGAAGTGTTTGGCGGAGAGCTTCGCGCGATCATTGTTGGCGGCGCCTTCAGCGAACCGCAGGCGCTGCAATTTTTCTATGACTTGGGCATTCCCGTCGCCAACGGATACGGACTTACGGAAGCTGGCACGGCGATCACCGTCAACGATTTGAAACCCTTTCGCGCGGACACTGTCGGCAAGCCGCTGCCCGGGATGGAAGTGCGCATTTTGAATCCCGCCGCCGACGGCGTCGGTGAAGTTGGTGTCCGCAGCAAGACCGTCATGGCCGGCTACTTGAATGAGCCGGAACTTACGGCCGAAACCATCGTCGACGGCTGGCTTCTGACCGGCGACCTCGGCCGCTTTGACGGCGAGGGTCATTTGCAACTCGCAGGTCGCAAGAAAAACATGATCGTCACCGAAGAAGGGAAAAATATTTATCCCGAAGACATCGAAACCGTATTCGAGAGCCTTCCTGTGAAAGAATTTTGCGTGTTCGCCGCCAACTACATCTGGCCAAAACGATCGATGACCGGCGAAAAACTTGTGCTGGCGCTGCACCTCGACAAGGGACACCAGTACGGCGAAGAACTTCGCCAAGATATCAACGCGCGCAACAATCGCCTGATAAACTACAAGCGTATTCATGGGGTTGTCCTTCTCGACGAGGATTTTCCCCGTACGGCTTCACTCAAGATCAAACGTAACGTCCTGGCGGAACGGGTCGCGAAGCTCGACAGCGGCACTGCGATTCTGCCTTTGTAATGCAAGCTTGAAGATGATTGCGTGGATCGGAAATTAAAACTTCGGATTCGTACGCGGTTCCCATGGACCGATTTTTCGCCATCGTCAACCCCGCCGCCGGCGGCGGCCGCTCTGCGAAACTCGCGGGGCCCGCGCTCGCACGTTTGCGCGAGAAAGGGCTGAAGGTCGACGTCATCGCTTCGACCGGCCAGGGGCACGCGGTGCAGCTTGCGCGCGAGGCCTACGAGCAAGGCTACCGGCGCTTTCTCGCGGTCGGCGGTGACGGCACGGCTCATGAAATTCTCAACGGAGTGTTTGTGGGACGCAGCGGGGTTCAGCGCATCGCGCTGGGATTCCTTCCGCTGGGCACAGGCAATTCTTTCTTGCGTGATTTTGCAAAGGACGGAGTGGCAGCTTCGATGCAGGCGCTGTCCGAAGGCCGAACGCGCGCTGTCGATCTTTTGCGGCTGACACACGCTGGTGGCGAAATCTACTCCTTTAATCTTTTGAGCACGGGATTTACAGCCGATGTTGCCGCGCTGACCAATCGCATGTTCAAGCCGTTCGGCGACCTCGGCTATTTGCTTGGCGTTTTCGTGCGAGTGGCGCAGTTGCGCCGGCGTTCCCTGGCCCTGCGTTGCGATAACGACGTTGAATGGGACGAAGGGCGTTCTCTTTTCCTGACGTTCAACAACAGCAAGTACACGGGCGGAACGATGCTGATCGCGCCGGATGCCGATCCCACTGACGGATTGATTGAATTTGTGCGCTGGGGCCCCATCGGGCGGCTGGGATTGCTTCGTACACTGCCGCGGCTTTACGACGGTTCTCATATCAAACATCCGCTGGCTTCGCGGCGTGCGGTGCGCCACGTAGAATTCAAGGAAGCCGCGCCCGTGGACGTCATGATCGATGGAGAAGTTGTGAGCGTGGAGTGCCGGGCGCTCGACATTCTTCCCGCCGCCGTGGACGTCTTCATATGAAAAAAATTTGGCTGGCGATCCACAGCGCCATACTTTGGTTTCTCAGCATCCTGCATTTTTTCATTGTTGCGCCGATGCTGGTAGTCCTGGGAATTTTTCTGGATGCGCGCAAACACGACTGGCTGCAACGCACGTTCTGCCGCCGCATCGCTTTTTTGTCGGGCGCACGGGTGGAAGTAGTGCGGTCGGCGGGTTTCGATCCGCAACGGACCTGCTTCTTCATGTCCAACCACGTCAATCTTTTCGATCCGTTCATGCTGTACTGCGCCATCCCGCAATTCGTCCGCGGGTGGGAACTGGAATCGCACTTCAAGATTCCGGCGTACGGCTGGCTGATGAAGCGTTTCGGCAACGTGCCGGTTCCCAATGTGCGGCGCCCGTCGGATTTGAAGCGCATGTGGCGGCTGACCCAAGATGCAGTAGATGGTGGCACCAGCCTGATTATTTTTCCCGAGGCCAAACGGACGCGCGACGGGCGCGTGGATCAATTCCAAGATGGCGGGTTCCGCGTGGCGCAGCAGCTCGGCATTCCGATCGTGCCAGTGAGTATCGTAGGCTCGTTTCAGCATCACCGGACGGGGCACTGGATGCTGTGGCCAGCGAAGGTCACCGTTCATTTGCATGACACCATCGAGACAAAGGGACTCACGAAAGAAGACGTGCCGACGCTGCGCGAACGCGTTCGTGAAATCATAGCGACGCCCGTGGAAGAAAATCTCCGACAGACGCACGGAGGCACTAAGCAAAATCGGGGCTAGTCAGCAAAGAGGTCCCCTCGTCGGCACGTGGCCCCCCACCCCCACATGATTCTGTATAAATATCAAAGGAAAGGACTTACAAAAAAGCATTTCGTAAGTTATTGATTCTAAAGAGCGCCGGTCGGGTTTGTTTTGGAATAGCAAGGGCCTCAAACGGCCCCTAAAAAGAAAAAGCGGGAGCGAACTGCCGCACTCCATACAGTAGTTACCTATAGAGTTAATTATTCTATAGGTTAATAAAAAGTCAAGGAAACTCTCTGATGGGGTTCGCTTTCGGAAGCGCCTTATTTGTGAGAACGGGATGAGGCGTGAGTTAGAGTGAGAGCTTGATTCCGGGGAGAGTGCGGCCAGCGCGGGTTTCCCGCCAGGTGAAATAGATGCGGTGGATAACGGTGAGCGTCGAAACGACGGCAATCACCCAGAGGACCGGTCCCATGCGATTGAAGATCCCACCGATGATGAGCAGGACGATGCGCTCGGGACGCTCCATAAAGCCGACTTTACAAAGCGGAATGAGGGATTCGGCGCGGGCGCGGGCATAGCTGACCATGACGGAGCCGGCGGTGGCGACGGCGGCGAGAACAACATAGGGAGTGCGGCCAGCCACGGAATAGTAGACCAAGAGACCCATGTAGAGAGCCATGTCCGCATAGCGGTCCAGCGTGGAATCGTAGAAGGCGCCAAAAGCAGTGACGCGGTTCTGTCGCCGCGCGACCTGGCCATCCAACATGTCCAGGAATCCGGCGAAGAAAATAATCAGCGCGCCGGTAAAGAATCCGCCCACCGCAAAAAAAGCGGCGGCGATAAAATTCACGACCAATCCAAGAAATGTAAGAAGGTTGGGATTGATTCCCGTAGCGGCGATCACGCCGACAATTTTGTCAAGCAGCCATTTGCTGCCGGTTCCAATTCCCCCGGTTAACGTAGCCATAAGCGCCTAATAGTGTCTCAGAATTACCGCAGATTCGCGAAATCGCGTGTTGGGTGAGTTTGAATTTTGGTCCCTATTGTCACGATTAAGAAAATCCAAACAGATTCACAACGCGAAATCGCCACCGGATTCGGGATGGCGCGAATCCTCCAACGGCAGGGGCCGGCTGCCAACGGCCGTTTGCGCGTGCCAATTTGGATGGAGAATTTAAATCATTTGCATGCGTCAATTGTTCTTGACGGAGAATGGGCTTCATCCTACAGTCGGAAAGTCTGAGAACATACGACAAAATACAATGAGCGAGCTTAATAGACGCAATTTTCTACTGCGCGCGGGAACAGGTTTCAGCGCCGCTTGGGTTACCGCGAACTGGCCTGCGCTGCTGTCCGCCGCGACTCACGCGCATAACGCCGCGAAAGCAGCGACGCCGCCAAAGTTCGAATTCTTCACTCCGGAAGAGGCTGCCGAAGTCGAAGCGATCACCGCCCGAATCGTACCGACCGACGACACTCCCGGAGCGCGCGAAGCGGGTGTCGTTTATTTCATCGATCATGGGCTGGTTACGTTCGGAGCCGACGACCAAAAAACGTACCGCGAAGGACTGCCCGAACTGTCTGCGAGAGTGAGCGAGTTGTTCCCGGGCGTTATCAAATTCTCCAGCTTGACGGCGGAACAGCAGGACGCGGTCTTGCATTCGTTCGATGAAAGCGCGCCCGCCGGCCGAAGAGGGTTCCGGGCACGCCCGGGTGTGCAGAATTTTTTTGAGACACTCCGCCAACACACGATCGCAGGATTTCTGATCGATCCCGAGTACGGCGGCAACCGCGACGGGGTTGGATGGAAGCTGATTGGGCGCGAACGCGAACATGTGTTTCAATCCCCGTTCGGCTACTACGACAAAGACTATCCCGGCTGGCAATCAGCGGCGAAAGAAGCGGACAAGACATGATGGTGGACCAGCCTCGTTACAAAACTTCCGACGAAGTGGATTTTGTGATCGTGGGCTCCGGGGCAGCCGGAGGCATCCTCGCCAAGGAACTTTCGACCAACGGATTTCGCGTGGTCGTTCTGGAGCAAGGTCCTTACCTGACGGAAGCCGATTTTACGCACAATGAAATCGAAATCCTGGCGTTAGACAAGCTCACCAACCATCCGAAACTCCAGCCAACTACGGTTCGGAAAACGCCGGACGAGAAGGCCAAGCAGCAGCGCGCGCTGGTCTATGGGCGGTGCGTGGGTGGGACGAGCGTACACTTCACCGCTAATTTCTGGCGGTTTCACGAAATTGATTTCATCGAACGAAGCAAGGTGGGACCAGTTCCCGGCGCCGGGCTGATGGACTGGCCGATCACCTACGCGGATCTCGAGCCGTACTACACGAAAGTGGAATGGGAAATTGGAGTTTCCGGGCAAGCCGGCGCCAGCCCGTTTGATCCGCCACGTTCGAAACCTTATCCGATGCCGCCGCTGCCGGTGAAATCGTCGGGCGTGATTTTCGAGCGAGCCGCGCGGAAGCTAGGCTGGCATCCGTACCCGGCGCCGATGGCGATCCTTTCTCAGGCGAGGGCGGGACGAAGCGCATGCGTGAATTGCGGATTCTGTCTGGGCTTCGGATGCGAAGTCGGTGCGAAGTCCAGCTCGCTCGTTGCCGCCATCCGCGTTGCGGAACGAACGGGGCGCTGCGAGATTCGGCCCAATTCTTATGTGCATCGCATCGAAATGGACGCCAATGGGCGAGCGACCGGCGCGGTGTACTTCGACGAGAAGCGCGTCGTGCATCTGCAGAAGGCCAAGGCAGTGGTGGTGTGCGCTAACGGTGCGGAGACGCCTCGCCTGCTATTGCTTTCCGCCAATAAACAATTTCCCAACGGACTCGCAAATTCGAGCGGGATCGTCGGCAAATATTTGATGTTCAACAGCGGCGGCGTTGTCACCGGGCAGTTCGAGCACCCGCTCAACGACTACAAAGGCTACGCCGTCAGCCGCGTGCTGCAGGATTTCTACGAGCTCGATCCGCAAAAAGTCGGCTTTTACGGCGGAGGGGGACTTGACGCGCGCTTCGATTTCACCCCAATCACTTTTGCTTTCGGCGGGCTTCCGCCCGGAACTCCGCGCTGGGGAAAAGACTTCAAGGCGGCGTTGGCGCAGAATTTCAACCGCACCATGGAAATTTTCTGCCATGGCACATCTTTGCCGGTGGAGAACAACAGCTTCTCGCTTGATCCTGATTTGAAGGATGCGTGGGGATTGCCGGCGCTGCGCCTGACATACAAGGACCATCCGGATGATTTGAAACTGGGCAACTGGATGTTCGCGCGTGCGCACGAGCTTTTTGAGGCCGCAGGTGCGCAGAAGAAGTGGGGTTTTCCGGCTCAGGAACAGCAATTTGGCGTGCACTTGCTTGGGACGTGCCGAATGGGGAATGACCCGAAGACTTCGGTTATCAATGCGGATCACCGCACGCATGACGTCAAGAACCTCTTCCTTTGCGACGGCAGCAGCCTGGTGACATCTGGGCGCGGCCAACCCACCATGACCATCGAAGCCCTGGCGTTCCGAGCCGCCGACCGCATCACGGCGCTGGCGAAGCGGGGCGAAATCAGCGCCTGATCTTGCGCCCAATTCAGCAAAACCCAGTTGCTTCTTGTAACCGCGCTGCGTGCGGCTTCGTCAATTTATCTGCGAGGGTCAAAATCGTGAATCGAAATGGTGCGAAATTCTGGCTAGCCGTGTGCGGAACATTGATCTTGTTGTTGGCGATTGCAGGCGCGTGGGCACAGTCGAGCGCGTCTAAAGCAGCGACGGCTCCGGCGGGGCCAAAACTTGCGGAAGAGGAATTCAAGAATATCCAGGCGCTCAAGGGAATCCCGGCCGAGCAGGTGATTCCTTCAATGCAATTCATTGCTGCTTCGCTGGGCGTGGAATGCGAGTACTGCCACGTTGCACACGCGAACGAAAAGGACGATAAGAAACCCAAAGTCACGGCGCGCAAGATGATCAACATGATGATCGCGATCAACAAAGATAATTTCGAGGGCCATCGCGAAGTGACTTGCTACTCGTGCCATCGAGGCTCCGCGGATCCGGTGGGCACGCCTATCATCACAGACGATGAGCCCCGGCGGGCAGGCGGGGAAGAGAAAAAAACCGGCGAGGCAAAACCCGTGCTGCCGGCGGCTGACGAATTGCTAGATAAGTATCTTGCGGCTATCGGCGGAAGCGAGGCGCTTCGAAAAATCACGAGTCGCGTGCAAAAGGGAACGCTTACTGTATTTGGCGGCCAGCATTTTCCAGCTGAGGTTTATTCGAAGGCTCCGGACAAGCGCGTTTCGATCATGCGCCTGCAGAGCGGGGACAGCGTCACGGCGTTTGACGGGAAACAAGGATGGCTCAGCGTGCCGGGACGCGTGCATATGATGTCGGCGGCGGAAAACGCCGCCGCGCGCATCGATGCTGATTTTTATTTTCCTGCACACTTGAAGACGCTGTACGAGAAATTCAGCGTTGATCCCGGTGAAAAAATCGATGGCCATGACACTTATCTGGTCGTGGGGCGCACCCCGGGCCAGCCGCCGCTGCGCTTGTACCTGGATAAGGAGTCAGGGCTGCTGCTGCGGCTGATTCGGTACGCGGAGACCCCTCTTGGGACCAACCCGACGCAGATTGATTACGCGGACTATCGCGACGCGAACGGTGTGAAGATGTCGTTCCGCTGGACGCAGGCGCGACCGGGCAACCGATTCACCATTCAAATCGAGCGGGTTCAGCAGAATGTTCCGGTGGACGATGCCAAGTTTGTGGCTCCGCCGCCACCGGCAGCAGCGGCAGGACCAAAACCTTCGACTCGCTGATTCTGGTTTAGACTTTGGGGAGAAACCAACCAAGCAGCGCAATAGAGGTGCTGATTTGAGCGGCCTGAGACATAGGTAACACATTGTACCGGACACATAGGTGACACTTTTCCCCGTAAAGGGGAGGGAGTGATGCCTTGGAAGGAGTGTTCGGTAATGGATGAAAGACTGCAGTTTGTGGCT
>Ga0209350_1000607_pt1 | contig 18852 bp, 16 predicted proteins | sample GraSoi013_2_20cm_2_FD_185822 | JGI IMG/M metagenome (GOLD analysis project Ga0209350, IMG submission 185822) | Grasslands soil microbial communities from the Angelo Coastal Reserve, California, USA - Sample 09_27_2013_2_20cm (SPAdes) (version 2) | ecosystem: Environmental > Terrestrial > Soil >...
GCAGTTTCGCTTTCGTCGGGTTCCGTTTCGAGGAACGACTGGTCGATAACGACTGCGGAAAATTCTTGCGCCCGCAGATGGGCAAGCGCCTGACGAAGCGTGTCGGCAACCTGAGTAGTTTCTCCGGTCGCCTCATGGAGAGCTTTTGCGCAGTCCTGAGCTCGCGCCGAGGGCGTTATGAGCAGAATCATGGCAGTTTAACTAGCACGCGGATAACCACGCTGTTAATGCCAGAACACGCAGTGGTTACGTCAGCCTATGCGTGAGCACCGTTCCATCGCGGGAAACCGATGCGGCTCAAAGCTGATCTTGGGAAGAGTACTCTTTCAGTTTGCGATACAGTGTGGTCTTGCCTATCCCGAGCAGCCGCGCTGCCAATAGTTTGTCCCCATTCAATTGGGTAATCGTATTCAAGATGGTCTGCTTCTCAAGTTCCGCCATCGGCAATATTTTCGTGGTCGTGCCCTCGACTCCAATGGGGATGGTGCCAGGCGCGCTGTGGATGGAGCTCGGCAAATCTGCAACCTGAATCATCGGTCCAGTGGTAAATGCGCAGGCCCGCTCCAGACAGTTCTCAAGTTCGCGCACGTTGCCAGGCCAGTCGTAGGCGAGCAACGCCTTCATTGCCTCATCGCTGACCGAGCGCTCTTGGCCGGACGCTCGCGACAGTCGCTCCAGGAAATGCGCTGCCAGCAGCGGGATGTCCTGACGCCGCTCACGCAGAGGCGGAATCCGCAAACTTAGCACGTTCAGCCGGAAATAGAGATCGCGGCGGAACGTCCCTTGCGCGACCGCCTGTTCGAGATCACGATTGGTCGCCGCCAAAATTCGCACGTTGATGGCAATTCGCCTCGTGCTGCCTACCGGCCGGATTTCCCGCTCCTGAATCGCGCGCAACAGCTTGGCCTGAAGGTCCACTGGTAGCTCACCCACTTCGTCGAGGAAAACAGTACCTCCTTCGGCAATCGCCAGCAAGCCATCGCGGGACTGCACCGCTCCAGTGAAGGCTCCTTTGACATATCCGAAAAGTTCGCTCTCGATCAGCGTCGGGACAAGCGATCCGCAATCCACCGGAATAAATGGCTTGTCTCGGAAGGGTCCCGAAAAATGAATGGACCGCGCCACCATCTCCTTACCGGTTCCGCTTTCGCCCAGGATCAATACGGGGTGGGTGCTTTGTGCCGCCTTGGCGATGATCCGGTAGAGCTTCTCCATTTCCGGCGCTCGCCCTACAATGCTGCCGAAACCTTGCTTAGACTTGATCTTCTCCCGGAGCATGCGGTTTTCGGTTTTGAGTTTCAGATGAGACGAAACCCGCTCCAGCAACAACCTGAGTTCCTCCATACTGAAAGGCTTAGTGACGTAATCGTAAGCGCCATTCTTCATGGCCTGCACCGCGGATTGAACTGTGCCGTAGCCAGTGACGACAATGATGACGACGTCGGGTCGTCGCTCCCGAATCTGGTGCAGAGCTTCCAAACCCCCGGCTCCTGGCAGCTTCAAATCGAGCAGAACGACATCGATGGCATTGCTCTCAAGCACACGATAAGCGTGCTCGGCGGAGTCGGCGATGGAAGTATGAAAACCCAAGGTTTGGGCCACATCCCGACAGACTTCCCGAATGGCGCGTTCATCGTCGACGATCATCAGGTTCAGCAGGTTCGCGCCTTCGATCTGGGGGAGATTAGGGATGGTTGCGATAGCAGTCGTCATTGCGGATCACCTCTTTTTGCAATCAAATTCTCTGGAACTAAGCGGGACTCATCCTCGAGTCGCGGCAGCCGGATGATTACTCGGGTGCCACGACCGGGCGCACTCTGCAGGGTTACGGTCCCCCCATGCTGCTCAACGATTTGGTGCACCGTGCTCAGCCCTAATCCATTGCCGTGCCGTTTTGTCGTGAAGAACAGCTCCAAAACACGAGAGCGCGTATCCTCGTCCATGCCCACGCCCGTGTCGGTGACCGTGAGCTCAATGCAGGGAGCAAGTCTCGGCTTGTTGTTGGAGGGCGCCGGAAGCAACTCGACGCCGTTCCGCGTCTGCAAAGTAATTCGCCGTTGAGCATTGCATCGCGCGAGTTAAGCACCAGGTTAAGAATGATTTGTTGGGCTTGGCCGGGATCGATTTGCACCCGGCCGAGGCTCTCAGCGAGATCCATCTTTAGTTCAATGTTTTCCCCGATCAGCCGAGCCAACAATTCGTGCATGCCAGCAATTACGTGATTAAGTGACTGCGAATGCGCCTGCGGAACGCGGTTTCGCGCCACGGCCAGCAATTGCTGGATCAAGTTTGCGCCGTGCTTGCTGGCCGAGCGAATCTCTTCCGCGTGATGGCTCAAGCGCGGGTCGCTGCGCAAACCGGCAATTAGCAGATCGCAATAAAGCATGATCCCAGTGAGAAGATTGTTGAAGTCGTGGGCCACGCCGCCCACCAAGCGCCCGATGGTCTCAAGCGTTTGTGACTCGCGCACATGCTGCTCAGCTTGCTTTTGCTGACGGATGTCCCGAGCGTTGATGATCAAATAGTCTGTGCCCGCGATTCGAAAGCCGGCGCAGGAAACCGCTAAATGCGTGCCTTCGCCGCAAGTGGAAGCGAAGCCAGTTTTCGGCGCCGGTGCTGCGGCATTAAACAGGCACTCGGGAGAAAGAAAATCGCATAACAGTCTTCCCTGCAATTCGAATGCGTTTAGAAACCCGAACGTTCGAGCGAATGCCCGGTTGGCGTAGAGCACGCGTCCTTTGGCGACAATCGCCAGACTCTCAGCGCAGGCTTCAAAGGCGGCGCTGGCCAGCAATGGATCCGGCGATCCCTCAGCCTGAATTTGCGGGAATGCGCTCATGGCCTGCCAATCCTTTCGATGGATTGCTTGCTACTCGAAAGCATTAGCCCCGAGGGGCGTTTTGGGAAAGACCGGAACAGGCACAGCAAGGGTGTCGAAAGGTCGATGGCTTCCCGGATCGGGAAGCTCGCAACCGCCGCGCGCTTTTCCGCACTCCCCATTTCGGGAAGTTTAGGACCGATGCGGGCTTGTTCTTAAGGACCGATGTCACAACGAAATGTGATGAGAGAACTTTCCTGTGATTCGGCTGTGCAGAAAAAATGGACGCGAGTTTTCGCGTCCAAAAGGACAAGGAAGAGAAGTGGAGTTGGGAAAGATCAGTTGAGCATGGATGCAGCCTGAGTAAGCCGGAAGGTCAGGCGCCGCTCGGCTGCGAATCCCACATCTTTTTTGCCAGTTGCGTAGGCGGTACCCGTGCCGCCCGCCGCACCGATGGTGGTGCCGATCAGAGCGCCTTTGCCGCCGCCTGCTAGTCCGCCGATGAGAGCACCTGCGGCTGCTCCGCCGCCAATCATTTCCAGGTTGCGCTTCTCATGCGAGCCGCCCTTCACAAAAATACTGGAGGTCTGTATGGGCAACAACTTCGCATCTATTGAAATTGCGGTGAGGGTCAGGCGCAAGTAGCCGGGGTCTTGAAGATTGCCCGAAGCCTTGGCCTCAACCACCTTGCCAGTTACGGTTGCACCACGCGGGGCAACCGCCTGTCCATTGATTACGACAGGCTCATCGAGCGCCGCTTCAAATGAGTCGCCAGATTGAGAGCTGGCACTGGAAACTGAGGACTGCAGACGTATTGCGATCGGAGTCCCCGCCGGAATCGAAGCTGGAAGCAGAGAGGCAGTCGGCGACACACCTTTCTTATCCGCAGGGCGGTCGAACGGCATTTGTTGCTCAGTTCCGGAATTGTCCGAAGCTGCCGGGCCAGATTGTCGCGAGCAGCCTGCCAGAACTAACGTTAGCAAGAGCAACATGGACCCAATGCTGAAAATTATCCGTCGGTAGGGCTTCATTCGAGCAATCCTCCATCTGATTCCTGTACAGAAACAAGTCGCAAGGGGAGTACCAACAATAAGCCCATCTGAATCAATGACTTAATTTCATCTGCTGCGGCACGGGAGTGTACTTTTTGCCTGGCGGTGGCTTAGACCGAGAACACGGACGAAACTCTGGCTGTCGCCGATTAGCATTTGGGAAGTGCTGTTGTTACATCAAAAGGTCGCATTTTGCTGGGGTGGCAAAGTGGAAAGATAACAGGTGTAACAGGGCTGGCCGGATCGCATCTCCGAGTTATCCGTCTCCGCGTCAACTTGCAGACGTGACAAGAAGCCGAAATAATGGAATAACATGTCGTCAGTTCTATGAACGTTTCTCCTATGAATCAGGAAAAAATACTGATCGTTGAAGACGAAGAAAATGAGAGAACCGGTCTGGCCGAATTGGTTTCCGCTTGGGGCTATCGCGCCGAGACTGCCAGGGATGGCGCGGAGGGTTTAGACAAGGTCACTAGCTGGGCGCCCTCAATCGTCGTCACAGATCTGAAAATGCCGCGCATGGGCGGTCTGGAATTGCTCGAACGGCTGGCCACAGACTCGCAAACCATGGCGGTCATCGTGGTCACTGCCCAAGGCACAATCGATAGCGCGGTGCAGGCCATGCGGATGGGTGCGTACGACTACATCACGAAGCCAATTGACACGAACCGGCTGCGGACAATTCTTCAGAACGCTTCCGCATTGCTGGGAACAAAAGCCGAAAACGAAGCCATGCGCCGCAAACTGCGTGATGCCGGCTCGCTAGGCAGCCTGGTGGGAGCCTCCAAAAAGATGCAGGAGATCTTCCGTCTCATCGAGATGGTTGCACCAAGTACTGCCTCAGTGCTGATCACTGGGGCGAGTGGTACCGGCAAAGAGCTTGTCGCCCGCACGGTTCACGAGCTCAGCCCGCGTCGTGGCAAGTCGTTCATACCGATCAACTGCGCCGCGATCCCGGAGACCTTGATTGAAAGCGAAGTCTTTGGTCATGAAAAAGGCGCTTTTACGGGAGCGCTGGAGCGCCGGATCGGATGCTTCGAGCTGGCTGAAGGCGGAACCCTGCTGCTCGATGAAATCGGCGAGATGCCGATCGCCACTCAGGCCAAGCTGTTGCGCGTCCTGGAGGACCGCAAGCTACGGCGTTTGGGAAGTAAGGTCGAGACCACGGTCGATGTTCGCGTGCTTGCGGCAACCAACAAGGTACCGGAAGAAGCGGTCGCTCACGGCGAACTTCGCAACGATCTTTACTATCGTTTGAACGTGTTCAACATTCACATGCCATTGTTGCGCGAACACAGGGAAGACATCCCCGAGCTGGTGCAGTCGGTTTTGGCAGATATGAATCTCAAGCACGGGCGCAAAGTTGCCGGTGTGAGCGAAGCGGTTTTGAATCTATTTCGCAATTATTCATGGCAGGGGAATGTTCGCGAATTGCGGAACACCCTGGAACGGGCGGTAATCGTCTGCGACGGGCCTGTTGTGGAAACCAAGCATCTGCCGCCGAATTTCGGCCAGACCGCGATTCGTACTTCGGCTGAAGATCCTGACGCAGTGCGCCTGGGCGTGGGAACAACGGTTGAGGAAGCCGAGAAGTTGTTGATCCTGAAGACCCTCGAAGCGACAAATAATAATAAGACCCGGGCGGCCGAGATACTCGGAATTAGCCTGAAAACCCTGCATAATAAGCTTAAGGAGTACGGCAGCGGGACCGCTGATGGAGCTGCAGGGCAACAGGAAAGCCCCGGCTACTGATCCAATCACCATAGGCTTGCTGTGAGGACCAGGTACCGCAGCGCAAGCCGCTTCATCGTTACACCATGCGCCGGAGAACTACTATCGTGCTTGCCATCACCTTTATGGTGGCGACACTGGTGTGCGCTTTTTCTTATATCTATATCTCTCAATTACTGCGGCAAAGAGTCGTGACCGCGCACGAGACCGCCGCTTACCTGGATACGCAACTCGCCTATCTGGCCTCGAACGCAGCTCCGGACCTGACCAGCACACGCGTCGACACCAATGACCCGGAGGCGGTACGCCGAGCTGTTATCTATTATCTGGGGACCGACCGTGATCTGAACACAATGATGGATTCGATCGTGGGCAGTGTCCCCATTATTTACGACGCGGCGATCGTCGATGCTGATGGCAACGCGATTCTGCACACCGATCCTGACCTGAACGGGAAGCCGGTTCCTAACCGCCCGGATTTTCAGCAAGTGGTGGACGCGAATTTCCGCCAGCAGCTCAAGCTGCTTTATAACTCTCCCACAGTCTACGACGTCCGCGTGCCACTGCAACTGAACGGCGAGCCTTTCGGCAGCATTCGTGTGGGAGTCTCGACGGTATTCCTGAAAAATGAACTCACGCCGCGCTTGCAGCACGCGGTCATTTTCTTCGCGGCCGCCATTCTTTTTTCGCTGGTCCTCGCCGCCGGGCTCTCCCATATTGCTCTCGGGCCGCTGGAGCGTATCAGCCGGAGTCTCGACAGCGTCACCGCGGGCGATGCCGAACCTGTGGCTGAACCGGAAAAGAGCAGTGACGAGTATGGCCTGGTGACGTTGAAGATCGCCCATTTGGGACGCCAAATGCGCGATGCCAAAGAGATCTTCTCTGCCCTTAAGGATAACGTCGATCAAATCATGGCCAATCTTCAGGATGGCTTGATGCTGTTCACCGGCGACGCGCGCGTGGTGCTGGTGAGCGCTTCAGTCGAGCGCTTCCTTGGACGTCCTCGGGGGGATTTGCTGGGCCGCACCGTGAAAGAGATATTTTCTCCAGACTCGGTGTTTGGACTGGCTGTACTCGAAGGTTTCCGGCAGCGGACGGCGGTAATGCAACGCGAGTTTGAATCGCCCAACGGGAAACGTGTGCAGGTTTCGCTCGACTTTATTCAGCAAGAAGGAGGAGAGCAAATTGGGGCGCTGCTAACCATGCGCGATGCCGAGTCGGTGCGCAAGATTGAAGATGAAATCGAAATGTCACGGCGGCTCTCCGCCAGTGGGCGGCTGACCCGCGGGGTTGCGCACGAAGTGAAGAATCCGATTAATGCCATCGTGCTGCATTTGCAACTGCTGCAGAACAAGCTTCAGCAGACTGACCCCGATACGCTTCGGCACATGGATATTATTGGCAACGAGATTCACCGTCTGGATCGCGTGGTGCAGATTCTGGTGGACTTCACGCGCCCGCGCGATCTGCACTTGGAAGAAGCCGACTTGCGGGAGTTGCTTGAAGATGTAGCGACACTGGCCGCTCCGGACGCGGCACAGCATAGTGTCGCACTAACGCGTGAGTTGCCTCCAGATCCATTATCTGTCAAGGTCGATACGGATTTCATGAAGCAGGCAATCCTCAACGTGGTACTCAATGGCGTGCAAGCGATGCCGCAGGGCGGAACACTGGCAATTTCAGCGCGGCGAGAGGACGAAGTCGTCATAACGGAAATTCGTGATCAAGGCGGGGGCATCCCTCACGAGATTCAGGACAAGATTTTCGAGCTCTATTTCACGACTAAAAAGGGAGGGAGCGGAATAGGGCTGGCACAGACGTATCAGATTCTGCAATGGCATTACGGATCGGTGGATTTTGAATCGCTGGATGGGCAGGGGGCCATTTTCCGCTTACGACTCCCAGTGGCGGAGACACGTGCCGAGTCTCTAAAGGAAGCGGCGATTCGCACCTAGAGTAGAATCAGCTTTAGCCGAGAAAGAGATTTGCGTAAACCGCCCAGAGTGATCCGGGCATCAAAGAACTGTCATGCCTCTGGCCAATATTTTCCTGCTATGTTCGTTGGTTTTTCTGGATACGTCCTCTATTCGTGTTTTCTTTCAAGAGAGTCAGTCGCAGGAAGCACGTCCTAAGCCGGACCAGGCGCAGGAAGCACGTCCTAAGCCGGACCAGGCGCAGGAAGCTCCAAAGGCGGCACAAACGGAACCAAGCAAACCCGGGCAGTCAACGCCGCCAGCCCCGGATCAGCAGACGCAGAGTCCGCCCGCAGCGTCAGAGCCGCCACAGCCTCCTCCAGCTGAACCTGCTGCCGGATCGACGGAAAAGAAATCTACCGCAGCTACCACGCCGGGGGAGAAACAATCTTCAGGTGCGACGAAAAGCACTCCGTCTGGAGGAAAATGCAAGTCACCAAGTTCGGGGCCCAGAAAAAGAATTGTCCGCCGTGGCAGTACAACTGATCCAACCATCCAGTTTTCTCCCGGCCTCACGCAGCAACAGGCCTCTGCGCAGCGGCAGAATACTAGCCAACTTCTAGCCAGCACCGATGCGAACCTGAGGAAGATTTCCAATCGGCAGCTAACTCCCGCACAGCAGGACGCACTGAATCAGATTCGCAGATATATGGAACAAGCGAAGACAGCCGATGCATCTGGCGACTTGCAACGCGCGCACAACCTTGCTTTCAAGGCACGGCAGCTTTCTGATGAGCTTCTGCAGAAATAGGGGCAGGGAGGGTGTCCGCCCAGCGGCTGGCAAACACAGGCCTTTACGTGTGATGATTCTACTTCCCCTTTGCTCTTGCTGCGTTCACTTTCGCCAACAGATCTTGCGATGGTTGCTGGACTGGTCCGGAAATTCTCGCCGCTTCTGAGAGCACATCGCGAGCTTCGTTAATACGATTTAGTTTTGCATACGCGAATCCCAGGCGGTACATTGCAATCGCATACTGCTGATCGTCTTGTCCCTTGAGCAGCGTGGATGCGGTCTTCAATTCGGGAATTGCACCTGTGGTCTTGTCCTGCTTCATGTAAGCGTATCCAAGCGTCGCGTGTGCCATGCCTGCTGAAAGTTTGCGGGAGCGGTCCGCGTCGGGGGCATCAGCCTTCGCGACTAGGATTGCCTTTTGCGAATACGTAACCGACTTACCCACACTCCCCGGCTTGGGGTCATCCACATACGTATTAGCCAAAAGCAGCAGTGCCGGCAAGCTGTTGGGATTGGCGGCCAAAGTTTTCTCTCCAAAAGAAATCAGTCGGGACGTGTCCTTCAGTTCAGAGAGCGAGACCATTGCGTATGAGGTCACCTGCTCTTCGAAACGAGAATTGGGAAAAGCCGGAGTGAAGCGCTCGATATACGACATGCGGCTCTTAGCGTCATTTTCGCCGGCGATCACGTTGTATGCGGCGGCTTCCAAAAACTCGTACGAATTCTTGCTGGCATTCTTTTCTTCTTCAATACGGCTGGCAAAATCCTGATCGCTCAATTCTGCCGGTTTGGTTTGTTTGCCGATCGAGTTGTAAGCTTCCCCGCCACGTACCGAATAATCCATTGTCTTAGCGTTGTTCTTCATCTGCTGCGCAACGCCTACCTGCGACACGAGGATGTCGAGGTTATGCGGAGCGCTGACGAGCGCCTTGTCGCCGTAATCGAGCGACTTTTGCAAATCGCCTGCGCCCTGGTAGTACTGCGAGAGCTGCCAATTTCCATATGCAACCGCAGCCGGATTCGACGAAAACTTCTGCACGAACTCTTCATACATGGTCGCTTTCTTCTGGGCATCCTCTTCTTTTGAGATGGCCTGTAATCCCTGGTCTTCGGGCGTGCCCGCCGGGATCACGATTTTTTCCAGTTGGGCGAACGCAGAAAGCACCAGACAAGCAAAGATAATTAGCGAACGTGGAAAGTAATTTCGGTTCATGGGGCACCTCCGACGCTTTGTGGGCGAATCGTATCTCCGTTTGCGAGGGCATGCAAGTGCGCTGGCCACGTTGAGCACGTTCCGCGCGCGTGGCAGAAAAGTGCCTTCTCCTATAGTCTGGGCCAATGCAGGAAGGCAACGAGAGGGCTTCGCTCGCGGCGGTGGCAGAGCGTTCCCCTCGGCCGCGGCCAACACAGACTCGCAGCTCGTGGCGGCATTCCATCTGGTTCATTGTCCTGATTGCGTTTCTGTTGCGCCTGGCGGTCATCACGATAGGGCATACTTACCAAATCACCCCGCGCCGGGATCACTTTCAGTACGGCTGGGAGATGGGCCGGCTCGCGCGCTCGATTGCAATTGGGCAGGGCTTCAGTTCTCCCACCGATGTGCCTAGCGGACCAAGCGCCTGGGCGCCACCGCTATATCCGTATCTGCTGGCCGAAGTCTTCAAACTGTTCGGGGTTTATAGCGCCCTTTCTGCATGGGTGATCCTTACTTTCAACAGCGTCTTTTCGGTGCTTACATGTCTAACGCTGTACCGGATTGGCGAAAGAGTCTACGGCGCCGCGGTGGGTCGCGCCGCCGCATGGACTTGGGCATTATTTCCTTACGCAATTTATTGGCCCACACGCGTCGTTTGGGAAACGAGCCTTACCGCATTTTTGCTGAGTCTGGCGCTCCTGTTCACCTTACGCATGGCGGAGGATCTGCAGGACGGAGGAGCAGACACGCACCCACATCGTGCATGGATTCTCTTCGGCTTTCTTTGGGGTCTGATCGCGGTGACGAATACGGCAGTCATCTCCATGATGCCATTCTGCTTGCTTTGGCTGCTGTATCGATCTTCCTGGCGTGTGCAGCTCACAGGTGCTGCGATGTGTGTGCTAGCTGCATTTTTGGTGATGAGCCCCTGGCTGATCCGCAACTACTCGGTCTTCGGCAAGTTCATCTTCATTCGCGACAATCTTCCGCTCGAAATGCATATGGCCAATAACGAGCGTTCTGCCGGCCTATGGACGCGCGCCGAGCATCCGGGCAACGATCCCGAATCAATGCGCACATTTCAGGAGCTGGGCGAGATCCGTTTCATGGAAGAGAAGCAGCAGGAAGTGCGGCAGTTTATCCGTGAACATCCTGGAACATTTTTGCTTTATAGTCTCGAACGCGCGGGATATTTTTGGGTCGGGCCGCCACAACTCAACATCATCGGCGGATACGATCTGAGGATTGCTCGCCACATCGCATTTCTCATTCCCGCAGTATTCGGTTTTGTTGGGCTGTGGCTGACGATTCGCAACCGTAAGACGGGTGCGTTTCTTTTTGCCTGCTTTCTGCTGATATATCCGATTCCGTATTACATGGTGCAGCCATTCCCTCGTTATAAGCACCCAATTGAGCCGGAGATGATTTTGCTCGCCGTCTATGTTTTTTGGGAGGCTCGCCGGGTGCAGCTAAGCTGGCCGGTTTTTCACAAGCACGCGTAATCTCCCGGTTGGCGCTCTTCTCTCGATCATTTAAATTGAGGTATGCGCGCCATTCTGCAGAAGCGTGGGCTCCGCTACATCTTCGCCGCCAATATGATCTCGATGCTGGGCAGCGGCATGAATGCGGCTGCCGTGGCCTGGTATATCCTGCAGGCCACTCACTCGAAAATGGCGTTGGGACTGTTCGCGGTGTTGCAGACCCTTCCCGCGATGTTGATGCTGCCTTTTACCGGAGTCCTGATTGATCGCGAGGATCGCCGCCGGCTGGTGATGTGGCTCGATGCGGTGCGGGCCATCGTCATCCTCACCGTTGCCGTGCTCGCTTTAACCAACAGAGTGAAGCTCTGGGAAGTCTATTTAATGAACACGCTGGTGGCGGCCGGTTTCTGGATGTTCTGGCCGACGATCACGGCACTTATTCAAGAGCTGACCCCGGATGAAGAGTTCGTACACGCGAATACGTTTCTGCTGGCGGGGATCCAGGGCGGATGGCTGATCGCTGGCTCCATAGTCGGATTCGTCTACAACCATATCGGGCTGGGTGGCGTGCTGTTGATTGACGTTTCCAGCTATGTGGTCTCGTTTCTCTGCTACTTCGCAGTGCGCAAGGGACGGCACGTGGTGCCACGACCGTCAGAGCTGCGGGCAGACATTGTGGCCGCAGAAACAGCTTTTGGGCGATTTCTCCGCGAGATGCACGAAGGCATTCAGTTTGTGCGCGGCAATCGCCCATTGATCCTGCTGGGAATTAGTTGGGCACTATTCCTGGGTGCGATGCTGACTGCCGTTGTCGTCACTGCGCCGTTGAGCGATCAGGTGTTTCATCGTGGGGCTGTTGGATACGGCTGGCTGAATGCGGGTTGGGGCGTTGGCGCATTTCTGAGTGCGCTATATGCGCCGCAGATGATCGCCCAGGTGAGCGCCCGGCGTTCGATTGCGATCTCCATGGGCGCACTCGCCATTTGCATGAGCTTGGCGCCGCTGTCTCCTGTGCTGGCCATCGCTGTGGCGGTTTACGGAATCATGGGATCGGCGCGCGGCGTGAGCGGGATCGCGATCAATACCAGCCTTATGGAACTGGTGCCGCGGCATTTCATGGGCCGCGTGCAGAACACCTTCTATTTCGCTGGCACTGGGCTACAGATTGTTCTGGGATTTCTGGTGGGAGCAGTTGCGCAATTAAATCTGGTTGCTGGATTTTGCATCATTGGCCTGGTATATGCCGTAGCGTTTGTTGCGGCGAGTTGGCCGGTTGCGACTCCGATCGAAGCACGGGAAGCCAGTCCGGTCGAATGATCAATAATTAACCACGAAGGACACTAAAGGTACACGAAGGAAGATCAAAAAGCAGGTCTTCTGACTTCTGCATTCTGACTTCTTACTTCTGCCTTCTCCCTGTTATCCTTTTCATTTCAAATTTCCAGGAGATAGGCATGTCATCCACTCTGGAGGGGCGCGTTGCGGTCGTGTTCGGAGTCGCCAATAAGCGCTCGATTGCGTGGTCGATCGCGCAGGGGCTGCACAATGCCGGCGCAAAGCTGGCAGTGACTTATCAGAATGAGCGACTGGAGGAGGAAGCGAGAGACCTGATTCTGTCGCTGCCCGGCGCGGAAGCCTTCATGTGCGATGTTTCCAACGACAATGAAATCGAGGCTCTGTTTGGCAAGCTTAAGGAACGATATGACAAGCTGCATGTTCTGGTGCATAGTGTGGCGTTCGCGCCGGCGGACGAATTAAAAGGCGAGTTCCTCGATACCACACGGGAGGGTTTTCGCGTCGCTCATGACGTCAGCGTGTACTCGCTAATCGCGGTTTCCCGGGCCGCTGCTCCCCTGATGGAGGATGGGGGCAGCATCATTACGATGACCTATTACGGCGCAGAAAAAGTTGTGCCGCATTACAACGTAATGGGTGTGGCAAAAGCATCGCTCGAGTGCACAGTGCGGTATCTGGCTTACGATCTTGGGAAGCGCAAGATTCGCGTGAACGCGATTTCCGCCGGACCGATCAAAACGCTGGCTGCACGCGGCATTGCAGGATTCGGCGATATGCAGAAATCTCACGCCGAGCGCGCGCCTCTGCAACGGAATGTGGATGTAAACGAAGTCGGTGCCACTGGCGTATTCCTGGCTTCCGATGCCAGTTCCGGGATCACCGGCGAAGTGATCTACGTAGATTGCGGGTACAACATCATGGGATTTTGAAACCGAGGCGTCGGCAAAAGCGCTGCTCGTATCACGTAAAGATTCAATCCGGAGCGCGGGGGCCGGATAGAAACCGCTGCCAACTGGGTTTGCAGCCAGGGCTGCATCTTGCGATGCTTCCCCTCATCTTTCGCAACTCGCTTTTATTCTCCGGTTTTGGTTTTCGACAACCTGTGCAAGATGAATTCCTGTGCCAGGCTGCTGAACATGCGCTCGCCGGTGCTGATAAGGAAATTCTGGAAGACCAGTCCCGCACCGCGATTGGATGGCGGATAGTAAGGGTTTGAGAGAGCGGCCGAGGCCAGGTCGCCGCCGATGCTTGAGTAGTTCGGCTGCATATGTCCATTGTCTCCCCTGCAGATGAACGGGTGGAAGATCGCGTGGAAAGCGCGAGACTTGTTTGTGCCCGTGCCCTGGAAGAAGTAACGCGGGTCCTGGTGCAGAAGCGATGGCAGGATGGCGCCGCCGATCATGATGTCGGAAAGGCCGTCGGTAGCGACAGCGCCATAGCGCTCGCCGTAACCCTTCAGACCCTGAGGGTAGTTGGGAGTGTCCCCGGCCTGGTTGATGCCGGCAAGAACACCTACCCCGATGACGGTAACAGGATCGGTGCTGGTCTTAAATGCGAGTTGGAACTTCAGCTTCGTTGTCAGCGGCGCAGCGTCGTGATCATAGACGACGTAGAAATTGGGGAAGATGCCAAGAACCCGCTGCTCCTCCTCGATCCTGACCTGCTCGATGGCGACCTCTTCGGGGGAATAATCCACAGATACCGTGGTCATCACCTCTGCGATGTTGAGTTTGCTGCCCGTCAGGATTACGTACTGGCCTGGATTAACGATGATGGGAGGCGAGGTCCAGGCTGCAAATCCGTTCGCGGTGATGCCGACGCTATAAGTTCCTGGTTCGAGACCTTTGAATTCAAAGAATCCGTCGTCGTCCGACACCACCGTGCGTGGATCTCCGGGGACGGGACCCTTAAGAACGACGGTGGCGCCAGCAACGGTGTCGTTGTCCACGTCCGTTACAGTGCCGGTAATACGTCCTGCCCCCGGCTTGGGTGCATTGACGTCCTCTGCCGCCAAAGGTGCGGCCATCGCAATCGCGGCCAAGATCAACACGCAAATTTGTAGGGTTCTCACAACAAAAGCTCCCAGTGGACCATTGTGGGGTCTAACCTTATTCCATAGTGCCACTTCCGATCCTCCGCAGTCCTTTCGCATGAGCCGTAACCAGTTAGGAATTGGGTTCGTTAAAGCTGATCCCGGCTCCAAATTTAGTCGATTGTAAACAGCAGACATAATCCTCGCCAGTTCCGAACGTAACCCTTAGGAGTTGTCCCCTGGATCACTCTGAGAGGCACCCTGGGCCGGTTGTACAGCCGACAGTCCGCAGTATTCACTGGATACGCAATTGGATCCTGCGCTCGTCCCCCGTTCGCTCATTCCCTACCCGCTCCAGAGTGATTTCTGCGTTCTGATCGCGTTGCAGGCGCGGGAACTTCTCTCCCCACTCGACCAGGAGAACGCTGTTTTCGGCGATCAGGTCATCGAGGCCGAGGGTCTCAAGTTGGCGCGGCGTGTCTACCCGATAGAGATCAATGTGATAGACGTTGACTTCCGGCCCGTGATACTCATGCACCAGGGTGAAGGTTGGGCTGGTGACGTTGTCGGCGCTAGCAGCATGGAATCCCTCGGCAATGCCTTTGACTAGGGTGGTCTTGCCTGCGCCCAGTTCACCGCGCAAAAGGATCAACTTAGGCGGAGCAAGCATGGCGGCCAGCTTGCGGCCGAGGGCGATTGTTTCCTCTGCGGAGTGGGTGATGAATTCCTGGGTACTCATGCGGATCGATCAGTATAAATAGTGAAAGTTATCAGAGACTTCGTGCATCGCCTTCATTTTTCGGGACAAACCAGCGTCCGCAGGTTATTTTGACCAGAACTGGTATAGGATATGTCGGTCCAAAAGGGGTTCTGGCCATGCGTATTCCCTTCGCGCCCCTCGTCTTGACCGTAGTTTCTTCGCTTCTTATTCCCCACACTGTTCCGCTTGCGCTTGCGGGTGATCCGCAATGGGTGGAGATTCGGTCTCCGCATTTCTCCGTTGTGACTGATGCCGGCGAAAAACGCGGCCGTGAAGCTGCCGTTAAGTTCGAGCAATTGCGAGCGGTTTTTGGAGCGATCCTGGTAAAAGCCAAGGTTAATCTTCCTATACCGCTTCAAATCGTCGCCTTCCGCAACACAAAAGAACTCCGCCAGTTCGCCCCGCTGTGGCACGGCAAGCCTACCGAGGTTGCGGGGCTTTTCCAGCCCGGACCGGATCGCGAATTCATCCTGCTGGACATGTCCGCAGAAGATCCGTGGACAGTTGTCTTTCATGAATACGCGCATCAATTGATGAATGGCAACATAACCGGCGAAACCCAACCCTGGTTCGACGAGGGTTTTGCCGAGTATTTCTCAACCATCGAAGTGGATGAAAAGCATGCAAAACTGGGATTGAAACCGCCCCCCGGAGACTGGGAGATTCTCCACCAATATAGCTTGATGAAAGTTTCGGATTTGTTTCGGGTGCAGCATAATTCGCAGGCGTACAACGAAGGCGACCGGCGCTCGTTGTTCTATGCTGAATCGTGGCTGCTCGTTCATTACCTGTATGACACAAACCAGGTTCCGAAGGTCGCTCCATTCTTTGACGCAGTGATAGATCGGAAGGTCAGCGTTGAGGACGGCATTCAGAAGGCGTTCGGAATAAGTGCAGCGCAATTGGATAAAGCGTTGCGCGACTACGTAGCACGCGGACAGTGGAGATATTTTACTATTGCGACGCCGCCGGGCATCGAAACCACCGGATACACCGTTAGCCCGATTAACCTGGCGACCGCCAAGGCGGTTATGGCCGATGTCCACCTGCACTCAATGGATTATCAGGACAAGGCGATACAGGAATTTGAGCAGGTGCTTGCGATGGAACCCATCAACGGCGCCGCCCTGCGCGGTCTGGGATACGCATCCTTGCGGAAGCAGGATTTTCAGCGTGCCGGCGATTACTTTCAGAAGGCGGTGAAGGCTGACTCGAAAGATCCGCGTGTGTACTATTATTCGGCGCTGCTGGCAAACCAAGAGGGCTCGTTCGCGCGCGATCCAGAAAAGCTTGCTGCCATGAAGAAGCAACTGCAGACCTCAATTACTTTGGATCCAGACTTCGCTGATGCTTACGCTCTCCTCGCATTCGCACAAATGTCCTCGGGTGAGTACAACGAGGCGTTGGAATCCATGAAGAAGGCGTCGCAGCTTAGCCCTCGTAATGAACAATATCTCTTTAACTTGTCGCAGATGTATGTAGCAGTTAAAAAGGTGAACGAGGCAGTTGGCATCCTGCATGGCCTGGAAAACAGCACAGACCCAGAAGTAGCTTCCAGAGCGCGAGCGTCGATGGCGCAGATAACGAAGATGAATAGTGTGCTGGTTGCTATGTCCAAGCCATCAGAAGCCGGACTAACGGAAGTGGCATCCACAGATCACGCGACGGCGCCGGCGCCGCCGGACAACAGCTCGAATGACGACTACACGCCACTTCCACCGGACCCTCACCCAACGAAGTTCCTAAAGGGGAAACTGGTGAGCGTTGACTGTTCTGCTGCTCCCACGGCGCTACTGACTGTGATCGCAAATAGCAAGACCTGGAAGATGAAAGTGGCCAATAGCCAGAACGTCATCGTCATAGGTAGCGACAATTTTTCTTGTGAGTGGAGGAATCAGAAGGTTGCCCTTAATTACCGGGAAGTGGGCGATGGCGAGGGCAATGTGATCTCCGTGGAGATCCAATAATCGATAGCCCGCGAGCGATTACAAACTAATTCCCTGCGGCCGCCTTTCAGCGCGTTGAAACTCTACCTCAGAGCTGCATCAAATCGATTTCGGTAAAGACCACTGGCTGGAGCGGATTCCCTGAAAGCTCTTGTCGCTCACTGCGTCCACAGTCATGCTGAGCGCGCGATGGTGCTCGTCTTCCAGCGCGACGAAACGGAACGGCTGCAGGTAACCGTCACGAGTGGCGGGCATAGGCGAAAGCATTTCCGCCATGCCATGTACCGGGCCGGATTGAGTTTGAAAAGCGATTTCGACAAAATCACCTTGCCCTAAAGACTTGCCCAGCCGAAGAAGTCCACCGGTTATGGAAATAGTCTGGAGCTTGCCTTTAGCGCGCTGGCCATCGTCGAGCATCACCAGTGCCAGGACCGAACCGCCGAGATGAATTCTGGGAGCACGCCGCTGCGGATTCGGTTGGGGGAAGTGGGTCATAGCCAAACTGACTATGACACACGCGTTCACTACGCAAGCAGATTACGAAAGCACATGTACGGATTCCTTTAGGCGTCTATGTCGCGGAAGCTGAGATCGATTGGCTCGTAAAGTATCGCCCAGGTTAGCGCCCAAAAGCGGGGTGCGAACCTGGGGCACCTTGGTACCAGCAAGATCGTCAGCAGCAGATTCCTCGCGGCTGAAGCCACTCGGAATGACAATGAGAAAGGGAAGCTGTTCGGCACCCTTCGGGTCGCTCAGGGCAGGCTCAAGGACTAGAAGTCGTGCCGTTCCCGGCTTGCTCTGCACCAAATTTCGCCGGAGCATGCGGGGTAGCCCGGAAATGCGTAGGTCCTTCGTCGGGAGTCCTGCGCGAGCGCAGGACTCCGCTTCCTCCAGGATGACAATGGTAAGGGGAGCACGAGCGAGGACGCTCGCGCCTACATCGTCGGGAATGGGATCTCGCGGACAGGAGTGTCCGCCACATGGGATGGCTTCCCCCTTTCGCACAAAACGCGAAAGGATGGCGCACCAAGCTGTCCTCGCGTAGTCTGTGCCAGCATGAGCGAGGGACGCTCACGCCTACATCGTCGGGAACGGAATCTCGCGGACAGGAAGGGTCCGCACCACACGTACGAGCTGGATTGTCAACAGCAGATTGCTCGCGGCTGAAGCCGCTCGGAATGACAATGAGAAAGGGAAGCTGTTCGGCACCCTCGGCCTCGCTCAGGGCAGGCTCAAGAACTGAAGTCGTGCCCTTCCCGGAATGCTCGCGGGCGAGGGCGCCCGCGCCACGCAACACCTCCGCGCCGCAGGAGGTTTGCGCCCCAATCAATACTTCGAGGTTGTCGAAGGGTGGGCTGGCGGTATGCCCTAGTCACAGCCTGAGCTTCGGTTGTGTCGTACGCTGTGACGGTGCTGAGGGGGAGTTCACCGATCCTAACGGTGTGTCCTACTGAAACGCCGGAGTCCGGTTTCGGAATATAACTTCAGTTGCCAGTTATCAGTTATCAGTTAATCGCAGGGTATGGCCCGCCGCGTGGCCCTTTACTTTTGCGTAGGTTAAGAGGAGGCGGGGCGTCACCACGTCAGTTATTGACCGTTCAATCCTCGGATTCTAAGCTGGCGAGGAGATCGGATCTCCGGTTGGAGGCATTCATCCATGTTGCGCAAGCTGCTCTCTTTGATGATGATCGCAGTGCTGCCGGGGGCATTGCTGGCGGCTGATTCTGCGGGCGCCATGCTCTATGCCAAAGGCACAGCATGGTTGAACGGCAGCACGGTCCCGCGTTCCTCCGCGGTCTTTCCCGGTGACCTGATCCAGACCAAGGCCAACTCCG
>Ga0209350_1000608_pt1 | contig 18851 bp, 15 predicted proteins | sample GraSoi013_2_20cm_2_FD_185822 | JGI IMG/M metagenome (GOLD analysis project Ga0209350, IMG submission 185822) | Grasslands soil microbial communities from the Angelo Coastal Reserve, California, USA - Sample 09_27_2013_2_20cm (SPAdes) (version 2) | ecosystem: Environmental > Terrestrial > Soil >...
CTGAAGATCAGTCCCTTGTTGACGGGTTTTGGGCGCCCTGCGGCGGACCTGCTGCACCACGCGCGCGCGCAGGAGCGCGCCGCCCGCATCTCCGACGCCATCGCCTCGTACGAGGCGGCGATCGCGGCGGCCGAGGGCGCGCGAGAGCCCGCGCCACTCGCCGAGGCGTTGCGCCGCCTCGCGGTCATCCGTCACCATCGCAACGAGTCCGACCAGGCGCGGCGGCTCTGCCACGCCAGTTACACCGTGGCGCACGCCGCGGGGAACGACCTGCTCGCGGCGGAAGCGCTCAACACGCTCGGCGGGATCGACCTCGAGACCGCCGCCGTCTCCGACGCACGTCGCCACTTCCTGCGCGCGCTGGAGTTGGGCGGGCACTGCCGCGAGCTCTGTGCCCGAGCCGAGCAGAACCTGGGGATTCTCGCGAACATTCAGGGGGACTTCGACGAAGCGCTGGCGCGTTATGGGCGGTCCCTCGCGGCCTACTGCGAGTCGAACGACGACCACGGGCGCGCGATCGCCTACCACAACCTCGGCATGGCGAGCGCGGACCGGGCGCGGTACGACGAAGCGGAGTGCTACTTCAGGCAGAGTCACGAGATCGCCGAGCGCACGGGCGACGCCTACCTCGGGGGCCTGTGCCTCGTGAACCACGCCAAGGTGCACGTCGCCCGCGAGCGATACGAGAACGCCCGACGGGACGCCGAAGCCGCCCTGGCCGTGTTCGATCAATTGGGCGTGGGGAGCGCCAAGGCCGACGCGTATCGCGTGCTCGGGATGATCTACCGCGAGACGAGCCGGCCGGCGCTCGCCGAGTCGCGGCTCAAGTCGGCGATCGAGCTGGCGGTGGGCGCGGGATCGGTGTTGAACGAGGCGGAAGCGTCGCGCGAGCTCGCCCTGCTGTATCAGGCGATGGGCCGGAACCAGGAGGCGCTCAGCCTGCTGAACGCCGCGCACCGCCTGTTCGGGCGACTCGACGCCCGCGCCCACCTGGTCCACGTCGCCGGGAAGATGGCCGAGCTCGAGGCCGCCTATCTCGCCGTGGTGCGCGAGTGGGGCCAGTCCCTCGAGTCGGCCGACACCTACACCTTCGGCCACTGCGAGCGGGTGGCGCAGCTGAGCGTGGCCGTCGCGCACACACTCGGATTGGACGAGCACGCCCGGACGACGGTCCGGTTAGGCGCCTATCTCCACGATCTTGGGAAAGTCCGCGTTCCGCACGAGATTCTCAGCAAGCCCGGCCCGCTGACGCGCGACGAGTTCGAGGTGGTCCAGATGCATCCGATCTGGGGTATCGAGCTGCTCGCGAAGGTTGAGTTCCCCTGGGATATCAAGCCCGTCATCCGCTGGCACCACGAGCGCTACGACGGGACCGGCTATCCAGACCGCCTGCGCGGCGACGAGATCCCGGTGTCGGCACAGATCGTGGGCATCGTGGACGTGTACGACGCCCTCACCACCACCCGCCCCTACCGCGCGGCGTTCTCGCCGGCGGCGGCGCTCGCCACCATCGAGCGCTCCCGCGGGCACTGGTCGGAGGCGGTGTTCAGCGCCTTCTGCACGGCGCTGGTGCTCCCGGGAGCCGGCCGGCCGTAGCTTCCCCCACGCTGCATGGCTACCTCCCCGCGGCCTTCTGGACGTCGGGCGGGAAGTCCGAGATCTCCTGCACCTGCCGCACCTCGATGATGTCGCCGTCCAGCATGGGCGCGCGCTTGGCCCATTCGATCGCTTCGGCCCGCGACTTCACCTGGATCATCCAGTAGCCGCCGAGCACTTCCTTCGCCTCGGTGAACGGCCCGTCGGTGACCGTGGCCTTGCCGCCAGCGAACTTGACGCGGGCGCCGGTCGCGGGCGGGTGCAGTCCGTCGAGCGCGAGCACCACGCCGGCCTTGGTGAGCGACTCGTTGTACTTGGTCATCTTGGCGACGAGGTCCGCCGGGGGGGCGAAGCCCGCGGGCGCCTTCTCGTAGCCTTTGGGGATCACCAGCATCATGAATCGCATGGTCGTCAGCTCCTCTGCGAGTATGGAGCCGGCGTTTCCGGCTTCCACTCATACGTCGAGTGGCGCCTGGCCAAATCGACACCACGCAGGTTTCAGGGACACCGCAAGTCAGAGCGTTGCAGTCGTCAGGTCGTCGCGGGGTGGGGGTGGAGCGCGCAGCTGCACCGCATCCGCCGGGCGTCGGAGGCGCTCGGGAACAGGTGGTAGTACATGGCCACCATCATCGGGATGAACACCACACTGTTGTAGAACAGGTGCAGCTCGAGCCGCGGGAACCACAGCTGCACGATGCTCGTGGGCACCGGGGAGCCGAACAGCGTGCGGCCCGCGATCACCTGCCCCTGGAGTAGCGCGTGCTCGATGTGGTGCCAGAACTGGATCACCAGCGCCGCGAGCCACCACGCCCGGGACCGGCCCACGAAGCCGGGCAGCAAGGTCCAAATCCCGGCCAGCATGACCAGGGCATAGCCGTAGTGCAGCACCTCGGAGTGCACCAGCCACGGGAAGGCTTGGCCCAACACGCCGCGCGCCTGGTGCATCGGCCATTTCAGCACGTACACCTGATAGGCCTGCACCAGATGCTCGGCCCAGTGAGCGAGGACGATGACCATGAACGTCTGCAGCGCCCGCTTGTGCCACGGACCGTTGAGCTTGCCGACGAACGAAGACGTGAACGCGGTGCTGGCCATGCAGGCTCGCGGAGCCGAGGAGCGGATATTATGCGCCGCTCCAGCGAGGAGTGGCAAGGGTCGGTAGCGCAGCACGAACAGAAAGACATGCGGGCGGGGACTTGCATCCCGGGCCGATGTTGTTTAGTTAGCTGCCGCAAGCCGAATCCCGCTACCGTAGCGGGAACGGGGGACCCAGGTAGTCGGGGCGCAGCGCCGCAAGCGCAGGGCAGCCAGTCTCTTCCGCCCGAGCCCGTCAGCTAACCCCGTAGGCTTCGAGGAGAGACCGATGTTGCCCCCGACCGCGGGACTCCCTGATGTCAGGGAGCCGTGGACCGCACGCATGAAGCGCGTCCTGCTCGGCAGGAAGCGCGAGCTCCATCCCCAGGTCTTCCACAAAGTCTCGCTCATTGCGCTGCTCGCGTGGGTGGGTCTTGGCGCCGATGGCCTCTCGTCCTCCGCGTACGGGCCCGAGGAGGCGTTCAGGACACTGGGCGCGCACACGTACCTGGCGATGGCGCTGGCCGTCGCGACGGCGTTCACCGTCCTCGTCATCTCGTACGCCTACAGCCGCATCATCGAGCAGTTTCCGCTCGGTGGCGGCGGGTACGTCGTCGCCTCACGGCTGCTGGGGCGACGCGCCGGCGTCGTGTCGGGATGTGCCCTGGTCGTGGACTACGTGCTCACGATCTCCATCTCCATCGCCGCGGCGGGCGACGCCATCTTCAGCTTCCTGCCGCCCGCATGGAGCGGAGTCGTGGCGCTCGGCGTGCCCGTCAAGCTGGTGGTGGAGTTCGCGGCCATCGCCTTCCTCATACTGTTGAATCTGCGCGGCGTGAAGGAATCCGTGATCGCGCTCGCGCCGCTCTTCCTGACGTTCCTCGTCAGCCACGCGATCCTCATCGGCGGCGTGATCCTCGGCCGCGCCGGCGATATCCCGGCCGTGTTCCGGGAGGTGCGCGACGGGTTCGGGCAAGGCCTGCACGCACCGCCCCTGGGGCTGGGTCTCGCCGGGATGCTCGCGCTCTTCGTGCGCGCGTACGCGCTGGGCGGTGGGACCTATACGGGGATCGAAGCGGTGTCGAACGGGCTCTCCATCATGCGGGAGCCCAAGGTGCAGACCGGCAAGCGCACCATGGCCCTCATGGCGGTGTCCCTGGCGGTGACCGCCGGGGGGCTCATCCTCGCCTATCTGCTCGTGCACGCCACGCCGGCGCCCGGCCGGACGATGAACGCGGTGCTGGCGAGCCGTTTCGCCGGCGGTTGGGGGGGCATCGGCGCCGCGTTCGTGCTGATCACGTTGTTGTCCGAAGCCTTGCTCCTCATCGTGGCGGGTCAGGCCGGGTTCATCGACGGACCGCGAGTCATGGCGAACATGGCGGTCGATTCCTACTTGCCGCACCGCTTCAGCCAGCTCTCCGACCGGCTCACCATGTCGTACGGTGTGCTGTTGATCGGTGGCGCGTCGCTGCTGGCGCTCGTCTACACCGGCGGGGACGTGACCCATTTGGTAGTACTGTATTCGATCAACGTGTTTCTGACCTTCTCCCTGTCCGAGCTCGCGATGTGCCGATTCTGGGTGCGTGAGCGGAAGAAACACGCCAGCTGGCGTAAGCACATCTCCGTGCACCTGGTGGGCCTCACGCTGTGCGTGTTCATCCTCACGGTCACGGTCTATGAGAAGTTCGGGGAAGGAGGATGGGTCACGCTCGCACTGACCGGCGGCTTGATCGCGGGCTGCTTCCTCATTCGGAGGCATTACCGCTTGGTCCACGACAACCTGCGGCGCCTCGACGGCATCCTCGGGGCATTGCCGGCCGGCAGCGCGTCCGGCCCGCGGGCGCTCGACCCCGCGGCGCCCACAGCGGTGCTGCTGGTGGGCGGTTACGCGGGCCTGGGCATTCATTCGCTGCTCTCGGTCGAGCGCCTGTTCCCGGGCTATTTCAAGAACTTCGTCTTTGTCTCGGTGGGCGTGATCGATTCCGCGAGCTTCGTGAACGTCGAAGCGGTCGAGGAGGTTCGCGATCGCACGGCCGCCGATCTGCGCCGCTACGTCGAGCTCGCCACCGGCCTCGGCCTCGCGGCGGACTCGCGCATGGCGGTAGGAACCGAGGCGGTGGCGACCGCGGCGAACCTATGCGGCCAGATCGCTCGTGAGTTTCCGCGCTGTCTCTTCTTCGCCGGCAAGCTGATCTTCCAGCGGGAGCGGTGGTATCAGCGGGTTCTTCACAACGAAACAGCCTATCAGCTCCAGCGCCGCTTGCAATTCGCCGGCCTGAACGCGATGGTCCTCCCGGTGCGCATCACGGAGGCTGCATAATGTACTTTGCAGAACCATCAGAGAGGGGAGGGATTCGTGCCGCCGCAGAGCTATGACGCCATCGTCGTGGGATCGGGCATATCCGGGGGATGGGCCGCGAAGGAGCTCACGGAGAAGGGGCTTCAGGTTTTGCTGCTCGAGCGCGGCAAGAACATCGAGCACGTCAAGGACTACCTCAACGCGACCAAAGGTCCGTGGGAGTATCCCCATCGCGGGGGACGCACGCGCGCGATGGAGCTGGCCTACCCGGTGCTGAAGCGCGACTACCCGCTCAACGAGAAGAACCTGGACTGGTGGGCCTCCGACAAGGACTCACCCTACACGGAGATAAAGCGGTTCGACTGGTTCCGCGGTTATCACGTGGGCGGCCGCTCACTGATGTGGGGCCGCCAGAGCTATCGCTGGAGCGACTTCGACTTCGAGGCCAACGCGCGGGAAGGGATCGCGGTCGATTGGCCGATCCGGTACGCGGAGCTGGCCCCTTGGTACGACTACGTGGAGCGCCACGCGGGGATCTCGGGGTCACGGGAGGGGATGCCGCAACTTCCCGACGGACAGTTCCAGCCGGCCATGCCCCTCAACTGCGGCGAAGCCGTCGTCGCTGAGCGGCTCAAGGGGCGGTTCGGCGGGCGGCGCCGCATCATTCCCGGCCGCACGGCGAACCTCACAAAGCCGCTGACCGGACGCGCACCCTGCCAGTACCGCAACGCCTGTTGGCTCGGCTGTCCGTACGGCGGGTACTTCAGCACGCAATCCTCCACGTTGCCGCCGGCCATGGCCACCGGACGGCTGACGCTCAAGCCGTTCGCGATCGTGACGGAGATCCTGTACGACCGTGACAAGCAACGCGCCACCGGCGTGCGCGTGCTCGACGCGGTCGCTGGCCAGACCACCGAGTACACGGCGCGAATCATCTTCCTGTGCGCGTCGGCGTTGAATTCGACGTGGTTGCTGCTACGCTCCGCGACGGACGTATGGCCCGGCGGGCTGGGGTCGACCTCAGGAGAGCTGGGGCACAACCTGATGGATCACCACTTCCGCGTGGGTGCGCAGGGTACAATCGAAGGGCTCGACGACAAATATTACGATGGTCGGCGACCCACCGGCTTCTACATCCCGCGCTACCGGAATCTGGTCGGCGACAAGCGGCCGTATCTGCGCGGCTTCGGCTACCAGGGAGGCGCCAGCCGTCAGGGGTGGTCGCGCGCGGTCGCCGAGCTGGGGGTGGGCGGTGCGTTCAAGGATGCCATGGCCCAGCCCGGCCCGTGGAGCATCGGAGCTACCGCCTTCGGGGAGATGCTCCCCAACCATGCGAACCGTGTCACGATCGACCCGTCCAAGAAAGACAAGTGGGGGCTGCCCGTGCTGGCGATCGACTGCGCGACCGGCGAGAACGAGCGTCTGATGCGGCGGGACATGATGAACGACATGGCCGAAACGCTCGAGGCGGCGGGCGTGAAGGACGTGCAGACCTATGATAACGAGTGCTTCCCGGGGATGGGGATCCACGAAATGGGGACGGCGCGCATGGGCCGGGATCCGAAGACGTCGGTGCTCAACGCGCACAACCAGGTGTGGGACGCAGCGAACGTCTTCGTCACGGACGGCGCGTGCATGGCGTCGTCGGCGTGTCAGAACCCGTCGCTCACGTACATGGCGCTCACCGCGCGCGCGGCGGACTTTGCCGTGAGCGAGCTCAAGCGCAACAACCTCTGATTCAAGGGGGAGGGGGGGCGATGTCGGAAACAGACCACGACTATTCGATCGATCGGCGCGAGGCGATCCGGCGTGTCACGGCGCTGCTGGGGGGAGTCGCGCTCGCGGGCGGGAGCTCACTGGTCGCCGCGTGCGAGCGTGCACAGCGCGGCGTCGGTGCGGCAGGGGCGAGGGGGGCGGGGGCGGGGACCTTCAGCGCGCAGGACGTCGCCTTGCTCGACGAGGTGGCGGAGACGATCCTGCCCGAAACCAAGACCCCGGGGGCGAAGGCGGCCCACGTCGGAGCCTTCATGGCGTTGATGGTCACCGATACCTACGAAGACCGCGAGCAGCAGATCTTCCGCGCTGGCATGCGGCAGCTGGAGCAGGCTTCGTTCATGGCGGCCAAGCCGGCACAGCGACTGGCGCTGCTCGAGCGGCTCGACCGCGAGCAGAAGGCGTACATGGACGGCAAAGCGGACGATGCGCCCGCGCACTACTTCCGCCTGATGAAAGAGCTCACCCTGCTGGGCTACTTCACCTCGGAGATCGGGTGCACGCAGGCGCAGCGCTACCGGGAGACGCCCGGGCGGTTCGATCCGTGCGTGCCGTACACGCCGGGCGAGACGGCGTGGGCGGGGCACGCTTAGTCGGGCGGCGGCTCGGTATCCTGAACGTACGTGAGCTCGCGGCCCTCGGCGGCGCAGCGGAGCATGAGCGCGCCACGGCTCATGTCGCCTCGCCCGATAAACTCCTGGGGAAAGTGAAGACGCGGCCCCAGCACTGCTTTCAGCGGGTCCAGATACTTCGCCGTCGCGATGCTGCCGAGTAGGACGGCGGCGTCTGTCGCCTGCAAGCGTTCGGCCAACCGAGCCGCATCACGCTGCAACGGGCGGGTATAACGCTGCTCTTCCGGATCGACCGGAACCCGGGCGATCGCGTGTAACCCGTCGAGATCGATCGTGTCATGCGGTGCGCGCAGGCCCAGCCCCGGCACGATGACCTGCGTGCCCACGCAGCCGTCCGGCGGCTTGGCGAACGCGAGCGCGTACGCCAGCTTGCCCCGAAAATACAGCCCGCTCATGAACGTGTAGACCTCGCCGATGGTTGCCCCTTCTGGCGATCGCAGGCGCTGCGCGAGCGGCGAGCGGGCGCCCGTACGCAGCAGAAACCCGGCGCGCTTGCCCGCGGAATTGGCGGGGGAGAGCAGGAAGACTTGGTGCGCAGGCGGCATTATTGTTTGAATCTATGCCGAGAGCCGCAGCCGAGCAGGTCGTCGTCGCGGGGCGCGAAATCGCCGTCTCGAACCCGGCCAAGGTGCTCTTCCCGAAGCCGAAGTACACGAAGCTCGATCTCGTACGCTACTACATCGCCGTCGCCGACGGCGCGCTGCGCGGGGCCGGGGGCCGGCCCAACGTGCTGGTGCGCTACCCCAACGGGATCAGCGGCGAATTCTTCTTCCAGAAGCGCGCGCCGGAATCGCGGCCGCCCTGGATCGAGGTGGTCACGCTGCGCTTCCCCTCGGGCCGTACGGCCGAGGAAGTCGTGCCGCGCGACGCCGCGGCGCTGGTGTGGCTCGCCAACCTCGCCTGTCTCGAGCTGCATCCGCATCCGGTCCGTACGGACGACCTCGATCATCCCGACGAGCTGCGCGTGGATCTCGACCCCGTGCCCGGCGTCAAATGGCCCCAGGTGCGCGATGTGGCGCAGGTGGTTCGAGCGGCGCTCCTGGACTTCGGGCTCACGGGATGGCCGAAGACATCGGGCTCACGCGGCATGCACGTGATTGTCCGCATCGAGCGGCGCTGGACGTTCGATGAAGTGCGCCGGGCGGCGCTGGCGCTGGCGCGCGACGTGGAGCGCCGCGTGCCGCAGCTCGCGACGAGCAAATGGTGGAAAGAAGAGCGCCACGGTGTGTTTGTGGACTACAACCAGAATGCCAAGGATCGCACCGTCGCGTCGGCGTACTCGGTGCGGCCGACGCCCGATGCTCGGGTGTCGGCGCCGCTCACCTGGGACGAGGTGAAGGGCGTCGACCCGGCCGATTTCACGCTCGCTACGATGCCGCAACGCTTCGCGAAGGTGGGCGACCGGCATGAAGGGATTGACCAGGCCGCGGGATCACTCGCAGGCTTGCTCGAGCTCTCGGCGCGGCACGAGCGTGCAGGGCAAGGCGATGCGCCGTGGCCACCCCATTACAAGAAGCAAGCGGGCGAGCCGCCGCGCGTGCAGCCGTCCCGAGCGCGAGCCGCCAAGTACCCGCTGATCGAGATCGCCCGCGCCAAGCGCAAGCAGGACGCACTGGCGGGGCTCAAACGCTGGAAGGCGCGCCACGCCAAGGCGGCGAAGTACTTGCAGCCCGCCGACGTGCTGGTCGATGCGATGCGCGGCCGCTCGTCCACCTGGACGCGGATCCGCGTGAACCTGCAGCATGTGCCGCCGAAGCTGCGGCCCCGTCAGGCGCGCTTGGACCCGGACGAGAAGACCTTGGCCAGCTGGTAGGGACGCGTGACCTCGAGCTGGTCGTAGCGGCAGGCAGCCGGGCGCTTGTCCGCCCGCCAGCGCAGGAAGGTCGCGGCGTGGCGAAACCGATCGCCCTGCAGGTGGTCGTACTTCACTTCACACACCCGCTCGACGCGCAGCGGCTCCCACGAGAGATCCTTGCCGGCGCTCCAGCGGCTCTGCGCGCCCGGCATGCGGCCGCTGCGCGCGTCGGGCTGCGCCCAGGCGCGCCAGGGATGCTGCTCGAGCGCGTGCTTGCGCAGCGGCGCGAGCTCTTTCACGAGCTGGTGTCGCATCGCCATCGTGAACGACGACGTCACGCCGACGTGCTGCAGCCTGCCTGCGTCATCGTACAGGCCGAGCAGCAGCGAGCCCACCGCGTCTTTGCCGGTCTTGTGCCAGCGGAACCCCGCCACCACGCAGTCGGCGGTGCGCGCGTGCTTGACCTTGATCATCGCGCGTTTGCCCGGTTGATAGGTGAGCTCCGCCGGCTTCGCGATCACGCCATCGAGCCCCGCGCCTTCGAACTGCTCGAGCCACTGCGCGGCCATGCGACGGTCTGGTGTCATGGGGGTGAGGTGCAGCGGCGGTTGTAGCTTGGCGAATACTTTCTCGAGCAGCGCCCGGCGCTCGTGTTGCGGCGCGGTCATCCGGTCGCGCCCGCCGGCGGCGAGCAGGTCGAAGGCGACGAAGCTCGCCGGCGTCTCCGCGGAGAGCTTCGCGACCCGTGAGGCAGCGGGGTGCAGCCGCATCTGCAGGGCGTCGAAGTCGAGACCGTGCGACGTGGTGATCACGATCTCGCCGTCGATCACGCTGCCTTTGGGCAGCTGTGCGAGCAGTGCCTCGTGCAGCTCGGGGAAATAGCGGTCGAGGGGCTTCAAGTCGCGGCTCTGAATGTAGACGTCCGATGCGCTGCGAAACACGATGGCGCGAAACCCATCCCACTTGGGCTCGAACAGGAAGCTTCCCTCTTGCGGCAGGGTCCCCTCCAGCTTGGCGAGCATCGGCTCGATCGGCGGCGCGATGGGGAACGCGCTCACGGACCCGTCTCCCGCGTCACCCGAACCGCTTGACGGCTCGCTCGTGCGCCTTGCGACTCTCCTCCTCCCGATTGCGTGGTGGAGCGCTGGTGTGGAGCGAGTGGATCAGGCGCTGCGCGGCCGTGGTGACCTCGTCGACCGCTCGATTGAAGACGGCTTCGTTCACGCGCGACGGCTGCGTGACGCCGCTCAACTTGCGCACGAACTGGAGGGCCGAGGCGCGGATCTCGTCATCCGTGGCCGGCGGTGCAAAGTTGGCGAGCGTCTTGATATTACGGCACATGCGTGTGCTCCGTCGATGAGAGAGCCCGTTACCACCGATAGTCAGAATCTCAAAACTCGACCTCGAGGCGCGAGGCGAAGACGAGGCGATTGCCCACCGCGGTCGTGCCGGCGCCCACGCTCAAACCGATCGTGGTCGCGTCCCCGAGACGCAGATCGACGCCGGGGAAGAGTTGGTGTACCTGGGCCCGGCCACCGAGCGGGGCCGCCAGCTCCCCGAACGCGCCGTGGTACTCGAGTTTGGCTGTCACGACGGACGACACGCGATAGGCCACGAGCGCGCTGGGTTCGAATTCCCATCCCTCCTCTGTGCCTTCGGCCTCGCCCTCGCCGAGGTCGCGCTCGAAGTTGGCGTTCAGTCCCAGCCGCAGAGCGCCGAACTGCCGTTCGAGAATGGGCGTCAGCTCGACGGTGGGTGAGGCGCCGCCGTACGCCGGCCGCGGAGCCTCGAGCTCGGCGCTGAAGCCCAGGTCGAGCGGCAGATTCCACCGCGCCGGTGCGTGCACGCGCGAGCGTATCCGCCACCCCGCGTATTCCGCGCCCACTCCGGGCCGGTACGCGGTGAGCATGTAAGCGGAGGCTTCCCAGTTCGCGGTGATGCCATGCGTCACCTCGAACGTCAGGTGTGTCTGCTTCTGGCTGGGCGCCACCGTGCCATCGAACGCGGTCGTGCCACGCGCCGTGTAATTCAGGTGCGTCTCGAGCTCCCATTCGCCGCGCGCAGCGGTCGCCGCGGGATAGACCACAATCTCGAAGGCGTCCTGAGCGGCGAGGCGCACGGTCGGTGAGAGCAGACAGACGACTATGGTCCAGATCCGCGCGTTTCTATCCTTCATGGAGCCGAATCCTAGCAAGGTCGGCCCACTGGTCAAGACTAGACGACGGAGGCTCCCATGAATGACGCGCACGCCGGCCACGGGGCGCACATGGTGCAGGACATGCTCCGCCGGTTCATCGGGTCGGCGATCCTCACCGTCCCGATCGTGCTCTACTCACCGCTTGGCACGTCGCTGTTCGGCCGCGAGCTCGCGCCGCCCTTCGGGCTGTCGCCTGGTCTCCTGGGTTTCGTCCTGACCTCGGTCGTCGTCTGGTGGGGTGGGTGGCCATTCGTGTCGTCCGCGGCGCGCTCGCTGCGACAGGGCGAGCTCACGATGATGACCCTGATCGCGACCGGCATCCTGGTGAGCTACGTCTACTCGGCCGCAGTCACATTCGGATTCCCGGGCGAGCCGTTCTACGATGCCGCGGCGATGCTGACCGCCTTCAGCCTGCTGGGCCACTGGTTGGAAATGCGCAGCCGCTTCGCCACCGGCCGGGCGGTCGAAGCGCTGCTCGAGCTCGCACCGCCCACCGCGCGGCGGGTGCGCGATGGGCGCGAAGACGAAGTGCCGCTCGCAGCTGTCGCGGTGGGTGACGTCCTCGCGGTTCGGCCGGGAGATACCATCCCAGTGGACGGCGTCGTGACCGAAGGCACGAGCTACGTAGATGAATCGATGCTCACCGGAGAGCCGGTGCCGGTTGCGAAGCGGCCCGGCGACGAGGTGGTGGGCGGGTCGCGCAACCAGCAGGGCGCGTTCCGGTTCCGCGCGACCAACGTCGGCGCCGATACGGCCCTGGCTCGCATCGTCGCCATGGTCCGAGAAGCGCAATCCTCGAAGGCGCCGGCGCAGCGGCTGGCGGACCTCGCCGGCAAGTACCTGGTCATCGTGGCGCTCGCCGCCGGAGCCGTCACGTTCGCTGTGTGGCTGCTGTTTGGGCACCAGGGCATCTCCTTCGCATTGTCTGCGGCGGTGGCGGCCATCGTGATCGCCTGTCCGGATGCGCTCGCGCTCGCGACGCCGACGGCGATCACGGTCGGCGTGGGGCGGGCGGCGCGTGCCGGCGTGCTGTTCAGAAACGCCACGGTTCTCGAGGCGGCCGCCAAGGTAGACACAGTCGTCTTCGACAAGACCGGCACGCTCACCGAAGGCCGGCCGTCAGTGACTGATGTCATTCCTGCGGCAGGCGTGGAAGAGGTAGAGATTCTCCGGCTCGCCGCCGCGGCGGATGCCCAGTCGGAGCACCCCCTCGCAAGGGCTGTTGTCGAGGCTGCCAAGCAGCGCGCGCTTGCCGTTGATCCGCCCTCCCGTTTCGAGGCCGTTCCCGGCCACGGCGTACAGGCGACCGTGGGCGGGCGCACCGTGCTGGTGGGTAATCGAAAGCTGCTTGAGCGAAATGGCGTCACGCCGGGGCTCGAGCGCGAAGCCGAGAAACTGCGAGCGGAAGCGAAGACCGCGCTCTACATGGCTGCGGACGGTCGGATGCTCGGTCTCATCGCCGTTGCCGACCGGATTCGTCCGACCGCGAAAGGAGCCGTGGCGACGCTCCACGGCCTCGGCATCCGGGTCCTGCTCCTCACGGGGGACAGTCGGGTCACTGGCGAAGCCGTGGCCCGCACCCTCGGCATCGATGATGTCCACGCCGAGGTCTTGCCGGGCGACAAGGCCGCTGAGGTGCGGCGACTCGAGGAGGGGGGCCGCCGAGTCGCCATGGTCGGGGACGGAGTGAACGACGCGCCGGCGCTGACGGCGGCGACGGTCGGCATTGCGATCGGGGCGGGAACCGACGTGGCGGTCGAGACCGCCGGCATCATTCTAATGAAGGACGACCCGGCCGACGTTCCCGCCGCGCTCGTGCTTGCCCGCCGCGTGCACCGCAAGATCAAGCAGAATCTCTTCTGGGCTGCGATCTATAACCTGATCTCCATCCCGCTCGCGGCCGGCGTGTTGTATCCCTCGCTAGGCATCCTGCTGAAGCCGGCGTGGGCGGCGCTCGCGATGAGCGCCAGCACGGTGACCGTGACGGTGAATGCGCTGCTGCTTCAAACAGTATCGGAGGCTAGAAACTCCGATTGAGTGCGATCCCGACGCGTCCAGGAAGCGGCGTCACGGCGAGTCCTAGGGACGGGGACGCGGTCGCGAAGTGGCGGACCACACCCCGGCCGACCCAGATCCCGAGCACGACCCCGCCGACGACATCCGAGGTGAAGTGGCGGTCGGCGACCACTTGGGCGATCCCTACCGCCGCGGCCGCACCATAGGCGGTGACGCGCAGCACCGGCTGCCGCGTGTGAGCAGCGACCACAGCGGCGAGGGCAAACGCTCGCGAGCTGTTCCCAGACGGAAACGAGTTGTTCTGGCTCGGTGCCTGGAAGGGCGTGAAATAGTCCGTCCCGCGATTCGCCTCCGGGTGCGCCCGACCGACGGTAATGTTCGCCGTCGTCGCGAGGAGCGAGGCAACGCCCACCGCAACGAGCGCGTCGCGCCCCGCGCGCGCGATGGCGGGGCGGTGTGTGCCGAGTCCCGCAGCCAGCAGGCCCGCGCCGATGCCAAGGGCGACGGGCGTGCTCCAGCGACTGATCGACGATGCGGGCGCTCGGGGTTCGCCTCCGTCGTCCTCCTGCACTTCTTCTTGCACGTTGAGCCGGATTTGCCGGTCGGCGAATCCGGTGAGGATTACCCCCAGGGACCCGAGCAATACAGGCTGGTGCCACACCGGGCGTCCGGCCGAGGTGCCGACGCGACTGGTCGCGTCCGCCGGCGCCTCTGCACGCGGCTCGGTTGAGGGTTCACGCGAGAACGCCCGCGGCGCCACCCGCTCGAGATCCCCCGGCGACGAGCGACGGATGTCGAGCGGCGCGAGTCCCGTACTCGAAAACTGCGGATTGGGAGGTGTCACGCCCGAGCGCGCGATTCGCGGACCGAGCTCGGGGGGCCTGGCTGACTCGTGACGGTGGAGCAGGGTGTCCGGTGCCGTGGGCACGTGGTTCGGTGCGACGACGAGCGAGAGCGGGGCCGACGACTCCCTGAATCCGGCGCTCACGCGCGCGAGGCGAGACCCTGCTCCGAGCACCAGAAGGAGTGTCGCGACGACCACGCCAGCCACCCACGGCGGTGGCGTCGCTGCCGGAGCGGGTCCGACGAGCCGCCGGACGCGATATAGGAGGGAGCCACGCGCCGCCGTGAACACGAATGCCGGCTCCGTGCCTCGGAGCCGCTCCATGCCTACCAGCGCCTGCGCGTACATCTGCGCGTCACCGCACACGGCGACGGCCAGGTCATCGCAGCAATGCTCGCGCTCCTCTCCCACGCGCCGCGACACCCACCACACGGCCGGGTGGTAGAACAGGAGGGTCTCGATCACGGACTGGAGGACGCGGACGATGTAGTCGTACCGCCGCACGTGGGCGATCTCGTGGGCGAGCAGCGCGTCGAGCTGGAGCGGGGTGAGCCCCGTCAGCGCACTCGCGGGGACGAGGATCACCGGGCGCAGCCACCCGATCACGGCGGGTACCTGCACCAGGGCCGACTCGAGGACGCGCAGCGGCCGGGTCACGCGCAGCCGCGCCGCCAAACGCTCCAGCGCCATTGCGCAGCCGGGGGGGGCGGGGTGCGTGCCCATCACGGCCAGACGTCGCGCCGCCATCCACCCCGACGCCAGCCGCAGCGAGAACGCGACCACACCGAGGATCCACAGCGCGACGATCTCCGGCAGCGCGGGCTCGAGCGCCGTGCGGACCCGTGCCGCGAGCCGCAATGCCACGACGGCCGGCCCCGCCAGCGTCTGGGCCGGGGTGAGGACCGCCGCAGCCGCGCCATGCCACGGCGACGCCTCGTGCAGCGACAGCGCGGTGCCCAGCGGCACAGCGACCATCAAGACGAGCGTCGCGGTAGCGAACGCGTAACGGACGCGCGCCGCCCTTGACGGAAGGATGCTCAGGAGCGAAGCGAGGCCCGCAGGGGCGAGCGCACACTGCCACAGTGAGTGCACGAGCGCCCAACCCAGCGCCTGTGTGGTTGTCATACCACTTCCTCCTGCGTCAATCCATTTCGCCTTGGTCTAGGTCGCGCTCGAGAATTTCTGCGGTGAGTACCGACCGGTCATAACCGGCACACGCCGTTTCGGCGGGCAACCGCTAATCTTACAACGGAGGAGGGCGAGTTGTTCGCGCGCTTGCACGCTCGGTCGGGCCTCCAGACATGTGTAATCGCGCGTCGTTTCGCTGCAGCGACGCCACACGTCCGCGCCGGGGCCGCCACGCCCACCGCCAGGTCCGCCACCGCGCCAGCGCAGGCTGTCCTCAGGCGCGTGGCTCACCTGACGTCCGAGCGCAACCCCAACTCCGCCGCCAGACCCGGTATCACCAGACGGCTAAAGACTACGTCGACCTCCTGCGGTGGCAGCTTGGCCGCCTGGTTCAGCCACCAGGTTAGAACGGCCATGAAGGCGCCGGCGATGTACTCCGTCGCGAGACCGCGCTGCTCGGGCGTGCCCTTGAAACCAAGGCTCTTGAGGTCCAGCGCCGCGAGATCGGCGATTATCCGGTGAATGCGTTGCAGCACGAAGGCGCCGCTCGCCCGACCCACGATCGCGCTGTAGAGCGGCAGATGAGCGCGGGCATGCTCCAGCATCGCGAGACTGAAGGCAAGATGTCGCGCGCGTAGTCCGCCCCGCGTCGTAAGTGCTTGTTGTTGTTGCTGCGCCAGCATGGCCCGTAGGTCCTCGAGCCGGCTGACCAGGAGCGTCTCCTTGTCGGCGAAGTGGGCATAGAATGTCGCCCGGCCGACGTTCGCCCGGTCGATAATGTCCTGCACGGTGGTGGCCTCGTACCCCTTCTCGATCATCAGCGAGATGAGGGCGTCCTGTAGCAGCTTGCGGGTTCGTTGCACCCGGCGGTCCGGTGGTTTTGTCGTCCTCGCGCTTCTTTGCCGCACAATCGCGTCCTCCCTGTCCCGAACCGAACGAATCGCGCCTCGCTGTTCCGAAATAAACGACCCCCGACCGGTAACACCGACACATTTGGCGATTAAAGACATAGTGTTCGGTAGCGAACATAATATCAAGTAGAGAACAATCAGTTCGCAAACGTGCCGAGGGAGGACAATATGCACACGTACGCACGCCGTTCACTCCTCAGCGTTCTCGTGACGGCGGTCCTGATCACGGTGAATCACCTGTACCCGCTCGGGACAAGAGCATTGGGCTTGGGTGCCGTGCTGGTGGTCGTGCCCACTGCCTTGTTGTGGTGGTTCCGCAACACGAGAAGTCGAGCGGCATTCGCCGGCTACCTGCTGATGAATCTTTGGATCGTCGTCGGCTTCGGCCTGATCAAGGGCCTGTGGAAGAGCACGCTCCCCGTATTCCTCGGCACCCTTCTCGCGTCGATCTCGACGTCGTTTCCACGCCCGACCCTTGGTCCGGTGCCGTTTGAGCTCAGCGGCATTCTGACTTTCATCGGCAGTCTGTTCGTGCTGTACTACGGCTACAGGTTGGTGCGCGCGAACCGCGACGCCGCAGCCGGCGCGGAGCCCGGGAAGCCCACCGCCCGCCGCCCGGTCCTATTGGCCGCGAGCGCACTGGTGGCTTTCGCGGTCATCGCGGGCGCCTACGCGTTCACGGACCAGGACCGCTGGATCGCTCCGGCGAACGGCGTGGTCAAGATCGGCGTGATCGTTCCCGCGAGCGGACCCTATGCCATTCTCGGGAACTCGTTTCTCAAAGCAGTGGAGATGGCGAGGTCCGATCTGAGAGGTACGAAGTACCAGTATGAACTGGTCCTCGTCGATATCGGGCTAGACCTCGCCCAGGCTAGAACCGCGATACAGCGAGCGATCACTGATGAGAAAGTCGACGCGATTGTCGGCGGCATCTCCCACTTCGGCCAGGTGACAAAGCCGTTAGCGACCGCAGCGCGGATTCCTCATACGTGCGTCTGCAGCGTCACCTCGATCGGCGATGGCGCCTACACCTTCACGAACATTCCGTCGCCGGACGCCGAAGCCGTTCAGTGGGTGCAGGAAGCGCAGCGGCGGGGCATCCGGCAAATCGCGCTCCTCACGCAGGACTATCCGAGCATTCATGGTCACGTTACGGCGCTCAAGGCCGAACTGGCACGCGTCGGCCTCCCGATCACCTACGTCAGGGAATTCGCGGATTCGGTCACCGACTTCCGATCGATGATCGCGCAAGCCCGGGCCTCGAACCCCGACGTCTACTTTGTCGAAGCGCTGAGCCCGCAGCTGGAGCTGCTCGGCCAACAGTTGTTCGAGGAAAAGATCCGCAACATGGCTTCGGTCGTGGCCCCATCGGTCACTCAGCGGCCGGAGCTGTTCGAAGGCACGTGGTACACCGACAGCGATCTTCGGGATATCGGATTCAAGCAGCGATTCGAGAAACAGTATCCCGGCACCCGCTTCGCCACGCACATGATGCCCTACGCCTACGACGATTTCAACATGATCGTGCAGGCGTTCGAGCGCGGGGAGAATCCCGCCGTGTATATCCGCAACATTGCCACGTACGAGGGGACGGCCGGCCCGCTGACCAAAGCGCCGGGGAGCGGGAACTTCCAATCCAGTCCGGCGGTGTGGGTGATCCAGAACGGCAAACCGGCGTTGCTCTCACTTCGGTAGAACCTGGGGGACTCGAGTATGAACAAGCGAACCCACACTCCGACAATCCTGGCGCTGCTGATTGCGGCCGTGCTCGCCTGGGCGTATGTGATCGTGGCGCAGAACAACGCCGCCATGGGCGGGGCTGTAGAAACACCTGCGGGTCTGCTCCACTAGCAATGCCCTGCTCCCGCAGTTCCTCAGCGGGAATCGCTCGGCACCAGCACCCGGAGGACTGGATGGCCGCTCACGTCCGCGAGCGGCAGGTAGACGCGGTGCGTGGTAGGATCGACCGCGACCGAGTGGGCCCGGGGCGCCCGGTACCAGCCGAGCTGCACGAGCGATCCGTCCCGCTCCTCGAACACCGCCACGACCCCGGACTCGGCGGCCACGTACAGCCGCCCCAGGGCTGGATCGAACGTTAGGACGTCGGGATCGCTCCCGAGTGAAAGCACCTGACGCAGCTGGAGCGTCCGGAGATCCAGCACGCCGAGCGTCGCGCTCTCCTGGCCGGCGATGAACGCCAGGCGGTGCGGTGCGTCGATGTAGACGCCGTGGGGGTACCGGACCGCCTTGTCGAGCGTGATGCGGCGAACGATGGTGGCGGTCGCCGGGTCGATCACCGCCAGTACGTTGGCCGTCTGAACCGCCACGATCACACAGTGCGAGGCCGGATCGTACTGGGTGTTTCCCGCCTCTCCGTCGAGCTCGATCTGGGCTACAACGGAGTTGGTCGTTGCATCGATTACAAAGTCCCGCCGCCCCGATTCGTCTGACACGAAGACGCGCCGCTCCTCTGGAGCGTACGCGATGCCATCCGGAAACCGCGGTCCCGGTACCCGCGCCACGATCTGGAGCGTGGAATCGTCCACGACCACGACGGCATGGTCCCCCGTTGCGGAAGCATACGCC
>Ga0209350_1000609_pt1 | contig 18848 bp, 16 predicted proteins | sample GraSoi013_2_20cm_2_FD_185822 | JGI IMG/M metagenome (GOLD analysis project Ga0209350, IMG submission 185822) | Grasslands soil microbial communities from the Angelo Coastal Reserve, California, USA - Sample 09_27_2013_2_20cm (SPAdes) (version 2) | ecosystem: Environmental > Terrestrial > Soil >...
CCAGCGAGCCACGTACCAGCTGGGCCATCGTAGAATACGCTGGCATAGGCGCGATTGTGCGGCAACGAGCCGGTAAACGTAGGGCCCGACACAAATTCGCCCGAAAGCCCAATTCGTTTGCTAACTGGAGTCGCCTGAAACTCGAACCGCGACAAATAGGTGGCGTTAAGGGTAAAGGTCAATCTGCCAACATCCCCGGGACCGAAGATTGAAGAGTCCAGGATATAGATCGCCTCGTAGTCAACACCTTCGACGATAGCGCGAGTGAGGTTCAAGCTTGGATTGGTGACCTCGGTGATAGCGCCGGTTGTTGGATTACGAACAACCAGCCCGGGAAAGCTGTTCTCGAAATTAATGATGAACTGGGCGTCAACAAGCGAAGCAATCGAACGCAGGTCGATATGCCAGAAGTCAGCACTCAGCGTAAGACCCTTGATCCATTTCGGACTGTAAACCGCTCCATAAGTCCATTCGTAAGCGACCTCCGGCTTCAGGTTGGGGTTTCCACTTACGACCACCGGAACGCTCGTTCCTTTAGGAGTCAATCCCTTGGGATCGCGAAGATCGCCGGGAAGAATAGGAGCGCCCGCCGTCCCTGCAGGTCTAAGGTCTGGTAATGTCGGGGCATGAAACGCTTCGCTGTAACTGCCGCGCAAGGTCAGTGCACCAATCCACTTGGGATCAAGCGGCTGCCAGCGCACAGAAAATTTCGGCTTTTGCGCGTTATATTGCGAGTGTTGCGCCGGGACAAATGGCTGGCCCGCGATGGGCAGAACCGCAGACGTGTTTTGACTGTACCATTCCTCGCGCTCGGCAATATCGAACTCGAGGCTGTACGCACCGGGGAAGTTCCACAGCGGGCTGGTCACCGGAATCCGCACTTCCTGATAGGTTGCCCAAACGTCCCGGTTCACCCGTGAAGCTTCGGTATTGAAGAAGCTGATCGTGTCAAACGTGGTGCTCTGCGACGGGGGATTGTTCTTCCACCTCTCGCCACGGTATTCGAGCCCGGCCGCAAAGGAGACCGGCCCCGCCGGGAGATTGAATAGATCCCCGTTGATAGCGAAATAACCTAAAGGTAACTCAAATTCACCGCTTTGGTGCAGAGTAACATAAACTCTGCTGATGGCGGCTTTGCTGTTCCCACCAAAGAACCCCAGAAAAGGATTAAAGGCTGTAGCCGGATTCGTATCCAGCAGCGCTTCGCGCAGGCCCGAGCTGCTCACCGCGCCGCCAAAGAGGAGTTCCTCGTCATTTCGGGAGTAGCGAAACCCCAATTCCCAATTCCAACTCTTAAAATAATTCCCAAATTCGCCCATCTCACCGCGAAGTCCGGTATCGAACAAAACGTCGTGAAAAGTAGTTTTGTCCGGTCTGACGCGTTGATCGTTAATGCCGCGATAGGCGACTCCAGTAGTTACTGGGACAGGGACACCGTTGTAAATTAAAGTGGCATCCGCCACCGTGAACGGATTAAACGGATTCTGAAGCGGCACACTGATGGTGCGGGGGCTAAATTCGGCGCCGTTCGGCCGCTTGAAAGGATCACCATTAAACGGAGTAGCCGCCAGCGCTGCGTCAAAAAATGAGCGCGTATATTTAAAGTCGGCAAATAAGGTCAAGTATTTGTCGCAAATATCGCGCGTGAAAGAGCCATAGAAGCTTTGGCGATTCGCCGCTGGAATATCCGGCAGCACAGCAGAGGAGTTATACAAGAAGTAATCGCCACCGCCCTTATACCCATAGGTGCCCAAGGTCTGTGGGAGGTGTTTGGCTGCATGAGGACCAATGATACCCGGAGGGCCTGGATATGCATTGGGGGCAATCACAAAGGGGTTCTTATAAAATGGAGAAGTTGAGACATTCGGCGCTGAGTGCGGCGGCGGAGAGTTCGCACTGAAAAACAATTTCGGGATCAAGCGAAAACGTCCAATGTGGCCGGGAGAATACGCAAGGCGTTTATCAACCCCTCCCCAGGGAACCGAGAACGTGTTACTGGTAAGCTGGCGGTCGCGAGCGTACATGGCGGCACGATCGTAAAAATCAGCAATGACCAGGATATCGGTCTTATCCTCTCCCACACCGGCTTTGAGCCAACCCTCCAACTCGCGCGCATCGTTGGACGCACCCAAGTTTGTATTCCCCACACTGCCTCCGATCTCAAGCCCACGGAACTTGTGTATTAAAAAGATGTTGATCACGCCAGCAACAGCGTCCGAGCCATACACAGCCGACGCGCCGTCTTTCAGGATGTCGATGTGATCAATCATCGGGAAGGGAATGAGATTGATGTCCACACCAGCGAAGGTCGGGGCGACACTGAAAGCACCGCCAATCCCAGATATGGCAACGCGTTTTCCATCGACGAGAACCAGAGTTTCTTTCGGCAGCAAACCCCGCAGGTTCGGTATGACGCTGCCATCGCCGCCAGCGACAGCGTTCTGGTTGACCGTCGAGCCCATCTCCTGCGGCAGATTGGTCAGCAGGTCCGTTGCATTGCGGATGCCCAGTTTTTCGAGGTCTGCCGGACGATACGTATCCACTGGATTGGGGCCCGTCTCTTCCGCGGTCGGAATGTTTGAACCGGTTACAATGACGCGCTCCACTTCGGCAACCGCGGCAGGCGAAGGAGCTGTTCCCTGAGCGAATGTGACTGAGGGCAGGAGCAAACGCATTGCCGCTATGCTCCATCCGGCACACCAGATGAATGGTCGCTTGATGAAAAGTCCTCTCGCTACACTTTCCGTGGTTTAGCAAACTGCCTAACAAACAACAAGTTTCTTGTGTAACCCGCTTGCCGTCTGCCCTGCCTGCCACGCCGAAGGTCGCCGCGGCGACCGTAGGTGGGAGCGGAGCCGAAGGCAGCGTCGCACTTTCAATCGCCACTCGATCGATGGTCGCAGACCGCCGCTACAGCGGGACGATTTATAAGATGGCTCTAGTAGACCGTTTTCGGCTCCGGTCCGTCGAGAATTTTTTTGAATCGGGGGTCGCCTCGGAGCTTGTCCCATTGCCAGCGCAGACGCAGTTCGGCCTGCGTGATGCCCCCGTCATAAAAGCGGGTTCGCGTGGTCGCACCCGGGGTCCGCAGGAGGCGTTCAATCAGCGGGAGGGCCTGATCTGTCTCGCCCGTGAGCGCGTAAACCAGAGCCAGCTCGTACGCGCGTTGCACACCCTCGACGGCGTCTGTGCTTTCCGGACAGAGTTCAACGGCTCGGCGACTTTCGCGAATGGCGTCCTCTTTCCGGCCCATGTAGCCGTAGAGTATTCCGAGAGCACCATGGTGCCTGGCCGCCGCGGGATGATCGCGCACATTGCTTTCCAAGGCCGGTCTCACTTTTTCAAAAAGGGTTCGCGCCAATTCCACATCGCCACGCGCCAGTGCGGTTTGGGCTTGATAGAAACTTTTTGGACTAGCACCCGGAAATTTGTCTGACGGGAAGTCGGCCAACCACTTCTCCGCCGTGGCGAAGTCTCGTTCCAGCATACTTAGATTCCAATTTGGCAGGGTGACTACCCCATCGGGATCCACGCCGGCCGGTATTTCCCGCAGCTTAGCCCTGGCAGCCGCCAGATCGCAGTTTGCAACGACTTCAATTTGGGCCAGGCCGACTCTGTGACGCGGTTCATCTGGGGTCAGTGCGACATTTCGTTTGATTGCGGCGGCGGCAGCCCGCCAATCACGTACCATCCAGTAGGTGAACACCAGTTCCCACGGCTCCACGCGAGGGTTGAGGCTCCGAGCTTGTTCAAAGCCTCCGATCGCCGCGCGCCAACGACCCTGCTGGCGGTAAATCCTCGCTATGTAGTTAAGGACCTCGACGTTGTTAGGCAAAGCAGTCAGGGCAATCGTAAATTGCTCCAACGCTGCGGTGTAATTTCTTTCCGTGAGATAAAAGAAAAGACCTAACGCCAGGTGTGCATCGCCGAGAGCAGGCGATAAGCGGAGCGCTTCTTCGGCCAGGGTGCGCGCTTCCGCTTTCAGCGCCGGGTCCTGCGTCTGAAAGAATTGTTGGCTGTAACTGATCGAAGCCCGTGCCCGCGCCAGGGCAAACGCGGGATCAAGTGCGATCGCCTGCGCGTAGAGCTGAGCCACCGCCTTCCAATCTTCGGTCGTCGGCAGGAGTGGTGGCTTCAATGTTTCAGCATTTTGCTCAAGCTCGAGAGCTCGGAGATAAAGCACGTAGGCCTCTGGATTGTTCGTCGGTTTCGTTCCAAGACTTGCCTTTTCTTCCGAATCGAGTTTTGCCTGGAGGACCTTGGCGATCTCCGCGGCCAGTTCGCCCTGAAGGCCAATCGAATCGTCGACGGCGCGGTCGTAACGCTCCGCCCAGATATGGCGGTCGTTGCGTGCGTCGATCAGCTGGACGTTGACGAGCACCCGGTTGCTCGTGCGGCGGACGCTCCCTTCGAGAACATTCGCCACGCCCAGCGCCTGGCTGATCTCACGCAGATTGCGCCCGCCAGGTTTTTGATAAGCCATCACGCTGGCGCGGCTGATGACTTTCAATTCGTGAATCTTCGCGAGGCTCGTCAGCACGTCGTCTTGAATCCCGGCGGCGAAGTAGGAGTTTTCTTTGTTGTCACTGAAATTCTCAAAGGGCAATACCGCGATGCTCTTTTCTGGAATTGAGATCGGCGTCAGGGCCCGATGCCAGTAGAATGGAAGCGCCAGCGCCAAAGCAGCTACTAACAATAGGAGCACCGAAGCAATGGGCGACCGTGCCCAGCGCAGCCATAAAGGAGCCTTCGTGGAGCGTTCCAATGCAGTCTTGAATTCCATGCTACGACGGAGACTTTGGAGCGCCTCAAGCAGTTCGTGTGCGCTCTGATACCTTTCCTCGCGCTCTTTGCGCAGCGTTTTGCTAATAATCTGCTGAAGCTCGGCCGGAGCGTGCGCGAGGTAATTCGTGAGCGGCGGTGGCTCCTTCTCAAGAATCGAAGACATCGTTTCTCCCGGCGTGTCGCCGGCGAATGGCGCATGCCCCGTTACCATTTCGTAAAGGACTACGCCGAGACTCCAAACATCGGTACGCTTATCAACCTGCGCGCCGCGCGCCTGTTCCGGCGACATGTAACGAACCGTTCCCATGATCGACCCCAGGTGGGTCTCGACCAGTAACACCGCTTCTTCTTCCGCCAGTGTCACTGGCACTTCCTGTTCCGCCAGCTTCGCAATCCCGAAGTCGAGCACTTTCACGTAGCCATCCGGCCGCAGCATGATGTTCTCTGGCTTGATGTCGCGATGGACAATGCCGGTTTCGTGGGCGGCAGCGAGCGCACTCGCCACTTGGATCGCGATGTCAACAGCTTCACCGACCTCGATTCGCCCGCGCATCAGACGTTGACGCAGCGTCTCGCCTTCGATCAGTTCGCTGGCTATGTAATGAGTTGAGTGATCTTCGCCGATCTCGTAAATCGTCAGGATATTTGGATGATTGAGCCCAACTACGGCATGCGCTTCTTGTTGAAACCGCTTCAGGCGCTCCGCGTCGGCGGTAAAGCGCATGGGCAGAAGTTTGAGTGCGGCCTTGCGGCCCGCTGTCATGTCGGTGGCCAGATAGACATCGCCCATTCCGCCGGTGCCGATCCGTTTAGAAATTTTGTAGTGACCAATCGTGCGACCGACGAGCAAATCAGCTTGCCCATTTTCAATAATCCGCGTCGCGAGACCGACAGCTGACGTTTCAATGAAGTTGCCTGCTCGTTCACGTGAAGCCAGGAGCGCTTCAACTTTACGGCGCAACACCTCATCGCCTTCGCAGGCCGTGTCCAGGAATGCGCGAATTTGGTCCGGCTCTTGATCCAACGCAGTACGATAGATTTCCTCAATCGTTCGCAACCGCGCCGGCGTCATAGACACCAATTACACTAATTGCCACGAATTTGGGACGCGAATTACACGAATCGTCACCAACCTCGTCAAATCCGCTCGTGTGAATTGGTAAAATTTGCGTCTCATAAAACAACCCTTTTCCACTCCAGCGAATCGCCACCGAAATTGACCAACAGACCGAGCCGAAGTTTCGACGCGGCGAGATAGTTCAACACTTGTTTGATGTGCGAATCAGTCAGTTTCTCGACGGCTTTGGCCTCAAACAGAATCTTATCCCACACGACGAAGTCCGCGTAATAATAGTGAGGCAGGATCACTCCCTTGTAGGTGATTTCGTAATTTTTCTCGCGCAAAAGCGGAATTCCAGCGCGACTCAGTTCAACGACCAGAGCATCTTTGTAGATCACTTCGTCGTGGCCCTTTCCCAACTCGCGATGAATCTCCATGCAAAAGCCCACGAGCTGGAAGACCTCCTTCTTGCAAACCAGCTCATTCATCTCCCACGCGAATCACCGACACGAATTACCAGGAAATTCATACGGCTCGCGCAAACCACTGAATCAATTGGTGTGAATTAGTGAAATTCGTGTCTATCAGTCCGCGTGCAATTCCGTATACAGCCATACCTTGGAAAATTCCCAGTCACGCCTCGCCGTTACACGTGAAATCTTGAGCACTTCTGCCATCTCGTCATAGTTGAGTCCGCCGAAATATTTTAGCTCGACGACTTGAGCTTTTCTTGCGTCGAGTGTGGCCAGTCTTTCCAGCGCCTCGTGTAGATCAACAATTTCCTTCGATTGCTCCTGTGAGACAAGCGCTGCTTCGCCCAATTCTACCTTGATCGCGCCGCCGCCGCGTTTTTGAGATCCCTGACTCTTGGCGTAGTTAACCAGGATTTGGCGCATCGCTCGGGCTGCCACAGCGAAGAAGTGAGCACGGTCCTGCCAGCTTGGATTTGTTTGGCCTGCCAGGCGGAGATAAGCCTCGTTGACCAGCGCAGTTGTTTGCAGTGTGTGGTCGCGACGTTCTCCGCCCATATGACGATGAGCGAGGCGTCGGAGCTCCTTGTAGACCAACGGGGTTAACTCTGCGAGAGCAGCATCGTCCCCATGACTCCATTGTTCCAGGAGCTGGGTGACTCTATGCGGAGAGACCGAAGGCTCATCCATAAGCTCTTCTTGTTAGTCTAACACCCACCGAAATTCTCTGCACGCGGAAGCGTCTCCGAAAAAATCTCAATTCAGATGATCACTTTGATCGGTCTTTCTTGCTTATAACAATGAAAGGCAAACTATGAAAACCAAAACGAAAGAGATTACACCTATACCAGGCATAAACAAAACCGGGCGGACTCGGCTTGCAGCCATCTTCCGCTGGCCCTTGCTCCTCGCCCTTCTGATCCTTCCACAGATGGTGCAGGCGCAGTGGACCGCGACTGTCGGCGCCCAGACCGACGAAAAAGGAATTCAGGCTCTGGCTTTTCTGCCCAATGAAATCTGGATTCACGCCGGAGACCGCATCACCTGGACATTCCAGGCGGACGAGAATCACACCGTGACTTTTCTCCGGGCCGGCCAGGTGCGCCCTGATTTCAATGTGGGGTGCCCGGGCTTTTCGAGTGACCCGGCCATCTTCGACGGTTCGACTTGCGTTACCACGCCCGCGATGGTGACGGGGCAGACCTTTACCGTCATCTTCCCGGTGGCCGGGAATTTCAAGCTGACCTGTCTGGTCCATGTAAATATGGATGGACGGATTCATGTCCTCCCGGCGAGCGACCCGCTGCCCCACACTCAGGCGTTCTATGACGAGCAGGCGGCGAGTCACACCGATGAATTGCTTTCCCATGGCGCAAAGATGAAACCCTTGCATGTCCCTAACTCACCACTGGGAGTCACGGCGGGGATTACAGACATCACAGGAACGGCGGGTGGCACCGAAACCGTCGCCGCTGTGCGTTTTTCCCACGAGAATATCCAAATCCATGCCGGTCAAACGGTCGAATGGGATAACCAGGCTCCAATCTTCCCGCATACCATTACCTTCGGGCAGGAGCCGGCGAACCTTCAGAATCCGTCCCCCGACGTAACGGTCGATCCGGATGGGGCCCGGCACGCCATCATCGCTTCCACTGCCGACAGCACCCACTCGGGGTTCATCATCGCGGCGCCACAAGAACGGCGCGGGCTGCCACAGGCGCCCCTTGGCGTGACACGTTTCCGCGTCACTTTCCCGAACCCCGGGATCTTCCCTTACATCTGCGCCCTGCATGACGAGATGGGCATGGTTGGGCAGGTGACTGTCACTCCCTAAGAGAAATGTGTTATGAGTAAAGGGTGTAGCCCTCCTAAACAAGCACACCGACAAAAGAAAGACTCGAGGAGTCGGACGACCCTTAGCTATAAAATCGTCGTCGGCTCCCTCGCTCGCTGAACGCGGCATCATCCCGGCGACTCCATTGTTCCAGAAGCTGGGTGATTCTATGCGGAGAGACCGAAGGCTCATCGATAAGTTTTTCTTGCTAGTCTAACACCCCCCGAAATTTTCTGCACGCAGGAAGCTTTTCCGAAAAAACTCAATTCAGATGATCACTTTGATCGGCCTTTCTTGCTTACATGAGTGAACGGCTAGAAAGGACTTCCCAAAACGAGAAGTCAAACAAGGCCAAAACAAAAGGAAATTAACATATGAGAAATTCAAACATTACCAAAAACCGCATCCGAGTCGCTCTGCTACTCGTGTTAGCGGCTTCCATCATCGGCCTTGCGCCAGCCTTTTCGGCTAGTGCACGGGCTGGTTCATTTAGCATCAACGACGTGTCGGGAAACTACGTTGAGCTCGCCGACGGCTGGGCCTTCGGCAATGGCGTCGTTAACTTCGACCCGATCAGTCAGGTCGGTCTCGTCACGTTCACACCCGCGACCGGCACCTTTCACGAGGATTTGATCATAAGAAGTGCTGGAACAAATCTCGTGGTCCATCCTAATGGCACCTATACCGTGGATGCGAACGGCCACGGGACGATGACGTGGATGGGTATAAACGGCCCCAAGCACCGCGATTTTTACATCGTGAACGGAGGCGCTGAGCTCAAGTGGATCATTACAGACCCACCCGGTACCCACGTGATAGCAAGCAACAGCGGCACCATGACCAGACAATAGCGAGGGCTTGCTCAAGTAATCTGCCCAGCCGAACAAGCAGCCATATTTGGCAATCAGCCGTCACGCTTCACCGCATGGCGGCTTTTTGTTTCACGTGTGACGCTTACGGCTCTTTGAACTCACCCGGAGAAATGGGAAATGGGGTCAGGGCTTTGTTATCCACACACCAGATGACTGGATTCTGTCCAAGAAAACAGACGTGCAGAACGATCTCGTTTTCTGGACGAGGAACTATCTGCAGGCGGCATTGGCTGCGGCAACGATCTTGTCGAAGCACTTATCACCGCGCGAATCATCCCAGCATGGATTGAAGCGGAGAGTCACTTCGCTATCCCGTTTCACGCGGGTGCTGCGAAGGCGCCGCAGCAGTGAAAGCGAACTTGCGCTTCCGAATCAGCATTAAATTTCGAATGTAAATCATCGAGTTTGGGAGATATGCGAGAATTCCAACCGGATCGCGTCGGAAAATAAAATAAATGCACATGAGTACGCTTCCGGCAATGCTCCAGTACCAGAACGAGACTGGAATTATGCTTTCGCCCTGCCGCTCGGAGGCGAGCCATTGGACGAGAAAACGCATCGAGAAGAGAGCGTTTCCAATGAAACCAAGGACCATCAGATAACTCCAATCCAGTCCAAAAAACCGGTATTCTTTTCCAATCCAGGTAATAGCGATGAGGGCTAGTGTATTCATAATCAATCTTCCTTCTGAAACGTGAAGATAAAAAAAGGACGGCTCAGGATCACGCTTTCATTTGCGCGATCAATGTGTCACCGATAGTCGCCGGAGTCTCGGCAACGGCGATGCCTGCTGCTTTAAGTGCTTCGATCTTGCCTGCCGCAGTTCCTTTGCCGCCCGAAACAATCGCGCCGGCGTGACCCATTCGGCGCCCTGGCGGGGCCGTCATTCCCGCGATGAAAGCCGCGACCGGTTTCTTGCAATGCTTCTTGATCCACTCGGCGGCTTCTTCTTCCGCCGAGCCGCCGATTTCACCGATCAAGATCATCGCATCCGTACCGGGATCTTCATTGAACAGTTTCACGCAATCGAGGTGCGACAACCCGCCGATGGGATCGCCACCTATCCCGATGCAAGTCGACTGGCCGTAACCGCGCGAAGTGAGTTGCCACACAGCTTCGTAAGTGAGCGTGCCGGAGCGCGAGATCACGCCGATGTTGCCGGGCTTATGAATGTACCCTGGCATGATGCCGATCTTGCATGCACCGGGAGTAATTATCCCGGGGCAATTCGGCCCTATCAGTCGCGATCGCTTTCCGCGCATCAGGGCCTTTACCCGCATCATGTCCATCACTGGAATTCCCTCCGTGATACAAACGACCAGTTCTACTCCTGCATCCACGGCTTCAAGAATTGAATCAGCAGCCGCCGGCGCGGGCACAAAAACCATGGAAGCGTTACAGCGAGTCTCTCGTCGCGCTTCCCAGACTGTATCAAACACCGGCACCTCGCCATCGAACATCTGCCCGCCTTTGCCTGGAGTAACACCGGCTACAACGTTGGTCCCGTAATCCATGCACTGCCGTGTATGAAAGGCTCCTGCGCTTCCAGTAATGCCCTGTACGACTAGGCGGGTGCTCTTATCGACCAGAATAGACATGACGAAAATGACGAATGACGAAGCTCGAAGGAATGACGAAATCCGAATGACCGAAAAGTATTCTACTATCGCCTTCGTTAGTTCTTTCGTTTGTGAATGACCAGCTTGTTTCCGTCTGGATCGCGAAATTGCGCCATCCAGCACACAGGCGTTTCAGTCTTTTCGATATCGAAGCTGACACCACGGCCTTTAAGTTTGTCGATCGCGGCGTCGATATCTTCGACCTCAAAAGCGATCGTCGTGCCATCGCGTGATGGTTGCCAAGCCGGATGACAGCCGACACCGATTGTGATGGGGCCAAGATCGTACTCGACCCACCCGCCATCCATTTGCGTTCTTGCAGGTTTTAGCTCGAGCGTTTCCTGATAGAATTTCCGCGCGCGTTCTTTGTCAGAGACCGCGATGGCGACGAAGGCCACTTCGTTTGTAATCATTTTCCGATTCCTTTCTCGTTTTTGGGTTTGAGCTTGTGAATTATCAGTTTGTTACCGTCCGGATCCTGCACGACCGCCATCCAGCATACCGGACTCTCGATACCTTCGGCAGCAAAAGGAACGTTCGCTTGTTTGAGGCTCTTGATGGCAGCGTCAAAGTCTTCGACTTCAATAGCGACGCTGGTGCCGTCTTCGGATGGTTTCCATTGATCGCCGACGCTGCCGATGGCCAGCGTGTCGGAACCAATCTCGTATTCGATCCAAACACCCTCGCCAAATTCACCCGAAACTCTGAGCGCAAGCACTCCTTCGTAAAACGCTCGGGCGCGTTTCATGTCAGTTACCGGGATTCCGGTAAATGCAATCTTCTTCGCTTTCATTTTTTTCCTGCTGCCGCTTTCACGGCCTTCTGCGCGGCATCGGCCAAATCGTCGGCTGCAATGACGGCCAGACCCGAATCCGCGATCAATTTTTTTCCTGCTTCGACATTCGTTCCCTCGAGCCGAACGACCAGCGGCACCGATAACCTTAATGTCTTTGCTGCGTTGATGATTCCCTGCGCAATGATGTCGCATTTCATGATACCGCCAAAAATGTTGACCAGGATCGCTTTTACTTTTTTATCGGCGATCAGAATTTTGAAGGCTTCGGTAACTTGCTCTTCTGTCGCACCGCCGCCTACATCGAGGAAATTGGCCGGCTCGCCGCCATAGAACTTGATGATATCCATCGTGGCCATCGCCAGACCGGCTCCGTTCACCAGGCAGGCGATGTTTCCGTCGAGACCAATGTAACTAAGACCATGCTTCGAAGCTTCGACTTCGCGCGGATCTTCCTCAGCGATATCACGCAACGCCGCGATCTCTGGATGACGATAAAGCGCGTTATCATCGAAGTTAAACTTGGCGTCGAGCGCCAGGACATCGCCTTTGGTTGTCACAACGAGCGGGTTCACTTCGACCATCGAACAATCGTAGGCAGCAAACGTGCGATAGAGGCCTTCGAATAATTTCGAAGCGCTTTTCAATTGTGACGACTCAAAGCTAAGTTGTTTCGCCAATTTCCGAGTCTGAAATGGCTGCAGACCTGCCAATGGATCGACTGGTTCACGAATAATTTTTGCCGGCGATTTCGCCGCGACGGCTTCGATTTCAACCCCGCCTTCGCTGCTGGCGACAATTACAGGCGCGGCTGTGGCTCGATCGAGCAAGACGGCAAAGTAAATCTCGCGCGCAATGTCCGCGGATTCCGCTACGAGCAGTTTGTTTACCTTGCGACCGGTTGGTCCCGTCTGGTGCGTAACCAAGATCTGACCTAGCATCTTTGCCGCGACATCGCGCACTTCATCTGGCGGCTTGCGAACTTGTACACCACCCTTGAATCCATTCTTGAAGGTGCCCTTGCCCCGTCCACCGGCGTGAATTTGCGCCTTAACAACAATATCGACATCGCCGAGTTCACGCGCGATTTGTTCAGCCTCGTCAAGGCTCGATGCAACCCTCCCTCGCGTGGTCGCTACATCGAATTTTTGCAACAGTTCTTTGGCTTGGTATTCGTGAATGTTCATCGACAGGGAGCGGCAGCCTGCTCGCGAACTCTTTCGGAGTCTCCAGTCCGCCGCCTTTAGGTTCAGAAGGCAAACTGCAATACCCTGCAGAAGACAAATCAGCAAAGATTTTTCTTTCATTCCTGTCATTCCGACCGAAGTGGAGGAATCTCTGGACTTCTGGAAGTGAGAATTAGAGATGTCTCGACTTCGCTCGACATGACAAGGGCCGAATCGAATTGGCTTGCCTCTTGAAAACCAAACCCACTACGGTTGCGCCATGAACACTTTGATCAAACTCCTTAGTCTGGTTTGCGCATTACTTATCACGATCACGTTGTCGATTTTCGCCGGCACGTCGCCGCAAGAGAAGGGCTTTACCGACAAATACAAAACCGCGTTCGAGGGGAAGGACAGCGCCACATTGGAATCGTTCCTTTACACGCAAGGGGCCGACCCGGCGATTCTCGGTTTCTACAAGATGATGCAGTCAGGAGAAGCCGGAGAGAAAATATCCAGCATTGAGCTTGTCGATCTTACACCGGAGGACGCAAAGAAAGCCGCGACGCCGATGGATTCGCCGACCGGGGGCAAAGTTTGTCTGACACTTAAACCCACGAAGAAGCTCATCATCAAGGTGGAGAAAAAAGACGCCAACGGCAGCTCAACTAGCACAAGCGAAAACTTCATCGCCGAGAAGGACGGCAAGTTCGTCATTCCCGTGCCCGGTCCGTGTAAGTAACAGCCTGGGTAGGTTTGTAGTGCGCTAAAAAGCGATGCAGGACGCATCGCACTCCAAAAGCACTTCGTGCGAAATCGATAGGAGATCTGCGCCCTGTTTCGCGAAAGCTTTGGGAGTGTGTACGCGTCCTCGTGTCGCTTTCAACGTATCGCAGCCACTAGGGTGTTATTTCTGAAACAAGGAAGCGGCCCTTCATTTTCGTTCCTCACCAAAAAGAGTTCCCACGGTGCGTTGCTCAGCCGGAGGCTCGAGTGAGTTTACAAAATTTCTAAACCGCTCGGAGAAAACTTCAGGACGAAGATTCCAGTACTGAGCCATCCCGGGCGCAGCAATGTAATGCCGAAGGAGTCCCTGCCAGCCTTCCCAAAGCTGTTTGTCCATCGATCCGTAAACATAATGAAAGTGAATTGTCTCGAACGCTTTCAAGAATTGATAGGCGGCGTGAAAAAAACGCGCCCGCTCTTCGACGGAAAGCGCGCCGATATCTTCCAAGCCTAGCCGCCAGATACGTTCCAGTTCGGCGTTCTCCATGAAAGGTGCGGTTACCTCACGCAAAGCCGTAGCCGCGGCGTCTTGCGTAGCGAGCTTGGCCACACGCGTACTCCGATGCACTTGCAACGCGAGGTATAACACCGACAAGACGACAGCAATCGAACCTACCAATTGAGAGATGGCACTAATTGCGTCCCAGTTCATCACTTATCTCATACTACGGACGACTTGCGGACTATCACAAGCGACCTCATAATGTCATTCTGAGCGACGCGAAGAATCGCTGATCATGGCTGGGGCAGGCTCCACTACAACCGCTTGAGATGTTTCGCTTCGCTCAACATGACAGTGGGTAAATAGCTTAGCCTTACTGAGCTTTAACAAAAGTGTGCAAGACAGCTAGCCACTTTGCGCCGCGTTTGTTCCACACCGTGGCCGCGTAATAGGTACCTGACGTATCACGCCCGGATGAGGTGGATTGGGTAGTCACTTTGTAGGTAGCTACCGCCATTTTGGGACTTAGGAGCGCCACTTTCATATCGGCGAACGAGTAGTTACTTAGATCAGTCTTCTGCATGTCCTCGATTTCGGCATCCGCATCTTTGACTCCTTCCGCGTCGACCGCGCTAAACTCGGGCGCCAAATGGTCCCTAAACGCCTTCGCTTGCTTGTTCTTAAACGCGTCGGTGACCGACTTTTCCAACTTCGTAATTGTGGCCTCTTTAGTTGCTGATCTGATCGTCTTGAACGGAGTCGGACTTGAGCTGGGACTTGGGCTTGGACTTTCCTGACCAAAGCAAATAGAAGCAGCTACAACCAAGCTGAAACAACAAGGGATAAATTCACTTTTCATAAGAGATTCTTAGGACAGTCGACTAATACGGTCGAATCTTTTTTGGCCTTCAGGCTTTGCCTGTCCTCTTTCACATGGCTGGAGACAATGGTGACTCAGGCGGTGGATTCGGCCCAGGTACAGTCGGTGGCGGCGCAGGCGGCGGTCCTGACAATATAGGCAGAAATTCCGGTGGCATGAAACTCGCCCAGACATCATAATCCGGACCGAACTGACGCAGAAACGCGAGCCCGAACCCGCGCAAGCATACGAATAATGGCAGCAATATAACTGTCCCAACGTAGGGAAGCGCAGCCAGGCAACAGGTCGCGCATGTCACGATCGCGCCAATCATTAGCACAGCCAAAAACAAAACAATCCCAAACAAGCAAAGCAAAAAGAAAGAGCCCAGGTGATGCCAAATCAGAAGCGTTACATCGCGAAACGCCTCGACTGCTCGACACCGCCTCCGGTACATCACCGGCACCATGAAATAAGTGGCGACACTGACAAAAATGACAATCGAAACCCAAAACAGACCAAGGAAAACGAGAAGTCCAATGGAAGTAATCGATCCCGTTTCACCCGCGCCTTGTTTCAACCAGCCCAGCCCGATAACGCTTGCCAGCATTAGCCCTGCCGATAGCAATACGGCGAACATGACCGCGAGCAGAAATAAGAAGTAACTGTTCCCTTCCTTCCGATATTCGCGCCATGGTTCCACGATTGCCGCCTGGTTTCGGACGACACAGTCTGTAAAAATGAAATTGCCGCGTGCTTTCAACCACGTCAGCGCGATTACCAACGCGAAAAAAAGCAGCGCACCCACAACGACTACCGCCACGAGCCACGGTTTCCATTGCTCAAAGTGAGGTGAAATCACTTCCGGAGTCGTCCGATGCGATTGAAAATTGCCGAATGGCGATGGGAAATTGAAGCCAACCCCTGCCAAATGTCCGGACAAGAACGCCGCGAAACCAATTACAAGCCATTTTTTCAGGTCGAACGGTTGAAATAGAATCTTGTTCGTCAGCTCGAACGCTTCGCCAAAAGGTCTGAAGATTTCGATCCTGGGTCTGACTCCGTTCATGACGCGTATTCTGAAACAGTTCGACCCGCGCGATCAATCCCGAAAGCATTTGGGATCCTTGGTTGCTTCGTACGCAAGCGCTCGCATCTTGATGATCCATGCTTTACAGCACGCGAGAAACTCGCCAGGTGCAACGTCGTTACCCAATTGGCGCAGAACTAATCGGGCCTGACCAAGCCCACTTCCGCGTCTGGGCGCCGAAGGCCCAGCGTGTGGACCTTGTTCTGGAAGGCAGCGCAGCGAAAACTCCAGGGCAAACGTTTCAAGGACTCGAAGCCGAAGAAAACGGATACTTTTCCGGAGCTGCCAAAGCTGGTGCAGGCGATCGCTATCGATTCCGCGTAAACAATAATTTTTACCCGGATCCTGCGTCACGTTTTCAACCTGATGGGCCTCACGGTTTGTCCTGCATTGTCGATCCGGCGCGGTTTCAGTGGAGCGATTCGCAGTGGCCCGGCCCCGCGGCTGCGGGACTCAAAGGCCAGGTCATTTACGAAATGCACATCGGCACGTTCACAAAGGAGGGAACGTGGCGCGCAGCTTCGCAACAGTTGGAGGAGCTCGCGCGCATCGGAATCACCGTGATCGAAATGATGCCGGTCGCGGATTTCCCAGGGAGGTTTGGCTGGGGATACGATGGCGTTGATCTGTTCGCGCCTTCACATTTGTACGGAACGCCGGATGATTTGCGGGCATTCGTCGATCGCGCGCACTCGTTAGGCCTCGGTGTGATCCTCGACGTCGTCTATAATCACTTTGGACCTGACGGAAATTATCTCGGTGCTTTTTCCGACGATTATCTAACCCGCGGAAACGAAAATGAATGGGGCGACTCGATCAATTTCGATGACCGGAATTCGGGACCGGTCCGCGAGTTCTTCGTCACCAATGGATGTTACTGGGTTGAGGAATTTCATTTCGATGGGTTTCGCTTCGACGCGTTACACGCCATTCGCGATCGATCCAGTGAGTACATTATTGGCGAAGTCGCGCGGGCGGCGCGCAAGGCGGCTGGTGAGCGCTCAATTATTCTAATCGCCGAGAACGATCGCCAGGAAGCCAGGATGGTGCGACCACGCAGCGAAGGGGGTGACGACTTGGACGGAATGTGGAACGACGATTTTCATCATAGCGGCGTGGTCGCGTTGACCGGTCGCAACCAAGCGTACTTTTGCGATTACCGCGGTACGCCACAGGAATTTATTTCCGCTGCCAAATACGGTTTCCTTTATCAAGGTCAGGCGCTCTCGTGGCGAAAGGCATTGCGTGGATCGTCCACTTTCGGGATTTCCCCGGAGGCTTTCGTCTGTTTCATCGAGAACCACGATCAGATCGCAAATACGGGACAGGGTGAACGAGTGCGTCTTCAAACTTCACCCGCGCGTTATCGCGCGATGACCGCGCTTCTCTTGCTTGGACCCTGGACACCACTGTTGTTTCAAGGAGAGGAGTTCGGCGTGTCGAGCCCGTTTATGTTTTTTGCCGACATTGGCGATGCTTCTGTGCGCGATGCCATTCGGAAAGGCCGCGCCGAATGGCTGGCGCCGTTCCTGTCACTAACTGAGGAAGAAGCTTTAACAACTGTGCCGGCGCCGGACGATCCGGAAGTATTCGCCCGCTGCAAACTCGATTTTTCCGAGCGCGAAAAAAATCGACAACTTTACGATCTGCATATCGATCTTTTGAAATTGCGACGGCAAGATCCGCGCTTTCGCCAGCACATTCCTGGCGGCATCGATGGCGCAGTCTTGGGTACGACGAGTTTCGTCCTCAGATATTTTTCCAAGGCGGACGACGATTGTCTGCTTTTAGTCAATTTCGGAGAGCGTCAGATGTTGCATCCTGCTTCAGAGCCTCTCCTCGCGCCGCCCTTGGGCTACACTTGGGAAACGCTTTGGACGAGCGAGTCTTCCCGCTACGGCGGCGCAGGTTCGCCCATAACCGCTACTCCTGCGCAGTGGATACTGCCAGGCGAAGCTACAGTGGCGCTGCGACCTGCGAAATAACGAAGTCAATTTTACGTGCGGCTCATGTTTCCTCATTCGATGATTGGGGCTTCATTCGTCATTAGTCAGGGTTCGCAACGTTGAGGCAAGAATTGACGTATAATCACATCTTGCGACCGAATTTTTTCTCCAATTCCATAAGCGAAATCTGAATCATGGTAGGTCGTCCGTGGGGACAGCAATAAGGCAAATCACACTCAAGCAGATCGCGAATCAATTTCTCTATCTCGGGGTAACGCAACGGATCATTGGCCTTGACTGCGTGCCGGCACACTGTCATGGCGATCATTTCCTCACCTAACCGCATCGGTGAGGTGCTGTTGCCAGCGCTTTTTAGGTCGTCAATCACTTTGCGCATGAATTGGGCCGGATCTGAGACGCTCAAGAAACCAGGCAGACTATCGATCTTGAACGTGCCCGGCCCGAAACTCTCAATGCCGATCCCCATCTTTTGAAGGATCGATATGTTGCGTTCAATCCAGTCGGCATCGCGCGGCGGCATATCAAATGTGTGAGGTAAGAGCAGCTTTTGCGTTGGGACTCCGTGTTCCTCCATTCTTCGCCGCAACTCTTCAAAGAGAATTCGCTCGTGCGCAGCATGCTGATCGACGAGGACGAGCCCATCGGCGTTTTCCATCAAGACGTAAAGCTTGTTTAACACACCGATGATCTGAAACTGTTGCTGGACAGCGAGCTGTCGCGATCGTTGTGCGGCGGCAACCGCATCGTCCGTCGAATCGACGCGGGCAGTTGGCAGGCGGCCGGAGTCAACGACTCCGGCTACAGTCGCGATCCCGGCCACAGTCGGAGCTAGATGTGGCAATTCACGATGGGTTTCTTCTGGAGCTGGTACCTCGGGCCGTAACTTCAAGTCGGAGGCTGGTTTTTCCGGAACAGCTGCGGGTGTGGTCACAGGCGAGCGAAATTTTTCCTGCCACCCCACCCGGCCGCGTTCCAAAGTTTGCTGGATCGAGCGAACGATCGCTTCACGGATTGCGGTCGGATCGCGAAAACGTACTTCGCGTTTTGCCGGGTGAACGTTTACATCGACAGACGCGGGATCGATCTCGAGAAAGAGGAACGTTAC
>Ga0209350_1000611_pt1 | contig 18808 bp, 18 predicted proteins | sample GraSoi013_2_20cm_2_FD_185822 | JGI IMG/M metagenome (GOLD analysis project Ga0209350, IMG submission 185822) | Grasslands soil microbial communities from the Angelo Coastal Reserve, California, USA - Sample 09_27_2013_2_20cm (SPAdes) (version 2) | ecosystem: Environmental > Terrestrial > Soil >...
TTGTTGTAATTTGGTGGAACAGTGCTTGGAGTGCTGACTTTTGGTGTTCGGCAGCCTTGGTTAGCTTCGAGTCATAGGCTGGGGATTCCCAGTGTTTGCAGTCAACTGCAAGAACCATCGAACCTTTCGTTGCGATAACATCGATTTGCCATCGTCTGGAATCGTCCCTTACGATTACGCCTTTGCGGGTCTCAAATCCGACGCTCTGCAGGCACTCCTCAGCGAACGCCTCGAATTCCTGCCAGGTCAAAGCTCTGGCTACTTGCTGAAGCGCCCCAAGCTTGACGGCCTCGAAAGCTAGCTTGAAACGTGCCCGAACCGTGAGTTGTGCGTTTGATGAGGTTTCCAGCTTTAACAATCGGCAGAGAATGCGTTCAACCTGTTCCTTAGTCGTTTTCGCCTGATCCGCGATCGTCGGCGTGTTAATCGCTCCATCGCGGTTTGTCTCCTTCAGAGTTTCAACTATGATACGCGCAATAAGATACTGTGGTGTAGGATCGCTCTGGCTAAATTGGCGCGTTTGCAAAGGTTAGTACAAGCATTGCAATTCCAAAAACGTAAAGGACTTTTCTTAGATTGCTTAATGGGCTAACGTCGTCTAACGGTTCGACTCCTCCTAGACCCCGACCAGAGAGGCTCATCATTACGAGGACAAGAAGAGCGAAAACGTAGAATCTTGTCCAGAGAAGTATGCCGAGACCTATCAACGTCGCAAATCGATGGATGCGCGGTCCAAAAACAGCACGTGAAATGTGGCCTCCGTCAAGCTGCCAAGCAGGAATGATGTTAAGAAATGTTAGGAGTGCTCCTATCTGAGCCGCAAAAATTAGCTGAGCGTTAACGAAGACGTTCGGGTTCAATTGATTTTTCAAGTTTGCCAGGAAGACTAGAAGAAGGGGATACGCTGGGAAACTTATGCTGGCTGAGCATGTACTCTCTCCTACCTGGGCGCTGCAAGTAGCGTTCCAAATAGCGTACTGATCCAGCTTCGCCTGCGTGATTGGAGGACCGAGGAGCATTCCCACCATAGCGACGGCTATCGTAACTACAAACCCGACTACAGGTCCGCTGAGCCCCAAATCGAACAACTGGTCTCGATTGGCCGGAGGCGATTTTAGGGAAATGAGTGCCCCAAAAGTGCCTATTGGAGGAGGTCCGGGAATGAAATACGGGAAGCTTGCATTCATTCCATGATAGTTAGTTGCAGCTTTGTGGCCGAATTCGTGGAGACCGATTATGGCTAAAAGGCCTATTGCGAAAATAGCCGCCTCGACATAGGCGTTGGACCCCGGCGAAACGATGTCGTTTAGTTGATCGATTAACGGATTTGACGAGGTTATTCCAAATAGCGACCCTGACCAAACGAAATATCCAGCGTACATCAGTGTAACGATAGTAATTAGGAACATCCAAAGGTTGATCTTCTTACGAGACGGGCGGACTCGAGGTTTTTGGAATATTTTGATCGTTAAGATGTCTCCCGTACCACGAAGGGCGCCTAGCAGGCCCTGTGCGCGAAGTTGTTCTACAATATTCTTGAATTTCTCTCTCGTCGGTTCCGCCGCTACAAGAATTGTCGGGATCCCGTAAGGATCTAGAAACGCGTCCTTGACTTGGAATTGTGACGCGACTATCGATTTTACTGTCTCTAGGGATGGGCCCGTATACGCGGCGAAGTTCGGGTCAACAGTTGATTGGGAGGATGTTTGCGGGGCGTCACTCATTCCTAGAAATCGCCGTTTTCTTCGCTCGCGAGTTCTTAGCAATTTAAACGTGTTGTCAACCGCAATACCTAGTCGTGAATTCGACGACAAGATATTATAGGGTCAGAGGTTTTCTTCTAGGGCAGAGGCTAGTTGCTGGAAGCGCCCTATCTTCTGCGGCCGTTTAGACCAGACGATCTATCGTCGGTCGTCGAGATCAACAGGGTCTGTCTTCCGGAGAACTACAGCGCATACTTCTTCATGGAAGTTTACAAGAGCTGCCCCGAAGCTTTCATCGTCGCGGAGCGTGAGAACCGGGTGGTCGGGTACATCATGTGTAGACTTGAGTTCGGATTCTCAGACCTAAGACGATTCCGGATGGTTCGAAAGGGACACGTCGTGTCTGTAGCGGTGATGCCTGACTTTCGCAGAAGAGGGATCGGACGAGAACTCGTAGTCTCAGCAATGAAAGCGCTAGAATTGCACGGAGGCGAGGAATGCTTCCTAGAGGTCCGAACCGCTAACGACGAGGCCGTTAAACTTTACAAGGACATGGGGTTCGATACGGTTCGAACAGTTTCACACTATTACCACGATGGAGCTGATGCTTTTCTGATGAGCGTCAGGCTACCCTATACGGCCCTTCCCGGCGTTGCCTCGTAGACACGTTCGTCTACGATGATCGCGTGGTTCTTTCGAATAAGGTAGAACCGAGTAGTATTGCGGCCGGTAAGTAGACCAGTGCGACGTTGAAAAGTAGTGTGAAAGGGTTCATTCCTAAGAGCGTCATTGTGAGGGCGAATAACGCGAATAGCAGCATGGTGATTGTGGCTGCCTTCCAGGAGAAGGCCTCGTCCTTGTCGACTGGGTCCAAGTTCTAGTCTGACACTAGGCCATGAGACTAGGATTCTTCTTTCTTTCCCCTGAGCTTTCTCTCTTCCTCAGGGTGGAGCAGCCATTTTAGGGGAATGTTCTGGCTTGTCCCGTCTGGGAGAGCGCGTCGGATGCTGATAGGCAGTACTCCTTCCTCCAGCTCCATTAGTGCAATGTCGATGGGCGAGAGCGTGGCGTCTTTGAGATCCAATAGTACTGGTGCGCCCATTGAGACTTGGAGCGCGCGCGCGCCTACGACCCTTGCCCGTTCGAAGCGTGTGAGCTTAGGGGGCCCGATCTCAATACTGTCGGGCTCTCTAGTACTCACTTGCTCCCTCTTCGCCACCTTCTCCGTTGTGTTTCGGAGGTCCCGGAGAGTCTTTCGATTTTGCTGACGCTATCACATCATCTATCTTCAGAATCATTCCAGCAGCTTCGGAAGCGGATTTTATGACCTGCATCTTTACGCCGTGAGGCTCAAGCACGCCTTTCTCCTTCAGATCTGCGGCCTTTCCCTCGAAGACGTCAACGCCATACCATGTCTGTCCTTTCTCATGTGCTGCTCGGAGCTGCACCATGATGTCGATCGGGTCGAGTCCTGCGTTCTCTGCCAGAGCCACAGGCACGGCTTCCAGTCCGTTGGCGAAAGCCAAGACTGCCAGCTGTTCTTTTCCTTCCTGTTTCTGGGCGAATCCTCTGAGCTGCTTGGCTATCTCCGCCTCAGGGGCGCCTCCGCCTCCCACGATTCGAGGGTCTCGAACCACGTCCCTGACAACGCACAATGCGTCGTGAATTGACCTCTCCGCCTCGTCGACGAGTCTCTCGCTTCCACCCCGAACGAGAATTGTTACGGCCTTCGGGTTCTTAGCTCCCTCGACGAACGTCATCTTATCGTCTCCGATCTTTCTCTCTTCCACCAGCGCTGCCTTGCCCAAGTCGCCTGCTTTGAGATCGTCAAGGTTGCTCACGATTTTCGCGCCGGTTGCTTTCACGAGTTTCTCAATGTCAGACTGTTTCACTCTTCGGACTGCCAGAATTCCTTTCTTCGCAAGATAGTGCTGGGCCACATCGTCGATGCCCTTTTCGCACAGTAGCACGTTGGCACCTGCGCTCGCAACTTTCTCCACCATGTCCTTCAGCATCTTCTCCTCTTCGTCGAGGAATGATTTCATCTGCTCCGGATTTTCGATGTTTATCTTTGCATCGAACTCTGTCTTCTCCACTTCAAGGGGGGAGTCAACGAGGGCAATCTTGGCGTCTTCGATTCTCTTTGGCATTCCTGGATGAACTACTTCCTTGTCCAGAACGATGCCCTTGATCAGGACGGTATCAAGAAGCGATTCCCCAGGCTTCTTCTCCACCTTGATATCATCAATGTCAACTCTGTAACCTCCCTCCTCATTCTTCTCCGCAACCTGAAGAACTGCGTTCACCGCCAGCTCCGCTATTTGCTCATATTCGGCGAGAAGCTTGCTAGCCAATGAAACGGTGGCAATTTTCTTCAGCATGGCCTTGTCAGTCGGATCCACTTTGATCGCGATCTGGTCAAGAATCTCCAATGCTTTTGCTGAAGCGATACGATAACCATCGACGATTACAGTTGGGTGTAGGTCCTGGTCGAGGAGGTCTTCTGCCCTCTTCAGTAATTCTCCCGCGACTACGACGGACGTTGTCGTACCGTCGCCCACTTCATCATCTTGCGTTTTTGCTACTTCAACCATCATTTTTGCGGCTGGGTGCTGGACTTCCATCTCGTCGAGTATTGTCGCGCCGTCGTTCGTGATCGTCACGTCCCCGAACCCGTCAACGAGCATTTTGTCCATGCCCTTGGGTCCGAGAGATGATTTGATTGATTCGGCGATTATCTTCGCCGCAACGATGTTTGCCTTTTGGGCGTCTCGTCCTCTAGATCTGGATGTTCCTTCTTTTAGGATAATTACTTGCTGGCCCGTCAGTTCTGCAGACAATCTTCCCCTTGCTCCTCTATTGGATTCCAGCGACACAAAACGCGCGCGATATAAATTTTGGCAACCAGAGGAACCTTGAAACCAGAAGCAATCGATACTTCGGGGAATTCAGTGACGAATCAGCAGAATCCAGCTTCATTTCAGCCCTTTCCTTCGTTACTACAGCCTCCAGCAGGCGGGTCTACTTGACTAACGTAGACGGCGCCTACTTTCGATCGAAAAAAAGGCTCGAGGCGAAACCTAGCAGCAGAAAACTCTTGCTTCGCATTTTCTCCCGAACAATAACGTGATCGGGTTGTCACCCATTTACTAATCATTAGTGTTGGGAAACAACGTGTCCTCGATCATAACCGAACAGAATTCTCTACAATCTTTTGCCGCTGGCTTTAGATCAGGTTCTCTAACTGGGCGTCACACTTTGAAACTGATTCGATTTATCAGCAGTTTCGTTGCAATCAGCCTCTGGGTATGCAGCACAACTACACGACCTGCTCCTCGCCTGACTACTTTTTCGAGAAAAAGGATCTTTACCGTTGAATCTCGTGTCGTCCATGTCTAATAGAGAACTCTTTTAGACTAATCCTTCAACGGTGCTGAGAATCGGAGATCCTCCTATTTGCGAGAGCTTATCAGAATCAATCAGCCCTTTCTGGGGAAGGAAGAAATCGACTCGGCAGTAGAGGTTCTTCGAAGCGGAGTACTCACGGATAAGAGCGGGATGGGTCCTCGAGTTCTAGAGTTTGAGAGGAGCTTCGCCAAATACGTCGGTGCCAAACATGCGATCGCAGTCGTGAATGGGACTGCGGCTCTTCACGCTGCCTTGCTGGCAGCTGAGGTCGGGCCCGGAGACGAGGTCATCGTCCCTTCTTTCACGTTCGTGGGTGCAGTCAACGCGATAGTTCTAGCGGGGGCGACGCCCGTGTTCGCGGATATAGACAAGGATACTTTCTGTCTCAGAACTGATAGTATAGAAGAGGTTGTGACTCGGAAGACGAAAGCGATTATTCCGACGGATCTCTTTGGATTGCCTTCGGATCTGAAGGCTGCGACAGAGCTAGCTAAGAGCAAGGGTATGACTGTGATCGAGGATGCGGCCCAGGCTCACGGCGCACAGTATGAAGGTAAGCGGGTTGGCTCCGTCTCGGATATGACTGTTTTCAGCTTCTACGCTGCGAAGAACCTGACTACAGGGGAGGGTGGCATGATTACAACTAATGATGATGAGCACGCTCAAGCTCTCCGGATGATCCGGTCTCACGGCGAGCAGCGACCCTACTGGACCGTTAGGCTCGGCCATAATTATCACATGACAGAGTTGGCGGCCGCGATCGGCCAAGCTCAGCTGAAGAAGCTTCCAGGGTTTCTGGAGCGGAGGCGGAAGAATGCGGAGTTGGCGACTCAGAAGTTAGAAATGTCCGGGAAGCTTATTCTGCCAAAGGAACCTGAGGGGCGCAGACACGCCTGGTACGTGTATACCGTAAGGCTGCGAGGTGTTAACGCGGCGAAGCGGAACAAGATCGTCGACAAGTTATGGAACAAGAATATTGAGGCCGCAGTGTACTACTCAACTCCGGTCCACTCTACTCCATTCTACCGCGAATCCAATCTAGCAAGGAGAGGCCGGCTCCCTGAGACCGAGAAAGCTTCACGCCAAGTCTTCTCCCTGCCCGTCCACCCGCGCCTGGGCGAGGAAGAGATGGACTATGTTGCAGAGACACTTCGCAAGACTATTGCTTGATTGATCCTTGTCTCGTATGCCAGCGTCTGAAGTCTCGCGACCCAAGGTCATTTTCTCGGTCGAAGGCGTGGGGGATGCTATTGGAGAGTTTCACAGGTTTGCCAGCCCCCGCACCGCGGACGCCCTTCTGAGAAATCTTCCCATCGGAGGCCGGGTTGTTCGTTATGGTGAAGAGGTGTACTTCCAAGTCTCGGTGAAAGCACCAAGCGAGAATCCTAAGAGTACTGTAGATGTTGGGACTATTGCATACTGGCCGATGGGCGTTGCTGTCTGCGTGTTCTACGGTCCGACCAAGCCGTATAGTCCAGTGAACAAACTAGGGAGGATCATCGAGGGGTTGGACTTGTTCAGGAGTGTTAAGGAAGGGACTATCGTAACGATTAGGAAAGGTTAGGCTGCGGCGGGCTGGTAGATTCTGATCCTCGCGTTGCCACCGACGAGGGTAACTAGTTTTCTTCTCTCAAGCTCTTCGAGTAGATCTTTGGCGACGCTGAGTTTTACGTTGAACTGGCTTGCAAGGCTGTATGGTGTGATAGCGCTCATCTTTCCGACTTCCCCGAGAAACTTTGGATCATTCATGTCAGGTGCTTGGAGGCCTCGGGCCCTTTTCTCAGCAACAGTCTTGGCCTTGCCCCCTTTCTTTGGCTGTCCTCCAGACTCTTCCTTTCCCTTGTCTGGCTGGTCCTGTGTCTTCTCCATCTGAGCCATGCTTCTTTTCTTAGCGCCACCCATAATAGTCGAAAGACCCTGTTCCATATCGGGATAAATACGTTTTCGGACGGCAGCAGCCGAAACGCTTATTCATGCTCGCGAGGAGGACCCGGCCAATCTGACCTTTGTTGTCGAGTTGATTCTTTGAAACTTGTCACCGTGAAACTTCCAGAGAAACTAATCACTGATGTAGATCAGCTAGTCAAGGCCGGCATCTACCATAGCAGGAGTGATGCGATACGAGCCGCTGTTAGAGACCTTCTTCGTCGGGAGTTATGGCATACTAGCCAGGGCTGAGAAGGTCTAGCTTACTGATTGTCGTGCAAAATTGTGCACGGCGCGCTCAGGATCGCTGGATCGCGTTATTGATCTACCGATTATGAAAAAGTCTGAGCCTGCCTTTGATGCCCGAAGAACTTTGCCTCCCTGGGTGCCGATTCCGGGCGAGTAGATGTGGATGCCGTTGTGAAGCTTTGCTCTCACCTTCTTAACTATGTCCGGCCTGTTCCCACCGACGACAGCTCCGTCCGCTCCCCATAGATCTGCTTTCTCAGCGAATATCTCGTACTGGGGCCGCGGCTTCCCGTGAGAGTTTCGAAGCACGAGTTGTCCGTACGCTTCTATTGCGCCGGGGTTGCTCATGTATACGAGCACTATCACTCCCTTTCCAGCATTGTGGGCGAGTTTGAAGACTGGTTCAAGTCCCCCCTTCCAGCCTGCGATGGGGTTGACGATTATGGCATCGAACCCGAGTTCGAAGTAGGCTTGGCTTATCGCCGAGTTTGTCTCGTCAATGTCTCCCAGCTTATCGTCGATAATGCTGGGCAACTCGTTGGCGTGGGAGGCTGCGATTAAGATCCGGGTCTTCTGCATTCCCAAGTTGAGAACGGTCTGGCGGCCGAGCTTGATCGCGCAGATGTACGGGGAGGTTTCTTCGACTAGTTTCTTGCCTGTCTGTAGCAGTTGGCTCTGTGACGAACCCTGGAGATCGAGGGCGAGGACGATTCTGCTGAAGTTGTTCTTTGACGCGGATAGAATATTTTCGCGAAAAGTACTGTCGCTGTTGACGTGCTCCCTCAACTGTGCTTTGTGCCTTTCGCTAGAAAAGCTATCTCTTGCTTAAGGGTTTGGTCTGGCAATCGTTTCGGTGGAGCTTTGAATCCGTATGCAGAGACAGTGATCAGCGGGCCAGTCTGTCCTTGGTCCCACGCTAGCTTTGTCATTCTGATGACATCTGTTACTATTGCTGCACATGCTGGTCCATCTTCTAGTGACATGCGCATGTCAAGGGAGAATTCTGTGCCGCCGAAGTATTCGCCTTTGATGTTGAAGTAGCTTGTTCGCCGGTTCTCCATGAAGTCAACAAAGTCAGAGGACCCTGCCACGATCGGGAACTGGTAGGGCACCGCGGCTGCGACGGCTGAGGTCTTGATGTTTCTCTTGATCTCATACCGCTTCTTGTCGAGGGAGAGTTCTGATTCGGTTCCTCCTCCGATGTCGAGCTGGTATGTCTCGCCGATTCGTATGCCACGGTCCACGAGCATTTCGAGGACGTATCTGTGGAGGATTGTTGATCCGATCTGGTCCATTACGTCATCGCCCGCGAGTGGAATCTTCTTTTTCCGATACTTAGACTGCCAGGCACTGTTGGAAGCAATTCGTGCCGGGGTAGCGTTGATGAAAGCGCTCTTGGATTGTAAGGCTGCTTGGGCATACATTTGGCTAGCTTTTGTGGCTCCTGTTGGCGTTAGATTCACCAAGACTTCCACGTTTGACTCTATCAAGGTCTTGGCAATGTTGCTGGGTTTGGAGTCGCTCACAGTTATTTTTTCTCCGGCAATGGGGGATACGCCGTCAAGTGGCTGAGCCATCTGAACCTCGACTCCGTGGTTTCGTGGCTGGACGAACTTGCGTGTGTTGTTTGGTTCTTGGAAGATTGCTTCTGATAGGTCCTTTCCGACTTTGCGTTTGTCTATGTCGAAGGCTGCGACGATGCGGATGTCGGGGACAGTGTAGGGTCCAATCTTGGGCTGGGCTAGCCCGATTGTTTTCTTTTGTTGTCGATAGTATTCTATTCCTTGTACTAGGCTTGAGGCACTGTTGCCCACGCCGGCGATTGCTACTCGGATCTCTCGAGCCATTGATTTAGACTCGATCGTGGGAAGGATGTAACGGAAGAAAAGGGTTTGGTCTCTGGGATTTTGTTCTAGTTCTTCGGGTTCGTGAACTCCATTGCTAATTGCGCGAGCGACGCGGTTCCGAACTTGAGAACATCCTCGTCCACCTTGAATCTCGGACTGTGGTTTGGATAGATGCAACCCTTGGCCGGGTTTTTGGTTCCAAGGAAGTAGAATGTTCCCGGGGCTTCGTGGAGGAATCTGGAGAAGTCCTCTCCTCCAAGCTGGAGTGCCTTGATCTTGACCCTCGTGCCAGGCATCTTGCTTAAGATCTTCTTGGCTTCTTCAGTCACCTTCTCGTCGTTTACTGTTACCGGATAGGCATCCTTTTCGAACTCTACCTCAGCTCTCGCGCCGAACGCCCGAGAAACACCTCTAGCCACTTCCGCAACTTTGGCCTTGGCTCTATTCCTCGTTGCCTCGTCCAGCGTCCTTATGGTTCCCTGGAGCACTGCCTGGTCAGGTATGATGTTCTCTTTAGTGCCCGAGTGGATGCTTCCCACGGTGATGACGAAGGGTTGGACTGGATCGATCATTCTGCCTGAGATGCCTTGGATCGCGATTATCAGCTGCGCGGCCACATAGATTGGGTCTACGGTCTGATGGGGGTAAGCCCCGTGACCTCCTCGTCCGATGATTTTGATCTCGAATGTGTCTGGCGCTGCCATGACGGGTCCGCCTCTGAAAGCCAAGACCCCTGACTTTTCATCGCCGTCTATGTGAAGCCCGAAGACAAAGTCGACTTTGGGATTCTCCATTACTCCGTCCTGAATCATCGGCTCCGCACCTCCCCTTCCGCCGTGCTCTTCCGCGGGCTGAAAGAAAAACTTCACAGTCCCGACGAGTTTGTCCTTGTGATTCGCGAGTAGTTTGGCTGTTCCGAGGAGCATTGCTACGTGAGTATCGTGACCACAAGCATGCATCACTCCATTCTCCTTCGATCTGAAGTCAATGTCAGCCATCTCCTCTATTGGAAGAGCATCCATGTCAGCCCTTAGGGCGACGACTCTTCCCGTCACCGGTCCTCTGAGAATTCCCAGTACTCCCGTCCCGCCGACCCCGGTTCGGACCTCTATGCCCAAGCCTCTGAGCCTCTCAGCGACTAGCCTGGCTGTGGCTTTTTCCTTGTAGGCGAGCTCGGGTCTCCGGTGGATCTCTCTTCTTGTCTTGATAATCTCCGGCTCTATCTTTCGAGCCTCTTTAAGAAAGTCTACCATTTATCGGCCACTTTCATGATGCTGAGATAGGTCTCCCAACATTAAACCTGACGGGCCGAGCTGAACTATCTGAAGAGGTCGAATTCTTCGGGCCTTATGAGTTCCTTGATTCGGCCTTGGCCCTTTGGTGCCTTGTAGCCTCGGATGATTGCGACCGGCACTCTGTCGGCTTTGTTCATTACTAGCTCGGCTGCTGATGCCAGCTCGTCTGCGACAGCTATCTCTGTGACTTGCAAGGTTCGTCGGTACATGTCTTTGGTTCCCTTATAGTCGTGGATTGGTTTCATGCCTGAGATCCCAATCGCGAAGTTGACCTGGCCCATTCGCCACGCGCGGCCGAACGTGTCTGTGATGATTACTGGGACTTTTCTTCCTGTGATTTGATGGATCGTCTTTCGGATTCGGTCTGCGGATGCATCTGAATCGTGAGGGAGCAGCGATACTGAGTCTCGTGTTGTTCCGACGTTTGACTGGTCGACTCCCGCGTTGGCGCAGATGAAGCCGTGGGAAGTCTCGGTGATGAGGTGACCGCTTTTCATTCGGATAATTTTCCTACTCTCTCTCAGAACGGCTTCTACCTGTCGGGGGTCCTTTCCGGTCTCGTTCGCTATTGTCTCGGCAAATTCTGAAGGAGTGATCTTCGAGAGGGGAAGTATTCTTCCCTCGGCTTTGGATACGATCTTCTGGGAGATTACCGCGATGTCTCCTTGCTTAAACTCGTCTCCTTGGTCTTCGACCCTGCTCACGATCAGTTTACCTAGGTCGTCTCCTTTCTTGATATCCGGAATTCTGGTTACAGGAAAAATGGTTAGCATAATTCTAGCTGGCTCCGGGAAAGAATGACTCTAGCTTCTTTGCGCCAGTGAGTTCTTCGTAGTCGAGTCCTACTGCGTCGAGAACTTGTTCAAATGTGGAGCGAATGTACTCCGTGTATTTTTCCACGTCTATCTCGTGGATACTGGCAAGCTGCACCGGTTTGACTCCGGAGCTACCTGTTACCTTTACGAAGCTGACCAAGTCTCCAGCCTTAATCTCATTGCCCCTGTCGCTAAGCTGCTGAGCGGCCTTCACATGTTGGGGAGTCGTCTTCGTGTAGCCAGCGACCGCTTTGCCAATCATCATGTTGAACGCCAGGTCCTCCATCGAGTATTTCCTATTTCGGAGCTTGCTGTATGAGTCTTGAACTAGGTCCTTGATCTTGATCCGGGCTTGGTCAAAGTCCGGGTAGGTCTGGACCTGGCCCAGAATTTCGATGAGCTGATTGAAAGTCGCTTTGATGAATTCTGGGGTATGTCTCTTCTTGCCCGTCAGTCCTTTGATATCAACGCGATTGTCTGGAAGTACGCCGAGATAGTTCTTCTTACGCTCGCTCAAAGCGACATAGCGATAATTCTTGTCGACTTCCAATTCCATGCCGAGCTCCTTCTTGGACCAGTGTATCAGATCATCCAGTTTTGATCTGTCCGGGGTTCCAAGAAAGAGGGAATCAGTGTCGCCATAGAACACTTCGATTCCCAGACGTTTAGCCTCCTGTATGGTGCTGGTGATGTCGAATCGTCCAACCGCAGCAGTCGACTCGGCCAGCGGTGGGCAATACAGCGAGAACCTATCGCTTCCGAATACGCCGTAGCTTGCGTTCAGAACGACCTTGAGCGCGTTCTGGACGACTTGGTACCAGCTAAGGGTGGATGGGTCGAGCGATTTCTCTTTGGATCGCGGCTTGTACCATCTGATCCTGACATCTCGTAGTGATCCGACCAGTTGGCTCTCCATAGCGCGGTTTTTCCGGCAGACCCAGTGGTCTGTGCCAGGAATCTTGTTTGTTCTGTCTTCAGGGTGTTTGCAGAGGATTGTCTCATAGCCAAGATTCCAGGTTTTGATGATCGAAGGATATAGCGACGCGAAATCTAGTACTGCGACTTGGAAGTGTACTCCAGGAGTCGGATCGACTACCATGCCTCCCTTGTACTTTTTGCCTTTGATGACGGCTGTCGTGCTGGTGGAGCCCTTCGATTCTGTAATCTCTTCATATCTCGGAATGATGTAGCCTCGAAGCCGATGTTCTCGGAAGAGCATGCTCCTGATCCATCCTGAGACTCCTTGACGGGACATGTCTTCGATTGGCAGGAAGCTAATCCTAGAGAGGGCGGTGACAAGTTTCATCACTACTTCTCCGTCGAACTGGGTTAGGTTCAGAACTAGCTCCGCATCTTGGTAGCAGTAGGCCGCGAGTTCGGAGTATGAGAGCCGGGAGATGGGCGTGGAGATCTCTAGCTTTCCGGTCTCGAGAAGTGCCTCCGATATAGCGTCGAGCGTGGATTCTCTATATTTGCCGCTGAATGCATAGACTTGGATTGATCTGTTGAAGAAGAATTTGTAAAGGTCGAAATGAATGCCGTATTTGAGCCCTGCTGATTCTCGTCCTAGCTCGATGGGAATCTTATCTCGTGTAAAACCCAGCTTCTCTGCTCTGTGGAAGAGATATCGGAGGTCGAAATCATCGCCGTTAAACGTCAGGACAAACGGATAATCGTTCAGTTCCCTGAATATCGCGGATAAGAGCTCCTCCTCCGTCTCATAGAAGTCCAAGAGCAGCCCAGAGGGAGCCTCAGCATCTTCGACGTCAAGCCCCGGCCGTTTCAGAATCAGAGCTTTCTTCACATTATCGTTGGAGGCGAAACTCGCGCAGATTACTTTGTACTCTGCCTCTTGGGGATCTGGGACTCTGGTGTCGATTGGCGAGTGCACCTCGATGTCAAACGCTACTCTCCTGTAAGTGGGTACTGGGAAGTCTAACAAGCGAAGCCACCGGTCGAGTAGGCTCTGATAGACTGGGTCGGCCTCCTCGAAGACAGTCTGGATGTTTATCGAGCTACTTCCTGATTGAAGTGGGACGAGGTTGCCTCGTTTAATGGAATAAGACATTCCGGGCTCAAGTCTGCGATCGTAGATGTAATTCTCAGTGTATCGGATGTCTGCTTCCCAGGCTTTGATGATATCACGGATGCAGCCACTGGGACGTCCGCCAATCGAGAGAGGATCCCTCGCGTAGATCACAGTGACGGGAATATCTTCGCCCTTTAGCGCGTCGAATCTCTTGGATCTCTCGAACTTGACAAAGCCAGGGTGTCTTACGAGGCTCTGGTTCTTCTCCAGCTTTTCAGGTAGCTCCTTGGAGAGGCAGTACGGAGTGTGGCCCGTGTTGTCGTACCAGAAGTGAATTTTCTGTGATTTCGGCTCGTAAAGTTTGAGATATACAGCGCGTCGTTCGCCATCGTAGCCAGCCCCTACGAAATATGATTCAGCCAATTCCTGTGGGATGCTTGGTCTGAAGTTCAGCTGTGCCTTCGGGTCCTGCCTCGGTCTGGGAGGAGGCACCGGCTCAGGCTTTGTCATGTACTGGTCGAGGCTGGACATTAACGCGGACCTGATTATCCGAAGCATGAAAGTTAAACCTTAGTTGCGTCAATCTCGTCTTGAAAATGGTGTGCTATCTAGATTCTTGCTGAAGGTGTTGAACGCAACTGACTCCGGGTAACGCCTCGTTCATTGGCGTTCACGAACAAGGAATACCTCTTCGTCGTGTCAACCTCGAAAGGAACGACGTCGGCTCCGCATACGATCCGCGAGAATCCAAGCCGGCAGAGAAGCTGCGTGCCCGTGATTCTGATCACTCAATCCAATTCAGGCTTGCTTACCGGGCGTTATTGCTGGTTAGCAGAGGCGCTAGTGAGCGAGATGCGGTTCAGCGGGCCGCAGCCTTGGACCCTCGTTCGAGAGGCGTCAAGCGGGAAGCATTAGATTTGGTACTAGGAACGGTAAGTGAACAGGACGTTATCGACATTGTTGTGCGGAATGTACATCCCGAAGAGAAGATGGGTATGAATGCTCGCTGCCTGTTTCGGCTCACGGCTTACGCAATGCTACGATTTGGCGCAAGAGGGCAGACAAGACGAATAGAGCACGGTCTCAGAGCGATTGCTCCGATTGATCTTCTTCCTAAGCTCGAATTCTTCTTGGGAACTCTACCTGCCATCGACCCGACTCAGCTTTTCTCCGGTTTGAGAGATTCAGAGAGAGTCGCGCTTGAGACACATCACCCAGTATGGTGGGTCGCTTATTGCTTCCACATTCTTGGCCGCGGTGACGCTGTCGCGTTGCTGTCGTCGAGGCCACGCCCAAGATATCTTCGGGTCAATCCTCTGAGGAACCGGGGAAGAACAACTCTGCCCAAGGAGATTGGAGTTCTGGCGGAGAGACTAACTAGGGTTCCCTCTACCCCTGGTGTGTACATTATCACAGGTTCTCCCTCCGCCTTCGCAGGATTCTTCTCGTCGGGTTCCTTCCAGATGCAAGATCTGGCTTCTTATCTGGCGATCAAGGCGGGGAATCCGACGTCTGGAGAGATGGTCCTAGATTTGTGCGCCGCTCCCGGGGGGAAGACTGCTGCAATTGCGCAGTTAATGAAGAACCGGGGTACGATTGTTTCAATCGATTACTCTCCAGCTCGAATGAAGAGTTGGAGACGAGAAGTCCAGAGACTTGGAGTAAAGATAGCGGACCCGGTGATTAGTGATGCCTCACGTCTCGGGCTTCATGACAGCTTCGATCTCGTAGTTATTGACCCACCATGTACTGGCACCGGAGTTTTTGATCGGAATCCAAGAATGAAATGGCACCTCTCTCCCGAGTCGGTGAATCGCTATTCCATTCTTCAACGTCACTTCCTCGAATCTGCAGCGCCGCTAGTTGGTGGGGAAGGCCGGATACTGTATTCCACGTGCACATTGACGGTTGAGGAAAACGAGCATGTTATCTCATCCTTTCTCAAGTCTCATCCAGAGTTTGAGACTCGACCTATCCTCGAACAGTATGGGTCACCGGGCTTGATGGGCCTTGCTGATTGTCGTAGGCTCTATCCGCACCGCGATCGGACAGCGGGCTATTTTATTGCGCGGATGCAGCGGACAAATTGAGACTTGCCTAGTCTGCGGGTTTGGTCGGGATAGGTGGTAGTCGGGGCTTCTCGGGGCCTTCGTACATGATTAGATTCTTCGCTTCGAGTGTCTCCTGCAATTTGTTGACTGCAATGTGAACTTGGATCTCTTTCTTCGCGCCAGTACAGACTAGTTTACCGCTGGCAAAGATTAGAATCACGACTTTTGGTTCGTCCATGCGGTAGATGAGTCCTGGAAACTGCTCAGGCTCGTACATCGTTTTCTTCAAACTGTAAACGACCTTCTCCAAGTCGATGGTGCCTCCAAGCCCCGCGGAAGCTACGATGTTCTGAACGACGATTACTGGTCTGCCAACGATCACGATCCCACCTTTCTTCAGTTCGTCAACCACCTTCAACACGGCCTTGTGGGCTTGGCGTTCTGACTTTGATCCGGTGCAGACCATTTTGCCGGAACTGAATATGAGCGTGGCAGTCTTCGGCTTTTTCAGACGATAGACCAGGCCTGGAAATTGCTCGGGCCGATATTCTACTCCAGGGAAAATTCTGACTATTGCATTAAGATCTATTCGTTGCTTCAGCGTAACTGATGCGACAACATTCTCAATATTGATGAAAGCCCTACCCTTGTCAGACAACGCAAATCACGTTTCTATCTTGAAAACGAGAAAGAATGAGTTTCGATTGAACTGACCTTTCAGGGACGCCAAGTTCGACGATTAGACCCATGATTTTGACCGCTTATAAAGCAATTTAAGTAACGACGAATCGACAATAGAAGCTAAAGATTCGCTCGGCGCAGGCTCGCCCTTTATGAAATGAGCCTTGGCGCTAAATTCTCAATCCGGTCTGTCATCCTTAGCAAGTCTCTGGCCGATGCATTTTCTGAAATCCATGGTTTGCATCGGATGTTGATGGTGATTACGTCTCCAGCCATTCGCTCTAAGCATAGGAATAGTGGGGGAATTGGAGAATACACCAGATCGTTTCCGCAATTTGGACACCGAATCACAGAGAATACCGGGTGGTGGAAAGAGTTGCTATTTGGGTCGAATGAGAATATTTGTGCCTTCGACTTTGACTTCGAAAACTGGTTCTGGAGTTTGCGCGGGCCCCCTCTTCACTTCGCCGGTTGCAAGGTCGAATCGAGATCCGTGCCAGGGACATTCAACCACATGGCCCTCCAGTTTTCCTTGGGCTAGTGGTCCTCCGAGGTGAGTGCATGAGTTTTTGATAGCGTAATATTTGTCCTTGATGTTTGCGAGGCAGATCGGTTGACTTTTGTATTGCACCGTCTTCATCTTGTCCGCCGGAATCTCTGAGGTCGAGGCTACTCGTACGAATTCTTCGGTCATTCTTGGATCGGCCTAGGTACTCTTGGTGGTCCTGAAGTTCTATTAGTTTCTTGCCGCATCGTATCTTCTTGATAATGAGGAACCGGACTCTGATTGCGTTATCAAGGCATGTCTCTTTGACTTTCGTTGAGGGTGCTTCCTCGTGTCTATTCTGACCATCGGGCATTCAGCGCGAACCCTAGAGGGTTTCCTTGGCATCCTTCGTGCTCACAACGTTAGCCGAATAGTCGATTTCAGAACAATTCCTCGTTCTAAACGTAACCCACAATTCAATCAGGACATCTTGTCGGAGAGCCTCAAGGAGTCTGGAATATGTCGCGATGAAGTAGCTGGGCGGACTGCATCATCCGAGTACGGACTCTCCCAATATGAGCTGGAGAAATCTTTCCTTTCGAGGTTTCGCTGACTACATGCAGACTCAGGAGTTCAATATGGCCATTGACCCTCTGCTCAGGGTAACCAAACATGACACTACGGGAATCATGTGCGCGGAGATTCTGCCCTGGAAGTGTCATCGAGCTTTGATCGCCGACGCGCTGGTTGTTCGAGGGATCGAAGTGGAGCACATTATGACGCTGACGGGCCGAAAAAAACACACTCTGACGAAATGGGCTCGTGTCGAGGACACGCAGGTTACTTATCCTAAGAGCTCACGTGATCGTGAAAACTTGCCCGAGGCGATAATCTGAGCCACAAAAAAAAGAGTTCTTGGCAGTTCTCTAATGTTGGCCAGCTTGGAAGCACGCGACGTCATACTGTGAGACCGCTGCCGAGTTGGCCGGGGTCTGAGTAGTCTGTCCGTTGCCTGCGTAGTTGCTATCTGCTACGGCGAATCCTGCTGTGTTGAAGCCCGCGGGGGTTAGTGGTCCGGTCGGGAATACGGCTTGACAGCTCTGGTTGGGCTGCCCCACTGTCCCTGTGTTTGTGTCGCCTGCGACCGGTCTTGCCAGGAATGGTAGCGCTGCCAAAGAGAGAACTGCCACGGCGAAGAAGAGTATCTTCTTTGTTGCCATTGTCCTACCTCTTAGGCGGCTGACATCTGTACCGCAGGAGATAAAAATGTTACTATCGTAATAGTACCAAATCAGTAAGAGTCGATTGGGCTGGGATGCCTCTCCGAGGGTGCGAGCAGGCTCAGAAGTTCTCTTCCTTATCCGTCCGCCTTCTTCGTCAGAGGGTCCATAATAGACGCGGCGGTGAGGGAACGCGATTGATCTGACTCAAGGTGCTAAAAAGAAGAGGGGACTGGGTAGCGGTTGCCGTTGTTCTTGATCGTTAGGCTGCTGCAGTGGTCGGGCAGTGGCTTGCGCGTGCATTGAGTGCTGCGGTAGCGTTAGGTGAGGCTTGGGCGGGAAGTGAAGCCGGATGGTCAAAGTCGCATGGGGGTACGGTTCCTGGCGGGCCGGTTGAATGATGGGCGTGTGTTGCTGCTTGGCTTGCGCCTGCTACTAAGGATATGACTGCCGGCGACAATGCAGCAATCAACGCGACCGCTAGCAGAGCGACGATTTTTGCTCTCATACGCTTTCCGGAAGCTAGTACGGTCTGATGAAATATAAATCAAGAGTTTTGAAAGCTGTACAATTTGTCGCTCCACGAAGGGAGCTAATCCACTCGCGAGTCCACAGATGGAATGGTCAATCCCTAGCTATCAAGGGCAGTAACGACTCTCTTTGGAGTGAAGCTGGGAATGGTTGCTTCGTCTTCTAGGGCTTCCAGTTTGGTGCGAGGGTTTTGCCGAAGAAAGCCCTAACATGGGGTCTCGTGAGATAGTAGATGATTCCCAAGTCAATCAGAATTCCGATAGTGCTGAAGAAGTTCCCGAAAGCTACCTGAATTATTGAGTTGATGATAGACAAGGCGAAAATCACGATTCCCAACGTCCATGCCCAGCCCTTTCCGGAAAGCGCGCCCCAGCCTTCAGCCAACCAAAAAATGCCGATAAGTACAGAGAAGATGCCTAGTGAGGCAAGAACGGTAGCAACGTTGCTTGTTGTTACATACGAGACGAGTTGAGGGTAGCCCTGGGCACCCAGATAGTCCTTGAGTGACGATGTGATCGTTCCAACCGCCAAAGACGCGGCCAGTAGCGCGCCACCTGCCACCAAAC
>Ga0209350_1000614_pt1 | contig 18657 bp, 13 predicted proteins | sample GraSoi013_2_20cm_2_FD_185822 | JGI IMG/M metagenome (GOLD analysis project Ga0209350, IMG submission 185822) | Grasslands soil microbial communities from the Angelo Coastal Reserve, California, USA - Sample 09_27_2013_2_20cm (SPAdes) (version 2) | ecosystem: Environmental > Terrestrial > Soil >...
GTTTTAATGCCCCGCGAGTGGACGCGGGCGAGCCATTCCGTCATTTCCTGATTGACGTTGCTCCACATCTGCACATCCATCCGGCGAAGACTTTCCACCTGATGCTCATGAATCGTGACGCCCGCCCGGCGCGCAAACTCGATCCAATAATCATGCCCAGTGAAGTCGCCGCGATCGTATGGGTTGCGCGAGGATCGATAGATGGGGAGAAATTTATCTTCGTCGATGCCAAAAATGCCCGCCATTTCCGCAAGAACTTCCGGAGAGGGGCGATGGCAAAGGACTTCACCGTAGTCGAGGATAACGCCGCGAATCGGTCCTGCAGGAGCCGAACGTGAATCTTTTTCATCAACCATGAAGACGCTCCAATGAATATCGTGACGGAAACGAAGTGATTCGTCCAACAAATCCATGTATTCTGGCGCGCTATGGCAAAACGACCGAAACCGATTGTGCTGACGGTGTTGGATGGATGGGGATATCGCGCGGAGACCAAGGGGAACGCCATCGCGCTGGCGCGGAAACCGGCGTACGACGAACTGCTCAAAAAGTTTCCCAATACTTTGATTCATACGTCGGGGCCATTTGTGGGATTGCCCGAGGGACAAATGGGGAACAGCGAAGTGGGGCACATGAACATGGGCGCGGGGCGCATCGTGCACATGGACATCACGAGGATCGACCTGCTGGTTGCGAACAAGCAATTGCAAAGCGTGCCGCTGTTTCAACAAGCGATGGAGCGCGGGCGTGCGCAGCAACTGCATTTTCTCGGATTGCTGAGCGACGGCGGCGTGCACTCGCACATTCAGCATTTGTTTGCGCTGCTGGAAATGACCAAGCAGTACAAAGTGGAAAAAGTGTTTGTGCACTGCTTCATGGACGGACGCGACACGCCGCCGAACAGCGGGCGCGATTACATGCGCCAGTTGCAACAGAAAATGCGCGAGCTGGGAGTCGGCGAAATCGCGACGCTCGTCGGGCGCTATTACGCGATGGACCGCGACAACCGCTGGGAGCGCGTCGAACTGGCGTATCGCGCACTGGTTCACGGCGAAGCGGAAACGCGAACGGATGATCCGCTTGCGGCACTGCAGCGAAGTTACGAAGCAAACGTTACGGACGAATTCGTCAAGCCGATCGTGGTGACGAAGGCGAGCGGACCCGGGGCTACGCCGGTGGGATTGATTCGCGATGATGACGCGGTGATCTTCTTTAATTTTCGCGCGGACCGCGCGCGGCAGATGACGTACGCGCTGGCGGCGCCGGACTTCGATAAGTTTGTGGATGCCAAGCGGCCGAAGAATCTGTTTTATATAGCGATGACGCAATACGACAAGAACTGGCCGTGGCTGAAATATGTGATTGCTCCGGAAAAGCTGGAGCACATCCTGGCTCAAGTGTTCGCTGAGTTGCAATACAAAAACCTGCGGACTGCGGAAACGGAGAAATACGCGCACGTCACCTATTTTTTTAATGGAGGCGTTGAGAAGCCGTTCGCGGGAGAAGAGCGGATACTGGTGCCGTCACCGAAAGTAGCGACGTACGATTTGAAGCCCGAAATGTCGGCGGCGGGGATTACGGACACGGTGGTGAAAGCGATTGAAAAAGGCGAATTCGACGCCATCATCATGAATTATGCGAATGCGGACATGGTGGGCCATTCCGGAAAACTGGAAGCGGCGATCAAGGCGGTCGAAGCAGTGGACGCGGGGCTGGCGCGGATTTATCAGGCGCTGAAGCCGCGCGGAGGAGTGTGGATGATCACCGCAGACCACGGCAATGCGGAAACGATGATCGATCCGGCAAGCGGCGGGCCGCACACGTATCACACGACGAATCCAGTGCCGTTTATTTTGGTGAGTGACGACGACAAAGTAAGGCTGAAGCCGGGCGGTTCGCTGCGGGATATCGCGCCGACAATGCTGAGCGCGCTCGAGCAACCGCGGCCAGCGGATATGACCGGCACCGATTTGCGCATCATTTCATAGTCTGACCATGATCCGCGCGAAACCTATAGACACAAAACTCGTGATTTGTGTGTGGCATCCGTTTACAGAGTGGCGGCCGAAGCCGGCGATGGCGGAGGCGATTCGCAAGCGGTGGCCGGAGATGCGCGTGCTGCATTTGACGAATTATGATCACTTGGCGAAAGAATTGCCTGACACGGATATTTTTGTGGGGTACTCGCTGCGCGCGGAGCAATTGAAGGACGCGAAGAAACTCAAGTGGATCCATTCGACGGCGGCGGGTGTGGCGCAATTGATGTATCCGGAGCTGCGCAATTCGGGAATCATGGTGACGAACCCCAGCGGAATTTTTTCCGTGCCGATGGCGGAGCACACCATGGGTCTGCTGCTGGCGTTGGCAAGAAATTTTCCGGATTCCGTGCGGGGACAGGACCGCGCGCGATGGACTCAGCAGGAGATCTGGGATAAGCCGCAGCACTTGACGGAGCTGAACGATAAAGTGCTGCTGATTGTCGGGTACGGATCGATCGGCAGGGAAGTAGCGAAGCGGGCGAAGGCGTTTGACATGAAAGTTTGGGGAGTGACGCGATCCGGCAAAGGCGAACAGGCGCACGTGGAGAAAATCTTCGCCGCGACGCAACTACACGAAGCACTGCCGGGCGCGGATTACGTTTTGACCTGCGCGCCGGAGACGCCAGAAACGAAGCACTTGATCGGCGCAACTGAAATCGCAAAGATGAAACGCGGAGCGCGGCTAATCAACGTGGGGCGCGGATCGCTGCTGGATGAAGCGGCACTGATCCAAGCGCTCGAAGACGGCGCGCTCGGCGGAGCAGCGCTGGACGTGGCGCAAACGGAGCCCCTACCGGCAGAGAGTCCGGTGTGGAAGGCGCCGAATTTGTTTATTACGCCACATACCAGCGGGGTGAGCGACCGACTCTGGGACCGGCAATCGTCGATCTTAATCGAATTGCTGGAGAGGTGGTTTGACGGACGGGAATTGTTCAACCGGGTGGATTTCGCGCGGGGATACTGAAGCAGTACCGTAGCACATCAGATTTTATCGACACCGCAGTTCCATTTTGACAAATCACCTATTCCTTTGGCGCGGTTACCAAGCGCTTGAGTAACCACACGCCGCTTCCAAGCACGGCGTAGAGAGCGATGTTTGCGGCGACAGACATAAATGCTATTACGTAGGATGCGGGCGTTCCTTCGCTGCCGTCGGTCGCCATGAGCCAAATGGAAGATGGCCAAATCACTCGTATGACGCGCTCTAGCGGATAAGCTATTTTCCATTCTAGCTTTGTGTTGCTGCCAATAAGCCCTTGGATCAAAAACCAACAGATGGGCGCCAGCAGTCCCATCGCTGCTGAAATAACTAGCCATCTGAAATAGGAAAGCTTCATGTTAGGCAATTCTGGTTTGTGTTAAATTTCTACGCTCGGCAACTGAAAACTGAGTTCAGTCGCCAACGCCGCCTTTGGGGGCCTGATAGCCTTCGCGGGCGTACACCTGATATTTCTGCTTTTTGCCTTTTTGATCGACGATGCTCAGCGGGCCGCCATCGGGGGCCACCAACTCCACCTTTACCTTGTGAAATTTGCCGTCCTTTGCGCCTGCCGTAGGCGAATAGGAAAGGCTGTACTGGTGGCGCAGGAACGCGGCGACATTTCGAAACACATCCGGCATCTCGCCGGCGAACTGAGGAAACCAGGAATAGCCGCCGGTCTCCTGCGAGAAAGTCTTTAATTGGTTTTCGGCTTGGAGGTAATCCATGCGCCGCAGGCTGCCCATTCCGCCGTTCATATCGGCGTAGTTCTGAAAGGCGCGGCCCAAACCGATGCAAAAAATCGAGACGTCGCTCTGGCGGAGCTGCTTCATGGTCTGGTCAAGCGTGTGTTTCGAAAATGTATCGACGCCGCTGGCCAGCACGACGATGGACTTCTTGCCTTTTACATCCTTCAAGCGATCCACGGTTTCCAGGATGGCGTCGAAAAGGTTCGATTCGCTGAAGCCGGGGAAATAGAGATGATAGAGCCCTTCCATGACTTCGTCTTTATTCTGGGTGAAGTCGACTTCGACACGTGTTTTCATGTCAAAGGTTTCGAGAGCGATCCAGTCTTTCTGTTGCAACGAGGGGAAGAGAGCCGTCGACCAATATTTACCGACATACGCAAAAAAACCGCCATAGCCACGGCTGCTGAATTCAAGGAGGAGCACCATGGTGATAGGAGCTTCAGTGGGAGAAAAGTTGGTGATGGTCTGCGGCACGCCGTCGTCGAGGATGCGGAAATTCTCTTTCTTAAGACCAGGGATGATGTCGCCGTGCTGCGTGGTGGCGACAACATCGAGCGTGACTATGGGAACATCTACGGCGATAGTCACGCCGGCCTGCGGAGCTTGCTGTGCCGGATTAGTCGCCTTGGGCGAATCGGGATTCTGCTGTTGTTGCGCTGGGGGCGGAGCGCCGCCTTGTGGGCCGGTGGGGGCCTGGGCGAATACGGAATCCTCAGCCAGCGGCAAGACCAAAACGACTGCCAGAGTTGCGAGCAAAACTATGGAGAAAATGGCCTTCATCGTGCGCCCCCGATAGCAATCAAGAACTGCAAATTTTGGACCGCTCCCACCCGCAAGACAGCCTAATAGCCACGATGCGGGTCAATCTTCGCAACCCAACAGCAATGCCTAAGTCAAGCGCCCACACCTGCATGTTAGTATGAAGCGTAATAAAGGCAAAACGTTTACTGGCGCCGGAATGCCGCCAGCTTTTTCTAGGAGGATGGATTCGTGAACTGGAAACGAATGGTCCAGAGCATAGCGGGAGCGACGGTATTGATGATAGCCGCAAGTTTTCCGGCCACGGCGCAGGTGGTCCCGGCAGCGGGGCCAGGGATCCCAGCGAGTATTTCTTCGGCCGGGAATGCATCTGCAATCGCCAAGGAAGCGCGAGGGTGGCTGGCGGACCTCATCAAGATTAATACATCGAATCCTCCGGGAAACGAGCAGGTCGCGGCGATGTACATTGCGGGAATCCTGGCCAGGGACGGGATCAAGGCGGATGTTCTGGACATGACGCCGGGGCGGAGCGCGGTGGTTGCCAGGTTGCAGAGTTCGGCGGTCGCGCAACCTTCAAAGGCGCTGTTGCTGGTGGCGCACATTGACACGGTTCCGGTGGAGAAGGCGCGATGGACCGTGGATCCGTTCGGCGCGCTGATCAAGGACGGATATTTGTACGGACGCGGGGCCATCGATGACAAAGGCATGCTCGCGGCGAACCTGGCGGTGTTCCTTGAATTGAAGCGCTCGAGGGCGCGTCTGAACCGCGACGTTATTTTTCTCGCGACGGATGACGAGGAGACCAGCGGGGATGCCAGCATTCGCATGCTGATTGCCAAACATTGGGAAAAATTCGCCGCAGGTTTTGCGATTAATGAAGGCGGAAACGTCTTTCTGAAGAACGGAAAAGTGCAGTACGTCGGCGTACAAGCAAGCGAGAAAGTGGCCACCAACGTCGCCGTGATCGCGCGCGGAACGTCAGGCCACGCTTCGCAGCCGACGAAAGACAATCCAGTCGTACATCTGGCGGCGGCGGTGGCGAAAATCGGGAATTATTCCGCGCCGGTGCACTTCACAGCGATTGTGCGGAGATATTTCGAGGGGCTGGCGCCGCTCGAGGATGACGAGGTCGGGAAGTGGATGCGCTCGATGGACACGCCGGACCGTGGCGAGCACGCGCAACGCGTGATTTCCGATGCCAGTCCACTGTGGAATTCGATGTTGCGAGACACCATCGCGCCGACCGTTTTGACGGCAGGCGTGGCGAATAACGTGATTCCGACGGAGGCGCGAGCAAACCTGAACGTACGGCTGCTTCCGGGCGATCCCATTGATGGCGTGATCAACGAGCTGAATAAGCTGGTGAATGATCCGCAAGTGCGGCTCGAGGTGCAGCCAAATGCCGGGCTAGCGGCGCCGCCATCGTCGCTGGAATCGGATTTTTATAATGTAATCACGAAGGTGGCTTCGCGAGAATTCGGAGGCGCCCCCGCGTTGCCGTTTCAATCGACGTGGCTGACGGATTCGGCGCAGTTGCGGCTCCACAACGTCCAAGCCTATGGGCTGGTGCCGTTTCCGCTGACGGACGATGATCTGAAGCGTATGCACGGGAACGATGAACGGATACCGCTCGCGGCGTTTGACAAGGGCGTGGACGTGCTGCTGAAAATCGTCACGGAATTCACGGTCGCGCGCTAGCAGAGAACAGATTCGCTAGCGAAAACAGACACTATCTCATCCAGTTCCCGTAAAGAATAAAAACAGTCTACAATCAGTGCCCTTAAAGGACGCATGAGTTTCCGTCATTCCAAAATAGTGTGCACCATCGGGCCGGCGAGCCGTTCGCCCAAGATGATTGACCGCTTGCTGGGCGCGGGTATGGACGTGGCGCGGCTGAATTTTTCGCATGGCACCCACGAGGAGCACGCGAAAAATATTTCGACGTTGCGGGCCGCCGCCATCGAGCATGAAAAGCCGATTGCCATTCTGGCGGATCTGCAAGGACCAAAAATCCGTACCGGACCGCTGGCGGGCGGCGGGCCAGTTCTGCTGCGTACGGGCCAGAAGTTCATAATCACTACGGCAAAGATTCTGGGAGATTCGACGCGCGTAAATACAGTTTTCACGCCGTTGCCGAGAGAAGTTCACCGCGGCGACCGCATCCTGCTTTCGGACGGGTTGATCGAATTGCGCGTGGAAAAAGTCAGCGGCCGGAACGTGATTTGCGAAGTCGTGAACGGCGGGGCGCTCGGCGAACACAAGGGAATCAACCTGCCTGGTGTGAAATTGCACGTGCCCGCGCTCACGCCGAAAGACCGCGCCGATTTGGTTTTCGCGCTGAAACACGGCGCGGACTACATTGCCGTCAGTTTTGTGCGGCGCCCGGAAGACGTGCTGCTGGCGAAGCAATTGATTCGCCGGGCCGGAAGAGACGTCCCGGTGATTGCGAAACTGGAAAAGCCGGAGGCCATCGAGAATCTGGACGCAATTCTGCTGGCCGCCGATGGGGTGATGGTTGCTCGCGGCGACCTGGGCGTAGAAATGAATCCGGAGCGCGTGCCGGTGGTCCAAAAAACGATTATTGCGCGAGCCAGGGAACTCCGGCGCCCGGTGATTACCGCGACGCAGATGCTGGAATCCATGACCGAGAATCCGCGGCCGACGCGTGCGGAAGCTTCAGACGTGGCCAACGCGATTTTTGATGGCTCGGACGCGGTGATGCTCTCGGCGGAAACGGCCTCGGGGAAATATCCCATCGAAGCCGTTAGCATGATGGCGCGCATCATCGAAGAAGCGGAAGGGAGCATCCGGGAATTTCCGCGGCCCGCCTCTCAGGAGCAATTAAAAGTTGCGGGAACCGTCGCGGAGCTGGTGTGCCATGCCTCACGCGAATTGCACATGAAAGTGATCGCGGTGTTTACGCACAGCGGATTCACGGCGCGGCTGGTGTCACGCTACAGGCCGCTGGTGCCGATTGTGGCGTTTTCTCCGGAAGCGGAGACGCGGCGGCGCATGGCGCTTATCTGGGGCGTCGTGCCGAGAAACATCCAGGACGTGCAAAAGGTGGACGGGCTGGCCAAGGTCGCCGAGAAACGTCTGCTCGAAGAGCGGCTCGTCCGCAAGGGCGAGATCATCGGAATTGTTGCGGGCACGCCGATGGGCATTCGCGGAACGACGAACTTCATGAAGTTTCACATCATCGGCGGGCCGGCGTGAGCAGTGAACAGCGTAGTCCTAAGGCGCTGCTACCCCCCACCCCTCCCATCAATTTGTATGAATGTGAAAACAAAGGCCTTACAAAAATGGCATTTCGTAACTGATTGATTCTAAAGGACGCGATCTTGGTTGTTTTGGATTGGCAGAGCTGAAATTGGCGGCTTGGAAAAAAGCGGGGCAGCTCCCGCACTCCAAACGCAGTTATCTACAAGATAAAGTATAGCGGAAATAATAGAAATGTCAAGAGGTTTTTTCATTTTTGTCAACCTCTTTTGAAATGTCCTTTTTTCTCCTCGATTAAAATGTCCCCTTCGTTCACGGGGGAAAGAGTGGACGGAAGGGGCGCTGGCGACAGTCGGCAAGTAAAAACTGGGCTGGCTTCTTCTAATTGACCCAGTTGTCGGGGCGGGAGGGCGGTTCTTTCTTGTGTTTGTTGATGTAGACCTCGAAACGCCTGCGATTGCGTTTGTGCTGCCAGTCCGTGACCGTGTTGCGGACGCTGTATAGGAACGAGCCGCGACGGAGATAAAGATAGCCTACAAGCATGCCGCCGAGATGGCAGACGTGGCTGACATTATCTCCGCCGGAGCCAATCGTGGAGAAGAATTCGATTGCCCCCATCACGGCAACGTAAGGGCGCATCGGGATTGTGACCGGAAGAGGAATCAGCCAAATGCGGCGGTCAGGGAAGAGCACCGCGTTGGCCATTAGGATCCCGAAAATCGCTCCAGAAGCGCCAATGGTGGGCGTTAAAGAGGGTGGCGCGCCAAAAAACACAGGAACCGTCTTGACGATCACCTCGATGAGCCCCGCGCCTGCTCCACATAGGAAAAAATAATTTAGAAAGCGGCGTTTCCTCCAAACCAATTCCAATTCGCGGCCGAACATCCAGAGCATCAGCATGTTGATTAGCAGGTGCCACAATCCGCCGTGCAAGAAAATGTAGGTAAACGGCTGCCAGATGCGAAGCCCTGGAAAAATGGCGGAAGGAACCAGACCGAAGACTTGTTTAAAGCGGTGATACTCAAAATCGGGGCTGACAAGAATCTGTAGCAGGGTCTGGACTAGGAAGACGCCGGTGCAGACCAACACGAGGAGTTTTACGCCGGGAGTGATGAAACTGCGCCAGTCGAAGTTGTAACGCCGCGCGCCGAAGGTACTTCCCATTTAGCCAGTTTACGGCGACCGAGGGCGTTCGTCAAAAGAGCGTCTCGGCTAATCAGTAGTGGTGAGTTTGAATTTTGACCCCGAGTGTCACGATCAAGAAAATTCAAACTGGCCGACTGCCGGCTAATCGAGCTTCTTGCGAGCGAAATAGAAGAGTGAACCCGCGAGAAGGGCGAACATGAAAACGCCGAAGAGATTGCTGGTCGCGAGCGGTCCCATCAGTTTAGGCCCAAAGGAGAAGAGGTCAGGCCGCCATGGGAGGCCAAGAATGGAAGTGACGAAATGAGGGACGCGATTTGAAATCTCCGGGTCCTGCAGAAGAGCTATGATGATGCCAAGAAGCCCGAAGACACCTCCCGCGGCGATGAGTCCGCTGGAGTAGAGCGCGCCCGGGCTGGCTTCGCTTTCGTCTTTTTTCTTCGTAGTTGCTTCGACTAGCGCGCGGACAAGGCCGCCGGCAAACATGGCTCCCGTGGTAGCGATGGAAAGATAGGAGCCGGTTGCAAAGGCCAGCGAGCGAACCCCCAGAACCTCCACGGCGATGACCAAGGCAACGCCCATCAAAACCAAACGCCAAGGCAATCGCTGATTCAGAATGCCATGAATCACGGTAGCCATCAGCCGTGCCTGGGGAGCCGGAGCCTTGTCGCTGCCGATTCCCTGCGCCCACTGGAATTCGATTTTCTTTGTCGATGGATCGTAGAGATACTCGCCATCGGGAATCTCATGCGAGCTCAAGGAATTGATGAGAACGTAGGTTTTTCCTTGATGGATAAAGCTGTTGCTTTCGACCTTAACGCCCTCAGGCAAAGTCTGGAGGTTGACGGGTATTTCCGTAGGGATATATTTTTCCAGTCCTCTATTCATCAGATTCAGGGTTGTCCCGATGGCGATGGTGGAAACCGTAACTCCCACGAGAAGGCTCAATTGCTGATAGGAAGGCGTGGCGCCGACAAGGTAGCCGGTCTTCAAGTCCTGCGAAGTAGCGCCGGCAATAGCGGCGGCCGTGCAGACCACTCCGCCAATCATCAACGCCAGCACTTCGTAATTGGGCGCCGTCCACCCGGCCACAAAAAAAATCGCGCACGTGGCCATTAGCGTGGCGATGCTCATGCCGCTGACCGGGTTGGAGGAATTGCCGAGCAGCCCGCTGATGCGCGCCGCCACGGTAACAAAGAGAAAGCCGAAGATGGTGACGAGAATACCTGCCAGAAGATTGTGATACCACTGCGTATTGGCGCCCTTCATGGGATGAAACGTCAGCAGCACCCACATCATGGCGATGATGACGATGGAGCCCAGGATGACCCAGCGCATGGACACGTCGCGGTCGATGCGGCTGGAACTTGTTGATTGACCGGCGCCCTCAGCGCGCACGTCTTTCAATCCCGAGCGGAGCGCCGAAAAGATCGTAGGCAACGTGCGCAACAGGGTGATCAATCCAGCGGCGGCGACGGCGCCCGCGCCCATGGGGCGAATGTAACTGCGCCAGATGTCGTCCGGCGTCATGAGCGGGATGGGAATGGTGGAGGGGTAGATCGGGGTGTTGGCGGCAAGCTGCCCGTAAAACTTGATGGCGGGCATCATGACCAGCCAGGAGACGATGCCTCCGGCGAAAAGGATGCCGGCAACCCGCGGACCAATGATATAGCCGACTCCTAGATATTCGGAGGTTATAGCCGCGCGAAAACTCGCTCCGGGAAACCAACTGGGCCGGCCCTCGGGCTGTGAGGTCCACGCTTGCACCGTGTTCATCAGGAAGGTGTAAACACCGCCCAGACCGAGTCCCCAGAAAACGCGGCCCGCGAAGGAGCCGCCGCGTTCCCCCGCGACAAGCACGTCGGCGCAGGCGGTGCCTTCGGGAAACGCCAAGTTTCCGTGTTCTTTGACGATCAGTTGGCGCCGCAACGGCACCATGAAGAGCACGCCCAGCCACCCGCCGAGCAGGGCCAGCGGGAAAATCCGCCAAAATGTGAACTCTGAGCCGAAGCCCAGAAAGATCAGCGCGGGGATGGTAAACATGACACCCGCGGCGAGCGATTCGCCTGCCGAGCCAGTGGTCTGGACGATGTTGTTTTCAAGAATGGTGGAACGGCCGAAGGCGCGAAGAATGCTGATGGAGAGCACGGAAATGGGGATAGAGGCGGAAACGGTAAGCCCGGCGCGCAGGCCAACGTAGACGGTCACGGCGCCGAACAGCAGCCCGAAAAGCGCGCCAAGGACGATCGCCCGGATGGTGAATTCCTTTGGGCTCTCTTCGGCCGACACATAGCTGCGGAACTCGCCTGGTGGCGCCGTGGAACTCCATGCCTTTTCGCGCCCCCCAGTTTGTTCGCTCAATGAAGCCTCCCTATTTGCCGGAATTGGATGCCGAAGCCGCCCCTGTGCGGGGGATTATGCCGCAGGTAGTCGAGGTGGGGAAGCGAATCCTAGCCGTCGGAGGGGCCGCTTTTTCTCAGGTCTATGCCCTATTGACGGATAGAAGAGCGTCCCTATAATGGCCGCCGATATATGTTGCTCAGGTAGGCAACAGCCCATGGGATGTGACCTCTTGGCGTCGCGAATAAACGCGAAACCGTTCCGGGCGCCGGTGGCCGCATTGCGGCTGGTTCACATGGGAGCCACCTGCGGACCCTTCCCCGTGGTCCGTCGAATACCGTGATTCTGCTGATGCAAGCTGGGAGAACTATCATGAGCTACCGCCGCCTGTTCCTGCTCGCTTTGCTACTGGTCGTTTTGGGCGGCGTGCGCCCCACTCATCCCGTAAGTGCCGGCGACGAATGGCAGCCTATCTCGCAGGAAGAGTTAAAGATGGCCAGCGAGCCGAAAGCTCCTGGAGGGCCAGCAATAATTCTCTATCGCCAGGTCGACAGGGACGACAGCGATGTCCGGACAGCTCACGAGTACAACTACATCCGCAAGAAAATATTCACTGAAGAGGGGCGGAAATTCGCGGACGTGGAAATTCCCGTCGTCAAGGGCAAGTGGGATATTCATAACATTAAAGCCCGGACCGTACGGCCGGATGGCACGATTGTCAATTTTGACGGCAAAGTTTACGAGAAGGAGATTGTTAAGGCTCGGGGCATCAAATTCCTAGCCAAGACCTTCACGCTCTCCGACGTTCAACCGGGCAGTATCATTGAATATCACTACATGATCGACTTCGCGGAATACCTGGTCTTCGATTCAAATTGGGTTTTGAGTGACGAGTTATTCAGCAAGAAGACCAAGTTCACGTTGAAGCCCTACGGCGACTGGGCCCTGCAATGGAGCTGGCCCAATGGCTTGCCGGAAGGCGCGAAGCCACCGGTGAATGAGAACAAGATGATTCATATGGAAGCGCAGGACATTCCCGCGTTTCAAGTGGAAGATGACATGCCACCGGAAGCCGCCATGAAATACCGCGTGGATTTCATTTACAGCGAAGACGGGTTCGAAAAAGAACCGGATAAGTTCTGGAAAAAGCAGGGAAAGAAGATGAATGATGCGGCCGAGAGCTTCGTCAACAAACGCAAGGCCATGGAACAGGCTGTTGGGGAGATTGTTTCCGCAGGCGATTCTCCCGAAGTCAAATTGCAGAAGATCTATGCCCGGGTCCAGAAAATCCGCAATACCTCTTATGAAATTGAAAAAACAGAACAGGAACAAAAGCGCGCCAAGGAAAAAGAGATCAGCAATGTCGAGGATATTTGGAAACGCGGCTATGCCGACGGCAACGAAATTACCCTGCTTTTCGTGGGCCTAGCGCGGGCGGCAGGATTCGATGCCTCTCCGGTCAGGGTTGCTACGCGCGACGATCATTTCTTCAAGCCAAATATCATGAGATCCAGGGACCTGAATACTTACGTTGCGCTGGTGAAGGTCAACGGCAAAGACTCGTACTTCGATCCCGGTGCTGCATTTACGCCTTTCGGCCTTTTGCCATGGTCGGAGACCGGTACGGCCGGCTTGAAGCTGGACAAAGAGGGTGGAACGTGGGTGACCACGACCATGCCGGAGCCTTCTGCGTCACAAATTGTGCGCAAAGCGGAATTGAATCTGACGTCCGAAGGGGCGCTGGAGGGAAAGCTAACTGTCACTTTCACAGGTCTTGAAGCGCAATGGCGGAGAGTCGGAGAGCGCAACCAGGACGATACCCACCGTAAGAAGCTCCTAGAAGACTACGTAAAGGAAGTCGTTCCGGCAGGGATCGAAATCGAACTCACCAACAAGCCGGACTGGGCGAGCTCTGCGCCAAGCATGGTTGCCGAGTATTCCTTGAAGGTTCCCGGCTGGGCTTCCGGCGCGGGAAGGCGTGCGCTGCTTCCGGTCGGTTTGTTCAGCGGTCCCGAAAAACATATGTGTGAGCATTCCACCAGGGTTCATCCGCTTTACTTTCAGTACCTGTTTGAAAAAACCGATGATGTCCGCATTGAGCTGCCTTTGGGCTGGCAGGCAAGCAGCCTGCCGCAAGCGCAAAACAACGATGCAAAAGTCATTGCCTACACTCTTAAAGTCGAGACTGAGAAGGGTGCGCTCCATCTGGAGCGGCATCTCCGGAGCGGGCTTACGTTCCTCGAACAAAAATACTACCCTGCGCTGCGCAATTTCTATCAAGCCGTGAGGACAGGAGATGAGCAACAGATTGTGTTGCAGCCCGGCGCGTCGGCTGCGAGTAGGTAAAATGCGGCGCGCACTGCTTTCTTTTGCATTAGTTGTGATGGGCTGTCTTTCAGGTGTGCCGCCGTGTGCGGCGGGAGACGCTCCCGCTTGGATGCACGCGCTCGTTACTGCGCCCTTGCCGGCGCACGATGAGAAGACAGACGCGGTGCTGCTCTATTCCGAACGAATCGTAACGGTGCAATCCGCGGACAAATTCAAAATTACCGTTCGCGAAGCCTACAAGATTCTGCGTCCGGGCGGCCGCGAGTATGGCACCGTGACCGTCTCGTACAACTCCCATTCGAAAATCACCGGCCTGCGCGGATGGTGCATTCCTTCGCAGGGCAAAGACTACGAAGTGAAAGATAAAGAGGCGGTAGAAATCTCGCTGCCAAAAGTGGACGGCAGCGAACTTGTCTCCGATGTAAAAGACAAACTCCTGCGCATCCCCGCTGCAGACGTGGGGAACATCGTGGGATACGAATACGAGAAGGAATTACAGCCCTTTGTCTTGCAGGACGTATGGCGTTTTCAGGAAGCGAACCCCGTGCGGGAAGCGCACTATACGTTGCAGCTTCCGGCTGGCTGGGAATACAAGGCCACGTGGATGAATTATCCGGAAGTGAAACCGGCGCAATCGGGAAACCAGTCACAATGGATCGTGAGCGACATCAAGGGGATAGAGCACGAAGACAGTATGCCGCCCTGGCAAGGCGTGGCCGGCCAGATGATCGTTTCATTTTTTCCGTCAGGAGGTTCCGCGCAAAACCAGGGATTTCAGAACTGGAAGCAAATGGGGATTTGGTACCAGGGGCTGACCAGCGGACGGCGGGATACTTCTCCGGAACTTAGACAAAAGGTGGCGTTGCTGACGGCTTCCACGAGCACTCCAGCCGCGAAGATGAAGACCCTTGGGGAGTTTGCGCAGCGCGATATCCGGTACGTGGCGATCGAGTTAGGCATCGGCGGCTGGCAACCGCACCCGGCCGCGGAAGTATTCGCTCATCATTACGGAGACTGCAAGGACAAAGCAACGCTCATGGGTGCGATGCTGCATGAGATCGGCATCGATTCGTACTACGTCGTGATTAATTCCGAGCGCGGTTCCGTTACGCCAGAGACACCGGCGCACATGGGCGGTTTCGATCACGTCATCATTGCCATCAAACTGCCCGATGGAGTCAGCGAGGGCTCGCTCGTTGCCACAGCCGCGCACCAGAAGCTCGGCAAGATCTTGTTCTTTGACCCGACGGACGAATTGACTCCCTTTGGACAGCTTAGTGGCTCGCTGCAAGCGAATTACGGACTGCTGGTAACGCCGGATGGCGGCGAGTTGATTGCGCTTCCGGAATTGCCGCCAGCCATGAACGGAATTCAGAGGACCGCCAAGCTTAACTTGAGCGCCACGGGGACGTTGAGCGGCGAAGTGCAGGAGACGCGCGTGGGCGACCGTGCCTGGTCCCAGCGATGGGCTCTGCGCACGGTGACAAAGGATACGGACAGGATCAAGCCGATTGAGACACTGCTCTCACATTCGCTCGCAACTTTCCAAATTACGAAGGCGAGTGTCAGCAACCTGCAACTCACAGACCAGCCGTTTTTGTACAATTACTCGGTGGTGGCCCAGAATTATGCAAAGCCGGCGGGAAACTTGTTGCTGGTTCGCCCCCGCTTCGTTGGCAACAAGTCGAGTGATCTGCTGGAAACAAAAGAGCCGCGAAAATATCCCGTCGAGTTTGACGGGCCATCGCGGGATTCGGACAGCTTTGAAATCACGCTGCCGGCAGGTTACGAGGTGGACGATTTGCCGCCCCCGGTGAACGCGGATTACAGTTTCGCGAGCTATCACAGCAAGACGGAAGTGAATGGAAACACTTTGAAGTACACGCGGACGTTTGAGGTAAAGGAGTTAAGCGTGCCGCTGAGCAAAGTCGAGGATTTAAAAAAACTTTATCGCATCATCGCAAGTGACGAGCGGAATACCGCAGTGCTAAAACCCGCGACTCACTGATTTTCATTGGCGCTAGCGCTCGCGGGATTTTGTCGCAGGGCTTTCACCGACCAAACGGAATCCGCGTGTCCAATCAGAAACGCGGCGAAGCAGAGCGCAAATACCGAATGGCTCAGGCTTGCGCCAAAGTATTGCCAGAAGGCCGCTCCCGCGCCGGGATAGTCCGAAGAGAAGAGCAGCGTGAGCATGAAAATGAGACCGCAGAGACTTGCGGAGCGGACGAAGACGCCGAGAACGAGCGCGGTCCCGATTGCTAATTCGCCATAAGCTACCAGGAAGGCGATGGCGGTGGCGTGTGGAAGAACGAAGCCGCGCAGAATAGGCGCCATGAAGGGGTAAGTCCCGCCTTCGAGGAACTTGTTGATCCAGAATTGAAAGCCGCCGTGAAGGGTAAATGCAGTGCCAAAAACTTTGTACTGACCGAAGATCAGGAAAAAAATGCCTACGCCGATGCGGAGCAAAGCAAGCGCATAGTTATTGCGGGCGCTGGAATCTGAAGCAAGGCTCATCTTTACTCCCAATTCTATGACAGAGCTTGCGCTCCGGCTGAATTCGCACGAGGGACGAAGAATAGTATCGCCGCGGGAGGTTGTAAGGCAGCCAGTTTTTTGCGAAGCGCGCGCGGCGAAGCGTCCAGCATTTGTTTCATCAGCGAGGCAGCCACTTCAAAAGAGAGATGGACGCGAAAGACATCGGCGCGTTCCGCGTGAGAATATTTTTCGTAACGCGGAGTGGAATCTTTCGCCGCAGTGAGCATGATCTCCCAGGGACTTTGCTTTTGAAACAATTTCTTCGCTGACGCCTCGTCGCGCGCAAGGCCAACCAGAGAGCGCTGCGCGCCGCCACCAATTTCGAGAGAGACTGAAGTTACCTGGGCAGAGTTGAACGGGCGCGCGGGATCGTCATCCGGAAAACGAGCGAGAAGTCCGGCGACTTCGATTTCGTTGGAAGCGAAACCGTCCCACCAGTAGCGATAACCGTTGTAGACAACAGTGCCGGCGCGGAAAAGTTGCTGCACGCGCGCGACGTTCTTGCCCGTCACGCTGACCACCATATCCGCGAGTTCGGCAAGGCGAAACGTTTGCTTCACAACCGGCCGCACGGTGACATAGCCCGCGTCTTCTTCCGTGAAGCGCAACGCGATGTTTTCAGGGAGCGGCATGCGGAAGGAATGATCCGAAGCTCAGCCGAGCTTCGAGAGACGGTCGCGCACGCGGTCGCTGAGAACCTTGCCGTCAACGGTCTTGCCTTCGAGGGCGGCTTTCGCGGCTTTCACAACCGCGCCCATTTGCTTGATGGAATTCGCGCCGGATTCGGAGACGGCCTTGGCGATTGCTGCGTCCATTTCGGCTTCGCTCGCGCCCGCGGGCAGATACGATTCGATGATGGCGAGCTCCTTGGTTTCCTTGCCCGCGAGTTCGGGGCGGTTGCCTTTGGTGAACTGCTCGATCGACTCTTTGCGCTGCTTTACAAGCGTTTGGAGAATCTGAATGGACTCGGCGTCGTCGAGCGCTCGTATTTTTTCGACTTCTTTGTGTTTGATGGCCGCTTTGATCCCACGCAGGACGCTGAGGCGCAGCTCATCTTTGGCGCGCATGGCGTCAACCAGGTCCTTCTGAATTTTTTCCGCAAGACTCATCGGCTTCTCCTCGTTCACCGACTATAGCAGAGGGCGGGCCGGCACCGGCAAACACCGAAGGTGGTCACTCATGTGCAGGGCCAGCATCCTCAACTTCAAGCCTTCCAGGAATCTCCTCATACACCGGATAAACCACCGACCCGCCATTCAGGTAAATCCCTTATTGGCCGGTGGAAGGTCCGTATGGAGAATCAGCCAAGCAACGAGGGTCCGCATCCTCCAGCCCACCGAGGCCTCGTTTTTAAGGCTCTACAGTTTTCCGTTTTCCGGCCCCGCTCTTCCGCCCTCCTCTCCGGCCCAGGGTCTAGAAACGGAAGGAACTTCGTGCCGGGGTGTGAAATGAAAAAGGCATTTCTGCTCTTGCAGTGCGCCTTGCCGATTCTCGCTGGATGCGCGGCCAACTCGACGCCGGCGCCCGCGCCGACGCCCGTTTCCGTCCTTGTCACGCCCTCAAGCACAACTGTAGCTCCTGGCACTTCGACGCAGGTTACGGCATCCGTCACCGGCGATTCGGCCGGTAAGGGAGTCAGCTGGACCGTGACATGCTCCACGCAGCAGTGCGGGAGCGTCTCTCCCGCGTCAACACCCAGTGGCGTACCCACGACATACACGGCACCGAGCCCACCTTCGACCAGTTTGACGGTGACCATCACAGCCGCTTCAGTCGCGGACGGATCTAAGGCGGCATCGGCAGTCATTACTGTTCCGGCCGTCCAAGTCGCAATCAGTCCAGCCAGCGTAAGCGTTGCCACCCTCGGCACTCAACAATTCACCGCCACAGTCATGAACGACCCAAACAACAAGGGCGTGAGCTGGTCACTGACGCAAGGCGGGGCCAACTGCTCACCGGGCTGCGGGACCGTCGCACCGGCAACGACTCCCAGCGGGAACGCGGCGGCGTACACCGCACCGTCTACCGTCCCGGGGAATCCGAATGTCACGGTCGTCGCAACATCCGTGGCCAATACGGCAGTATCCGCCACCGCGACGATCACGGTCACGAAGGGAGTGGGAGTGTCGGTTTCACCAGGGACCGCTAGTGTCGCTGTTACGGATACGCAGCTATTCACCGCGACGGTGACGAATGACCCGAGCAACAAGGGCGTAAGTTGGACACTGACGCAGGGAGGAGCAGTGTGCTCGCCCAGCTGCGGCACGATCGCACCGGCGATGACGGCGAGCGGCAGTCCGGCCACTTATACAGCACCGTCCACCATCCCGGCGAATCCAAGTGTGACGGTAGTGGCGACGTCGGTGGCCAATACAACAGTTTCCGCGACGGCGACCGTTACAGTGATTGCGGCAGTAGGAGTGTCGGTTTCCCCGGGGACGGCGAATGTCAGCGTGAACGCAACGCAGCAATTCACAGCGGCGGTGACAAATGACCCGAGCAACAAAGGAGTGAAGTGGACGCTGACGCAGAGTGGGACACCGTGTTCACCGGGTTGCGGAAC
>Ga0209350_1000623_pt1 | contig 18410 bp, 19 predicted proteins | sample GraSoi013_2_20cm_2_FD_185822 | JGI IMG/M metagenome (GOLD analysis project Ga0209350, IMG submission 185822) | Grasslands soil microbial communities from the Angelo Coastal Reserve, California, USA - Sample 09_27_2013_2_20cm (SPAdes) (version 2) | ecosystem: Environmental > Terrestrial > Soil >...
GAGCTGCTGGTGGGCGAGCACGATTTCCGCGGTCTCGCGGCGACGGGGGCGCGCTCGACCCGACCTCACTACCGCAGCCGCGTGGCGCTCGCCGAGTGGGCGCCGCGGACTGACGGAGCGGGGGTGACGTTCACGATCGAGGCCGACCGGTTCCTGCATCGCATGGTGCGCTTTCTCGTGGGCGCCATGGTCGAGATCGCGCTGTGCCGGCGCCCGCTCGACGACCTTCCCCGTTTGCTCGCGGCCCCTGATAACCAGGCGGCGAGCCCGCCGGCGCCGCCGCAGGGACTCTATCTCGAGGCGGTGCGTTATCCCGCTGACCTCTACGCCGAGGCCTGACCCATGAAGTTCTTCCTCGATACCGCGAGCCTCAAGGACATCAGCTGGGCCGCCCAGGCGGGCTTGATCGACGGGATCACCACCAACCCGTCGCTGCTCGCCAAACAGGCCGGCGACCTGGACCCGCGCGACGTCCTGAAAGAGATCTGCTCGCTCGTCGAGGGCCCCGTCTCCGCCGAGGTGGTCGCCGTGGACTCGGACGGGATGGTGCGGGAGGGCAAGCAGCTCGCCAAGATCGCGGACAACATCGTCGTCAAGATTCCGATGCTCGAGGCGGGCATGGTAGCGGTGCGGCGGCTCGCCGGCGAAGGCATCAAGACCAATGTCACGCTGTGCTTCTCGAGCGTACAGTGTCTCGTCGCGGCGAAGGCGGGGGCTTCGTACGTGAGCCCGTTCATCGGCCGGCTCGACGACGTGGGTCAGGAGGGGATGGACGTGATCCGCGAAGCGCGGGTCATCTTCGACAACTACCAGCTCGCCACCGAGATCCTGGCGGCCTCGATCCGCCACCCGCGTCACGTGGTCGAAGCGGCGATGATCGGCGCGGACGTGGCCACCCTGCCCCCGGAAGTCCTGAAAAAACTGCTACTGCACCCGCTCACCGACCGCGGGCTGGAGCAGTTCCTCGCGGACTGGAACAAGCTCGCGGCGCGCGCGAAGGCGCCGGTTTGACGTACAGCTCGCCCCTCTCCCAGCGCTACGCGTCCCCGGCGATGCAGGCCCTGTGGGGAGAGCGGCGCCGAATCGGGCTGTGGCGACGGCTCTGGCTCGCGTTGATGGAGGTCGAGCGCGAGCTGGGTCTCGACATCCCCGAGCGGGCGCTCACCGAGCTGCGCGCGCACTTGGACGATGCCGACCTCGATCGCGCCGCCGAGCACGAAAAGCGCCTGCGACACGACGTCATGGCCCACATCCATCACCTCGGCGAGCAGGCGCCCGCCGCGCGGGCGTTCCTCCACCTCGGCGCGACCAGCGCCTACGTCACCGACAACACCGATCTGGTGCTGATGCGGGAGGGGCTGCAGCTGCTGCTAGGCCGCCTCGCGGCGGTGTTGGTGGCGCTCGCCAAGCTGGCGCGTCGCGAGCGGGCCGTGCCCTGCCTCGCCTACACCCACTTCCAGCCGGCGCAGCTCACCACCGTCGGCAAGCGCGTCACCCTGTGGATGCAGGAGTTTCTGCTCGACGCGGAGGAGCTGCTGCACCGGCTCGAGGCGCTGCAGTTCCGAGGGGTCAAGGGGACCACGGGAACGCAGGCGAGCTTTCTCGAGCTGTTCGACGGCGACGACGAGAAGGTGCGCGAGCTCGATGCCCGGGTGGCGCTGAAGATGGGCTTCACGCGAGTGTTTCCTGTCACGGGTCAGACCTACACCCGCAAGCTCGACGCGCAGGTGCTCGCGGCGTTGTCGGGTGTGGCGCAGTCGGCCGCCAAGCTCGCCACCGATGTGCGCCTGTTGCAGCACGAGGGCGAGATCCTCGAGCCGTTCGAGAGCGATCAAGTGGGCTCGTCGGCCATGGCCTACAAGCGGAATCCGATGCGCGCGGAGCGGATGACCGGCCTGGCGCGCTTCGTGATCGAGCTCGAGGGGAACGCCTGGCACACGGCGTCCGAGCAGTGGCTCGAGCGCACGCTCGACGACAGCGCCAACCGCCGTCTGGTGCTGCCCGAGGCGTTTCTGGCGAGCGACGCCATTCTCGTGCTCGCCACCAACGTGGCGGCGGGCCTGGAGGTGCGTGAGGCCGTGATCGCACGACACGTGGCCGCCCAGCTCCCCTTCCTCGCCACCGAGCGACTGCTCATGCGCGGCGTGAAGGCGGGAGGCGACCGCCAGCGATTGCACGAAGTGATCCGCACGCACAGCCTGGCGATCGCCCAGGCGATGGCGGAGCAAGGCGTCGCGAACGACCTGCTCGAGCGCCTGGCGAAGGACCCCGCCTTCCGGACGCTGCATGTGGCGCTCGCCCCAACCGAGCTCGATCCGGCGGCGTACGTGGGCCGGGCGCCGCGCCAGGTGGACGATTTCCTCGAGCGCGTGCTGCCCGGCGTGCTGCACCGGATCGAGGCAGTGGCGCCCGCCATCGTAACCGCCGAGGTGAACGTATGACCGCTCCCCTGGTCGCGAGCGCCCTCCCGCTGCCGCTCATGCGGCGGGGGAAGGTGCGTGAGGTATACGAGGTCGACACCGACACACTGTTACTCGTGGCGAGCGACCGCGTGAGCGCGTTCGACGTGGTGCTCGGGGAGCCGGTGCCGCACAAGGGCGCGGTGCTCACGCAGCTCAGCGCGTTCTGGTTCGAGCGGCTGGCGTCGGTGATCTCGAGCCACTTCCTGTCGGCCGATGCGGACGAGATCGTGGCCCGTGTTCCCGGGCTCGCTGACCATGGCCCGGCTCTGACGGGCCGGGCCATGCTCGTCCGCCGAACGACTCCGGTGCCTTTCGAATGTGTCGTGCGCGGCTATGTCTCGGGGTCCGCCTGGGCGGAATACCAGAAGGCCGGCACGCTCGCGGGCGAGCCGCTCCCGGCCGGATTGGTCGAGAGCGCGCGGCTCGACCCCCCGATCTTTTCGCCTGCCACCAAGGCCGAGGTGGGGCACGACGAGAACGTGACGGTCGCGCACGTGGCGCAGGCGCTGGGCCGCCGTCAGGCCGACCAGCTGCAGCAAGCCAGCCTCGCCTTGTACGACGCGGGCCGCCAGCACGCCGCCCGGCGCGGCATCATCATCGCCGACACGAAATTCGAGTTCGGCACGACGCCGGACGGCCGCCTCCTCGTGATCGACGAGATCCTCACCCCCGACTCGTCGCGCTTCTGGCCTGCGGACCGCTATCAGCCCGGCCGCGGCCAGCCGAGCTTCGACAAGCAGCCGCTGCGGGACTACCTCGCCGGCCTGAAGCAGCAGGGCAAATGGGACGGCAACGCGCCGCCGCCGTCGCTGCCACCGGAAGTCGTGGAGGCAACGAGCGAGCGGTACCTGAAAGCTTATGAACTGATCACGGGGAAGCCGCTGGAGATTGCATGACGAACCGAATGCGGAATGCGGAGTGCGGAATGCGGAATATCAATGCCGAGGTCGCTTGCCGAGCGACCTTCCCCTGCCATTCCGCATTCCCCATTCCGCATTCCGCACTGGGTGGGGGGGTGTGGTGAGGGTCGCCCCCGAAGGCTGGCCCTTCATCCTGCCCGGGTGGGCGCTCGTAGTGCTGGGCGCGTGGGTGGCGCGCGGGTCGCCGTGGGTGTGGATACCGGAGGGGGCCCTGTTTCTCATCGCCATCTGGTTGCTCGTGTTCTTCCGCGACCCGGTGCGCGCGGGGCCGCGCGGCGAGCACTACGTGATCGCGCCCGCCGACGGCAAGATCGTCGACGTGCGCGTGGTGGACGAGCCCCTGTACCTGAAGACCCAGGCCACCCGCATCTCGATTTTCATGAGCGTGTTCGACGTGCACGTGAATCGCTATCCCGCGACGGGCACGGTAGAGCTGGTGCGCTATAACAAAGGACGCTTCCTCCACGCCGCCTCCGACAAGGCGAGTCTCGACAACGAGCAAGCCTCGGTCGGCGTGCGTGCCGCGCGCGGCCCGCTGCTGGTGCGGCAGATCGCTGGGCTGATCGCACGGCGCATCGTCACCGACGGCACGGTGGGCGCGCGTGCGACCCAGGGAGAGCGGATGGGCATGATCCGATTCGGCTCGCGCGTGGACGTGTTCCTCGCCGCGGCGGCGCGGCCGACGGTGCGGGTGGCGGTGGGCGACCGGGTGCGCGCCGGGGCGAGCGTGCTGGCGGAGTACACCTCGTGAGGGCCTTCCCCACGCCGATGCGGCGCGTCGTGATCGTAGTGCCGAGCCTGTTCACGCTGTTCAACCTGTTCTTCGGCATCTGGGCCATGGTGCTCGCGTCGCGCGGCGAGTTCTACCGGGCCGGCTGGTACATCTTCTTCGCCGGCATCCTCGACACGCTGGACGGCCGGGTCGCCCGGCTCTCGAAGACCGGCACCCGCTTCGGGGCGGAGCTCGACAGCCTGGTGGACGTGGTGAGCTTCGGGGTCGCCCCCGCCTTCCTCATCTATCAGCTCGAGTTCGCGAGCGGCGGGCAGGCCGAGTGGATCTTCTGCTACTTCTACGTGATGGCGGCGGCGATCCGGCTGGCCCGGTTCAACATCACGCAGGCGGGTCGGGCGAAGCGCTCCTTCATCGGCCTGCCGTCGCCCGCCGCGGGCATGACGCTGGCGACGTTCTACCCCTTCACCACCACCGAGCTGTATCAGCACGTGTTCCGTGTCCTGCCGCGCCATCATCTGATGCAGTTCCTGATGATCGGGCTCGCGATCCTGATGGTCAGCAACGTGCGTTACGCCACCATGCCGCGGGCGGGCCTGCGCACCCTGCGCGGCCTCCTGGGCCTCGCGACCATCCTGCTTATTCTGGTCTTCGGCGTGCTCGATCACGACGCGTTTTTCTTCCCTCTGGGTGTCGCCTACATGGCGTACGGGCTGCTGCGGGCGACGGTGCTCGGCTTGTTCTTCGAGGTCGGCGAAGACGAGGAGGCCGAGATCGCCGGACCGATCGTGATCGCGAACGGCGAGCGAGAGGCCGGGGCCTATGCTCCGCCCCGCGGCATCGCCCCGCGCGGAGGACAGGGATGAGCGCGTTCCGCGTCGAGGTGCGGGTCATGCCCCGGGCCGCCCTGCTCGACCCGCAGGGCCAAGCCGTGGAGCACGCCCTGCACGCCCTGGGGTTCGGCGAGGTGGCCCAGGTGCGCATGGGCAAGCACCTGGTCCTCGAGGTCACGGCGGCGACGCGCGACGAAGCGCTGGCGCGCGCCCGCGCCATGTGCGACCGCCTGCTCGCCAACCCGGTCACCGAGGACTACGACGTCGTAGTCGACGGAGCAGCCCCCCGATGAAACGGGTGGCCGTGATCGTGTTCCCCGGCTCCAACTGCGACGCGGACGCGTGCACCGCGGCCCGCGACGCCGGCTCGGACGCCTATTTCGTGTGGCACCGCGACGCCACGCTGCGCCAGGCCGATGTGGTGATTCTTCCCGGCGGCTTCAGCTACGGCGACTATCTCCGCTCGGGCGCGATCGCGCGGTTTTCCCCGGTCATGACGGCCGTGGTCGAGCACGCCCGAGCCGGCGGCTCCGTGCTCGGCATCTGCAACGGGTTCCAGATTTTGTGCGAGGCCGGGCTGCTCCCCGGCGGCCTGATGCGGAACGCGCGGCTGCGGTTCCTGTCGCGCCCCGCGTGGGTGCGCGTCGAGCAGCCCGACACGCCGTTCACCTGCCTGTACGAGCGCGGCGAAGTCCTGGAGATCCCGATCGCACACGGCGACGGGCGCTACGTGGTGGACGCGCGTACGGCTGCCGAGCTCGAGGCGACCGGTCGCGTGGTGTGGCGCTACGTGCGCGACAACCCGAACGGCTCGACCAACGATATCGCCGGCGTGACCAACGCCGGCCACAACGTGGTGGGGATCATGCCGCATCCGGAGCGCCGTAACGCCCCGGCACTGGGCGGCCAGGACGGCGCCCGTGTCTTTCTTTCGATGGAGGCTCGACATGCGACGCAGCACGCCGTGGATGTGCGCGCTCGTGATGGTCGCCACCTCAGGGTGTAAGCAGATCAGCGACCAGTACGCGAAGATCAAGCAGACCATCGAGGCGAAGATCGCCCAGCGTCGGGGTCGGGTCCCAACGCCGCCGCCGCCCGCGCCCGTACCACCCCGGGCGAGCGCCGACACGCCCCTCACTGCCTCCGCCCCTCCGTCCGCTCCGGCCCCTCCGGCGGGCGGGCGCCGCCACGTGGCGCAGGCGCCCGAGATCGCCCGGCCCGCGCGCGACGTCCCCTACGAGTCGCCCGACACGGGCACGATCGCTCCCGGGATGGGCGAGAAGGACATCTTTTCGCTGTGGGGGCCGCCCATCGCCGTGCGCCACCAGGGCGAGATGACGTTCCTGTACTTCCGGAACGGGTGCGAGTACACCTGCGGCACGGAGGACGTGGTGTTTCTCCGCAACGGCCAGGTGGTGGACGCGGTGCTCCGCTGGCCGGGGCACGGCTACAGCGGGCAGTCGTCGTCGCCGGCCGCCACGCCGCCGCACGGGCCCGCCCGCCCCGGTGGCGACACGCTGACGGTCAAGTCACCCTCGACGCCGGGAGACCGATGACCGACAAGCCGAGCCGCAACGAAGAGGAATACTTCGCCCGGCGTGACGCCGAGCTGCTGCGCCAACAGCGCACCAGCGCGCAACAGGCGGCGGCGCAGGCCGAGCGCCGGTCGCATTACATGAAGTGTCCCAAGTGCGGCTACGACCTGATCACCGGGGAATGGCACGGGATCCAGATCGACCAGTGCACGCACTGCCACGGGCTGTGGTTCGACGCGGGCGAGGCCGAGAGCTTGATCGCGCACCCCCAGCCCAACGTCATCGCCCGCGTGTTCCGGGCCGTGCTCCGAGGCGTGTCCGGGGCCAAGGCCTCCGACGCGTGAAGCCGAGCCCGTTCCCCGGCGACCCCCCGATCACGCCGCAGCTGGTTCGCGAACACAACCTCACCGACTTCGAGTACGGCCGCATCACCGCGCTGCTGGGGCGGGCGCCCACGTTCGCCGAGCTGGGTGTGTTCTCGGCCCTGTGGAGCGAGCATTGCTCGTACAAGCATTCGCGCCCCATCCTGAAGACCTTCCCCACCGCGGGGCCGCAGGTCGTGCAGGGGCCGGGCGAGAACGCCGGCGTGCTGCGGCTGCCGGACGGGTGGGCCGTGGCGTTCAAGATCGAGTCGCACAATCACCCCTCCGCGGTCGAGCCGTACCAGGGGGCGGCGACCGGCGTGGGCGGAATCTTGCGCGACGTCTTCACCATGGGAGCGCGCCCGGTGGCGGTGCTCAACAGCCTGCGCTTCGGCTCGCTCGACGACGCGCGCAATCGTTACCTCTGCGCCGGCGTCGTCAAAGGCGTGGGCGACTACGGCAACTGCGTCGGCGTGCCGACCCTGGGCGGCGAAGTCGACTTCGGTCCGAGCTATGGTGGCAATCCCCTCGTCAACGCCATGTGCGTCGGGCTGCTGCGCGAGCGGGACCTCATCACCGCGGCGGCCCACGGCGTCGGCAACGTGCTGCTCGTGGTGGGATCGCGCACCGGGCGCGACGGCATCCACGGAGCGTCATTCGCCTCGGAGGAGCTGACCCGCGAGAGCGAGCGGCGGCGCCCGCAGGTGCAGGTGGGCGATCCCTTCACCGAGAAGCTGCTGCTCGAAGCGAGCCTCGAGCTGATCGCCTCCGGGCACATCGTGGCGATCCAGGACATGGGCGCGGCGGGGCTCACCTCGTCGTCGGCGGAGATGGCGGCCAGGGGGGGCGTGGGCGTGGAGATCGACCTGGCCCGCGTGCCCACGCGCGAGGCGGGCATGACGCCCTACGAGATCCTGCTCTCCGAATCGCAGGAGCGGATGCTGGTGGTGGCAAAGGCGGACCGCGTGCCAGAGGTCGAGGCGATCGCCGCCAAGTGGGAGCTCGGCGCCACGGCCATCGGCCGGGTGACCGACGACGGCATGTATCGCGCGACGTGGGGCAACCAGGTGGTGGTCGAGATCCCGGGCCGGCGGCTGATCGACGACTGCCCGGTCTATCATCCAGAAGCGCGGGAGGACCCCGCAATCGCAGCGCTGCGGCGCAGTTCCCCGTCCCCCATCCCTCGTCCCCCCTCCCCTACCGAGGTGCTCCTCACGCTCCTCGACCACCCCCCCATTGCCTCCAAGCGCTGGGTGTACGAGCAGTACGACTCGACGGTTCAGGCGAGCACGGTGCTCGGACCGGGAGGCGACGCCGGCGTGATTCGCGTGCGCGAGGCGGAGTTTGGCCTGGCGGTGACCGTGGACGGCAACAGCCGCTACGTCCGCCTCGATCCGTATGAAGGAGGCAAGGCGGCGGTGGCGGAAGCGGCGCGCAACGTCGCCTGCACTGGCGCCCGGCCCCTGGGCATCACCGATTGCCTCAACTTCGGCAGCCCCGAGCGCCCGGCGGTGTTCTACCAGTTCCAGGAGAGCTGCCGCGGGATCGCCGACGCGTGCCGGGCGCTCGATACGCCGGTCACGGGCGGGAATGTCTCGTTCTACAACGAGAGTCCCACGGGCGCCGTCGATCCGACGCCCATCGTGGGGATGGTGGGGCTCCTCTCCCGGGCGGAGCGGGCGGTGCCGAGCCACGCGCGGGCGCGGGGCGACACGATCTTGGTGCTGGGCGAGACCCGTGCCGAGCTGGGCGGGTCGCAGTTGTGGGAAGCCGTATACGGCTTTGCGGGGGGCACGCCCCCACGCGTGGACCTGGCGCGGGAGCGGCACCTCATCGATTACCTCGTGGCGGGAGCGGAACGGGGTCTGTTTCACTCGGCCCACGACTGCTCGCAGGGTGGCCTCGGCGTGGCCCTGGCGGAAGTCGCGATGGGGGGGCCATACGAGGAGTCGGGCTTCGGGCTCGACATCGATCTTACGCCTTACGGCTTGCGGCTTACGGCTGACGAGTTGTTGTTCAGCGAGTCGCACGGACGGGCGGTGATCAGCTGCGCCCCCGAGCGGGCGGCGGCCGTCGCGGCCCTCGCCCAGGAGCTGGGCGTCGCGGCGCAGGCCATCGGCACGGTGGGTGAGCGCGGCGGCGTGCTGCGGATCAGGCTGCGCGACGCGGTGGTGGAGCACCCCGTCAACCGGTTGCGACAGGTATATTTCACGGCACTTCCCCGACGCATGGGAGACTGACACACGGATGTGCGGCATCGTTGGCGTCACCGGCGTCCCCGACGCGGCTCGCGTCGCCTACCTCGGGCTGTACAGCCTACAGCACCGGGGGCAGGAGTCCGCGGGCATGGTGGTCGTGAACGGCGAGGGCGTGGCACGGTCGCACCGCGGCATGGGGCTCGTCTCCGACGTGTTCAGCGAGCGGGTCCTGGGCGAGCTGCCCGGCGACGTCGCCATCGGACACGCCCGCTACTCGACCGCTGGCACGTCGGTTCTCGCCAACGCGCAGCCGATGCTGGTGGGCTACCGCGAGGGCCCGCTCGCGCTGGCGCACAACGGCAACCTCACCAACGCCGTCCAGCTCCGCTCCGATCTCGTCGCCAAAGGCTCCATCTTCCAAACCTCCTCCGATAGCGAAGTGCTGGTGCACCTGATCGCCCGCTCCGAGGCGCGCGAGCCGGAAGACCAGCTGCTCGACGCGCTGGAGCGCGTCGAGGGAGCCTACTCCCTCCTGATCACCGTGGGACGCACGCTGTACGCGATCGTGGATCCACGCGGCTTTCGCCCGCTGGTGCTCGGCCGGCTGGGTCGCGGCTGGGTGGTGGCGTCCGAGACGTGCGCCCTCGACATCACGGGCGCGAGCCTAGTGCGCGAGCTCGAGCCGGGAGACTTCGTGCGCATTCATGGGGCCGACGTCGATGCCCTTCCCCGGCTGCCCGCCCGCCCGCACCGCCGCTGCGTGTTCGAGCTGGTGTATTTCTCCCGGCCCGACAGCACGGTGTTTCACCGCTCCGTGGACGGTGTGCGGCGGGCGCTCGGCCGTGAGCTCGCGCGCGAGCATCCGGCCCCGGGCGCCGATTGCGTCTTCTCGGTCCCCGACTCGTCCAACGCCATGGCGCTGGGCTTCTCCGAGCAGTCGGGCGTCAAGCTCGAGCACGCGCTGATCCGCAACCATTACGTGGGCCGCACCTTCATCCATCCCGCGCAGGCGGACCGGATGGCCAAGGTGAAGATCAAGTTCAACCCGGTGCGGGGCGTGCTCGAGGGGAAGCGCGTCGTGGTGGTGGACGACTCGATCGTGCGCGGCACCACCAGCCGGGCACTGGTCCAGCTGATCCGCCAGGCGGGTGCCGCGGAGGTGCACTTTCGCGTGGCGTCGCCGCCGATCACCGGACCGTGCTATTACGGCATCGACACGCCCAGCAAGAAGGAGCTGATCGCGGCGAACAACAGTGTGGCGGAGATCCGCGAGCACCTGGGCGTGGATTCGCTCGGCTATCTGTCGCTCGACGGCATGTTGCGCGCGGCCGGGGGCGATCCGGCGGACTTCTGTCACGCCTGCTTCTCGGGCGAGTACCCCACCGACATACCGGAAGACGATCTGGCGGGGGCGCGGGAGGCCGCGCCGCTGCATCCGCTCGCGGTCTGATGCGCCCGTGCCGGCGCTCGAGCGGTGGGTGTACTTCTTCGGGCCGGGTCGGGCCGACGGCTCCGCCGCCATGCGCGACATCCTGGGCGGCAAGGGCGCGGGCCTCGCCGAAATGGCGAACCTGGGCCTGCCCGTCCCGCCCGGGTTTACGATCTCCGCCAAGCTGTGCCTCACCTACCTGGAACAGGGCACCTTCCCCGACGAGCTGCGCGAAGAAGTCGATCGTCACCTGAAGCAGATCGAGCGCATCAGCAAGAAGAAGTTCGGCGATCCCCAGAACCCGCTGCTCGTGTCGGTGCGCTCGGGAGCCGCGGTCTCGATGCCCGGCATGATGGAAACCATCCTCAACCTGGGCTTGAACGACGCGACCGTGGAGGGGCTGATCGCGGGCTCCAAGAACCCGGGCTTCGCATACGACTCGTACCGCCGCTTCGTCCAGATGTACGGAGACGTGGTCTTCGATTTGGGCAAGGAGCCGTTCGCCGAGGTGCTCGAGGAGTTCAAGAAGCGGCGGCGGGCGGAGCGTGACATCGACCTGCCGGCCGAGGACCTGAAAGCCCTGGTGCAGGAGTTCAAGTCCATCATCCAGGCCAAGCGCGGCGCCCCGTTTCCCGACGACCCGTTCGTCCAGCTGTGGGGCGCGATCGAAGCGGTGTTCAAGAGCTGGCGCACCCGCCGGGCGCAGGACTATCGCAAGGTGAACGGCATCCCGGACGACCTGGGAACCGCGGTGAACGTCGTCGCGATGGTGTATGGCAACATGGGCGACGATTCCGGCACCGGGGTGGCGTTCACGCGGGACTGCCGCACCGGGGAAAACGTGCTGAACGGCGACTTCCTCACCAACGCGCAAGGCGAGGACGTCGTGTCGGGTGCCCGCACGCCCGAGCCCATCGCCAAGATGAAGCGCGGCGCCCTCGCCAAGGTGTACCGCGAGCTCGAGCGGATCGCGACGAAGTTGGAGCGTCACTTCCGGGACGTCCAGGACATCGAGTTCACCTTCGAGCATGGCCGGCTGTTCATGCTCCAGACGCGCCGGGCGCAGCGCACCGGGCTCGCGGCGGTGCGGAGCGCGGTGGAGATGGTGGACGACGGCCTGATCACTCCCGACGAGGCGGTGCAGCGCGTGCCGCCTCAGGACCTGGACCAGCTGTTCCACCCCATGGTCGACCCGCGCGCGAGCGTCACCGTGGTAGCCAAGGGCCTGCCGGCGTCGCCGGGGGCGGCCATGGGCGAGGCCGTGTTCGACGCCGACGAGGCGGAGGCGCTCGCGAAGCGTGGGCGCAAGGTGATCCTTATCCGGCCGGAGACCTCGCCCGAAGACTTTCACGGCATCGTGGCGGCCCAGGCGGTGCTCACTGCCCGCGGTGGCATGACCAGCCACGCGGCGGTGGTGGCGCGCGGCATGGGCAAGACGTGCGTGGTGGGCGCCACGGACATCGAGGTCGATCCCCAGGCGGGCCGGATGCGCGCCAACGGCCGGGTCGTGAAACAGGGCCAGGTGATCACCGTGGACGGCACCACGGGGCGCGTGATCCTGGGGGCGGCGAAACTGGTCGAGCCCAAAGTCGGCGTCCACTACACCAAACTGATGGCCTGGGCGGACGAGCGGCGGCGGCTGCGGGTGCGCGCCAACGCCGACATTCCGGCGGACGCGCAGCGGGCCCGCGAGTTCGGCGCCGAGGGGATCGGGTTGTGTCGCACCGAGCACATGTTCTTCGAGGGCGACCGCATCACCGCCATGCGCGAGATGATCGTGGCCCCCGACGAGCCGGGGCGCCGCACCGCGCTCGCCAAGCTGCTCCCGATGCAGCGTGCCGACTTCGAGGGCCTGTTCGAGGCGATGAGCGGGTATCCGGTGACGATCCGCCTGCTGGATCCACCGCTGCACGAGTTTCTGCCGCACGGCAAGGCGGAGGTCGCGGGGCTGGCGCGCGCCATGAACCTGCCCGCGGCGCGTCTCGAGCGCTTGGTGGCCTCGCTCGTCGAGGCGAACCCGATGCTCGGGCACCGCGGCTGCCGGCTCGGCATCACCTATCCCGAGATCACCGAGATGCAGGCGCGGGCGATCTTCGAGGCGGCGTGCCGGGTGGTGAGCCGTGGGAAGAAGGTGACCGTGGAGGTGATGATCCCGCTCGTCGCGCTGGTCGAGGAGCTGCGCCGCCAGACCGACATCGTGCACCGGGTGGCGCGGGAGGTGTTCCAGGCCGAGGGTCGCGCGGTGCCCTACCTGGTCGGGACGATGATCGAGCTACCGCGCGCCGCGCTCACCGCCGACGAGATCGCGAAGGAGGCCGACTTCTTCTCGTTCGGGACCAACGATCTCACGCAGACGACGTTCGGCCTGTCGCGCGACGACGCCGGTCGCTTTCTGCCGTTCTACGTGGAGCACGGTATTCTCAAGGACGACCCGTTCCAGGTGCTCGACCAGGACGGCGTCGGCAAGCTGATCGAGCTCGCGGTGCGGCTGGGCCGAGGCAGTCGCAACGAGCTGAAGATCGGCATCTGTGGCGAGCACGGCGGCGAGCCCGCGTCGGTGAAGTTCTGCCACCATGTGGGGATGAACTACGTGTCGTGCTCGCCGTTCCGTGTGCCGATTGCCCGGCTCGCGGCGGCGCAGGCCGCGCTCGAGGAGCAGGGAGTGATTAATCGCACGCGAGCTACCGTGTAACGAGAAGGAGGTTGGTGGAGGTTCGTGGAGGTTGGTGGAGGTTTACCCCCTCGTCAGGGCCGCTCCGATCAACAGGGCGATCACGAACTGGATGGACGCTGCCGTGTAGGCGACGCCCTTCGAGGCCTTGTGGGTCACCGCGATTCCTGTCGCCGTCAAGAACACCCCGTACAACGTGAATGGGTTGATGCCGCGCAGCAGGCCGAGCGTGAACCCCTTCGCGTCGGGCGCGAGCAGGTCGAGCCCGAGGGACGGCTGCAAGTCCAGCAAGCTCGTGACCGAGCCAGGGCCCCGCATCATCAGCACGACCACGCCGATCACCTGAAGCAGCGAGTAGGTGATCGCCGCGTAGGTGGTCACGCTGAGCAGCGTCGCGAATTTGCCTTCGCCGCCCAGGACCGATGTGCTGACCCACAGGATCAGGGCATTGATGACCAGGAACACGCCGAAGAAGATCGGGGCGATCACGATGCCCACGGCTGCGAACTTCATCCCCGTCTGCGCCTGTTCGGGCGTCATGTTGGGCGTCGCCGCGAACTGCACCGCCAGGGCCGCCTTGGTGTACGGCAGCTGCAGCGCCGTGATCACCACGGTGATGACGGCGAGGGCGAGGAACGGGGCGAGGAAGCGCGGTTTCTCCCGCACCCGCTCGAATACGGCCGTCGGCTCGAACAGGACCCGTACCAGATCGAGGACTGCGCCCATCACGACCTCCCGCACGAAAGGTTCGCCCTCCCGGACGGCCGGAACGGCGCCCAATATACGGGATTCGATGGTCGCGGCTAGCGGAGGGAGCCCCCTTCGAAAAGCGGATCCTGAGCGCGCGGAACGCGCGCGCAGCGAAGGATCCGCTTTGGTCACCTCCCCAGGACTCACGGGGCTGCACTGGGGCCTGTGGTGGGAACGCAATGAGAAAAAAGATGGGGGAGGTTGCGTCGGAGCAACCTCCCCTAACCTCCACAACCTCCAGAACCTCCCCAACCTGCTGTTCGCAACCTCCCTAACCTGCTTTAGAATGGAGGCGCGGGGAATCGAACCCCGGTCCGAGAATGACTCCGCTACCGCTCCTACGTGCGTAGACGAGGCTTGTGGTCTCGCCACCGCGGCGCCTCGCCGGCCACGGCAGCGACGAGCCCTTAGAAACTCTTACGCGACCCGTTCGGGCCCCAGGTCACGCCAGCCCGATTTTGCGATACGTGAGCGCCGCCTCAGGCGGGCTGCCACTCACGCAGGTGCGTGAAGCCGAAGCTTACGCAGCCAGTGCCAGGTTTGAATTGGCAGTTGTAAAAGTTGCCAGTGGTTTTACCAGGTGACTGACGACCTGGGCACGCAGCGATAGCCTCGTCGAACCCGTCGAAGCCTGTCGCCCCCTCGAGGCTAACCTAGCCGCGGCCACCGGCTTTTTCAACGGTTCACGCACGGTTCCCCGCAACGTACAGACGCTCGGAGACGTAAACGGCCCTCGGTGGACGTGGCGATCGAGCCGGCGCCGGCGTCGTCGCCGTCGTGAATCCGGCTTACGGTTCGTCGCGTCCGACGATCCGCCCATTCTCAACTTCGGTCCCAGACCCGGGAGGGCTCTGCACGGCGACACCGTGCAGCACGAGACCCTGAAAATCGCCTGTGCCTCGCCGGTTGGTCGTGGCGGTGCCGAAGCGGACCTCCTCCAGACTCCCGTTGAACGGCCCTTCGAACGTACCGGTGAGATCGGTTCTGCCGAAGAACTTGGTCACGAGCAACGTGGTCTCGCCGAAGACCCGTCCCTCGACTTGGGGCGTCCCGACGTTTCTCAGAGTGAGATTCAGAACGACGCGGGCGACGCCTTCGATATCACCGGTGAGGGGGCACTCGAAGACGGTGCCACGCTGAATCAACATGCCCGCGACGTTTGTCACGCTGCCGGGATCGATGACGGTCGCCCGGGCGCAGTCCCCGATCACGCTGTAGGACGCGTCCGCGGCGGGCGCGAGTTCGCTGCTCAGCCGTGCAGTGGGTGCCGAAAGTAGGGCCGGCCCTTCGCACGCCGTGCCGAATATGGCTACCGAAACGAGCGCGACGGCGGCGATCTTGTAAAAGGCGTTGCGGTCGTGCATGGAACACCTCCAGCAATGGCGGGAGCGCTGGGGCGCGCTGCAACATGGGCCGACAGGGGGGACGTACCGGTGACCCCCGTCACCCGCGCCCTGTGGCGGACGCATGGTCGCCCAGCGCAAGCAATTGAGGCTTCTGCCATCGCCCGCGCCGATCGCTCATCCCACGATGCTTGGTCCCTGAACCGATCCGAACCTTTTGCCGCGACGGGCGGTTTACTGCAGTGGTATGAGCCCGGCCCCGAACGACCTCGTCCAACGCATCTCGGTCGCCGAGGCGCGCCCGCTGGTCGACGCCGGGCGTGCGGTGCTCGTGGATGCGCGCGACCGCCGCCTGTATGACAACGCCCATGCCACGGGCGCGATCTCCCTCCCCGTATCGGACATCGAAGCGGCCAACGGACGAATCGCAGCTGGCTCGGTCCCGCCGGATCGGATCCTCATCTTCTACTGTGCGTGAAGGGATGAAGCCACAAGCGCCCGGGCGGCGCGAGCGTTGATGGCGGGCGGCTACGATCCGGACCGCGTGGCGGTGCTGGTCGGCGGGATCCGTGCTTGGCACGAGGCGGGCTATGGGCTCGAGAGGTGGAACGACGCGTCCTGACCGCCGCCGTCGCCGGATGCGGAGCGACGCGATACCTTGCGCGGCGTGATCGACGTCCTGGGAGCTCTGCGCGAGGGCCTGGCTCCCCACTACACGGTGGAGCGCGAGATCGGCACCGGTGGCATGGCGCGCGTGTACCTGGCCCAGGAGCGGCATCCGCCGCGCCAGGTGGCGATCAAGGTCATGAACCCCGAAGTCTCCACGCCGGCCTTCCGCGAGCGGTTCATCCGCGAAGTCGAGGTCACCTCCAAGCTCACCCACCCCAATATCGTGCCGATCCTGGCGGCCGACGAATGCCTTTTCGTCCCCGACGGACCCGACGGGCTGTGTTACTACGTGATGCCGTACATCCAAGGGGAATCGCTGCGCGCCCGGCTCCAGCGGGAGAAGACGCTGCCGCTCCACGAAGCCCTTCACATCACATTCCACGTGGCGGACGGGCTCAGCCACGCGCACGCGCACGGGGTGATCCACCGTGACATCAAGCCCGAGAACATCCTGCTTTCGGGGAACAGTGCCTTGGTCGCGGACTTCGGGATCGCACGGGCGGTCAGCGCGGCCGGCGTCCGGACCCTGACCGATGTCGGTCAGCCGGTCGGCTCACCCGCGTACATGAGCCCCGAACAGCTCGTCGGCAGCCGGGCGATCGACGCTCGGACGGACGTCTACAGTCTGGCGTGCGTGCTGTACGAGATGCTCGTCAGCGAGCCACCGCTGCTGGATGTCGCGGAAGGGTCCGCACCGGGACGGGCGGCGCTCGAGACCAGCCTGCGCGCCCAAGGCGCCAGTCCGCTCACCGCCCGACTCATCAAGGAAGCCATCTCCCGGGCGCTTGCGGCGCAGCCGGCGGATCGTTTCGCGAGCGTGGACGACTTTGTAGCCCGCCTGCAGAGCTCCGTGGTCCGGCCGCTCGGGAAGGGAGCCTTGATCCCGCGGATACGTGTCAGAGCGGCACTGCTCGCGGGCGCCGCGGGCGTCGTGCTCGCCGTCGCAGGGTTCGCGTTCTTCGCGACCCGCGGACGCGTCATCGATCCCAGGCGGGTCGTCGTCACCAGGTTCGAGGACCTCACGGGCGATCCGGCGCTTGCGTCGCTCGGTCACCTCGCGGCCGATTGGGTCACCGAGGAGCTCGCCCGACGCGGCGTCGTGGAGGTGGTGCCGGCGACCGAGACCGGGCATCTCGACGTGGCAGCGGTCGAAGCACTGGCAAAGAAGACCGGCGCCGGGACGATCGTCGCGGGCTCCTACTACAGGCATGGTGACTCGGTCCGGTTCCAGGTCCAGATCATCGACGCGGCACGGGGGACGGTGCGGCGCGCGCTCGAGCCGGTGGGCGCGGCGCTCCGGGCACCCAGCGATGCCGCGGATGTCGTGCGCCGGCGCGTGGCGGCCGCGTTCGATACGCTGTTCGCGCAGGCCGCTGGGCGTTCCCATCTTTAAGGCGGCGCCGTTGAGGAAGCGCGCGGCACCGATGATGGCCGCGAGCTCCGCATTCATGATCTTGATGGCGACTTTGCGATTGTGCCGTGGGTCGTGCGTAAGCCGGTGGCCATGCCGCCCGCGCCCAGCTCCCGCTCGAGCGCGTAGCGTTCGGCCAGGGCTTCCTTCAGACGATGGAACGAATCGGCCATGAAGGCAAGATATGTGTCACACGCCGAACTGGCGAAGCTGGTGATCGCTTCGTTTGTGCTCCCAGGTCGACTAGAACCTGACTTGCACAGTAAACCCGGGGTCGCGCAGACGCGGACCCACGCTAATGGAGCTCGACCGGTCGGACCGAATTAGCGCGCCTATGACGCCACCGAACAGAAACCCCGCCGTCCCGCCGAGGATGACCCCAGCCTTAATCGCGCCGGATCGCGCCTCGTCAGCAGTGCAGCTGTCAAAGCACAATTTCGTAGTCGACCCAATCGCACCGCCGACGAGGGCACCGCCAAGCAGACCGATGCCAGCGCCTGCCCAAAAATGGCCCCGGGTACCCTCTCCACTCGAGAGGCGAGTAACAGAGGTCGTGGGAATGACCAACGCCGCATTGCTCGATGGCGCGCGGATATCCGCCCTTTGGGCGACGCCCAGGCTCGGCGCGAGGAGCAATGGCAGGACGATGGCCGTGAAGAGGCGAGGCATAAGCAACCTCCGTGGACGAACAAAAAAAACCGGCCAAGCGACTGCGCGCTCAGCCGGTTTCGCGATTTGCCCCCCCGAGGTATGGGACACGAAACCGACGGCACCTCGAGGATCAACGCATCTGAGGGGTTTCAATATGCACCGGGGCCAGGGGCCTGCAAGGGCGGGTCACCCTACTCCTTCGGCGTCAGCAGCTCCCGGAACGGCGCGTAGTCGCGCAGCGCCTCGAACGCGAGATCGACGTGCAGGCCGTGGGCGTGCGGGTACCCCCGGGCGAACGCCTCCTGCAGCAGGGCCACGGCGGCGTCCCGCTCGCCCAGCAACGCCTGAATCCGCGCCCGCCACACGGTGGGCCGGCCGAACAGATAGGGCCGCTTCACCCGCGCGAGGGTCTGGTCCACGCGCAACGCCTGGTCGCGGTTCCCCTG
>Ga0209350_1000625_pt1 | contig 18383 bp, 14 predicted proteins | sample GraSoi013_2_20cm_2_FD_185822 | JGI IMG/M metagenome (GOLD analysis project Ga0209350, IMG submission 185822) | Grasslands soil microbial communities from the Angelo Coastal Reserve, California, USA - Sample 09_27_2013_2_20cm (SPAdes) (version 2) | ecosystem: Environmental > Terrestrial > Soil >...
GGCAAACGGGTTCAAGGACAATCCGCCCATGACTGCAAACGCGACAATTCGCGTTTTTTGGGCTCGGGACGTGTATGCCCGCTACGCATTCGCGCAGGGTTTCCCCGCTCAAAGCGCGATCTGCTCGCGGCCCGATGTTTTTATATGAGCGCTCGTGCGGTCGGGGTAAGATAAGGACGGACCCTAGTACACACAAACAAAGGGGGGTTCCCTTGGCGGCCTCATTCCCAGGCCTCCGGCCCACGGCCGCGATCGCCGGTGCGCTATCCAGTGGCCACGCCGCCAGTCTGCCTTTTCCGGCAGGGTTTTCCCTCGGGTAGGTCACCCGAATGCTCCTGAAGCTGGAAGTAGTCGGGGCTCAGGCGGGCAGGCTCGGTGAGCACCGCAGCGTGGTTTTCGCGACCGAAGGCGGCACGATCGGACGGGTTCCCGGCAATGACTGGGTGTTGCCCGACCAGTTTGTCTCGAGCCGGCACGCCGCTATTCAATACGCGGACGGTCAGTTCTATGTCGTCGACACGAGCAGCTCGAACGGGGTGTTCCTGAATGCTCCGAACTTCCGCCTCGAGCAGGGTCGCCCCTACCCGATCAAGACCGGTGACCGGCTGCTGATCGATCCGTTTGAGATCCACGTGTCGGTGATCGAGTCGACCTCACCTGAGTCGGAGGCGCCGCAAGGTGAGCCACCCGAGACCCGCGGTGTCGAGCGGCCGCCGCCTGCCCTACCCATCAGTCGGCCGTCGTTTGGATCCGATCCGTTCGCCGTCGAGGGTGAGCCCTTCATAGGCAGCCTGCCGGCGCCGTCGCCGCGGAGTTCGCCGCGTGGCGAGTCGCTGGTGCCCACGAGTGACGACCCGCGTGAGGAGGTGGTCGATCCGATGGCGGCACTCGGATTCCCGCACGCCTCCAAGCGGCCGGCGGCCCCCCGCGCGGAGGACTTGGCGCGTGGATCACCGCTGCGCTCCAATTTCGAGCTGCCGCGGATCACGCCCTCGCGCGCTCCTCCCCCTCAGGAGATTCTGCCGCCGGTGGCGGCCGTCGAGCCGAGGCCAGCCGCGGCGATTCCGGCCGACTACAATCCGCTCGCGCACACGGACTTGGAGCGCGCGCCCCTTAAGCCAGCGCCGCCTACCCCTCCGCCTCGGCCGCCTCCTGCTGCACCGCGATCGGACAGTCGCCGCTCCGCTCCACGGGCGCCGGGTCCGAGAGAGGCGCCACCGCTGAGGGGCGCGCCGCCGCCTCCGCTGCAGCGATCCGCACCACCTCCGCCGGTGGCCTCGAGCCGGCCCCGATCCGCGCCGGCACCGCTGCCCGTGCGACCGCGACCGTTACCGCCTTCGCCGCCGCCTGTGCCGCGCGCTTCGATTCCTTCGGCGCCGATCCCGGCGGCGGCTCGTGGCCAGCTTGACTTCGCCGCGCTGCTGTCCGCCGCGGGACTGGAAGGCGTGCCGATCACGCGGGAGCTGGCGGCCAGTTTCGGCTCCATCCTGAAAGTGGTCGTCGACGGACTGCGCGACGTGCTGCGGGCGCGCGAGGAGCTGAAGGATCAGTTTCGTCTCAAGATCACCACTTACGGGCGGCGCGAGAACAACCCGATCAAATTCTCGGCCAACACCGAGGATGCGCTGCACAACCTCCTCGTGAGACACAACCCTGCGTACCTCGAGCCGGTCGAGGCCTTCGAGGGGGCGTTCGACGATCTGCGGATCCATCAGATGGCGATGCTCGCCGGGCTGCGCGCGGGGTATGAAGCCATGCTCGCCTCCTTCGACCCCGATGCGCTCGAGCAGAAGTTCGAGCGCTACGCGAAGCGCGGCGGCCTCCTGGGCGGAGCGACGAAGCAGCGCTACTGGGAGCTTTATCGCGACATCTTCCAGGAAATGGCGGGCGATGCCGACGACAGCTTCCGCACGCTCTTCGGCAAGGCCTTCGGCGAGGGATACGAGCAACAGGCGCGCCTCCTCAAGCGTCGTCCGCAGGGTCAGTGAGCCGGCGCTCCTTACGGCCAGACAATCCCATGCGCGCGTCACCCTTCACAACGGCCCTGCTGTGTGCGCTCGGCCTCTCCTGGTCGGCGGCGGGATGCAAGAGCAAGCCTGGGAAACCTGTCCCGCCGGTGGCCGTGGTGTCGATGCGCGCCCGGGCGGACGCCAATCCCGGCCCGGATGGTCGCCCTTCGCCGATCGTGCTCAGGCTCTATCAGCTGAAGGCGGACGCCGCGTTTGCCAACTCCGACTACTTCCCGCTGTTCGACGACGAGAAGAAGGTCCTGGGTCAGGACCTGGTCAGTCGCGAAGAGCAGGAGCTGTTCCCCGGGCAAAGCCTGGCACTCGAGATCCCGTTCGCGACGGAGACGCGCTTCATCGGGCTGGCTGGTGGCTTTCGCGACACCGGCAAAGCGTCCTGGCGTGCCATCGCGGCGGCGCCTGGCAGCAAGGGCAAGAGCGTCCACGTCATGGCGGTGGCTGAGAAGGCACGCGTGACGGTGTCAGTCACCCCATGATGTGAGCCATGTCTGTCTACAGCAAAATCGTCTGGTCGGAGGGGCTGTTTCTGCGGCCCCAGCATCTGCAACAGCAGGACCGGTATTTCGAGCGCTACGTCGAGACCCGCTGTCAGGCGCTGCGCAGCAGCAGCTGGGGACTCACCGAGCTCGAGCTCGAGCGCGACCTGCTCTCGATCGGACAGCTGGGCCTGGCCCGCGCGGCCGGCGTTTTCCCGGACGGTACGCCGTTTCGCATGCCCGATGACACGCCGCTCCCCACCCCGCTCGAAGTCGATCCGAAGCTGCGCGACCAGATCATGTATCTCGCGGTGCCGCTGCGGCAGCCGGGGGCGACCGAGGCGCTGCGCGATGCAGAGCGTGACAGCACGGTGCGCAATGCCATCACGGAGCTCGAGGCTCGCGACAGCAGCGCGAGCTCGGGCGAGCCGGCGCTGCTCGAGGTCGCATCGCTGCGCACCCGCATCATGGCCGAGCGCGATGCGGCGGACGGCTTTGCGCGCATCCCGATCGCGCATCTCATCGAGTGCCGCGCTGACAAGCGCGTGATGCTGGAGGACCGCCACATCGCGACCGTGCTCGATGCGCGCGCCGCGCCGCGGCTCGCCACCTTCATCAACGAGCTCCTCGGACTGCTGCACCAGCGCGGCGAGGCCCTCGGCGCGCGCGTCACCTCCACCGGCCGCAGCAGCTCCGCCGAAATCGCCGACTACCTGCTGCTGCAGACCATCAACCGCGGCGAGGCACTGCTCGCGCACCTGGCGGAGTCGGGCACGCTCCATCCCGAGGACCTGTACCGCTTCTGCGTCGCGCTCGCTGGCGAACTGGCCACCTTCACCAGCACCACGCACCGGCGCACCCCCTTTCCGCGCTACCGCCACGAGCGCCTGCGCGAGTCCTTCGAGCCGGTGGTGGCGGCGCTGCGGGCGGCGTTCAGCGTGGTGATCGAGTCGAGCGCCATCCCGATCCCGATCGTCGCCAAGAAGTACGGCATCAGCGTCGCCACCGTCGCCGACCGGACGCTCTTTTCCAGCGCAGTCTTCGTGCTGGCGGCGCGCGCCGACATGCCCGCCGATGAATTGCGGCGGCGCTTCCCCGGGATGCTGAAGATCGCCCCGGTCGAGAAGATCAGCAACTACGTCAATCTGCAGCTGTCGGGCGTGTCCGTGACCTCGGTCCCGGTCGCGCCGCGCCAGATTCCGGTGCACGCGGGGTTTGTGTACTTCGAGCTCGACCAGTCGCACGAGCTGTGGAGCCAGCTGACCTCCTCGGGCGGTGTGGCGTTTCACGTGGCGGGAGACGTGCCGGGCCTGGCGCTCGAGTTCTGGGCAATCCGCACCTCCTGAGGAGCGAGCATGCCGACGGGCGGAGATGATCCCTTCAAGCCGGCCAACGCCACCGTGCTGCGGCCGAAGCCCGGCGCGGGCAAGCGCACCCCGCCAGCGTCTCGGCCGCCGGCCACCGCTCAGACCCCACGGCGGATGCCTGCGCCGCAGCCGCTGCCGGTCGGCGGCGGACCGGTGGTGCGGCAACTGCCGGGACAGGGACTCAATGCGCTGGTGACCGCGGCGGTGCCGCTGCTGCTCATGGCGGGTGGCATGCGCGGCTCGACCGTCCAGGGAGACGTGCCGGCGCTGCGCCGCCAGGCGCTGGAAGAGATCCGTCGCTTCGAGGAGAGCGCGCGCGCAGCCGGTATCGCCAACGAAGTGATCATCGCCGGGCGCTATGCCCTGTGCGCCGCGCTCGATGAGGCGGTGCTCGCGACCCCCTGGGGCGCACACAGCGACTGGGCCCAGCAGACGCTTCTCAACACGCTGCACCGCGAGGCCTACGGCGGTGAGAAGTTCTTCGAGATGCTCGAACGCATCGCGCAGGAGCCGGCACTGCGCATCGATCTGATAGAGCTTCAGTACCTGTGCATCGCGCTCGGCTTCGCCGGCAAGTTCCAGCTCCTCGAGCAGGGCCCGACGCGCCTCGCACAAGTGCAGCACGACATCTTCCAGAGGATCCGCAGCGTCCGTTCGCCGGCGGAGCCCGAGCTGTCACTGCACTGGGAGGGCGTGACCGACCGGCGCAACCGCCTGGCGCGCTACCTGCCCTGGTGGGTTGCCGCGGCGGCGGCGCTCACCGTGGTCATGGGGACATTCCTCTTCCTCAAGTACCGTCTGGACACCCGCGCGGATCCGATCTACGCAGCGCTCGCGCAGTTCGGCACGGAAAGCGCGGCGCCGGCAGCGCCGGCACCCCATGCCACGCCTCCTGCCGGGCCGACGCTGCGCCAGCTGCTCGCCGATGAGGAGAGCGCCGGCAAACTCTTGATCGACGAGAACGGTCCGCAGACCCGCGTGACCATCGTGGCTCCGGAGCTGTTCGCGCCGGGGAGCGCGACGCTCGATCCGCGCTTCAGCCAAATCCTGCACGCGATCGGCATGGCGCTGGAGAAGGTGCCAGGGCGCGTGCTGATCGAGGGCCACACCGACGATCAACCACCGCGAACGCTGGCGTTCCGCGACAACTACGAGCTGTCGCGCGCGCGGGCAGCGACGGTGAAGAAGATCCTGAGCACCGAGCTGAGGAACGCCGCCCGGCTCGAGATTGTCGCCAGGGGCGCCTCGCAGCCGCGCTACCAGCCGGCAGCCACGTCCGAGAATCGGGCGCGCAACCGCCGCGTGGAGATCATCCATGTACGCGACCAATAGGCGCCGACGCGGCGCCGGCGCGGAGCCTTGGGGAGCGGGTCGGCCATGCTGAAGCTCGTGAAAGCCCGCATCGTGCTGGAGATCCTCGGCATTATCCTGCTGTCGGTCTTCATCTGGTTTGCCGGTCCCTACTTCGCGTTCGCCGACTTCAGGCCCTTCAACCCGGAGTGGACGCGATTGACTGCCGTCGCGCTGCTGGTGTTGATCTGGGCGGCGATCAAGATCGGCAAGGTCGTCAAAGCAGCGAGTGCCAGCTCCAAGCTCGCGAACGCAGTTGCCTCCCAGCCCGATCCCGCCCCGAGCTCGGATGAGGCGCAGCTGCGCGAGCGCTTCGAGGAGGCGATAGCAGCGCTCAAGGCGAGCCGCGGACGCGATCGCAGCCTCTACTCCGATCCCTGGTACGTGATCATCGGGGCACCGGGGTCGGGCAAGAGCACGCTGCTGCAGAACTCCGGCCTGCGGTTCCCCCTGGCGCAGCGCTTCGGGAAGGATGCCGTGCGCGGCGTCGGCGGCACGCGCAACTGCGACTGGTGGTTCACCGACGATGCGATCTTCCTGGACACCGCCGGGCGCTTTACCACGCAGGACTCCGATCCCGGCTCCGATGCCCGCAGCTGGCAGGAATTTCTCGCGTTGCTGAAGAAGTACCGCAGCCGCCGGCCGCTGAACGGCATCATCCTGACGGTGAGCGTCGGCGATCTCCTCACGCTCACCGCCCCGGGACGCGATGCGCAGGTTGCAGCTGCAAGGCGTCGTCTCGATGAGCTCGGCCATGAGCTGCGGATTCGACTGCCGATCTATCTGCTCGTGACCAAGTGCGACCTCATGTCAGGCTTCACCGAGTACTTCGATGACCTGACGCCGGAGGAGCGCAAGCAGGTCTGGGGCGTCACCTTCCCGTACGAGCAGACCGTGAGCGGCCAGGCGCCGGAGCTCTTCGGGGATGAGTTCGATCTGCTCGTCGCGCGGCTCAACGAGCGCATGTGGCGGCGCCTGGAGGATGAGCGCGAGGCGCGGCGGCGCGCCAGGATCTTCAGCTTCCCGCAGCAGCTCGCGGCGTTGAAGGACGTGCTCAACCAGTTCGTCACGGAGGTGTTCGGCGGTACCCGCATGGACAGACGCGCACTGCTGCGCGGCGTGCACTTGACGAGCGGCACCCAGGAGGGCACGCCGATCGATCGCCTCCTGGGGTCGGTCGGGCGTGCCTTCGCATTCGAGTCGCAGGAGGTCCCCCATGCGGCGCTCGGCCGCGGCAAGGCCTACTTCGTGGAGCGCTTGTTGAAGGAGGTCATCCTGCCCGAGAGCGGGCTCGCCGGCGTGAACCGCCGTCTCGAGCTGCAGATCGCCGGCGCCCAGCTGGTCACCTATGCGGGACTAGCGGTCATCACGGTCTTCCTCGCCGCCGCACTCATGCTCAGCTACTCCGGCAACAGCGACTATCTCGAGTCGGTGCGCGACGCGCTCGCCAAGGTCGATGCCACGGAACTGCGGCCCGCTGCACCGATGGACCACTTGGCGCTCGGGCTGGATCAGGTGCGCAACCTGGCCGATGTCGCCAACCGCTACCCGCAAGGCGCGCCCTGGAGCATGCGCTGGGGACTGTACGCCGGGAACTCCCTGGGGCAGGCCGCCGAGGACAGTTACCACCGACTGCTCGACGGGCTGCTGCTGCCCAGGCTCGCCGCGCTCTTCCGCCAGCGCCTCCAAGCCTATGGTCGCGAGCCGGAGAAACTGTACGAGTACCTCAAGGCGTACCTGATGTTGGCTGGCAAGGGGCCGGTGGACGGCGCGGAGCTCAAGGCGGTCGCGGACCACGAGTGGGACGAGGTGTACGCCGCCAATCCGGCGCTGGCTGAGGACCTGAAGGGGCATTCGGCGCGGTTGTTCGCCGCCGAAGTGCGTCCCACGCCGGTCGACAACGAGGCGGTCGAGCAGGCACGCAGCACCATCCGACACGCCACGCTCGCCGCGCTCATGTACGGCGAGATGAAGTTGGATCACGCGGGAGACACGCAAGGCGCCCTGCGGCTCGACAACGCCGCCGGCGTTGGCCTCAACCAGGCGCTGGCACGCCGGGGCGGCCGCTCCTGGAGCACGCCCATGCCGGCGCTCTACACCAAGGCGACTTTTGTCAGCGTGACCGGCCTCGGCATCAAGGAGCTTGCGCTGCAGTTTGCCCGCGAAGGCTGGGTGGTGGGCGAGAGCACGGCGTCGGCGATCGTCCGCACACCGCAGCTGGAGACGCAGGTGCTCGACCTCTACGAAAGGGACTACATCGCGGCCTGGGACCAGGTGATCAACGACCTGCAGCTGCCGCCGATGGACCAGATGGACCGGATGAAGAACGTGATCATGACCCTCGCCAGCAAGGACGGCTCACCGCTGCGCGGGCTGCTGAAGACCATCGACGAGAATACCTTCCTGGTCAAACCGGACGATGGCGCTGCCCCCAGCATGATGGAAAAGGCGCAGCAGGCCATCACGTCGCGAATCAACAAATTGATCGGCGGCACTGCCAAGGCGGGACCGAAACCCGGCAGCCAGGTGACCGAGCACTTCGCTCCTATCCACGACCTGGTGGCCGGAGCTCCGGGACAGGCGAAGATCGATGTGGTGCTGGACAAGATCGCGGAGGTCGCCAAGGGGGTCAGCGGTTGCGGTGGCGGCCTCGGGGAGAAGTCCGCCGAGGAGTGCATGAAGAAAGACCCGACGGCGGTGAAGGCCCTGAGCCAGGAGGCCAAGACCCTGCCGCCGGCCGTGGCAACCCTGGTCGACTCGCTGGCGACCGCGGTCGACCGCGCCGGTGTCCATGAGTACAAGAGGGACCTCATCGAGCGCTACCAACAGGACGTGCTGCGGGATTGCGAGACCGTGGTCGGGTCGCGCTATCCGTTCAACCCCGCGAGCAAGGAGGATGTGCCGATCGCGGACTTCGGTCACGTGTTTGGCTATGGCGGCTTGTTCGACAAGTTCTTCAAGGAGCACCTCGCGGACAGCACCGACACGCGAACCCGTCCGTGGCGCTGGAAACTGAGCGAGTCCGGGGCGGCGCCCGGGCCCGAAGGCATGTTGTACCGGTTCGAGGTGGTGGAAGCCATCCGCAAGGTTTATTTCCGCTCCGGCACCGACACGCCGGAGTTCCGCTTCAGCGTGGCTCCGGCGACACTGGACTCGGAGGCGACGCGGGTCGAGCTGCAAGTCGACGGACAATCCGTCGAATATCGCCACGGTCCCATTCGCGCAACACCTGTCAAATGGCCTGGTCCCAACAACGGTACCGCCGGGATCCTTTTCGAGGAGCGCGCTGGAGGTCATCCGAACTTGGCGTATGAGGGGCCGTGGGCCTGGTTCCGCCTCGTCGATCAGGGCCAGCCGCGGGCGGACCTGGCGGCGCACTATCGCTATCGTCTGAGCTACACGGCCGGCGGTCACACGGCCACCTTCACGCTCGACGCCGAGTCGCTCTTCAACCCGCTCGAGAAGAACGAGCTGCAGCGCTTCTCGTGCCGGTTTTAGCTTGGGATCATTGTCGTGTCGGACACGGTCGAGGTCGGGATCTACGGAAAGCTGCCGAGTCATGGCGACTTCCTGCAGCGCCGCGTCCCGCCGGAGTTCCTGACGCCGTGGGACGACTGGCTGCAGGCGGGGATCGTCGCAAGCCGCAGCGCGCTCGCCGACCAGTGGGCCGATACCTACCTCACGAGCCCCGTGTGGCGCTTCGCGCTGTCCGCGAGCGCCTGCGGGCGCGTCGCGGTCGCCGGACTCATGGCGCCGAGCGTCGACCGGGTCGGGCGCTTCTTTCCGTTGACGCTGATGTGGCGGCTGCCCCCGCAGTTGCCGCCGATTGTTTACGCCTCGATCACCGGCATGGCGCTCGCGCCGGCTGAGCAGCTGCTCATCGATGGCCTGACCGCCGAGGCGCTCGACTTCGAGCACTTCGACGAGGAGGTCAGTCTCCTGGGTCCCTCGGTGGAGGCGTTGCTGCGCAGTGCCGCCGAGCCGCTTGAAGGCGATGATCTGGATCAGGCGAGCCACGGACGGGACGTGGCGTGGCACGTGCCGACCGGTAGCTCGGGCTCGGTCATGTCGGCGTTCGGCGCGATGCTGTCGCGCGCGCTGGATGTGGAATACAAGCCGCTCACCATCTGGTGGACAGACGGCTCGGCGGCGATCGAGCCCTGCTGTCTCCTCATCCGAGGGATGCCGTCCGCGGACTCCTTCGTGTCGCTCCTGGATGGCTCGTGGAACAGCGGGCTGTGGCGAAGCGTGCGGACCGTGTCCGCCGCGGCCTCGACGTCGCTGACCACGACGGTGGTGCGCGCGGCCCCGGCGGAGCCGCCGGCCCTCCCAGCCGGGCTGCGCGCCTCGGGGTTAACGGATAGCGGCGGGCGTCCCGCCAATCAGGACGCGTTCCTCGAGCGCACCAGCATCGGGCTCTGGGCAGTGGCCGACGGGCTCGGCGGCCTGAGTGCTGGTGAGGTCGCCAGCCAGATGACCTGCGATGTGCTGGCGAATCTCATGCCGAGCGCGACGCTCGATGCCACCATCGAGGACGTGCGCCGCAGTCTCGATGAGGTCAATGCGACCCTGTACCGTGCCTCGCAGAGGCCGCTCGATCCTGTACAGAGCTGCAGCACCGTGGTGGCCCTCGCCATCCGTGAAGGGCGGGCGGCGATCCTCTGGGCCGGTGACAGCCGCGCCTACCGGCTTCGGTACCAGACGCTCGAGCGCCTCACGGCCGATCATATCGAGGAACTCACGCCCGACACGCCGGCCGAGAAGAGCAACGGTGAAGGCGCGCCGGGCGCTGCCGCACCCGGCACGGCTGTGACGCGGGCAGTGGGCGGGACCGATTCCCTGGAGCTCGACCTGCGGGTGGAAGCCGTCGAGCCGGGCGATCGCTTCCTCCTGTGCTCGGACGGACTGACGCGCGCGCTCGACGACCGCATCCTGTCACAGCTCCTGGCGGCCGAGCGAGACCCGGAACTGTGCGCGCGCCGCCTCGTGTTCGCTGCCAACCAGGCACATACCGATGACAACGTCACGGCCGTAGTGATCGACAGCTAGCATGCGGTCCCGCTGATTAGAAAACGACTAGCGGGGCAGGCTCGTGGAGCTGGTGAGCGCGGCGATGGCCATCGCTGCCCGGACAGGAGGTGCACCCTGACCGTCTCCGTGAGCCGGTTTTGCACCGCCCGTCGCGTTAACCATTGGGGCACAAACCCAATCGGAGAAGTCTCATGCGCTCACTCACACGTACCATCAATCGACTGTTCGGAGTCAGCCGTCGCAGGTTCCGCAGCTCGCATCCCGACCAGTTCCTGAACCATCACCGCCGCCACCCGCTTGAAGCGCGCTCGTAGGTCAGCGGAAATTCCTGCTGCGACGCACCATTCACCGCGATCGCCCTTTCAAGCGGCGCCAAAGCTGGCTCACGGCGCAGAGGATGCCGCTTAGAAGTCTCTTGACCCGGTTGCATCCGTCATCATCAACTCACGTGTCGGTAACGGATGATGATTGGGTAAGCTCGACATGAGCCCCGGCCCCGACACGATGATCCTGAGCGCCCTGGAGCGTCACAACCTCCCGGCGCTGTTCGCGGCGCTGCCGCTGCTGCGGGACCTCGATTCGGAGGTCCTGGCCGAGATCACACGCGAAGTCGAGTGGTTCTCGGTGCCGGGCGGCGCCACGCTGTTTGAGGCCGGTCAGCCGGCCGATGGCCTGTACGTCGTGGTGAACGGAACGCTCGGTCTGTTTGCGCCGCAGGCCGGCGGCGGCTCGCGCCCCTCGGGCAGGGTCGCGGCCGGTGAGACCGTCGGCGAGGCAGAAGTCATCTCTGGAACGAACCGCACCGTGACGGTGGTGGCTCTGCGCAACTGCGAGGTCGCGCGGCTTCCGGTCGCCACCTTCGAGAAGCTGGTGGTGCGCAACCCGGGGAGCCTGCGCCAGATCGCCAACGTGGTCATCAAGCGCCTCGACAGCCTGCAGCACGCCGGCACTCAAGCCCGCGCCACGCCCAAGACCTTCGTGGTGGTGCCGAGCGGCGAGGACGTCGATGCGGCGAAGTTTGCTGTCGGGCTCGCGCGTTGCCTCAAGGCGCACGGGCGCACCGAGCTGGTGTTGAGCACCCAGGGTCACGAGCAGACGAGCCACTGGTTTCACCGCTTGGAGCGCTCCAACGACTTCGTGGTTTACATCGCCGACTCGCTGCAGACCAACTGGACGCGCCTGTGTCTGAGGCAGGCCGACTGTGTGCTACTGCTCGCCCGCAGCGACGGTGAGCCGCGGGCCTGGCACGGGCTCGAGGCGCACCTGGACGCCGGCTCGGCCGGGCGCTCCATCGAGCTGGTGCTCATCGGAAGGCCGCAGTCGCTTGCCACTGCGCGCCGCTGGCTCGACCTGCACAAGGTGCGGCGTCACCATCACGTCAGAAACGCCGACGACCTGGCGCGGGTCGTGCGTTTGCTGACCGGTCGCGCGCTGGCGGTTGTGCTGTCGGGCGGAGGCGCGCGCGGTTTTGCTCACATCGGCGTGCTGCGCGCGCTGCAGGCGGCGATGCTGCCGGTGGATGCCATCGGCGCCACCAGCATCGGGGCGATCATTGGTGCGGGCTGGGCTGCGGGGTGGGGCTATGCCGAGGTGCTCGAACGCATGCGCCGCTCGTTCGTCGCCCGCAACCCCATCGGGGACTACACACTTCCTCTGATGTCGCTGGTCTCGGGCGGCCGGGTGTGCCGCCTGCTGCGGGCCGAGTTCGGCGACCTGCACATCGAGGATCTGCCGCTGCCCTTCTTCTGCACGTCGGCCAACCTCACCAACGGCCAGGCTGCGGTGCACCGGCGCGGCACGCTCTGGCTGTGGCTGCGCGCCGCGGTGTCGATCCCGGGCGTGTTACCGCCGGTGTTCACCGAAAGGCAAGTGCACGTCGATGGCGCCACTATCAACAATCTACCCGTCGACATCATGCGCGAATCAATGGAGGGCGCCATTGTCGCGGTCGATGCGGGCGCCGACCGCATGTTGGATACCAGTACGGAGATGAGCGAGGTGCCGCCGGCGTGGCGGCCGTGGTCGTGGCTGCGGCGCGACCGGCCGCGGGTTAACATCGTGCAGATCCTGCTGCGCTGCGGGATGATCAACAGTGCCGCCGCCACGATCGCGCAGGGCGCACTGGCGGATCTGGTGCTCAAGCCGCCGCTCGAGCGCATCGATCTCCTCGACTGGCAGGCTTTCGATCGCGTCGTCGAGCTCGGCTACCGGCACGCGAGCGAGACGCTCGCGCAGGGTGCCGCGGAGACGCTGCGGCGAACCGTGGGAGCCGGAGTGCAGGCCGCGACCGATCGCGGCAGCTCTCGCTGAACGCGAGGGGAAGTGCAACTCTTGTATGGCGCGCTGAGGTTCAGCTCGTTCTTCAGCTGAATCAGGCAAAATCGTTGCACTCCTCTAGCCACAAGCGGTGACACTGGAGAGGGGCTGCGAGTGTCTTGTCACGCGGGGCGGACTCTCAGTGACCCGTGGTCACGGGACACGTCGGCGCTGCGGCTAGGAAGTTTCCAGCTGCGTCGATCGAAATCGGACGTCCAAATCGGCCAAGCACGGTCGACTCATGGGCTCCCTCGAGCCTCACAAACGGCCCGGTATTTCTTCCCCCGGCCGTCCGAAAATCAAACAGCATCACCGCGCGCACCGGCCTGCTGCCGTCGTAGAGGATTACCTCGGCGTTCGGAAATGTGTCTCCTCGTACCTGGCCCTCAACCACTAGCCGCTGGCTGCTGAAAGTGACTCGAAGGTCGACGAAGGTGTCGATATCCGGGGCAAGCGGCACAAGTGGGTTGGCCCCAGCGGACGCCGCGGAAAATGCGATCGAGGTAGCCCCTACGATCACACCTGAGACCCTCGTCGGCACCTTCGACAGGCCATGGCCGCCGAATATGGTATGCGTAGTGCCGCTCGAAAGGCCGATGCTGCGCCCGGCACCGGTGCGGTCAAAGTAGGTGATGTCGATGGTGCGGGCGGACGCTAGCGGCGATGTGCTCGGGGCGGTGCGCGTATCGCCCTCGAAGCCACCGCCGAACGAGTTGAAAGGAGCATAGCGCCTGAATACGAGAGCGTAAGTCATCGAAAGCACTCCTCACAGCGGCATTCGGACCGACATAACCAGGCCCTTAATAGATACCGCGTGGGTCCGCTGACTTTAGGCTCACCCGAGACGCCTGCGCAGGGTGCCGCGGAGACGCTGCGGCGAACCGTGGGAGCCGGGGTGCAGGCCGCGACCGATCGCGGCAGCTCTCGCTGAGCGCGATCAGGGCGCGGGTTTCGAAGCTTCCGCGAGGAAGCGCGCGCGCTCCCTCGGATCGACCTTTTCCGCCAGGAGCGCATAGAGATGTGCCTCGTCGGTTGCGCTCTGCGCGCACTTGCGCGCGACTATCGGGCCCATCGGACCCAGGTAGCGCTTGAGCACCTCGCCCGCGCGCTGCGTCGCTTCCGGGGTCACCGGTCGTCCCGCTGAGAGCCCGGAAATAACCGCGTCGCCCGCGGCGCCGCTCCAAGCGCGCTCGCCGGTCATCAGAAACTGACGCCGCTCTTGCGGCGTCCTGAGGTGGCTTGCCAGCAGCCGGTAGAGCTCCTGGCGGCTGGCGGTGGTGGCAGCTGCCTCCCGTACCAGGATCCGCGCCATCGGCCCGACGAGCGGAATCAGCTGCCGCTCGATCTCGGCCAACTGCTCGCGCGACCACGCGACGAGGGATCCGGGGTGGCTGTCGGCTCCTGGCTGGGATCTCGGTGAGCTCTTCGCCACATCGGGCGGGCTTGGCGGCAGCGGCGGGCCGCCGGCCAGCGGGCCGGCGCCGGCGACTGCCTGCAGTCCGGGACTCGCCTGCGGCGCGGCCGCCGCTGCTGCCGGGCGGGGCGCCGCCGCGGCGACCGGCTGGCGGTGGATGGCGGTCGCGATGACGCGGGCGCTCTGCGACAGAGTCGGAGACGGTGGCTTGGGCGAGAACGCCTGCCAGCCCGAGCGCAGCGCCTGCTGGAACTCCTGCGCCGAGGCGTAGCGATTCGCCGGTATCTTCTCCAACGCCTTGGCCACGATGGCATCCAAGGCCTTGGGGATCGAAGAATCTACAGCCGACAGCAGTTTCGGCACCTCGTTGCAGATCTTGTACATCACTTCCGCGGAGGTGCCGGTAAAGGGTGGCGTGCCGGTCAGGAGCTCATAGAGCACCGCGCCCGCGGCGTGAAGGTCACAGCGGTGATCGACCAGTCCGCCCATGTACTGCTCGGGCGCCATGTACTGCGGGGTGCCGACGAGCAATCCGGTCTGCGTGGTGGTCTTGGGACCGATCCTCGCGATGCCGAAGTCCGTGATCTTCACCAGGCCGTCGCGAGTGACCAGGAGGTTGGAAGGCTTGATGTCCCGGTGCACGACGTCCTTGCCGTGAGCGTAAGCAAGCCCGCCGAGGACCTGGTGCATTGCACTGACGGCATCCTCCAGATGCAGCTCCGGACGCTGCTTGACGTACTCATCCAGCGCGCAGCCCTGCACGTACTCCATGGCGATGTACGCGCCGACCGGATCCTGGTCGTCATAGTCGAAGATGGTGACGATCGCCGGGTGATTGAGCCGCGCTACGGCGCGCGCTTCGTTGCGGAAGCGCACGCACAGCTGCTCGAAAGGGACATCGTGGACACGATCGAGGTGCACGATCTTGAGCGCCACCATGCGCTCGAGCGTCGGGTCGAAGGCGCGATACACCGTTCCCATGCCACCGGCACCGACGGCATCGACGATCTCGTACTTACCAACGGTGCGAGGGATGGCCATAGGACGCGGCTTTCCCTACTGCTGCAGCATGTTCAGCGCTTCGACGAGGCTGCGCCGCATTCGGTTGAACGAGGCGACCAGGGTGCCGATCTCATCGCTCCCGCCGGACGGGAATTCGGGCGCGTCCATGTTGCCCTTGCTCACCTGATCGGCAATCTCGGCGAGCTTGCGGACTGGGCGCACGACGATCGCGCCCAGCACGATGTTCACGGTCAGGAACAGGAACACGAACACGCCGACCAGCAGATAGACGAAGTTGCGCAGGATCTCGTTGGCGCGCTTCAACGGCAGGTCGTACGGCACGCTCACCACCTGCGCGCCAATGACGTCCTTCAGCTGCCAGCCGAAACCGTTCGCCGTGCCATACAGGTCCAGCATCGTCTGCGGCGCCGCGGTCACGCTGCTATGACACTCCAGGCACTTCTCATCGAGGATTCGCAGCGGGCGGGCCAGATACAGCGTCCTACCGGTGGCCGACTCGCGCTCCCCCACCAGTTCCTTGGCGTCGGCGTTCTCGCGAAAATGGTTGACCACGTCCACCTCCCAGTCGACGGCGCGATCGCGCAGGTTGGTGGGATTGAGCGTCGCCTCCTTGTAGGCATATTCCGGAAAGCTCTTGCGCAGGATGTTGAAGTACTCAGTGGCCGAATAGGAGGGCACGGTCTGCGGCAGGAACTTGTAGCGTATCTGAGTGTCGAGCAGCGGCTTGATCTGCGACACGGTGTAGCGCCGTACCGCCAGCGCCGACTCCATCATGATGCGGGCGTTGTCCTGAATCTCGCTGCGCGCGTTTTGCTGCAGCAGCCGGTCAGCAACGTTGTAGCTCGCCGCCAGGCCAACGAGGAATACGGCGATCATCACGATGTTGACTTTGAGGAGCAGTTTCATCGGGGGGGGCCTGTTTGACTCGTTTGAGGCGGAGCATGCGGACCGGGTGGGACGTCCTCGTAGGGTGGCGGTGGTGGATGCAGGATGTCGTGCCACTCCGGATGTTGCGACATGTGCGTATCCATGGCCGCGAAGAAAGCCGGGTCGTTGAGCCGGCGGCGGAACCGTGTGATGAAACCCCAGCGCCAGTCACGCGGCATGTTGATCCAGCTCTCGACGTCGGAATAGTTGACCTCGCGAACCACTTGCGGCGAGGCCTTCTTGTTCAACTTTGCGGAGGCATGTTCCGGGAGAGGATCCCTGAATGGGATCGGCATCTTCGCGACAAAGTCCGCCGCCGGGCGTGGTTGCGTCACCGGGTCCGAACGCTCTTCGCGCACGAAGAACTGATTGGTCTGGGTTTCCTTGCCCGTCCGGGTGGCCGCATCGTCACGGGTCAGCAAGGTTCCAGGCCCCGTCTCATCGAACACCTGGTCGGCACGTTGATCTGTGTACAACACCACCACCGCCTGCCGGCTCTGAATCCCCATCCTCGGGCCCAACACCCGTAAGGGAGCCGCCTTCGAGCGGATGTCCACTTTCACCCAACCTGACAGCACGACGATCGTCGGGGTATCGGTGCGTTGCATCAAATAAAGTCGCGTGGACGGCCCAATGCCCAGCAGGCTCCCTCCCGGCATCTCGATCGCGAGGAATGCCCCAGGTCCGGTCTCGATGATGTCCCCGGCAGCGAGCGTGACGCCCTTGGTCGCCGTCTCGAGGTTGGCGCCGCGGATAATCGTGAAAGGCTCACCGTCGGCGATCGCCACCAGCCCGCCGAAATTCGCGCCCGAAGTGGGCTTGCTATCGACGGCTGTGGCCGACAGCAGCATGACGAACAAGGCTATCGCTCGAACGCAGGCGAGTCCTCGCGAGACGACACGGGCTTGCCGGAACATCGTGGATCTCTTGTTGTTTTGCTGCTTTTGTACACGACCCGCCCGCTTCCGGGGTGCACGCACGTGAAGCGTCAGCGAATCGATTAATCCCCCTCTCTTTAGTGTATCGCGACCGTAAGCGTAATCCGAGCGTCCGACGCGCGCGTCGGGCTGAATCTCGCGTCTCAGATACCCCTCCAGTAGCTGCTGTCACGAGTTCTGCCGGGATTCCTTACCGTCCTGTCGCTCCGTTCACCCCGGGAGGGCATGCCCACCTGGCTCGGTGCGCCTCTCGGACAGCCGACCCATCGCGCGATTGGGGTGAATCCCCCAGAGTAGCCAGAGGATTTGCGGCGACGCAGCATCCAGCGCGCAGCCCGTCGTACTGGGAATGCCCTATAGCCGCGCGCAAGAGAGAAAGTTGGAAAGCCACGTCACGTTCTCTTGGTCAACCAATCGCAGGAAAGCTTGGTGCACGAGCGGCGCGCTGCACAGTGTAGCCGGAGCGCTGTGACACCCGTCGCTGCCGGCCGGCACGATCTCCAGCGCCTCCCGCAGCAAAAAGCGTGGTACGGACCGCTGATCCAGTCGCACTGACCTTGTCGGTCACCCGAACTCGGCGCCGTGACGCGGCGCCGCCGCCAGCGCGATCGCGCCGCTCGGCTCGAGCACGATCTTGAATTCCTCGAAGGCGATGCGCATCGCCGTTCGCACCGTGTCGTCGTCGACGGTGATGCCGCGCGAGACCAGATGCGCCGCCGCCTCGAACGGCACCGCCCCCGGGGTGCGGTGTCGGCACCGTTCGGTCCGAAGGCGATGTTGGTGACGTACGGCAGTAGACGCCGCCATGGCCGTCGGATGCGAACTCGTTGGGGCCACGCGCACCGAGCGGCTCCAGGGAGCGGAGAATTCCGCGAGAACGCGTGTCATGAGCGGAATTGTGTCCCGATTGCGGAGCGAGCGCGAGAGCCACGCGAGCCCGGGCCGCAAGGTACACTAGGGAACGCGCGTGCATCAGGCGAAGCGACGCGATCCGCCCGCATGAAGAAACTGAAGAACGAATCCGCACTGTTCAAGGCGGCGCTGTTCGCCGCCATCGAGTACGCCGAGAAACGCGGCGCGGTGGAATTCGAGCCCGGCGATTCCGCGAGCGAGAAACTCCTCTATGTGTACCGGCTGCTCGTGCACGACAAGCTGATCCAGCCGCTCCCGGAGTCTCAGGTGAGCGAAGCCGCGCTCCGCCACAAGCTGGCGATCTGGTACGCGAGACAGCTGCCCGCCGACCACCCCCTATTGAAAGCGTAGCCCGCGCATGATTCCCGACATCGTCGCGCTGCGACGAATCACCGGCGTATTGATCCTTGCGGCGCTCTGCATCGCGGGCTCGCCGGACGCCGCCGCCGCTCGTGACCCCGCACCCGATCAGCCGCGGGTACCAGCCCCGGTGGCAGCGGCTCGCCATGAAGCCACCCCCTCCCTCGAGTGGGTCAACCCGTACATCGGCACCGGTAGCGGCGGCGGCGGCGGATCGGACTACGGCGGCACGATGCCCTTCG
>Ga0209350_1000626_pt1 | contig 18369 bp, 13 predicted proteins | sample GraSoi013_2_20cm_2_FD_185822 | JGI IMG/M metagenome (GOLD analysis project Ga0209350, IMG submission 185822) | Grasslands soil microbial communities from the Angelo Coastal Reserve, California, USA - Sample 09_27_2013_2_20cm (SPAdes) (version 2) | ecosystem: Environmental > Terrestrial > Soil >...
CCGCGACGCCGCCGCGGCCCTCGCTGCTCTGGACGCCGGCCAGCTCGTCGTAGCGAGCCATTTGCTCGTCCGTGAGGAAGTCGCGGATCCGCACGCGCTGCGCTTCGCGGATTTTCTGGGCCTTCGCGCGGCGGTCGGGCTCGGGGAGCCCCTGGAGGGCGCGGAACTGCTCCCGGCTGTCGCCGACGATTGGCTCGAGCTTCGCCTGCTGGCCTTCGGTGAGCTTCAGCTCCTTCACGAGACGGTCGCGGGTCTGCTCCATCGAGGGCGGTGTCGCGCCCGCCGTGCCGGGGCCGGCTGGCGCCCCGGGCGTGGCCGCCTCGACGCCCGCCGGACGGAAGCGGAGACCGGCGTTCGGCACCTTGAGGGCACTCGGCTTCTGCGCGACGACGAGCTTCACGTTGGCCGTCATCCCCGGCAGGAGCTGTCCCGCGCGATTGTTCACGGCGACGATGACGGTGTAGGTGACGACGTTCTGAACGATCTGGGCGGCCTTGCGGATCTGCGTGACGGTGCCGACGAACGTCTCGCCCGGGAACGCGTCCACCGTGAAGGTGGCACGGTCGTCGACCTTGATGCGGCCGATGTCCGCCTCGTCCACGCTCGTCTCGACCTGCATCTTCGTCAGATCCTGGGCGATCGTGAAGAGCACCGGAGCCTGGAGGCTCGCCGCGACGGTCTGGCCGACGTCGACCTGGCGGGAGACCACGACACCGTCCACCGGCGCGCGGATCGTGGTGTGGTCGAGGTCGAGCTGGGCCTGCTTCAGTCCGGCGTCCTTCTGCTCCACCTGGGCCCGCGCCGACTCGAGCATGGCTTCTGTGACGCGGAGCTGGGCGACCGAGGACTGGATGGCCGATGCGAGCGCCTGCTCATGCGCCCGCGCGGAGTCGAGCTGGGCGATGGCGGAGTCGTGCGCGGCTTGAGACGAGTCGAGGTCGCTCTTGGCGATGAGCTGCCGAGTGAACAGCTCGGTCTTCCGGTCGTGATCGCGCTTCGTGTCGATCACCGCGACCTGTGCCTTCGCCGTCTGCGCCTTGGCCTCGGCGTAGGCCGCGCGGGCATTGTCGACGTCGGCGCGGGAGCGCTCGATCTGAGCCTGCTGGTTGAGAATGGTCGCCTTGGCGGAGTCGAGATCCGCCTTGGCCTGGGTGACCTTGGCCGCGAAGATGTCCGGGTCGATCCGCGCAACGACCTGGCCCTTTTTCACGACCGAGTTGAAGTCGACGAGGAGGTCCCTGACCTGGCCCGAAACCTGGCTGCCCACCTGGACGGTGATGACCGCGTTGAGGTTGCCGGTGGCCGAGACGGCGGCGGTGAGAGGCCCCCGTTCCACGCGGGCCAGCCGGTACTTCGGGGCGTTACCGTTGGACTGCGTGTAGAGATATGCCCAGACTCCGGCTCCGACGAGAGCGGCCACGACCATGAGTGAGAGGAGACGCTTCATCACTAGGTTCGACGGCGTCGGAATCTGCGGTGTTTACCGGGGTTAGCGTCGACCCACGGCGCGGTCGAGCCGGGCCAGGGCGATGCGGTAGTCGGCCAGCGCTTGGGTCTCTGTGTTCTGGGCCTGTGTGAGGGCCAACTGGGCGTCCGTGAGCTCGAGGATCGTCCCCACGCCAGCGTCGAACCGACCTTGGGCGAGACGGAAGTTTTCCTGGGCGGAGGCAACCAGGGCCTGGCCGGCCTGGATACGCTCCTGGGTCTCCTCGACCGCGATCTCGGCCTGCTCGACGTTCTGGATGATGTCGAGCTCCTGAGACTTCAGCCGCTGCTTGGAGCCCTCGAGGTTGGCTTTCGCCTCCTGATACCTGGCAAGCCGATTACCGCCGTCGAAGAGAGACCACGAGAAGGTCAGCCCAAGGGTCCAGCTCTCGTTGAGCTGAGGCTGGGTAGCGCCATACGAGCCAGTGCCGCTGATGTCGGGGAAGAAGTTGCGAAAGGTCTGACGCTCCGTGGCCTCGGCGGCGCCGACCAGAAGCTTGGCCTGACGGTACTCGGGCCGCTGCTTGAGGGACTCGGTACGGAGCTGACCGCGGTCGAGGCTGACGGCCTCGAAGACCAGATTGTCCTGGATCTCCGTAGGAGTGTCGACGTCGATGGCCATCGCGGTGTTGAGGGCGACCCGTGCGGTCCGGAGCGCGTTTCGGGCGCGAATGAGATCCACCCGCGCATTGGCCACGTCCACCTCGGCGCGCGCGACGTCGGACTTGGGCCGGGTACCGACCTCGAAGAAGCCCTTCGCCGACCGGAGGTTCAGCTCGGCGCGCTGAACGGCCTGGTCCTGCACCCGGATGAGCCGGCCAGCGAACAGGATGTTCGTGTACGCCTCCTTCACCGCGAGCGAGATGAGTTGACGCTGCAACTCCACGTTTTCGACCGCCACCTCGGCGAGCTTCCGCGCTGCCTCGGTTGCGGCGAGGTTCTTACCGAAGTCGAAGAGGAGCTGGGAAAGCTGGACCTGGGCAATGAAGGTGTCCGAAAGCAGGCGGGACGACGCGAGATCGAGGGTCTGGCCGGTCGTCTGCGACGTGACGGTGGTGATGCTGTGGCTTCGCGTCGCCGAAGCCGAGCCCGAGAGCTGGGGAAGAAGGGGAGCCAGCGCTTGAGTGACGCGGTAACGCGCCGCAGCATAATCGCTCAAGGTGGCCTGGATCCTCGGCTGAGCCTCGAGCGCGATCGCGATGCACTCGTCGAGGGTCAGGATGCGCCCGGCGATCGGGGCCCGCTCCGCGACCGGTGGGGCCGCGGCCTGCGCCAGGATGCTTCGGGGCGAGGAGAAAATGAGTAGTGCAAGAGAGACAATGAAAAGAAGCGCTTTCATAGGAACCAGAGAATATCACGACGGTGGTGGACAGGCCGTGGATGGCCGGTGGATACCTTTTTTCTTGACGCCCGCTACATTCTGCGTGCTAGAGTCGCGCTCACCACAAGATATAGGAGGTAGGGGATTTTTCGTCATGAAAGGCCCCCGTCCGATCTCGAGGACGATCGAAGCCTGCGCAGCTGACCGGAAGGAGGACCCGGATGCCCGCTGAGACCCGCCCCGCAAAGGTCGGCAAGTGGACCGAGCCCGCACTGCGAGTCCTCCGCGAGCGCTATCTCGCGCGCGACGGTGGCGAGGTGGTGGAGACGCCCGAGGAGATGTGCTGGCGGGTTGCGCTGTCCATTGCCGCGGGCGAGGCCCGGTACGGGCGCAGCCAAGCAGCGGTCCGAGAGATCGCCACCGCCTTCTACGAGGTGATGGTCGACGGCGACTTCCTGCCGAACTCGCCGACCCTCATGAATGCCGGGAAGGGGAACGGTCTGCAGTACTCGGCCTGCTACGTCCTGCCCGTCGGCGACTCGATGGAGGAGATCTTCGACTCGGTGAAGGCCGCGGCGATCATCCACAAATGCCTCGTCGGGGACACATTCGCCTTCTCGCGCTTGCGCCCGAAGGACGACATCGTGGCCTCCACCGGGGGCCGCGCCTCCGGGCCCATCTCGTTCCTCCGCGTCTTTAACAGCGCCACGGAGGCGGTGAAGCAAGGCGGAACCCGTCGGGGCGCCAACATGGGGATCCTCAAAGTGGACCACCCCGACATCCTCGAGTTCATCGAGTGCAAGCTCGACGGGGGGATCACCAACTTCAACATCTCCGTGGCCGCCACCGACACGTTCATGGACGCCCTCGCGGCCGGCGCCGAGTACGACCTGATCAATCCGCACACCGGCGCGGTGACGGGGCGGCTCTCGGCGAAAGAGGTGTTCGAGCGCATCGTGCGCGCCGCCTGGCGCACCGGCGACCCGGGAATGGTCTTCATCGACCGGATCAACGCGAGCCCCGCGAACCCGACGCCGGAGATCGGTATCGTCGAGGCGACAAACCCGTGCGTGACGGGCGACACGCTCGTGGCCACGCCGGGCGGTGGTCGGCGCGCGGATGCCATCCGGCCTGGTGACATGATCCTCACCGTGAAGGGACCGCGTCCGGTGGAGCGTGTGGAGATCAATCCGAGCACTCCGATCTTCCGTGTCGCTTTCGCCGACGGAGGGACTCTGCGCATCACCGCGGCCCACCAGGTCTATGTCCGGCGAGGCGGTGAGTTCGCTCCGCTTCGGCTGGATCGCTGTCACCTCGGTGATGAGGTCCAGACGTTCCACGCCGGCGTGATTGGGGCCGCAAAGATCCTGAGTATCGAGGCGGCCGGCGTGGCGACGACGTACGACCTCTATGAATCGGAAACGGATACGTGGATCACTGAGGGGTACGTGTCGAGAGGATGCGGTGAGCAACCGCTCTTGCCGAACGAGGCCTGCAACCTCGGCTCCCTCAACGTCTCCAAGTTCGCCCGCCGCGGCGCGGACGGTGAGTGGTCGATCGACTGGGACGAGATGGAGCGCGTGGTGCGGCTGGCCGTGCGCTTCCTCGACGACGTCATCGAGATGAACCCGTACCCGCTGCCGGAGATCGACGCCACGGTGAAGGCGAACCGCCGCATCGGCCTCGGCATCATGGGTTGGGCCGACCTGCTCTTCACCATGGGTGTCCCGTACGACAGCCAGGAGGCGATCGACCTCGCCGACCGGCTGATGGCGTTCGTGAAGGAAAAGTCGCACGACCAGTCGGTGAAGCTCGCGGAAGAGCGCGGACCGTTTCCCAACTGGAGCCGGTCGATTTACAAGGGCGACCGCCCGCGGCGGAACTCGACGGTCACGACGATCGCCCCCACGGGCACGATCTCGATGATTGCCGGCTGCTCGTCGGGCATCGAGCCGATCTTCGCGCTCGCCTTCGAGCACCGCGTGAGGCAGCCCGACGGCGAGCGGGTGCTGACCTTTGTGAACGAGACGTTCGAGCGCATCGCCAAGGAACAGGGCTTCTACTCCGACGCGCTCATGCGGGAGATCGCCAGGCGCGGCTCGCTCCACGGGATCCCCGGCGTGCCCGAGACTGCGGCCCGGGTCTTCAAGACCTCGCACGAGATCGACCACGAGTGGCACGTGCGCCATCAAGCCGCGTTCCAGCGCTACACCGACAACGGCGTGTCGAAGACCATCAACCTCCCGAACGGTGCGAGCGACGAGGACGTCGCGCGTGCCTACATGCTCGCGTGGGAGCTCGGCTGCCTTGGCATCACGGTCTTCCGCGACGGCTGCAAGGGCGAGCAGGTTCTCAACGTCGGCATCGGCACGACAGAGAAGACGCCCAGCGCTGCCCCTGCGGTGATCCGGCCGCGGCCGCGCAGCCTCACGGGCGCGACGTACCGGAGCGAGACTCCCATCGGGACCGCGTTCATCACGGTCAACGAAACGCCCGACGGCGACCCCTTCGAGGTCTTCGTCCAGGTCGGCAAGGGCGGCTCGGACACGATGGCCGTCGCCGAGGCGCTCGGCCGGCTGATTTCGCTCGTGTTGAGGCTCCCTTCGCCGCTGTCGGCTCAGCGACGACTCGAAGAGGTCATCAGCCAGCTCGCGCGGATCGGGGGTGGCCAGCCGACGGGCTTCGGACCGGCGAAGATCCTGTCGCTGCCCGACGCCCTTGCCCGCACGCTCACCGAGCACATCGGACGGGCGAAGCCGCCCGTGGACGTGCCCGTGGTCGGCGACAACGGGCGCAGGCAGATCGGTGACTTGTGCAAAGAGTGTGGCCAGGCGACCTTTATCTACGAGGAAGGGTGCAAGAAGTGCCTCTCGTGCGGCTTCAACGAGTGTTAGGCCTCGGCGGGCGGCGGCCGAGCACCTGGCCGATCTGAAGTGTTCTCGGGCGGTAGCTACCGCGAGGTCGCGCGCTGGCTCTGGAACTTCCTCACCGCCCACGCCAAGCGCGTGGATCCGCGGTTCGAGGTGGAACTCGAGTCGGGTGACGAGCGGGAGGGGAAGTCCTACGGCGCGCGGCTCCGCCTGGGACGGCAGGTGAGCCCCGTCGTGGAGTTCGACTACCGCGAGGTTGCGGACAACCGCGGCGGCCTCGCCTGGTGCGCCGCGCTCGCCGAGCGGGCGCAGGCCGTCGCGCGCGGCGTGCTCGAAGCGCAGAGGACGGCCGACGCCGGAGCGCGCTGAACCCCGCCGGGGCCTGATCAGTCCCGGGGACCTCAACGGGTTTCTCGGCCTCGCCCTCGACAACGTCACGCAGCTCGTCATCCTGTCGAGCCTCCTGATCGGCGTCTTCAAGTTCCCGGCCGACCTCGTGCTCGGCCGAATGGTGCCCGGCACCGCGCTCGGCGTGCTTGTCGGCGACCTCGCGTACACCTGGCTCGCCGTGAGGCTCCGGCAACGGACAGGGCGCGACGACGTGACCGCGATGCCATTCGGTATCGACACGCCGACCTTGTTCGCGATGGTATTCGGCGTCCTCGGGCCCGTGATGACCGCGACCGGCGACCCGGTGCTCGCGTGGAAGGTGGGGATGGCGGCGACGCTCGCGATCGGCCTGGCCAAGGTCGGCCTCGCCTTCGGCGGCGATTGGGCGCGGCGAGTCGTGCCACGGGCCGCCCTGCTCGGCTCCATCGGGGGCGTGGCGATCCTCCTGATCGCGTTCCTGCCGACGCTCAAGATCCTGCGCGACCCGCTCGTCGGTCTCGTCGCGCTCGGGGTGCTGCTGCTCGGGCTCTTCGGCGGTGTGCGGATGCCGGGCGGGCTCCCGGGAGCGTTCGCAGCGGCCCTCGCCGGTACGGCGCTCTTCTGGCTCCGCGCGTGGCTCGGGAGCGGTCACGACTGGAGGCTGCCCGTCGCCGTGCGCCTCGGGGTCGCGGTCCCCTGGCCGACGCTCGCGTGGCTCGACTCGCTCGAGGCGACGCTGCCCTACCTTTCGCTCGCGCTCCCCTTCGCGCTCGTCACGATCATCGGTGGGATCGACAACACCGAAAGTGCGGCGGCGGCGGGCGATGAGTACCGGACGCGCGACATTCTTCTGACCGAGGCGGGCGCCACGGTTCTCGCGGCCCTCTGCGGCGGCGTGATCCAGAACACGCCCTATATCGGCCACCCCGCGTACAAGGCGATGGGCGCGCGCGCCGGCTACACGCTCGCGACCGGGCTCGTGATCGGTGGGGGCGCCGCGGCGGGCGCGCTCTCACTCCTCGTGGCCGTGCTTCCGGAGGCGGCGATCGCCCCGATTCTCGTCTTCATCGGCCTGGAGATCACCGCCCAGGGGTTCCTCGCGTCGCCGCCGCGCCACGGCGCCGCGGTGGCGCTGGCGTTTGTGCCTACCGCCGCGGCCTTGGTGCTGATCGAGGCGGGCGGTCTCCTGTCGGCCGCCGGCGTCTCACCGGCGCGCCTCACGGGCGAGGCGGCGCTGACCCACCAGACGCTTCTGGTCCTCGGCAACGGCTTCATCCTGACGGGCGTCGTCTGGGGCTGGGCGCTCGTGACGATCATCGACCGGCACTTCGCCATGACCGGTGTCCTGTTCTCCTTCGCGAGCGCGGCGGCGCTCTTCGGTGTGATCCATTCACCCGAACCGAGCGGCGCCCTCTTCTGGCCCTGGGCGCCGCCCTCCGTTCTGCCGGCGCGCCTGGCGGGCGCCTACGGCGTGCTCGCGGCGATTTGCTGGCTCGCGACGACGGCCGCCCGCAGCGGCGCGAAGCGGCGAATATCGGCTTGACCTCGTTCGTCACACGAGTGTTAAATGGCGGCGGCGTTGTGAACGTCGTCACGATCAGGTGTCCGAGAGGAGGCGTCATGAGCGCGTTCGTGAAGTCGGTGACAGCCGTCGCCGCCGGAGCCGCCCTCGTCCTCGGGGTCGCGGTGCTGGGGGCGTCGGCGCAGGGTCCATGGGTCGCGCCGCCTGAGGCGAAGAACCTCAAGAACCCCGTGAAGGGCGTCGGGAACGCGAAGCAATTGGTCGATACGAATTGCGTCACGTGCCACGGGGCCAGCGGTCATGGCGACGGCCCTGCGGCGGCGGCGCTGCCGCCGCCGAAGCCGGCAAACTGGACGGCCGCGTCCGTCCAGAAGCAGACCGACGGCGAGATCTTCTGGAAGATTGAGAACGGACGCGGCGCGATGCCGCCCTGGAAGCATCTCCCGGAGAAGGAGCGCTGGGAGATCGTGAATTACATCCGCACCCTCAAGGGGAAGTAAGCTCGCCGGCGCCGACGTCAGATACGCCCCGCCGCGACCCGGCGGGGCGTTCGTTTCTCGGCATGCGCGTGTCGACGATCGACGTCGGTAGCAACACGGTCCGGCTCCTCGTCGCCGACGTGGTCGGCGCCACGAGCTGGCAGGTGGTCGAGCAGCACCAGACCGTGACGCGGCTCGGTGAGGGGCTCGCGACCGCGGGCACGCTCGGCGAGTCACCCATGGCGCGCACGGTGGCGGTGGTGAGCGAGTACGTGGCCCGCGCCGAGCGCTTGGCGGCCGAACACGTCCGGGTCGTCGCCACGAGCGCAGTGCGGGAAGCGGCGAACGGGCGTGCGTTCGTCACCGCGGTGGAGCGGGCCACGGGCCGTCGCATCGAAGTCGTCAGCGGGGAAGAGGAGGCGCGGCTCATGCTCCGGGGCGTGCGGTCCGGCCTCCGGGGGCTCGCCGGCAGCATCGTCACGTTCGACATCGGGGGCGGCTCGACCGAGTATGTGCTGGCGGAGAACGAACGCGTGCGCACGGCGGTCAGCCTGCGTCTCGGCGTCGTCCCGCTCGCCGAGCGTTTCCCGTTCGCCGACGGAGTCGACTGGAACCGCTACGCGGTGCTCGCCGCCGAGGTGCGGAACCGCCTCGAGCGTGAGCTGCCGGCGGCGATCCGGAGCGCGCGGGTCGCGCATCTGGTTGGCACCGCCGGAACGGTGACGACACTCGCGGCGCTCGATCTCGGTCTCGCCGAGTACGACCCACGCCGCGTCCAGGGTCACCCGCTGACCCGGGCGGCGGTCGAACGGCTCCTCGCGCGCCTCGGCAGCTTGCCGGTGACGGCGCGCGCAGCGCTGCCGTGTCTCGAGCCCGGGCGGGCGGACCTGATGATCCCGGGCATCGCGATCGTGACGGCGACGCTCGACGCCCTCGGCCTCGAGACGCTCGTTGTCAGCGACTGGGGCCTGCGCGAAGGACTCCTCGCCGACGTGCTCGAGGCGCGCCACGAGTCTCGGCCGGACGCTGCTCCTTAAGCTCTCGACCCGGCGCCGGATCGGCGATGTGCTGGCTCGCCTTCCGGCGGCGCGGCGGTTCGTCCACCGGTTCGTCGCCGGTGAGCGCGCCGAGGATGCGCTCGAGGTCATCGCACGGCTGAACGCACAGGGGCTTCGCTGCGCCGTGACGCACCTCGGGGAGAACGTCGCCACCCCCGCCGACGCCGCTCACGCGGCGCGCGCCTACGTGGACGTGCTCGGCGAGATCGAGCGACGGAGACTCTCCGCCGTCCCGTCACTCAAGCTCACGCACCTCGGGCTCGATCTGGGTGAGGCGGTATGCCGCGCGAATCTCGAGGCGGTGCTCGCGCGCGGCCGCGCCAGCTCCACGCTCGTGTGGATCGACATGGAATCCACCGCATACACCGACCGGACGCTCGGCCTCTACGCGCGCGTGCGACCGTCGTTCCCCAACGCCGCTTGCGTGGTCCAGGCCTACCTCCGACGCACCGAGACGGATGTCGAGCGGCTGATCGAGCTCGGCGCGACGGTGAGGCTCTGCAAGGGCGCGTACCGCGAGCCGCCCGAGCTCGCCTTCCCCGACAAGCGCCAGGTGGACGCGAACTACGCACGGCTGATGGACCGGTTCTTCGCGGCCGACGCACAAGCGCGCGGCGTCTACGTGGGCGTCGCGACGCACGATGAGCGGCTGATCGCGCAGGCCCGCGACGCTGGCCGGGCGAAGGGGATCGCGCGCGACCGGTTCGAGATCCAGATGCTCTACGGGATCCGGAGCGCCCTGCACGGGCGCATCACCGCGGACGGTCTCCGGCTCCGGGTGCTCGTGCCGTACGGCGAGGATTGGTACGGCTACTTCATGCGCCGGCTTGCCGAGCGGCCGGCAAACCTCATCTTCTTCCTCCGCCACCTGTTGCGTCGCTAGGAGGCTCGTCACCTGTTCCGTCGCGAGGGGGTTCGCCATCTGTCCGTGATTTGACACGGTCTGGAGCGCCGACTATGCTAAGTCGTTAAGTATGGATGAAATCGCGGTATTGGTGCTCAACTTCACGTTTGAGCCCCTGCATTTCACCAACGCCCGCCGCGCCATCACGCTGTTGCTCGCGGGCAAGGCAGAGGCCGTCGAGGCCTCCCCGCGCGTGGTCCGGTCGCCGTCGGTCGCCTTCGCGCTGCCGGCCGTCATCCGGCTCGCAGTCTACATCCGCAAGCCCTTCCTCGATCGCGTCGCCTTCAACAAAAAGAACATCCTGCGCCGCGACGGCTACACCTGCCAGTACTGCAATCGGCGCGGCGAGCGGCTGACGGTCGACCACGTGGTCCCGCGCTCGCGCGGCGGCGAGACGACCTGGGTGAACGTGGTGGCGGCGTGCCTCAGATGTAATCTGCGCAAGGGCAACCGGCTGCCCGACGAGGTCGGGATGCGGCTGATTCGCGAGCCGGTGCACCCCAAGTTCGTCTTCTCGACACACATGCTGCGGCACCCGCACGCGCACTCCCTCCTCGACTCGTGGCGGAAGTACCTGCTCGCCGTCCCGACACCGTCCTGACGTAGTCCAGGGCCGTGTTCCGGCTCGCCTCCGAGTATTCGCCCCGCGGCGACCAGCCGCAGGCGATCGCCGCGCTCACGCGCGTCGTCCTCGAGGGCCGGCGTCATATCGTCCTGCGCGGTGTGACCGGCTCGGGCAAGACCTACACGATCGCCAACGTCATCGCCAACGCCGACCGCCCGACGCTGGTGATCTCGCCGAACAAGACGCTGGCGGCGCAGCTGTTCAGCGAGTTCAAGGCGTTCTTCCCGGACAACGCCGTCGAGTACTTCGTCTCCTACTACGACTACTACCAGCCCGAGGCGTATATCCCGCAGTCGGACACGTATATCGAGAAGGACGCGCTCGTCAACGACGAGATCGACCGCATGCGCCACTCGGCGACGAAGTCGCTGCTCGAGCGCCGCGATGTGATCGTCGTCGCCTCGGTGTCGTGCATCTACGGCATCGGCGCGCCCGACACCTATCAAGGCATGCACCTCGAGCTGCGCGCGGGCGAGGAGATCGACCGCGACGAGATCATCCGGCGGCTCGTCGCCGTCCAGTACGAGCGGAACGACTACGACTTCCACCGTGGCACGTTCCGGGTGCGGGGGGACGTGGTGGAGATTTTCCCGGCCAACGAGGAATCCGTAGCCCTGCGGGTCGAGCTGTTCGGCGACGTCGTGGACGCCCTCCACCGGATCGATCCGCTCAAAGGCTCCGTGCTCGAGCGCGCGGCCGCGGTCCATGTCTATCCGGCGAGCCACTACGTGACCGAGGCGGGCCAGCTCGAGCGCGCGATCCAGACGGTCCAGGAGGAGCTCGAGGAGCGACTCGCCTTTCTCAAGCCGAAGAACCGGCTCCTCGAGGCGCAGCGGCTCGAGCAGCGCACCCTGTTCGACATGGAGATGCTGCGCGAGCTCGGCTTCTGCCACGGGATCGAGAACTACTCGCGCCACCTGACCGGCCGGCGGCCGGGGGAGCACCCGCCGACGCTGATCGACTACCTCCCCAAAGACGCTCTGATCATCATCGACGAGAGCCACGTGGCCGTGCCACAGGTCCGGGGCATGTACTACGGCGACCGATCCCGGAAGGAGGCGCTGGTCGAGTACGGTTTCCGCCTGCCGTCGGCGTTCGACAATCGGCCGCTCACCTTCGAGGAGTTCACGCGCGCGACGGGCCAGACGGTCTACGTCTCGGCGACGCCGGGGCCGTACGAGCTCGAGCTCGCCGGCGACGCCGTCGCCGAACAGGTGATCCGCCCGACCGGGCTCATGGATCCGAAGATCACCGTGCGGCCCGCGAAGGACCAGGTGGACGATCTGCTCGCCGAGATCCGCGCGCGGGCCGAGCGCAACGAGCGCGTCCTGGTCACGACGCTCACCAAGCGCATGGCGGAAGATCTCACCGAGTACTACCAGCAGGTCGGGCTCCGCGTGCGCTACCTGCACTCGGACATCGACACGCTCGACCGGGTGGCGATCATCCGCGACCTGCGTCTCGGCAAGTTCGACGCGCTGATCGGGATCAACCTCCTCCGCGAAGGGCTCGACATCCCGGAAGTCTCGCTGGTCGCGATCCTCGACGCCGACAAGGAGGGCTACCTGCGCTCGGGAACCTCGCTGATCCAGACGGCCGGACGCGCCGCTCGGAACGTCAACGGCGAGGTCATGATGTACGCCGACCACGTCACCGACTCGATGGCGGCGACGATCCGCGAGACCGAGCGGCGCCGCGAGCTCCAGGCCGCCTACAACCGGGAGCACTCCATCACGCCCGAGACGATCCGGTCGTCGATCCGCGAGCTCCTCCAGACCATCTACGAGCGGGACTACTACACGGTCGAGGCTGAGGCGCCCGCCGAGGAGCGGTTCGAGTCGCCGGCCCATCTCGCCAGGCGGATCGCCGAGCTGGAAGCGCGCATGAAGGAGGCGGCGCGGCGCCTCGACTTCGAGCAAGCCGCCGAGCTCCGCGACCGGATCAAGGCGCTCCGGCGGGTTCAGCTCGCATGACCCTCGAGGAGAAGCTCGCCCACCTGCCCGACCGTCCGGGCATCTACATCTACCGGGACGCAAAGGCTCAGGTCCTCTACGTGGGGAAGGCCGCCTCGCTCCGGAGTCGCGTGCGCTCGTACTTCCAGGAGTCCCGACCGCGCGACCCGAAAACCGACGCGCTCGTGCGCCAGATCCGCGACCTCGAGTACCTCGTGACCGACAACGAGCTCGAGGCGCTGATGCTGGAGGCAAACCTCGTCCGCAAGCACCGGCCGCGGTACAACATCATCCTGAGAGACGATAAACACTACCCGTTCTTGAAGCTGACGACGAACGAAGCGTTTCCGCGACTCCAGGTCGCACGACGAGTCCACAACGACGGCGCGACGTATTATGGCCCCTTCTACCCCGCGACGGCGATGCGCGAGACGCTCAAGCTCACGCGTCAGCTCTTTCCGTTGCGAACCTGCTCGATCACGATCGACGGCACGCTCGAGCGCCCCTGCATCCAGTACGCGATCCACCGCTGTAACGCCCCGTGCACGGGGTGGGAGACCCGCGAGGGCTACGCCAAGACCGTGCGCGATGTGATGCAGTTTCTGGAGGGCCGGGACGAGGACCTGGCGCTTCGCCTCACGCGGGAGATGGAGGAGGCCGCGGCCGAGGCCAAGTTCGAGCGCGCCGCCGTGCTGCGCGATCAGGTCCAAGCGCTCAACACCGTGCGCGAGCGCCAGAAGATCATCTCGACGGACGAGGTGGACCAGGACGTGATCGGCGTCGTGCGGCAGGGGAGCGACGCCTGCGTCGAGTTCTTCTTCGTTCGGAAGGGGCGGCTCGTCGGGCAGGAGGCGTTCTTCTTCGACAAGGTCGCCGGCTGGGCGGACGGCGAGATCCTCTCGGCATTCGCCAGGCAGTTCTACGCCAAGGCCGTGGTCCCCGCGCCGGAAGTTCTCGTCTCCGAAGAGCTGCCGGAGGCGGAGCTCACGACAGAGTGGCTCTCCAGGCTCGCCGGCCGACGGGTCCAGATCGTGGTGCCCCAGCGGGGGCCCAAGCGCGAGTTCGTCGCGATGGCGGAAGAGAATGCGGCGATCGCGCTCCAGAACCACCTCCTCTCCCGCGACGACCGCCAGCAGGTGGTCCTCGAGGGGCTGCGCCGCGCGCTCGCCCTCCCCGGGCTCCCCAACCGGATCGAGGGGTACGACATCTCGCACGTGCAGGGCAGCGAGCAGGTCGGCTCCCAGGTCGTGTGGGAGAACGGGAGCATGAAGAAGGACGACTACAAGCGCTTCCGCATCAAGACCGTCGCTGGCGCGGATGACTTCGCCGCGCTCGGCGAGGTCCTCACGCGGCGATTCGCGAGGGCGCTGGAGCAGGGGACGCCCCTGCCGGACCTCGTCCTGATCGACGGCGGCCGCGGCCAGCTCAACGTCGGGCTCAAGGTGCTTCAAGACCTCGGCCTCGATTACCTCCCCGTGGTCGCGCTCGCCAAGCAGCAGGAGGAGGTCTACGTCGGCGAGAGCCTCCACCCCCTGGTGCTCGACCCGACGTCGCCCGCGCTCCACACGCTCCAGAAGATCCGGGATGAGGCGCACCGCTTCGCGATCACCTACCACAAGAAGCTCCGGTCGAAGCGGACCCTTCAGTCCGTGTTGGACGCGATCCCGGGCGTGGGACGTACGATCCGCACGAGCCTCCTCAAGACCCTCGGCTCGGCCCGGCGCGTACGCGAGTCGTCGGTGGCCGAGCTCGCCGCGGTCCCCAAGGTGACACCGAAGCTCGCGCAGCGCATCTTCGACCACTTCCATCCAGCGGAATCCATGGAACCGGAACGGGGGTCCGGAGGTTAGAATGCTGAAGCCAACCGGGCACGCGAGGGGGTGATACCCGCATGAAGAAGCTCATGGCAGTGACCGCAGTCGTCGTAGGCCTGACGTTCACGGCCGGCACGGCGATCGGGATGATGTGCCCCACGCTCATCAAGCAGGGGCGCGACGCCGCGGCGAAGATGGACGCGAACAGCGAGAAGGTGAAGAAGGCCGTGTCCATGCTGGACAAGGCCGAGGCGTTGCACAAAGAAGGCAAGCACGCGGATTCGGTCAAGGAGGCCAACGAAGCCCTCGGGATGCTCGGCGTGAAGAACTAGGAAATCGGGAGGGGGCAGGCTCCTACGCTCGGAACGACACTCGCTCGGAGCCCGCCCCCTCCCTCTCTCTGCCTGTCCCGCCGGCCGCGCGAGGCGGCGTCGAATCCCGGGCGCTTCTTGCTCCTGCCGGCTAAGTATGTAAAACTCTAGCCCAATTATGTCGACCGATCGATATCCATATCGAGAGATCGAGGCCAGGTGGCAGCACCGCTGGGAGGAGGCCAAGCAGTTCCGCGCCACCGAGGACCCGGCCCGCCCCAAGTTCTATTGCCTGGAGATGTTCCCGTATCCCTCCGGCCGGATCCACATGGGCCACGTGCGGGTCTACGCGATCGGCGACCTGCTCGCCCGGTACAAGTGGATGCGCGGCTTCAACGTGCTCCACCCGATGGGCTGGGACGCGTTCGGGCTCCCCGCGGAGAACGCCGCGATCGAGCACGGCGTCCACCCGGCGATCTGGACCTACGAAAACATCGACAACATGCGGGCCCAGCTCAGGAAAATGGGCATCTCGTACGACTGGGACCGCGAGATCGCGACGTGCGATCCCACGTACTACAAGTGGGAGCAGCTCATCTTCATCCGGATGCTCGAGCGCGGGCTCGCGTACCGGAAGCGCTCGACCGTCAACTGGTGTCCCTCCTGCCAGACGGTCCTGGCCAACGAGCAGGTCGAGGACGGCCGCTGCTGGCGGTGCGACTCCGAAGTGACACCGCGCGAGATCGACGGCTGGTTCTTCAAGATCACCGCGTACGCCGAGGAGTTGCTCGCCTGGTGCGACCGGCTCCCCGGCTGGCCCGAGCGCGTGCTCACGATGCAGCGGAACTGGATCGGCCGGAGCGAGGGCGCCGAGTTCGACCTTCCGGTAGCCGGGCGGCCCGCGGTCAAGATCCGCGTGTTCACCACGCGCCCAGACACCGCCTTCGGCATGACGTACGCCGTGCTCGCGCCCGAGCACCCGCTCGTGGACCGGCTCGTCGTCGACGAGCGCGAGCGGGCCGCCGTCGCGGCGTTCCGCGGCGAGGTCGCAAAGGAGTCGGAGATCGAGCGCCTCGCCGCCGATCGGCCCAAGCGCGGTTTCCGTCTCCAGGCCCGCGTCGTCAACCCGTTCAACGGGGCGGAGATCCCCCTCTTCCTCGCCGACTACGTGCTGATGGGTTACGGCACGGGCGCGATCATGGCGGTGCCGGGCGAGGACCAGCGCGACTGGGACTTCGCCAAGCAGCACGGCCTGCCGATCGTCGAGACCGTCACGCGCCCCGACGGGTGGTCGGGCGGAGCCTACGCGGGCGACGGAATCAAGATCAACTCAGGCTTCCTCGACGGTCTCACCGTCGCCGCGGCGAAGCGGCGGGCGATCGACTGGCTCGTGGCGAACGGGCTCGGCGAGGCGACGGTGAACTACCGGCTCCGCGACTGGGGGATCAGCCGCCAGCGGTACTGGGGCGCGCCGATCCCCGTGCTGTATTGCGAGGCATGTGGGATGGTGCCCGAGGCGGAGGAAAACCTCCCTGTCGTCCTCCCGCGCGACGTGCAGATCAGCGGCAAGGGCGGCTCGCCGCTGGCCGAGGTCGCGAGCTTCGTCAACGCCAAGTGCCCGCGCTGCCGTGGCCGCGCGCGCCGCGAGACGGACACGATGGACACGTTCGTCGAGTCGTCGTGGTACTTCCTGCGCTACTGCTCGCCGCGATACGAGGGCGGCATGGTCGAGCGGGCCGCCGCCGACTACTGGATGCCCGTGGACCAGTACATCGGCGGGATCGAGCACGCCGTCCTCCACCTCCTCTACGCGCGCTTCTACACGAAGGTCCTCCGTGACCTCCGGCTCATCAAGCTCGACGAGCCGTTCACCGCGCTCCTCTCGCAGGGGATGGTGATCAAGGACGGCGCCAAGATGTCCAAGTCCAAGGGCAACATCGTGGATCCGGACGAGCTGATCCGCACGTTCGGCGCCGACACGGCGCGCCTCTTCTCGCTCTTCGCCGCGCCCCCCGAGAAAGATCTCGACTGGAACGACCACGGCGTCGAGGGTGCCTCGCGCTTCCTCAACCGCGTCTGGCGCTTCGTGATCGGCCATCTCGACGAGCTCAAGGCTCCCGGGGCCACCGCGCGCGGCGTGCCCGCGTCGGAGGACGGCCGGGCGTTTCGGCGGGTCATCCACGACACGATCCGGCGCGTCACCGACGACATCGAGCACGACTTCCACTTCAACACCGCGATCAGCGCGGTCATGGAGCTGGTCAACGCGCTCTCCGTCTTCGACGGACACCCCGGCGGCCGCGTCCCGCCCGCCGAGCGACCGCCGCTCCTGCGCGAGGCGGTGGAGACGATCCTCCGCTTGCTCGGGCCCTTCTGCCCGCACATCACCGAGGAGCTCTGGTCGCAGCTCGGTCATCGGGAGAGCGTCTTCACGCAGCGCTGGCCGACCCCCGACCCCGACGCGCTCAAGAGGGAGGAGGTCACGGTGGTCGTGCAGGTGGACGGCAGGGTGCGCGGCCGGCTCCTCGTGGGCGTCGACGCCTCGGAGGAGCGGATCCGGCAGCTCGCGTTGGCCGACGAACGGGTGAGGCCGTGGGTGGCCTCGCGCCGCGTGGAGAAGGTCGTCGTCGTGCCGAACCGGCTCGTCAACATCGTGACGCGCGCATGACGCTGCGGGCCCCGGCGCTCGTGGTCGCGGTGGCGGCGCTCGCCGGCTGCGGCTATTCGCTCCGCGGTAACCTCCCGGACCGCATCAAGACCGTCGCCGTCCCGGTGTTCGTGAACCGGACCTCCGAGCCCGCGGTGGAGAACTTCCTCACCCAGGCGGTCGTGCACGCGTTCTCGACCAACGGCCGTCTGCGGGTCGTCAAGCCGGAGGAGGCGGACGCGCTCCTCGAGGGCGAGGTCGTGGGCTATCAGATCCAGCCACTCGCGCTCGACCCGCGCGCCAACATCCAGCAGTACCGGCTCCTCGTCACGATGAATCTGAAGATGCGCGACGTGCGACGCAACACGCTGCTGTTCGAGCAGGCGCGGTTCCAGGAGAAGTCCGACTTCCGGGTGGTCGGCGCGGTCTCACAGACGATTGCCCGGGAGGAGACCGCGCTGCAGGCGGCCGCGGTGGACATCGCACGGGCGATCGTGAGCCTCGCGATCGACCGCTTCTGATCGTTGGACTCCACGGGCTTCCTGCGACTCGTCGAGCGCGGGGAGCTGCCGCCGGTGCTTCTGCTCCACGGCCCGGACGCCCAGCTCCTCGACGATGCGCTCGCTCTCGTCACGCGCGGCCTCTTCCCCGACCCGTCGAGCGCCGCGTTCGGCCGCGAGGTGCTCGACGGGTCCCAGACGGACGCCGAGGCCGTCGTCACCTCGGCGATGACGCTCCCGCTGATGGGCGGCGTGCGGCTGGTGGTCGTCCGCCACGCCCAGGCGCTCGGCCCGCGGAACGCCGCGGCGCTCGGCGCCTACGCCCGCGACCCGAACCCCGCGACGCGTCTCGTGCTCCTCGGCGACGAGGGCCTTCGCGCCTCGCGCGACCGACGCGCCGATCACTGGCTCGTCCAGACCTTGCCCGCGGCGGCGATCGTGGACCTTCCGGCCCGCCAGGGGCGCGAGCTCACCCGGTGGCTCTGCGAGCGCGCGGCGACCGAAGGGCTCCA
>Ga0209350_1000640_pt1 | contig 18183 bp, 19 predicted proteins | sample GraSoi013_2_20cm_2_FD_185822 | JGI IMG/M metagenome (GOLD analysis project Ga0209350, IMG submission 185822) | Grasslands soil microbial communities from the Angelo Coastal Reserve, California, USA - Sample 09_27_2013_2_20cm (SPAdes) (version 2) | ecosystem: Environmental > Terrestrial > Soil >...
ATCGCAGTGAGCTCGTACATCGATTGGCCGCGTCACGCGATCGAAAAGCTCGCCGCGGACGTGCGACGGGCGAAGAAGATCTTCGCGATCCATTGCTCCGAACGAGTGCGAGAAGATGTCGAAACGGTCCTGGACCTGAAGCCCGCATTCCTCGTCCACATGGTCCAGGCGACGGACGCGGACTTCGAGCGGTGCGCCGACGCGGACGTCCCGATCGTCGTATGCCCGCGCTCGAACGCGTTCTTCGGGTTGACACCGGACATTCCGCGCATGCTCGGGCACGGCATCGAGCTCCGTCTGGGGACGGACAACGCGATGATCAACACGCCGTCCCTCCTGCGAGAGATGGAATTCGCGTATCGAGTCGCCCGGATGAAGGGCGGCGTGCCGGCGCGCGAGATCTTCGAGATGGCGCTGCGCGGACGTCGTCTCTCCGATCCGGAGGCTCGATCCGGGATTCGCGTCGGTGCGCGGGCCGACCTCGTCATCCTCGATCTCCCGGGCGGGCCGAACGCGTTTGCTTCCCTCGTGCGCGCCTCCGCGAGCGATGTCCGACTCGTCGTCTCGGGGGGACGATCGTGGCCCGCACCGGCTCCGTCGGTCCGGGACGCGTCGATGATCCGGGGACGCCGGCGCAGCGTCGCACGCCCGACCCGATGAAACGTCCGCGGCCCACCCCATCCTTTATCCTGAGGCGCCACTTTCTGGCGCCGATGGGCTCCTACGACGACGTGATGTCGTTGTCCGTCCGTCGTGGTTTCCTGTGGCCTTCGGTTGATTTGTACGGAGGTTTCGCGGGATTCTACGACTACGGCCATAATGGCGTCCTGATGCGCCGCCGGTGGGAAGACCTCTGGACCGAGACGTTCCTCGGATTGAGCGATAACTACTACCTCATCGACACGACAACGATCCTCCCGGAGGCGCCACTCAAGGCCTCCGGCCACGTAGACCACTTCTCGGACCTCCTGGTCACGTGCACGCGCTGCGGCGAATCGTACCGCGGAGATCAGCTGCTCGAGGCTGCGACGCACGAAGAACACGAAGGGCTCACGCCCGCAGAGCTCGACGCCCGAATCCGCGAGTTGAAAATCCGTTGCCCGAACTGCAAAGGCGAACTCGGGCCCGCGCGACCCTTCAACATGATGTTCCCGCTCGACGTCGGGCCGACCGGAAAGGATCGCGCGTACCTTCGGCCGGAGACCGCCCAGGGCGTCTACCTGAATTTCAAACGGGAGTTCGAGGCTCTTCGCCGGAAGCTCCCGATGGGGCTCGCGATCGTCGGACGGGCGTACCGGAACGAGATCAGCCCACGCCAGGGCGCGTACCGCATGCGGGAATTCCTCCAGGCTGAACTCCAGATCTTCTTCGACCCCGCGACGTTCGCCGCCGCGCTGCCGTTCGACTCGATCGCATCCAGCCCGATTCGCATCGCCTGGGCCGCGGAGAAAAATCAGCCCGGCGCACACGACATTCTCCCGAAGGACCTCGTCGCTCGCGATCTGCCAATCTGGTACGTCTACCACCTCGCGACGGTTCAGCGATTCTATCTTGAGCGGCTGCGCGTTCCGCGAGACGCATTCCGCTTTGCGGAGCTGGATGGGAAGGAGCGCGCGTTTTACAACAAGATCCACTTCGACATCCAGGTGAAACAGGAGAGCCTCGGCGGATTCAAGGAGGTCGGCGGCGTCCACTACCGGACGGACCACGACCTGAAGGGTCACGAGGCCATGTCTCACGCGAAGCAGTCCGTCACCTTCGACGGATCGCGGCTCATTCCCCATGTCCTCGAATTGTCCTTTGGCGTGGACCGCAACGTTTGGGCCTTGCTCGACCTTTCGTACAGCAAAGGCGAACGGATCGTCTTGCGGCTCCCGCCGCGGCTCGCGCCCGTGAGCGTCGGCGTCTTCCCCCTCGTGAACAAAGACGGGCTCCCGGAAAAGGCGGAAGCGCTCCATGCAAGCCTGAGGAAACGCCTCGCCGCCTTCTACGACGACTCCGGGTCAATCGGCCGACGATACGCTCGCATGGACGAGATCGGCACGCCCTTCACCGTGACGGTAGACCACGAGTCGCTCGAAGGAAAAGGCGTCACCGTCCGCGAGCGGGATTCGCAGAAGCAGATTCGTCTGACCGAGACCGAGCTCGCCGACACGCTGACGCAACTCCTCACCGGCGACAAGACGTTCGGCGCGTGAGCCCATGGCGTCGTCACGCCACGTCGACGCCTTCGTCCGCCGCCTCGAAGATGAGATTGCGCGGGAGGTCCACGGTCGCAACCGCGTCGCGCTCGCGTACTCTGGGGGACTCGCGAGTACCCTCATCGCGATGATTGCACGAAAACGATGCACGCTGGACTGCATCGTCGCGGGAGTCGACGGATCACCTGACGTCCTCGCCGCGAAAGCTGCAAAAGCCCATCTCGACTACCGGGTCGAGTACGTGATCATGAGTCGCGAGGACACGATGCGAATCCGCACACGCGTTGCGCGGTCTCATCCGGGATTGGCGCGGCGTCACCTCGATAGCCTGGTACCGCTCCATGCGGCACTCGAGCGCGCAGAAGGGCGCACCATGTTGTCCGGTTTCGGAGTCGCTCGGCCCGACTCAGCAACGGTCGCTGCCCTCGGGGGCGCGGCAGTCGTGTGGCCTCTTCACACGATTGCGCGCGAGACGAGTCTCACACGCTCCGCGATCCGGACCGCGGCCACGGCACTCGGCCTCCCGCCGGAGTGGGCTCGCGTATCTCACCGCGCTCCGGCCGAAGGCGCAGGCATTCGAGACTGGCTCCGCGGATCGAACAAGGGCGTGCAGTGACCGCTCAATCCCGTTCGTGAGAATCACGAAGCCCGCGAATTTCCTTCCGATGATGCAGCGATAGCAAGATTAAATAGACCCCTCACGAATGGTCGCGGTGGTCGGCGTCCGCGTGGCGGACAATCGGTTGGGGGGGCTCCAACCCGTGCAAAATCGAACAGGGCGAGTACCACGCTTCATCTCCGGCGTCGCCCTCCTCCTTCTCGCGTTCACGCTCGCGGCCTCTCTCGCTTCTGCGGTCCCTCGACGCTCGTACTATCAGCTCGCCGTGATCCTCAACGATTCTCATGCGCCCGACGTGGACTTCACGTTCTGGCTGGATTCGCCATATGCGAACGATCCGGTGAACAACAGCGATGTGATGGCTGCGACGATCGGCATCACCGCGGTCTTCGGTCCCGAGCTCGCATATCAGCAACAAGCAAGCGGCACCTATCGCGAAGTTGTTCACAACCAGATCGGGGACTGGTCGTTCTACGCAAACACGACGGAGACGTCGCAGACCGCGAATCCCGTCTTCACAACCGTCGCCATCACGGTCACGTACACCGACAACTTCGATCAGAATCCCCGGACGATTTATCGGTCCTTGACCTTCGCACTCAAATATGTCGCGCCTCCGCCTCCCGTGAATACCGTCTGGGCGGCGGCCGCGGGCCTCGGCGCCGCGGGGGTGCTCGGCCTCGGCGTGTACGTGACGCGACGTGCGCGTCTCGAGGAACTGTACCTAATGCACGACAGCGGAATGCTCATCCGCCACTGGTCCCGCACGCAAGGCATGGTCCACGACAGCGACATCATGAGCGGGATGCTGATCGTGCTCCAGGAGTTCGTCCGGGACTCGTTCGACGATCGGGGCGGGACCCTCGAGCAATTGCGCTTCGGGCAACGCCAGGTGCTGATGCTCCGCGGCCAGCACACGGTCCTCGCGGCCGTGATCGTGGGCCGATACCTGAACAACTTGCCCAGGAAACTCCAAATCGCAGTGTGGGAATTCGAACGGTCGCACTCGGACATCCTCGCGACTTGGGACGGCAACGTGGGGCTTCTGCCGCAGGCGGACCTGATCGCGGCGCGGTTCATCCGCCCGCGGCTCCGGCTTCATCCGAACTGAGGCCGTGTATTCGCATCGCTGACATTGAGCCAGCAAGCGTTATAAGAGTGGCCCCTGCATGGAGCGATGCCGTCATGGTCGATGACCACGTCAAGCGAAAGATCTTGCTCCTCGGCGACGGCGCCGTAGGGAAGACGAGCCTCATCCGACGCTTCGTCGTCGACAAGTTCTCGGACGATTACATCACGACGATCGGCACGAAAGTCACGAAGAAAGACTTGCGAATCGAGTCGCCCAGCAAGGCGACCGACATGACGTTCATGATCTGGGACGTCCTGGGCCAAAAGGGGTACCGGGGGATCCAAGAGAGTTCGTTCCAGGGGGCGAAAGGCGCGCTCCTGGTCTACGACGTGACCCGCCCGGAGACCGCCGAGAGCCTCCATGAGTATTGGATTCCGCATCTCCTCTCCGTGACCGACCCGATCCCGATCGTCCTCGTCGCGAACAAGGTGGACCTCGCCGAGTCCCGTCGGAAGGTCCAAGAAGATCTCGACGATCTGAAGGACGTCCTCCAAGTGGATGGCTTCGTGAGCTCTGCGAAAACGGGCCTCAACGTCGAAGCGGGGTTCCTCGGACTCGCGAAGGCGATGATTGCGAAAGCCGATGCGAAAGTCATGAAGCGCGACGCCGTCGAAGAGACATGGAATCCGTTCATCGCGGTCACGGACCAGATTATCGTGGACTTCTGCGAGTTCATGGGAGGCCAGGAGGCCGCGATGCCGATTGTCCGGCAGCAACTCACGCGCGCGGGGATCGACGTCAAGGCACCGACGAAGGAGGGCCTGCGTCTCGCGGTCGACTACTTGGCGGAAGCGGAGTCGTCGTTCCGCAACGCCGCAGACGTCGAGGCGAGCAAACTCCGACGGCTCGGCTGGATCAAGGAAGTTGCCTGATTACAACGGCTTGACCATGTACGGCGCCCGCAATTCGTAGCCGAGGTTGCGATAGTAACCGCGGACGCCGACTCCCGCGGTAACACGGACCGAGCGGGCACCGAATCCGTCTTTGGCGAGGCGCTCGCACTCCTGCATCAGCCGACGACCGAACCCGCGATGCTGCCAGCGGTCGTGCGCCGCTTCGTGAATCCTCACCATCGGACCGAACACTTTCAGCTCGCGGACCGTCGCGCCGGCCGTGTCGATCCGAAGCCGGGCGTACGCGACGAGCACTTCGAGACCGGGGTCCTCAATGCTCAGGAATACCTCGTGACCTCCCGAGGACACGTAGTCACATCGCAATAATGTCAAAGCCTCAGGACGGGGCTCGATCCCGCGAAATCCGACTTCGCGGCACCGGACGCACACACATCTCCGTCCGCTCGCACGAAGTCGTTCACGCGCGAGGAGGCGGATGTCCCCCTTCTTCGGCCCATCTTGGATTTCCGGCGCGCCGATCTCTCGCTGCACGCGTTGAATCCGACACCACCGCGGGACGATCGCCTTCACGCGGGCGATCAGGTCGACGGCCTCTTCTGTCGTGAGCGGTGTGTAGCGGCCAGATTTCCACTGCCCGTACAGGGCCGTCCCGGGCAGGACGAGCGTCGGGTAGATCTTGAGGAAGTCCGGCCGGTAGTCCGGATCGTCGAACAACGTGCGGAAGGAATCGAAGTCGCGTTCGCAGTCCGATCGGGGCAGGCCCGGCATCATGTGCGCGCCGACCTTCAAGCCGGCGGCCTTCGCGCGGCCCATCGCGGCGCGGCTCTGGGAATCCGTGTGGCCGCGGTGCACCGCCTCGAGGACGTCGTCGTGGGTCGACTGGATGCCCAGCTCCACGCGCGTGGTGCCGAGCGCGAGGCACGTGTCGACCTCAAACCCGAGGAAGCAATCGGGCTTCGTCTCGATCGTCAGACCGATACATCGGGCCGCGGCGCTCTCGTTCGCCACCTGGGCCGCGACAATCGAATCCGACACGAAGCCATTCATCGCGTCGAGGCAGCCTTTCACGAACGACTCCTGGTACCCGCGGTCGAGAGACGTGAAGGTGCCTCCCAGCACAATCAGGTCGACCTTGTCGGTCGGGTGTCCGATTTCCTGAAGCGACCGGAGACGTGCGACAATCTGGGCTCCGGGATCGTAGCCGTGGTCCGACGCGCGTCGCGCCGCCGGTTCTGTGCCGACGTACGACTGCGGCGTCCCCATCCTCGGTCCACCGGGACAGAAAGTGCACACCCCGTGGGGGCAGGCATGCGGCGCGGTCATGACCGTCACGACGGCGACGCCGCTCGCCGTGCGCGCGGGTTTGATCCGGAGAAGGTCCACCAATTCTTCACGGACCGAGGGAGGGAGCCGACGCAGGAGATGCGAGTCGCTGGGGATTCCCCCGAGCCCGTGGGACCGGGCGACGCGGCGTTTCAACAGTTGGAGTTCGTCCTTCGATGTGGGCACGCCCTCTCGCAGTTCGGCGAGGAACGAAGTGAGGAACGAATCCTCCAAAGGCTCGGGCGGCGCGGAGGCCAACGCGGCGGCCTTCCGAGACCTCTGGCCATCGTGATCGGGACCCGCGAGGATCAGCCAGTCTCCTCCTTCCGGGCCGCGGGTGCGGGAACCCTCCGCTCCCTCCGGCCGAACAGGTCGGTGGACTGTGCAAAGCCGACCACGAGAGAGGCCAAGCCCGCGAACGCGAGCGCGGTGCCCGCGATGACCCCGGTGTCGAGGACCGGCGTCTGCGCCAACACGCCAATCGGGTTCAACGCCGCCCCGAGCCAATCGAGGAAGAGCGCGATCTCGAACACGCCGAGCGTGCCGACCCCCGCGACGCCGAATGCGAGACCGCGGATCCCCGCGTTGGACGCGCCCGCGGCGAGGTTCGCCCGCCAGAGCGCGGCGACCAAACCGCAGAAGAAGAGGAGCTGGCCGAGACCGGACGTCAACGCCAGGATCTCCTTCACCTCCGCGGCGGGAAGGACGACGATCTCGGCGACGCGAGCGGGATAGAGTCGCAGCAGCTGAGACGTGAGGTACAGCGACACTCCGAGGAATGCGAGGAACAGCCAGCCCCGGGGCGATCGGAGGCCCGTCCGTCCGATGCGAGGAGAACCCATGGGTCCGACATCCTCCCTCTCGGGCAAGAACCTTGGCCTCGCCCAGCGGGATCAGCCGTACATCGTGCCGTGCTTCTCGACTTTCGGCGCGTCGCCCGGCACTTGCTCCAAGATGTCGACCGCGAGCACGACATGCAACGGGATCAGGCGCAGCTTTCCCTTGAGCTCCTGGTGGCTCTCATCCAGTTCCACGACGATCGCGTCGTCCGTCCCGATTGTCGCGTATCCCCGGAAAATGCCCTTCGTGACCTTCGTGCGGTCCCGCGTCTCCATCGACTCGATCCGGTACCGGGACCCTTTCGTGAGCGAAACAATCTCATCAGCCAACGTCCTCACCTCCGTTGCTCAGCGAGCTTCTCAAGATGGTCGACGGTCTTGCGGTAATTCTCCATCGCGATCTCCACGTTCGATTCGACGAAATTCCAGGCCTTCGATAGATTCCCGTATCGGATGCGGTACCCTTTCCGGACCGAGCTACGCTCCGTGACGTTCACCTCGTCGAGGAGGTCCATCTCCTTCAACTTGTTGATGTGGCGATAGATCGTCGCCTTCGTCGTCTTCAACTTCGCGGCGAGCTGCTCGACCGTCCAACCCTTATCCAACCGACCGAGGAGGCATTCGACGAACAGCCGGTACGGGACGGAGTCCCGCACGGAACTCGCGTCCGTCTTCGGATCGTACCCTTTCGGGATGTAGCCGATCTGCGTGAGGAACAGGAGCGCGACGTCGTCGATGTCCTTGAGCGGCGTGAGAGGGGTGTTGCTCACGATGACGATTTCGAACGGCAGACGGAACCCCTTCGCCTCGGTATCGGGGAGACCTAGTTAAGGCTTCCCATTGAATATTATGCAGGATTATGATAATAATAATGCTCAGACATCGACAATTCCGCTGTACGTGTCGATGCGAAGCCCGCGCGCGCGGAGCTCGCGGACGAGCGCGTTGATGCCGATGCTGTCCGAAGCCACGTGCCCCGTGACCACGAGGTTCTTCGAACCCTCGCGCCCGAAGAGCTCCCACAACCGCCGGAGGGCCCCCGCATCAATGTGGATATAGAAAACCGTGTCGATGCCGTGCTCGAAGGCCGCTCGGGCGACAGGGAGCCCTCCGTTCGTCCCCGCGCCGTGGTGGACCGCCCATTTTCCGAGCGGACTGTCGATCTTCCCCATGCGGACCGCGATACGCGTCTTCGCGGCCTGGAACTCCGGGATCGTGTAGAGCGTGTCGATCGCATCGCGCACTCGTGGATTCGGCTTCAACTTGGCGCGGAGCGTCTCGTCCATTACGCGTCGACCGATTTCGTCGCACGGGTTGTGGATGCACATGAGGCCGATCCCGATCAATCGCGCGATCGACGGGAGCCGGTCGTAATTCTCCGCGTGGGCTCGTTGCTCGCGATCCTCTTGCATCTCCCGGACCGCGGCATCCGCGACCGGCCGCGGCACTCCGTGGCGAGCCAGGATGTCCGCATGCTTCACAAGGACCTTCGGAAAGTCGAGGGTCGCCGACCCTCCCGTCGGATGGTGGGCAATCACGACATCGTACCCCTTTTCCTTCGCTATCCAGAGATCCGCCGCTTCGACGTCGATGCCGAACAGCGCGCGGCGCACGTTCTTGGCGGGCACGTTGATCGTCGTGTCGGAGGGAATCTCGGATTGCTTCGCGAGCCGGAGGGCGGCGTCCAAGATGTCCTGGGTGTCCATCGCCCGCGGGAGCGACTGGGACGAGATAAGGCCTTCCGCATCCCGGCCCGCGGACGCCGGCCAAAGGCTTTTCGTCTCGCGGTCGATGCGGTGCGGGGGGAAGAATCATCTCCGATATCTCGCCCAAGGAAATCGCCCGAGCGGGTGTGCTCGTGCGGATCCCGCCGGCGTTGCGTTCCTACACGGACGGCCAGGACGAAGTCGTCCTGGAGACGACGGACGTCGCCGCGATGTTGCGCGCCCTCGAAGCGAGCTTCCCGGGAATCCGGGATCGCGTCGTCGACGAGGCGGGCCGGCGCCGTCCGTACGTGAACGTCTTCGTGAACGAGGAACTCATCCGAGCATCTTTGCCGGAATCGAAACTGAATCCCGGAGATGTCGTCCACATCCTCCCCAGCGTCGCCGGTGGTTGACATGGCTCGTTCGATCAAGAAAGGCAGCGTGGTCGTCGCGGTCGGGACGAAGAAAGGCGGATTCCTTTTCCATTCTCCGGATCGAAAGAAATGGTCGGTCGCGGGCCCGTTCATGGAGGGCGGGGCCGTCTATCACATGATCCTGGATCCGCGGGACGGCCGAACCGTCTACGCGTCCGCCCCGATGGGAAGCGAACCGTGGGGACCGGCGATCTACCGCGGCCGCGCAGGGGAGGAGCCGAAGGCGACGCAAGCCTTCCCCAAGTTCAAGGAGGGCTCCGATCTCAGCGTGTCCCGGATCTGGCATATCGAACCGGGACCGTCGGAAGCGCCAGACACGATCTACGCGGGCGCCGAGCCCGCGGCCTTGTTCCGCAGCGACGACCGCGGGGACACGTGGCACGATTTGGGTTCGTTGAACTATCATCCGACGAGGAAGGAGTGGCAACCAGGTGGCGGGGGGCTGTGCCTCCACTCCGTGCTCGTCGACCCGCGGAACGCGAGGCATCTCATCGTGGGAATCAGTGCCGTCGGAGCGTTCGAGACGCGGGATGGCGGACGCAGCTGGACGATGGAGAACCGCGGCGTGCGGGCAGAGTTCCTCCCGAACAAGTACCCGGAGTGGGGCCAGTGCGTGCACAAGCTCGCCTGGGACGCCTCCGGGGACGGCTCCCTCTTCCAGCAGAATCACTGTGGGACCTACCATCGCGGACCGGACGGTGGAGAATGGACGGAAGTCACGAAAGGCCTGCCGTCCGATTTCGGATTTCCAATCGCCGTGCATCCAAGGCAGAAGCACACCGCGTTCGTGGCGCCGTTGGTCGGCGCTGGGAACCGCGTGTTCCCGAAAGGGCAGATGGCCGTCTGGAAGACGACGAACAGGGGCAAAGCGTGGCGACGTTCCACGAAGGGTTTGCCCGGCCCGGGCGCTTACCTTGGGGTTCTCCGGGAAGGAATGGCCGTCGATGAGGCGGATCCGATCGGTGTCTACGCCGGGACGAACACGGGGCAGCTCTTTGCGAGCCGCGACGAAGGCGAATCGTGGAAGATGATCAGCGACTTTTTGCCACCCATCTTCTCCGTGACCACGGGGATTGCACAGTAGCCCGAACGAGGCGTTGCGCCGGAGAACGCCGAACGTGGAAGGAGGCGGCGCGCCCTGCGCCGCCTCGTGGTCGGTCCCGAACTCAGAAGACGAAGATCAGGACCAGGACGGCCGCTAGCAGCTGCGCGATTCGCCAGACGGTCGTCGTCCAGGAATCGCCCGACGCTGCGTACGCTCCGAGGAACAGCGCAAGCGTCACGAAGAAGCCGCCGATGCCTCGGAGGATCAGGGCCGCCATGATGATCGACGTGGCCCCACCGCCGCCTCCAGCGACGGCGAGGATCGAGGTCGCGACGATCCCCGTCAGGAGCGCGAGCAGGCCGAACACCAAGACGGTCATGTGCTGGGCCGGCGACCGGCCGATGTCCCAGAGTCTATCGCCCATTCCCGCCATCGTGCCACCTCACCCGAAGATCGTGGGGGAGTTCGCGAGGACCAGCAAGAGGGCGACGAACGCGACGATCAGGAGGAACAACCGGACAAAGACGTCCAGATCCTCCGCGTAGACGGCGGCGGCGAAGAGACCCAGGACGAACAGGAAGATCCCGAAGTGGGCGACGAGCGGGCCCCAGACATTCGCCAGGTCCGCCCGGGCCAGCGCCGCGTCCGCCGGCTCGCCGGGTCTCGGTGCCGTTCGGCTCACGTCGACGAGGATCGCGCCGATCATGAGAAACAAGAGACCTAGCGCGATGACCGCGGCAATCATGATCTTCCTTCGATCCATCATCATTGGCGCACTCATCATCGGGGGCGGTGGTTCACGCATCCAATCCCTACCTTGGAAGGAGCAGTTATGTTCTGATTTATATATATTACGCTGAATGAGCCGCTCATATAGGTTTCGCAAGATAGACCTGCCCCGGGAGAATCGTACGCACAATCCCGGGGATCACAGCTCGAGTTTCCCAGGATTGAGCGTGCCCTCGGAATCGAGCGCGGCCTTCACGCGGCGCGCGACCTCGAGGCCCGTCCCGAGTTCGTCGGGCATGAGGTGCGCGAGCTTCACGCCGACGCCATGCACATATTCCATCGTGCCGCCGAGCGCCAAGGCGCGTCGGATGACCTCATCGATCGCGATGGCGACCGCCGCGCGCGCGGCCGCTCGATCCTGACCTACGGATCGCAGGACCTCGAGGGAGACGAGCTCGGGTTGCGTCCAGACGCCGAAACCGATCGGCCGGACGCCGTGTCGTCGCAGGATCGCGAGGCCGGACTGTCGGTAGGAGAGGATTTTCGACCTCGGCAGCGCGACGTGGACATAGTCGAAAATGAAGTCCTTCAGGCGCACATCCGCGCGCGTCACGCCGGGGGCGACTTCGTCATGCGCGTAGATGATGTCGTGCCGAGTCCGCCAGTACTCCCGGGCTTCGCGGTCCGGGACGGATTGGGCGGCGGCCCCGCGAAGACGACGGCGAGCGACCCGCCAGGAGGCGGCGACAACCGCGCGAGATCCCGCAAACCCAAGATAGAGGATGGGCGGCCCGCCCTCGGATCGCCACGGCAACGAGGGCCCCGCGAAGGTCTCTTCGAAATCCATCACCGCTGGAGTGAGGCCGTCGTCATAGATTCGAACGAGGGCGGCAAGTCCCCGCGGAAAATCACGAATCGCGAACGCATGGATTTCCTCCCGCTCCGGGATAGGGAACACGCGAAGGGTCGCCGAGGTCACGATGCCGAGCGTCCCCTCCGTTCCGATGAACAGCCGCTTCAGGTCGAGACCGGTCGTGGATCGCACCGCGGGACGGGTGCGTACGATGGTCCCGTCTCCGAGGACGACCTCGAGCCCGAGGACTTGATCCCCCATCGTCCCGCGGAGGTATCCCGCGTACCCGATCCCGTTTGTCCCGATCGCCCCTCCGAGGGTCGCGCGCGGGCGAGACCACGGATCGTGGCCGAGGGTGAGACGCTTCTTTCGCAGTCGGCGATCCAGCGCCTCCAAGACGATGCCGGCCTCCGCGGTTGCTCGGTTCGAGGCTCGGTCGATCGACAGGACTCGTCGCATCCGACGCATGTCGAGGACGATCGAATCGGCCGAGGGTCGAGCGCCGCCCATCAGGCCGGTACCGCCACCCCACGGCACGATCGAGAGGCCCGCATGCGCGGCGAAGCGAACGACCATGGAGACATCTTCCGTCGAGCGGGGCCAGACGACCGCCGCGGGATCGACGCCATCCTCCGGGAGGACGGACCCACGATGGGCTCGGAGCGCATCGAGCCGGTACCGGGGCGCGATTGCGGAACCCGTTGCGATCTGGTCTGCGCCGAGACGCTCCGCGAGCTCTGAGAATCTCGCGCCCACGCGGACGGCAATGCGGAGGCCCTATTCAACCCGCGCGGACGTCATGCGCGAAGAAGATCGTAGGACGCGTACTCATTGCAGCTCGGCGGGACGCACCGCTGTGCTCGAGTACGCATCGGGATTCCGGAGGCCGCAGCTCCATGCGGGTTTCTATCATCGCAGTCGGTGACGTTGAGCTTCGTCTACATGGTTACCTCGCCTCCCTCCTGAGGAAATTGAAAACGCCATCGGAGCCGTTCTCTCAATTGATTATCGGGACCGCCCCTGGCAGCCTTCGCGGTGCCTCGAGCGGGTCCGAGACATTATCCCGCTTTCTTGCCAACGCGCCTCCATAAGCCCAGGATGCGCTATATTACGGCTTCAAAATGGCTATCTCGACGTTCTTGTCAGACGCCGATACGGGAAGGGAAACGCTTTTGACCCCTATGTGTATGGAGGACCGAGGTCAAACATGCCGTACACGTACCAGGGATGGACGCTGTACTCGCGAGACGTGAAACTGAAGAAGGGACCGAAAGTAACGATCTACTTCTTCAGCAAGCGGAAACCGAAAAGCGGCAAACCGATGGACGAAATGCCGAAGAATCGAAAGGTCGGCGTGAACAAGCGCACGGGCCTTCCGTTTCTCCGGAAAGGTTGAGTCCACTCTCGCGAACCCCACCCGCCGAGGCAAAATGGGGGAGGACCTCGGCCCCTTTCTCTTATTGAATTGATGTCGAGACGGAACGCTGCCGCGAAACCGTCGTCCGCTCCGGGCACAACCCTGATGGTGTCGCTGCAAAGTATTTGACAACCGTTGCGTTCCACCGCCCAACATGCCCGAAGGCACCGCGACGTTCGAGGTCCGTGCGCCGATCGAACGAGTGTGGGCGTTCGTCAGCGACATGCGCATGATCGGTGGCTGCGTCCCCGGTGTTCAATCGGTCGAAATCCTGGACGAGACCCGCGCCCGCTGGAACCTGAAGGTGAAGATCGGCCCGCTGTCTCAGGACATCGAGGTCCTCACCCAGACGCTCGAGCAGGTCCCGTTGAAGCACGGGAAGTTCCGCGGTCAAGCGGAGAACATGGACATCACAGGGACCATCGACCTCGTGCCGGACGGGAAGGCGACGAAGGTGACGTACACGATGACCGTCCAGGCGAAGGGGCCGCTTTCGCGGATCATGGACAACTTCATGAAATCACGGCTGAAAGCGCAGACGGAGGAGTTCGCGACGAACGTCAAGAAGTCCCTCGAAGGCTGAGGGTCACCCCGTTCGTCGTGCCTATCTCTCGCTCAATGGTGATAACGGGAGCCTAGGGCTTTTAGAGAGGCGAGCGCGAATCGGCCGCGTGGCATCGGTGGGACCGCCCAATGGAGGTTCTCCGGCACCTCGTCCCCGACTCCTGGCCGAAGACCTCTTGCTGTACGACTCGGACGGACAGTCTCTCCTCGACGATCACGCGCTCCGGATTCTCATCGCGCTGCATCAAGAGAGCCTGACCGCGCAGGAGATCGCGACCCGGTACCGCGTGCCGATTGCCGCCTGCTACCGCCGCATCCGACGGCTCGTCTCGCTGGACCTGATCTCCGAAGCGGGGTTCGTCACGGAGGGCCGGCGGAGGCCCGCGCGCCTCTATAAGTCGGAGGTCGACCGGTTCCAGATCATGTACGGCAACGGGAAGATGCTCCTCCAGCTGCTCCTGCGAAACGGGACCGAGGCGAAGACCGTCGTCGGCGTGCCACCCGACGTCGGAGTCAGTGAAAGAGCGCCTCCACCCCCGCACGAAGTCGGGCAATATCCGTCCGCATGATGTCCGGGTTCGCGCGCCGTGCGAGCGCTGCGTAGTACGCGAGGAACTGCAACGGCACGATGGAGAGGATCGGCCGAAGGATTCGAGGCATCGCCGGTAATCGGATTTTCGCGCGGGCAGACTCCCCCACCGTGACGACCCTTGCCCGGGAGGCTTCGAGCGCGCGCGCGATCGCCGCGCTGCGCGGGCCGTCCTCTCGAGAGCGCAGCATCACGATGGACTCCCGGTCGTCGATTGAGAGAAAGGGGCCATGGAGGAATTGCTCGGTGTGGTAGCCGCTCGCCGGAAGACTACACGTCTCGCGGATCTTGAGCGCGGCCTCGAGCGCGGTGATCTCGTCGAGATCGCTGCCGAGGAACGTCACGAGAGCCTCGTGCGCGACCCGAGTCGCGAGTCGTCGAACGCGGGACTCGCACCCCAGCGTCGTCCCGAGGGACCGGGCGAGTCTTCGGAGGGACGATTCGATCGAGGACCCCACGTTCGATCTTGATTGCGATGCGAGGGCGGCGAAGGCCGTGAGCTGCGTCGTGTAGCTCATCGTGTTCGCCCACGAGTGGTCGTGGGTCGAGCCAATCACCAAGGTTTGGTCCGCCAATCGCTCCATCGCGGAGCCCGGGAGACCGCACACCGCAAGAGTGCGGCACCCCCGGCGGCGGGCGCGGCGAAGGGCCCGGTTCGTCGTCGGCGTCGAGCCGCTGTGACTCACCCCGAGGACCGTCGCACTCGCCGGCACCGATGATCCGTACGCCAGATCGTACGCATGGATCGCGAGGACCGGCACGGAGGGCATGACCTCTTGAAAGACACGGGCCCCGTACATCGCCGCATGGAACGACGTCCCACATCCCGTGAGGACGAGACGGCGCGGTCTCCCGGGGAACGAACCCCGATCGGCCGCGGCCGTCCGCTGCAACGCCTCCTCGACGAACGCGGGCTGGCCGAGAATCATGTCGTGCATGTGGAACGGGTGACGACGTCGCGGGTCCGGAAAAGCGACCATGTCGGCGCATCGCGGCCCCGCCCTTAACTTCGACGGGGAGCGAGGCCCACCGGGGTCAAAACGGAACAAGTCCCGTCATTCTTAAATCCGGTAACAGGACGGTCGCCGTCCGCGAGGTGAACGAAATGGACGGGCCGCCCAAAGAGCCGCACTAGTTGTCCGCGAGCCGCGTCGGAGGAGGGTGGTGATCCTTGGCCTCGGCCTGGGTCACCAGGGCCTGGATCTCGGAGAGCAGGGACGCGATCCCGACCGTTTGGGCGATGCCCCGGGCCTCTTCGAGAAACCGCAATCCGGGCTCGAATTCGCCTTTCTCGACATAGAAGCGACCGACGTATGTGAGCGCCTCTGCGTAATCGGAAACGCTCCCCAATTCCTTGAGCCCGCGGAGACCGCGGTCCCACAGACGGGTCGCGCGCGTCCATCGGCCCAGTCCCATCTCTCGCTGCCCGTCGGAGATATCGATCATGAAAAGAGAGTCCTTTTCCTCGAGCACCTGGATCAGGCGCTTGGCCTCTTCGATCACGGGTCCCGCGTCCTCGAACAATCCGATGTCCATCATCGCGGCCGCCCGATCCATGAGCGCGTAGCCTTGGAGTCGGATGTTCCCCACGAGCCGTCCAATCTGGAGCGCCCGGTCGTAATACTTCAGACTCTCCTCGTACCGTCGGAGCTCGTGAAGGGACACCCCCGCGGAGATACACGCGCGCGCGATCTCCGTCAGGTTGCCACCCCGCTCAGCGATGCGCAGGCCCTCGAGCTTGACCTCCAATCCCCGTTCGAAATTCCCGCGGATGCCCTCGATGGCCCCCAGCGCCGTCAGAGAGCGCGACAGGGCCCCGGGCTCGGAGACCTCTGTCGCAAGGTCCACCGCCTGGTTCATGTGGACGACTGCCTCGGCGAGGGTCCCTTGGTCCTTCTCCAGGAGCGCGAGTTCCCGCAGGACCTCGCCTCGCTCCGCCGGGTCCGGGTGCGCCTCCAAGCGAGCCTGCGCCTCGATGAGATGCCCGAGGGCCTTGGGGTTCTCCTTCCGACACCGTTCGATCGATGCGATCTTCCGGAGCAGCCGCGGGACTCGATCGGACCGACGACTCGCCTCGGACTGTTGGACCGCATGGCGATATTCCAACATGGCGGGTTGGAGATCTCCGAGCGCCCGGAACGTGTCGCCCATGAGTTCCGGGAGGATGCAGGCGGAGAGCGGATCCAGCGCGGTGCGGTCGATCTTCCGCAAGACGGTCAGGAGCTCGGAGGCCGGCACGGAGTCCAAGAGTGCGCTGCTGGTTTCGGCCAGGTACTCGCCGAACGCCTTCATGTCGCCGGCTTCGATCACGTGGTACATCCCTTCGAGTCGGTCCCGCATCTCGGAACCGTCCATGAAGTAGACCGCCGCGAGCGAATGGAACGATCGCCGACGCGCCTCCGGGAGGCGCTCTCGGACGTATTCGCGAATCGTATCGTGCACGACGACGCCGCCGGAGATCGTCGGCGCAAGGAGGTTCTTGGCCTGGAGGCCATGGACCGCGGCCTGCCATTCGTCGGAGAAGCAGTGCAGCGAGTCCGCGGGAATGAGGCCGCGGAACAATGACGACGCCTCGAGGATCGTCCGCTCGTCCTTCGACAGGGTCCGCCAGATCTCGCGCTCCAGATAGCGGGTCATCTCCCCGCTCACGCTCGAACCGGTCTGCGCCGCGAACGACAGGAGGATGGGGTGGCCCCGCGCGGAACTGGCGGCCCGCTGGAGCGCGACGTCGTCCCCAGCGAATCCCTTCGCCCGGAGCAGGGACAGCGACGCCTCCAGGTCCAGTCCGTGAACATGGAGGACCGATCCCCGCGAATCTTTCGCGACCTTGCGCCGCATGAGGCTCGCGGGTCGCGTGCGGGAGATGAGGAGGACCTTCGTCGACGCCGCATGCACCAGCTCGAGGAGCGGCCCGGCGATGAACCGCACGAGGTCCGGGGTCGCGCGCTGGTAGTTGTCGAGCACGACGAGGATCGGGACCTCCCGCAGATCGTGGGAGATCACGCGGGTGATGACCTGCGGGTCTGCCGCCCGATGTTCGGCCAGGAGATTCTTCAGGCCCCGACGGCCGAGCCGGGTGAGGAAGGCGGCCAGGTCTTCGAGGAGGATCGGCCGCGTCGTGCCGTCATGGATTTCGAACCAGTAGATGTACGGCCGGGGACGCTGCCGGACGAGCCAGCTCGCGACGAGCGTGCTCTTCCCGATCCCCGCGATGCCCGTCACGATCAGGAGGGACGAAGGCGAGGAGGCCCATGCATCGAGCTCCATGAACTCTTCCGTGCGGCCGAAGACGCGACCGAGCCGCCGCAACGTGTCGCCCCAGAGGAGCGGTGCGACGCCTCCGGAACCGATGCCCTGGAGCTTCGTGAAGTCGAGCCGGCCGCGCCGCACGAGGGAGACCGCGGCCGTCATGTTAACGTACGCGGGGAAAATCTCGGGGATCTCCGCGACCCGCATCGGCGTCGGGTCGAGGCCCGGGGCGAGGACCTCCACGATGTCCGAGGTCAGCCGGGACCGGAGCTTCATCGCCTGGACCCAGCCCTCGTGGCTCAGTCGGTACACGGTCTTCCGGACCCGATGGCCGGGGACGTGCGCGCGTTCGCCGACGACGAGGCCGGACGACTCCATCCGCGCGAGCCACTTCGTCGCGGTCGTACGCCCGGAGTGGGTCGCCGCGGCGATGCCTTCCTGCGTGAGTCCGCTCAGGCTCGCGGGCTCGTGAGACGCCGTCGCCGACAGATGGGCAAGGATCCGGTTGGCCGTGGAATAGAACCGCTTTCGGCGGTACCCCCTCGCCACGCGAAGGGATTGAGCGCAATTCACTTAAGCATATTGAAGACGGAACATCTCTCTGCACGAGTCCTCTCGAATTTGCTACC
>Ga0209350_1000644_pt1 | contig 18104 bp, 17 predicted proteins | sample GraSoi013_2_20cm_2_FD_185822 | JGI IMG/M metagenome (GOLD analysis project Ga0209350, IMG submission 185822) | Grasslands soil microbial communities from the Angelo Coastal Reserve, California, USA - Sample 09_27_2013_2_20cm (SPAdes) (version 2) | ecosystem: Environmental > Terrestrial > Soil >...
CACACCACGATCGCGGTCGGCGTCTGGGGCGTACCGGCGGTCACCCGGATGGTCCGCGGCTCGGTGCTGGTGCTGCGGGAGACGGAATACGTCGGCGCCGCCCGCGCCCTGGGCGCGCCGCCGCTGGCGTTGCTCCGGCGTCACATCTTTCCGAACGTCCTCCCCGGCCTCATCGTCTACGGCACGCTCTTCATGGCGAACGCGATCCTGCTGGAGGCGGCGCTGTCCTTCCTGGGTCTCGGCGTCCAGCCGCCGACAGCATCCTGGGGCCTCATGGTCTCGACCGGACGCGACGTGCTCCTCGTCGCGCCGCACGTGGCGACGGTCCCCGGCGTCGCCATCATGGCCGCGGTGCTCGCCTTCAACCTCGTGGGCGATGGGCTGCGAGACGCGCTCGATCCCCGCCTGCGCGGGAGCGCGTAGCCGCCGTGGACTGCGGTAGACTGTGTACCCTCCCGTCGAGACAGGAGGGAAGGAGGAGCCCGATGAGACGCGCCCTCATCGCGAGCGTCGCCGGCCTATTCCTGGTCGGCTGCGGGAAGCACTACTGGAACAAGCCCGGCGCCAGCTTCGCCGACTTCTCGCGGGACAGCGGCGCGTGCGCGCAGGAAAACGCCCTGTATACGGGCGCGAACAAGGCCTACGGGATCGTCCACCTCGACTTCTATCGCGCCTGCTTGAGAGGCCACGGGTGGGTCCGTGCGCAGGTTCAGGACCCGCCTCCGCCGGACTGGTTTCGAGGAATCGAGGACGACAGCATCGTGAGGCTCGACGCGCCGCCGCCGCAACCGTCCGCCGCACCAGTACCGAGCGTGTCGACCTCGTCGAACGTGCAGTCACCGAGTGACCCGACGCTCGCGGTCCTCGCCGGCACGTGGACCGGGACACTGACCGGCCCCGCGCCCCCGACCGTGGCGCGTCGGGTGTATCCCGCGACCCTTCAAATCTCGGAGGAGGGCGGTGGGCTCCGCTGGTCACTGGCCGTGAGCGGAAGCGACCTCGGGGGTTCCGGAGTCGTCGTGAGGTCCGAGCAAGGGACGAGCCTGTCGGGGAGCTTCGGCCAGCCGGCCGTACCCATCTCGTTCTCGGTCATCATGAGCGGCGCGACGCTCGAGGCCAACGGCCTCGGTGCGGACAACTGGGTGTATCGGCTCGCCGTGCGGAGACAGCCGCGGTAGTCGCGGCGTAGGAGGAACGGACCATGCCTTACGACCTCGTCATCAAGAACGGCGTCCTGATCGACGGCTCCGGCCTGCCCCGCTATCACGCCGACGTCGCCGTGCGGCACGGCCGGATCGTCTCGATCGGCCGGATCCGTGAGCGCGCCCGCGAGGTCATCGACGCCGACGGCCTGGTCGTCGCACCCGGCTTCATCGACGGCCACACCCACATGGACGCGCAGATCTTCTGGGACCCGCTCGGCACGTGCTCCTGCTGGCACGGCGTCACGACCGTGGTGATGGGCAACTGTGGATTCACGCTCGCCCCCTGCGCGGCGTCCGAGCGGCATCTGGTCGTGAAGAACCTCGAGCGCGCCGAGGACATCGCGGCCGAGGCGATGGAGGCGGGCATCGAGTGGAAGTGGACGACGTTCCCCGAGTTTCTCGACTGTCTCGAGGGACTGCCCAAGGGCATCAACTACACGGGCTATCTCGGCCACTGCGCGCTCCGCACCTACGTCATGGGCGAGCGGGCGTTCGAGCAGGCGGCGACGGAGGACGACCTCCGCGCCATGGAGCGCGAGCTCCGTGACGCGATCCGCGCCGGCGCGATCGGCTTCACGACCTCGCGCTCGCCGATCCACGAGACGCCCGATGGCCGGCCGGTCGCCAGCCGGCTCGCGACGTGGGACGAGGTGCGGCGTCTCGTCGGCGTGATGGGCGACATGAACGCGGGCATCTTCGAGCTGGCGGGCGAGGCCGTCGGCCGCGAGCTCAGCGATCCCTCCGCCTTCCGCGACTATCACGTGCGCCTGCGCGATCTCGCCGTCGAGACGGGGCGGCCCGTGACGTGGGGCATGTTCAGCCGGCTGGAGGCGCCCGCCGTGTGGCGCCGCTACATGGACCTGCTCGACGAGACGGCCGCCGCCGGCGGGCGCATGTTCGCGCAGGTGCACAGCCGCGGGCTCAACGTCGTGTTGTCGTTCAAGACCCAGCTGCCGTTCGACCACCTCCCGGCGTGGAAGCCGTTTCGCGCGCTGCCGCTCGTCGAGCAGCGAGAGCGCCTGCGCGACCCCGAGACACGCCGCCGCCTGATCGCGGGCGCCCACGACACCCCCGAGCGCCGAGCCCTCGGCACCGAAGCGCGGCCGTTCCCGTACGAGTGGATCTTCCTCTTCGACACGGTGGCCGGCCCGCACCGCACCGTGGCCGAGATCGCGCGCGAGCGCGGCGTCGATCCGGCCGAGGCCATGATCGACCTCGCGCTCGAGCGGGACCTCGAGCGTTTCTTCGTCCACCCGGTCGCCAACGAAGATCAAGACGCCGTGCTCGAGATGATGCGCCACCCGCGCGCCGTCGTGACGTTCTCCGATTCCGGCGCGCACGTCTCGCAGATCATCGACTCGTCGCTCCAGACCCACCTCCTGAGCCACTGGGTGCGCGCGAAGCGCGCGTTCACCCTCGAGCAGGCGGTGCGCATGCTGACCCTCGTGCCCGCGACGCACTGGGGCTTCGCCGACCGCGGCCTCGTGCGCGAGGGCTTCGCGGCCGACCTGATCGTCTTCGACCCCGACACGATCAGCCCCGAGATGCCGGAGGTCGTCGACGATCTCCCCGCCGGCGCCCGGCGGCTCGTGCAACGCGCGCGCGGGATCGCGGCGACGATCGTGAACGGCGAGGTCCTGCTGCGCGACGGCAAGCACACGGGCGCGCTTCCCGGGCGGCTCCTGCGCGGGCCACTCGGGCGGAGGGCGTGAGGCTCGCGGGGAAGGTCGCCCTCATCAGCGGCGGCGCGCGTGGCATGGGTGCCGCCGAGGCGCGGCTCTTCGCCCAGGAAGGCGCCCGGGTCGTCGTCGCCGACATCCTCGAGGACGAAGGCCGCGCGGTCGAGAACGATATCAACGCCAAGGGCGGCGAGGCGTTGTTCGTCCGGCTCGATGTGACTCGAGAGACCGACTGGGAGCAGGCCGTCGCCGCGACCGTCGGCCGCTTCGGGAAGCTCGACGTCCTCGTGAACAACGCCGGCATCGGCGGGGCGAGCCGGGTGGAGGACACGACCGTGGAGGCCTGGGAGCGCGTCATGGCGGTGAACGCCAAGGGGGTCTTCCTCGGCACCCGGGCCGCCATCCCCGCGATGCGCCGCGCCGGCGGCGGGTCGATCGTGAACATCTCGTCCCAGCTCGGTCTGGTCGGGATGGAGGAGAGCAGCCCCCAGTACTCCGCCTCCAAGGGAGCCGTACGGCTCCTGACGAAGCTGACGGCGCTGCAGTACGCCCGCGACGCCATCCGGGCCAACTCGGTCCACCCGGGCCCGATCGTGACACCGATGACGGAGCGGCGCCGGAGCGATCCGGCCCAGTACCAGCGCATGCTCGCGCGCATCCCGCTCGGACGGTACGGACAACCCGACGAGGTCGCGTACGGTGTCCTCTACCTCGCGTCGGACGAGTCCGCCTTCGTGACCGGTAGCGAGCTCGTGATCGACGGCGGATGGACGGCGCAGTGACCGGCCGCTCGGGGCGGGGAGGATAGCATGCTGATCGTCGACGCGCAGGTCCATATCTGGGGCGCCGACTCGCCTGACCGCCCGTGGCCGCCGGGGCGCGCGCATCAGGCGCAGAAGCCCTACCCCGTCACCAAGGACCTCGTGCTCCGGGGCACGAAGGAAGCCGGTGTCGATCGCGTCGTCCTCGTGCCCCCCTCATGGGAGGGCGATCGCAACGACCTCGCCCTCGAGGCGGCCCGCCTGCACCCGGACCGGTTCGCCGTGATGGGCCGGCTCGCGCTCGAGAAGCCGGAGAGCCGGAAGCTCGTCGACGGGTGGAAGCAACAGCCCGGTATGCTCGGCATGCGCTTCACCTTTCACACCGAGCTTCAGAGGCCGTGGCTCACCGACGGCACCGCCGACTGGCTCTGGCCGGCGGCCGAGCGCGCCGGGATCCCGCTGATGATCTTCCCTCCCGGCTCGATCCCCGCCGTGGACCGGATCGCCGAGCGCCATCCCGGACTCAAGCTCGTCATCGATCATCTGGCGATCGGCACCGCCAAGAAGAACGACGAGGCCTTCGCCGGCCTCCCGGAGCTCTGCACGCTGGCGCGCCGGCCCAATGTCGCGGTCAAGGCATCGGCCCTGCCCTGCTATTCCACCGAGCCGTATCCGTTCCGCGGACTCCACACGCACATCCGGCAGGTGTATGACGCCTTCGGCCCGCGGCGGATGTTCTGGGGCACCGACTGGACGCGGCTGACGTGCCCGTGGCGCCAGGCCGTGACGCTGTTCACCGAGGAGCTCCCCTGGCTCTCGACGCTGGATCAGGGATGGGTCATGGGCCGGGCGATCTGCGAGTGGCTGGGCTGGCCGGTGCCGAAGGCGAGGTGAGCGCCGTCGATCACGGCGCCAGGACGAACGGCACCGCGGCGCTCTTCGCCACCGCGCGGAGCTGGTCCATCAGATCATCCGGGACCGGCACCCCGGTCTGGAGTCGCTCGCTGCGGGTCGCCATTTCCGGGTCGCCGGCGACCCGGACCGGCTGCGCGGGATCCGCGCGCTTCGCGTTGTGGAGCACGTCGATCACCTGATCGAGATCGGTCTCGAACTCACCGTCGGCGCGGAAGGCGCGAGGGTCGATCGCCAGGAAGAAGTGCCCGATGTTGTGGGGATCCGCGGGTCCCTGCGTCCGGTTGCGGATCGGCGAGAACGACGCGCCCGGCAGCGTGCCGCCGAGGATATGCACCAGCACCGCGAGTCCGTAGCCCTTGTGGCCGCCGAGCTCCCGCGTGCCGCCGAGCGGCGTGATGCCCCCCTCAGGCCGCTCGAAGACATAACGGAACGCCTCCGCCGGATCGGTGACCGGTCGGCCGCTGCCGTCGACGACCCAGCCAGACGGCAGCGGCCAGTCGTTCAGCTTGTGGACCTTTACTCGGCCGGCGGCGACGGTCGTGGTCGCCATGTCGAGCTGGAAGGGTGGGTTGCGCTTTGCGGGGGCCGCGAACGCCAGCGGATTGGTTCCCATGATGGGCTCCGCGGCAAACGTCGGCACCATCGACACGCCGCGAGTGGCCGAGGTCACCATGCCGATCACGCCGCGCTCCGCCGCGATCCTCGCGTAGCAACCGGCCGCGCCGAAGTGATGCGAGTTGAACACCGACACCACGGCCACGCCCGTCTCGCGGCACTTGTCGACGGCCAGGTTCATCGCACGCACCGACACCGGATGACCGAGCGACGCATCGGCGTCGATCAGCGCCGTGGCCGGCCCCTCACGCACGGTCTTGAACACCGGGCGCGTGTTGAGCCGGCCGCTCCGGAACTCGCGGTCATAGGTCGGCAGCATCGAGATGCCGTGGGAGTCGACGCCCCGTAGGTCGGTCTCGAGCATCATCTCCGCCGTGGTCTCGGCGTGCGCGTCCGACATGGACCAGGCGCGAAAGACGGACACGAGCTGCTCGCGGATGCGATGTGGAAGGACTCGTGTCATGCGCGCCTGACCTCCTCACCGCTTCTTGAGCCGCACCTCTTCGAGCGGCGCGGACCAGGGATACGGGTCGATCAGCATCAGGGCCGGCTCGGCCACGCGCGGCCCGATGCCGCTCGGCCAGATGTACTCGTAGATCGGGGCAATTCTCACCCGCTCGTGGACGAGGTGCTGGATCTGGTGCAGCAGCGCCTCGCGCTTCTTCCGGTCGGTCGTGCGGGCCTGCTGCTTGTAGAGGGCGTCGATGTCGGGATAGCCGCCGTAGGCATACGCGCCGTCGCTCGGGAAGACTTCCGACATCCGCGAGGCGGCGTTGCCGTAGAGCGCGCTGCTGCAGACGCAGACCCCTTTGAGCCTCTTTGCCGCCAGGGCCGAGAGGTACGCCGCGCGCTCCATGGGCCGCATCTTCAGCCTGATCCCCACCGCGCCGAGATAGCCGACGATCGCCTCGCCCAGCGAGAAATAGGGTGGAAGCTGATTCAGCTCGCCGCCGTCGAAGCCGTTCCCGTACCCGGCCTCGGCCAAGAGCTGCTTGGCCTTCGCGGGATCGTAGGGATGAGGCTCGAGCGGCAGGGCGAACTCGAACCGGCGCGGGACGAAGTTCCCCGCCGGCTTGGAGGCCCCCAACGTCTCCGCCTCGGAGAGGGCCTGGCGATCGATCGCGTAGCTGGCGGCGAGCCGCACGCGCCGGTCGTGCCACGGCGACGTGGGATCCCACTGGTCGAGAAAGTCGAAGAAGAACACCGCGATCCCCCCGGAGAAGGCGAGCCTCAGGTCGGGATCACGCTTCACCTCCTGCGCCTGCGGCGCGTCGAGGAGGTACGCGACGTCGACTTCCCCCCGCTTGAGCATCGCGAAGCGGGTGGTGGCCTCGGGGACACTCTTGAAGATGAGCCGCTTCACGCTGGGCACCTTGCGCCAGTACCCTTCGAAGGCCTCCATGACTAGCTCGATGCCCGGCGTGTGGCTCACGAACTTGTACGGCCCGAGCCCTACGGGATGCCTCTTGAAGCCGTCGTTGCCCACCTGCTCGACGTACTTCTTGGGCACGATCCATCCCGCGCCGCTCACGACTGTGCCATAGAAGCTCATGAAGTCCGGCCAGGGCTCGTGCAGCGTGAACCGGACGCGGTGAGGACCGACGACCGTCACCTCCCGGACCTTCTCGTGGAGGACCTTGCCCTTCGAGCGCTGGAAGCTGAACTTCACGTCCTCGGCGGTGAAGGGGTCGCCGTTGTGAAACCGGAGGCCCTCGCGCAGTTTGAACTCGTAGACCCGCGCATCCGGGCTCACGGTCCAGGACTCGGCCAGGCTCGGGCTCATGAGGTTGCCGGGCATCGGCTTCACGAGCGCGTCGTGCAGGGCGTAGAGGATCCAGAACGGAGTGAGCTGGCCCACCACCTCGCCCGGATCGAACCAGAGCGGCGACAGCGTCACGTAGAGGGCCCAGCGCATCTCGCCCTCCGGCGTGGTCGGCGCGGCCGCGTCGCCGGCGAGGCCGCCCGAGAGCAGGACGCTCAGCGCGCCGATGACGACGGTCAGCAGCACTCGTCGAGTCACGCGCACGCGCGCGATTCTAGCACGCTCCCCTCGGAGGGGGCCGTAACGTCCGCCCCCTTCGATGATCTAGAGTCCCTGCCAGTAGCGGCGCCCCTGCAGGCGCACGATCCGCCCGAACCCGGGCGCCTGAAAGTGTCCGGCCGCGACGATGATCTCCTCGCGCTCCAGGCGGTCCATCAGGGCGCGTCGCGTCTGGCGGGTCAGCTCCGGGTCCATGTCGGCGCGCGAGACCCAGTCGGTCTCGTGCACCTGCACCGGGTTGTGCGCCGCGTCCCCCAGAACCAGCGCCCGCTGCCCCTGCGAGGTGATCAAGATGCTCACGTGGCCCGGCGTGTGGCCGGGCGTCGGGACGGCCGTCAGCTCACGCGTCAGGCTGTGCTCGCCCTGCATCAGCTCGACCAGGCCGAGCTCGGCCAGGGGCCAGACGCAGATGGGCGCGTTCGGAAAGCGCTGCGGCTGCACCTCGGGCTCGTGGCACACCTCCCAGTCCTTCGCGCTCATCCAGTAGCGGGCATTCGGAAAGGTGGGCACGTACTTGCCGTCCTGGGCGCGAAGGTTCCAGCCGACATGGTCGCGGTGCAGATGCGTCATCACGACCATGTCGACCTCCTCCGGACGCACCCCGTTGGCCTGAAAGTCGTGCAGGAGCCGGCCCCAGGGCGCGTCGGGCGCGTCGGCGGGCCTGGGGCCGAGCCCGGTGTCGACGAGGATCGTTCGCCCGCTGGACCGGATCAGATAGGAGCCGAGATTGAACCGGACCTTGTGCTCGTCCGTCAGGTGCGATGCGTACTGGCGCCAGTGGTCCTCCGGGATGGTCGGGAAGAAGTTGCACAGGTCGAACTCGAGCGTGCCGTCCGAGAGCGACACGATTTCCACACTGCCGACGCGGATGACGTTGGTCGTGGCCATGGTGAGCACGAGCCTCGTTCAACGGCGGAGCCGTGTCAAGCGACTGCTCGAGTCGCGCCGCGCTCGCGTAGAATGCCCGTCCGAGGGCAGGATGTCGTTCCTTCATTCCCGCGCCCGTTCTGCGCCTGAGGGCATCGGCAAGCCGGTTCGCCGAACGGAAGACGCGCGGCTCCTCACCGGCAAGGGTTGCTACAGTGACGACTTCACCCTGCCGGGCCAGGCCTATGCGTGTCTGGTGCGCTCGCCGCACGCCCACGCGCGCATCCGAGGCATCGATACCGCCCCCGCCCTCGCAGCGCCGGGCGTGATCGCCGTCCTCACCGGTGCCCACGCCGCGGCGGACGGTCTCCGGCCGATCCCGCACCGCCCGGTGCCGACGAACCCGCACGAAGTTCCGCTGCGGAGCCGCGACGGCTCGGAGTTCTTCGTCGCCCCGCATGCGCCGTTGCCCGCCGACCGGGCGCGCTTCGTGGGCGAGGCCGTGGCCATCGTGCTCGCCGAAACGCCCGCGGCCGCGCGCGATGGCGCCGCGCGCGTGGCCGTGGACTATGAGCCGCTGCCCGCGGTGACCGCCACCGCCGACGCCGCCGCCCCGGGGGCGCCGCTCCTCTGGGAGGAGACCGAGTCGAACGTGTGCGTCGATTCCGTCGCCGGCGATCGAGCCGCGGCGGATGCCGCGTTCCGGCACGCCACACACGTGGTGCGGCTCGAGACGCGCGTGAACCGTGTCACCGGCGTGCCGATGGAGCCGCGCGCTGCGCTCGGCGTGTACGACGCGACGGGCGGCCGCTACACCCTCTATGCGGGCTCGGGTGGCTCGGTGCGCATCAAGAGCGATCTCGCCAGCACGCTCGGCGTGCCGGAGGGCGCGGTCCGTGTGGTGGCGCGCGAGGTCGGCGGCAACTACGGGACTCGCAACGCCTTCTACCCCGAGTTCGCGCTGGTCGCCTGGGCCGCCAAGCGGCTGCGCCGTCCTGTCAAGTGGACCTGCGAGCGGCGGGAGGCATTCCTCACCGACTACCATGCGCGCGATCTCGTGTCGCAGGTGGAGCTCGCGCTCGATGCCGAGGGGAACTTCCTCGCCCTGCGCGGCGTCCACACGAGCAACGTCGGCGCTCACGGCGTGTCGTTCATCCCGCTCGCCAAAGGCATCGCGGTCTTGCCGAGCGTCTACCGTGTCCCCGCGGCGTCACTCTCCGGCCGCGCGGTGCTCAGCAACACGTCGCCCACGTACCCGTATCGCGCCGCCGGACGTCCCGAGGTCCTGTTCGTCATGGAGCGGCTCATCGACCTCGCCGCGCGTCGCCATGGATTCGATCGCGTGGAGTTGCGGCGGCGTAACCTGGTGCCGGCCCGCGCGATGCCGTATCGCAATCCCCTCGGCCTGCTCTACGACAGCGGCGACTACGCGGCGGCGCAGGACCGCGCGGTCGCGCTGGCGGACTGGGCCGGGTTCGAGGCGCGGCGGGCCGAGGCGCGCCGGCGTGGCCGCTATCGCGGGATCGGTCTCGCGAACTACATCGAGCTCAATACCGGTGCGCCGCGTGAGCGCGCCGAGATCACGGTGCGCCCCGAGGGGCGGATCGACGTCGTGCTCGGCACGCTGTCGGCCGGGCAAGGCCACGAGACGAGCTTCGCGCAACTCATCGCCGAGTGGTTCGGGGTGGGCCTGGAGCGGGTGAGGCTGATCACCGGCGACACCGACGTGGCGTCCGTCGGCGGGGGCTCGCACTCTGGCCGCTCGATGCGTCTGGGCGCCGTGGTCATGGCCAAGGCCTCCGATGTGATCGTCGACAAGGGCACGCGCATCGCCGCGTGGCTGCTCGAGGCCGCCGAGGCCGACATCGACTTCTCGACGCGGCGCTTCGCCGTGAGGGGCACCGACCGCTCGGCCGACCTGTTCCAGGTGGCCGCGGCCGCGCTCCGGCAGGATGCGCCCGAGGCGCTGCGCGGGCCGCTCGCGGGCATGAGCGACGAGACCATGCCCGTGCCGTCCTTTCCGTACGGCTCCGCCGTGTGCGAGGTCGAGGTCGATCCCGAGACCGGGGCGGTGGAGCTCGTGCGCTACACGTCAGTCGACGACTGCGGCCGCGCCGTCAATCCGATGATCCTGCACGGCCAGATCCACGGCGGCATCGCGGCGGGCGTCGGGCAGGCGCTGTGGGAGCACTGTCACTACGACGCCGTGACCGGCCAGATGCAGTCGGCGACCTTCATGGACTACGCACTCCCGCGCGCCGACATGCTGCCGGCGTTCACGACGGAGATCAGCGAAGTGCCGTCGACGTCGAATCCGCTCGGGCTACGAGGCGGGGGCGAAGGCGGCACGACGCCCGCGCTCGGCGCCGTGGTCAACGCGATCGTGGATGCGCTGGCCCCACTGGGCGTGGAGCACATCGAGCTGCCGGCGACGCCGGAGCGCGTCTGGCGGGCCATCCAGACCGGCGTCTCCCTGCCGCGACGTTGACTCACTCGCCGCGGAGCTCTCGCAGACGCCGCTTCAGGGCCGTCATCCGGTCGTTCATCTTTTCCGACAGTCGGGAGGCTTTGGGCGGCTTCTTCTGGCTCGGCTGTTTTGGCGCTGCCGTCGTGTGCCCGTGACAGTAGACACACCCGTGCTTCAAGCCGTGCTTGCACTCGCTCATGGGCCCCACTCTCCTCACTTTCAGCATACACGACTGAGCGGCCTCATCTCTTGTGCTCCTGAAGACACTGGAGAGCGAGCCCACCGTGACTCCACGCCGCGCCCGCGGCCATCGCCATCGCGACGAACGTCGTCTCCGCGATCTCCGCGTCCGACGCGCCGGCGAGCGACGCCTTCTTCGTGTGCGCGTCGATGCACCACGGGCATTGCGTGATCTGGGCGATGCCGAGCGCGATGAGCTCCTTGGTCTTGCCGGGGATCGCTCCGTCCTTGAACGCTTTCGCGTCGAACTCGAGGAAGGCTTTGTACGCCTCCGGCGCGAACTCCCGCATGCGCTTGAACTGAGTCTTCGCGTCTACGCCATGAAACTCCATGAGCCCCTCCTTTGTGAGACCTTCATGTCGCCGCCCGGTAGCTCTGGACTACCATGAGCGGACGGGAGGCGCCATGAGGATCGTCACGCTGGGGGTCCTGCTGCTGCTCTCCGCCTTCTGCGGGCTCGCCGCGGCCGGCCCCGAGGGGACGCTGACCTGGGGGGTCCACGTCACCCTGGCCACGCGCTGGCTCGACCCGAGCGACACCGAGGCGTTCATGCTGGACCGGAAGAAGCGCGAAGCCATGCTCCATCAGATCCAGCAGGTCATGTACGACCGGGTGCTACACATCCCCATCTACGAGCTGGCGTTTCTCTGGGGCGTCGGGCCGCGGGTCGAGGAAGCGTGCGTCGATCACATCAAGGGCTTCGCCTACTCCGCGCCCTACGAGGATCTGAAGCTCAAGGCGCCCTGATAGAAAGGAGCCCATCATGCCTCGCGTCGCTCCGATCATCGGCAAGTCCGACGTGCCCGCCGCGCACCACGCCGTCGTCGACGCGGTCGTGAACGTCTTCGGTAACGTGCGGGGGCCGTTCAGCATGCTGCTCCACAGCCCGAAGCTGGCAGAGCGGGTGCTCCCCTTGGTCACCTTCTTCCGCGACGAGAGCATCGTCGAGCCGACGCTTCGCTCGGTCGCCATCCTGACCGCCGTGCGCGAGCGCGAGGCGGCGTACGTGTGGGCCGCCCAGGTCGGCGCGGCACGCCGCAACGGCGTGCGCGAGGAGGTCATCGACCTCATCCGGGCGAAGGGCGACCCGGGCAAGCTTTCCGCGGACGAGCGGGAGATCGTGACCTACACGCGCCAGCTCATGCGCGAAAACCGCATCGACCAGGCGGTCTTCGATGCACTCGCGAAGCGCAAGAGCGTGCAGTGGCTGGTCGAACTGACGGCGGCCGCGAATTACTTCGCGCTTCTGTCGGGGATCGTCAACGCGTTCGAGGTCGCGGCGCCGCCGGACGGCGACACGCTGCCGGTGTAGCCCGACGCGCGATCAGGCGGAATCGGCCCTCGGCCGCGCGCCGAGGAGCCGTCCCGCCCGCTGGATCTCGCCGGCGTCGAACGGCGGTGGCACGAGCAGGATCAGCCGGTGGACGCCGGCGCGCTCGACCGACTGCCGCGCCCGCGCGTCCGCGCGGAGCCAGCGCTCGTCTAGCCCGGCGAACACCGTCACGACGAAGGGGGACGCGTCACGCCCCGACGCCGCGTGTTCGTCGCGCGCGCGCCGGACGAGCTCGCCGAGCTCGGGATGGAGTGCCTGCGTGTTGAATCCGTCCGCGTGCCGGCCGGCGATCGCGGCCATGCGTGGGCCGAAGCCGCCCACGATGATCGGCGGCGGAGGCTCGGGCCGGAGGAATCCCGACTCGCCCGACCAGAGCCGGCGGATGAGACCGATTGCCTCGACGACACGGTGCGCGCGGATCTCGTCGCGCTCGACCGTCTGGCCGATGGCCGCCTGCTCGACGGCGTACGGGGTGCGGCGATTTCCGCCGGCGCCGAGCCCGAGCAACAATCGCCCGCCCGAGACCGCCTGAAGAGTCGCCGCCATGTTGGCGAGGAGTCCCGGCGCTCGATTGGCCACGTTGAGCACGAGCGGCCCGATGGAGACGCGTCGAGTGACTTCGGCCAGCGCCGCCAGCACCGTCCACGCCTCCGGCACGCCGGGGCCGCGATCACCGTGGGGATCGCGCAGGTGATCCCAGGTCCACAGCCCGTCGAAGCCGGCGTCCTCCGCGGCAAGCGCGGCGGCACGCATGTCGGCCCAGCGGGCGCTCATGGGGATCAGGAGCACGTCCGTCTTCATGAGGCGGCGGGAGTCCCGAACGCGTCCGCCTCAGCCAGTGCGACGCAGCACGAAGAAGTACTGGTGCGGCAGGAACCGGTGCTCGGCGATCAGGCGCAAGCCGGCGCGCCGGGCGTCGCGCAAGAACCGCGCACGGGGGACGCGGCGCCGGGGCGGCGGCCCCCACTCCGCCTGCTCGTCCCAGTCGATATTGACGACGCGGGCGTCGCGGGCGAGCGTCGGGACCAGCCGGCGCAGGAACGCGGCGCCCGCGCGCATGTGGTGGTAGACGTTGATGAGCAGCGCCAGGTCGCAGCGCCCGCCCGGCAAGAGCGCATCGTCGTCCCGTCCGAGCACCGGCGTGACGTTGTGCAGGCGCGTGCGCGCCAGACGCTGGCGCAGCACCTCGAGCACCAGAGCCTCCGAGTCCACCGCGTAGATGTGACCCGACGGCCCGACGGCGCGTGCCAACCGCGGCGTGAAGTATCCCGGGCCGGCACCGATCTCGGCCACCACCTGCCCGCGACGCAGCCCGAGCGCCCGCACGACGACGCCGGGCTTCTGCCACCTCGCCCGCCGCGGGCCGAGCTGCCGGCGGAGCGCGCCGGTCAGCTCGCGGCGGGTCGTGGCCCTTCCTCCTCGACCAGCGCGACCACGCGGGCCGGCGCGGACTCGGTCTTCCACTTCGCGGGCAGCGCGATGACCTTCACCCGTGAGGGGATCTGATCCAGGTTGGTCAGGTTCTCGATCTGGAACACGACTTTCGGGAGGATCGTCCGGTGGACGTGCATGCCCGATGTCAGGATCTCTCCGGCCTTTTCGTAGTCGGCGCCCTTCTCCTCCTGGGCAAAGTCGAAGCCGAGTACCGACGGTCGCCTGGCCACCAGCCACTCGGCGGCGGCCTTGGTGAGGCAGGGCGACTCATCCCACCACTTCGGATCCGTGGTGGCATGGCCCTTCGGCCAGTCCGTTCTCAGTAAGAGGATGCCGCCCGGGGCGATTCGGATGGACTGCTCGGCAAGCGCCTGCTCGGCTCGCTCGAGATCCTCGGGGGTGATCCGCGCCTTGGGCGTGCCCTTGAACGTCAGGTCGAGCACCACCGCGTCGCCGATCATCGCCTCGAGCGGCAGCGCCTCGATCCCCGGCCTGTCACGGAAGAAGTGGTGCGGCGAGTCGATGTGGGTGCCGGCGTGCACGGTCATCTCGACGCAGTTCGAGACGAACCCCCGCTCCTCCCAGCGCACGATCGGCTTGATCTTGAAGTAGTATTCGTCTTTCGCGAATGGCGCCGACTCGCACTCCTCGACCGTCATGCTCAGATCGACCAGACGCATGGCCCGCTACTTGTTGAAGAGGTTGTCGAAGCCGCGGCGGATGTCGCCGGGGCGCGTCGAGTCGGGCGAGGCGTTCCGCTCGACCGTCACGCGGAGCGAGAACCAGGCGCAGTCGTTGCGCGCGCTCTTGTCCGCCAGCCGCGCGGGGATGGGCTCGTCGCACTCGAAGCGCCGGCCCGCGTCGAAGTGGGCGCACTGGCGGCAGGCGCGGATGGCGGCTCGGCAGTTCGGGCACTGCTCGAGCGTGGCGGTCGCCACCGGCAGGACCGCGCCGCACGCCGCACACCGGGAGACGGTGCGCTGGGCGAGCATCCCGCTGCTCCGCGGGGCGTCGGCGGCCGGCGGCTCTCGCCGGCGCGACTCGGCGCCCGGGGCCCGATACCCTTGCTGCCGGTATTTTCGGTCGGCCATGCGTTTACCTCGCGAGCGGGTCGGGACGGAGCTGGAACCTGACGACCTTGCTCGTCGTCCCCTTCCCGCCTTCGACATGGAACGGCGTTCGCGTGGCGTAGGTCGAGAACAGGCCCTTGCCCTTCCAGCCCGCGTTCGGATCGTCGATGCGTCCGTCCATCCACTTGGCGTAGAAGCCCATCGGATAGGGGACGCGCAGATTGACGAACGTGCCGTCCACGAAGGCGAGCAGGGACTCGTTGGCGTTGCCGGTGGCGATAGGCACGTTCTTGCCCAACCCGAACGTGTCGAACTGATCCACCCAGGTGTAGTAACTCGCCTCGGCGCTCCCGGAGTCGGTCACGTTCGCGAGCTGCGGCCCCGGAAATGGATGGAGCGTCCACCCCTCCGGGCAGTGTCGCCCGGTCGCCGTGGGCCCGTTGAGCGGCCCCTTGCACTTACGTCGGTCGAAGCTCGCCAGATGTCCACTCGACAGCGGCGTCCAGGCGACGCCGTTGCGATCGATGTCCATGCCGCGCGGCCCGTATCCCGGCAATGGCGGCTCGAATACTTCCGTCAGGGCGGTGGCCGGCGGATTCGGCCCCGGATTGAGACGAATGACATAGCCCGGGAAGCCCAGCACCGTGCCCCACACGGTTCCGTCGAGGGGGTTGACGCCGATGCCGTAGAAGGCCGCCGTGATCCGCTTGTCTTTAGTCGGATCGAGGGGCTGGTCGGGCTCCACATAGTCGTCCCGCTTGCCGTTGCCGTTGGTATCCAGGATGAGCGGTGTCCAGCCCTGGGATTTCGCCTCGTCGCCGGTCTCCTCGAACATCTTCCGATTCAGCCAGCCGATGACGCCGCTCTGCGGGCCGCCGGCGCTCGTCCACAGCGTGTTGTCGGCATCTTCCGCGAAGACGAGATGGTGGGTGGAGAAGCACGTCCTGATCAACGTGAGCTTCCCGGTCTTCGGATCGTACCTGGAGAGATGGCGGTTCGACTGTTCAACCGGAAACAGTTTCGCAGAAGGGTGGTCGGACCCTCTCTTACAGAACTCAGGATTGGCCGGCGCCCCGACGCGCGAGGTGAACCAGACCCGGCCTTGTTCGTCGAACATCGGGTTGTGCATGCTGGTCTGGCTGTCCCAGATCGGCTCGGGTCCCCAGTAGGGCGACGGCGTCATCGGATTCTGCTTGGACGAGGGCGTGTGCGGATCGCGCACCAGCATCTTCACCTGAGTCGCTTTGTGGTTCACCGGGTCGAGCACCGGGAAGAGATCGGTGCTCTCCTCGGTGGCGCCGTAGATCAGGCCGTTGGCGTTGACGGTGGGCGTGCGCTTGTCGGTCGAGATCTCGTCGTGCAGGTAGTCCTTGGGGCCGGCCCAGTCCCACAGCGTGACGACCACGTTGCGCTCGACGCCCTGCGGCCGCGTCGGTCTCGACGCCGGCAGCTCGCCGGCGGCGATCCGATCGGTCCACTCGGCGAACAACGCGTACGCGCGCTGGGGGTCGAGCCGGCGGATGTTGTTGGCCATCTGGGTCATGGCCTGCCCGGACACGATCCGCCGTGCCCACGCTTGCGCCGAGGAATCGAAATGGCCGAGCTCCTTCGGAATCGTCCGCGTCGCCTTGTTGCCGAGCTGGTGACACGTGTAGCAACCGTTGGTCTTGACGACGTCGAGCCACTGGGCCTGGCTCTTCAGGGTGACCGGGACACCGTTGCCCTGGGGTCCCGTGCCGGGGAACTCGCTCTTCTCCGGCACCTTGAGCATCGAATACCAGTAGATCGCCGGGTAGTATTCCGCCGCCGCGGCCGCGCTCGGCGCCGTCGCGGCATTGAGGTTGAGGGTCTTCCCGGGCACGGTCCGAACCTTGGGCGAATCCACGAGCCCGTAGCCGCGCACCCATACGCTGTAACTGGCCTTCGGAAGCTCGGGCATGACATAGCGCCCGCGATCGTCGGTGACCACGATCTTGGTGAACTTGGTGGGAAGGTCGGTGGTCTCAGCGATCACCCAGACGCCGGCTTCCGGGCCGTTCGCGCTGGTGACCACGCCGCCGAGATCACTCGCGCCCACCTGGATCGCCGGGTCGGTGGATTGTTGGGCTAGGAGCCCGGCCGGCCAGGCAGTCAAGACCACGGCGATGCCGACCGTCACCATGCCAACGGACAAGCCTGTCATGGGAGCCCCCTTCAGCGACGTCGTCGAGCCAACGAGAGCGTAACATGGCGGCCTCAGCGCAAGCCTTCCTGCTCGCGTAGCCGCTTGATAGCCTCGAGCTGAAGCAGCGACTCCCGATCCTTAGGGCGGCCGAGATACCGCTTGATGCGGATGAGGTCGTCGAGACCGATCACGCGGGTCGGACGGCCGCCGACGGACACGGTCTCCGCGTGGGGCAACAGGTCCTCGTACGTCCCGATCGGCTCCAGGGAGCCGAGGAAATCCAGCGGGTACTCCCCATCGACCTCGAACGTGTAGTTCTGGCCCAACGCGAGGGCCTGTGCGTCGAGACGGAACTTCAGATCGGGGGGCGCGCCACGCAGCGTGAGGTTCAGCGTCCCCAGGGCCGTGGCCAGGCGCTCGAGGTTGTCGGGCGTGCGCCGATAGCAGACGTCCACGTCGTAGGTGACGCGAGAGCTACCCATGAGCGCTTCAGCCTGCCCGCCGACGACGATGAACTCCACGCCGTGCCCGGCGAGCACTTCGCAGAAGCGCTCAAGCGGGCTTTGCTCGAGCGGCTCGTCCAATCGCCTGCACCCTCAGCGCGGCCCGCCGTGCGCGCTCCGCGCGGCGTGCCCGCTCCGTCGGAGTGACGCGCATGTTGGCGCGGATGAGCGAGAGGTCCACGCCGCTCTCGTCGTACTGGCCAGGCGTCCCAAACGGCCGGGGGGTGGGCAGAGTGCTGCTCGACGAAGGTGCGCCGGGGCTCGCCATCGCCGTCATTCTACGCCCAGGGCCGGACGCACGGGGCGATCTGGCGGAACGCCCCCGTGCTCGCTGGTGCATAGTGAGAGATGGCCTTCATGTCACGCTCACGCGCCCCGCGAGCCATTTCTCGAAAAACGCGCGCGCCTCGAAAGACGCGCGTGCCCCAGATCGCGTCCGCCTGGCCGCTCTCTCCGTCCGGCCGGCGCGCGCTCCAGGCGATGCTGGCTGCGCCGCCCGCGATCCGAATTCTCGTGGGTGCGGTCGTCGTCCTGGCGGTGTGGTCGGCGGCGAACTGGGGCTACCAGGTCACCCGCAAGCCGACCGAGCTCTTCTTCCCGCTGAGCAGCGCGCTCACGAAGGCGCCTCCCGAGACTTGGCGAGAGTTCGGGCCGCTCTTCCGCGAGCACTCCACCGCCGTCATGGCGCCCGAGCTGCTGGCCGCGCTCGCCCAGGTCGAGGGGGGTGGCAACCCGGTGGCCCGGACGTATTGGCGGTGGCGTCTGACGTGGAATCCCTTCGGGCTGTACCAGCCGGCGTCGAGCGCGGTG
>Ga0209350_1000645_pt1 | contig 18080 bp, 10 predicted proteins | sample GraSoi013_2_20cm_2_FD_185822 | JGI IMG/M metagenome (GOLD analysis project Ga0209350, IMG submission 185822) | Grasslands soil microbial communities from the Angelo Coastal Reserve, California, USA - Sample 09_27_2013_2_20cm (SPAdes) (version 2) | ecosystem: Environmental > Terrestrial > Soil >...
TCGCATGCCCGCCGAGTGGGAACGCCACCATGCGACCTGGATTGGCTGGCCCCACAACGCGAGCGACTGGCCCGGCCGGCTGGGGCCGATTTCCTGGGTGTACGCCGAGATCGTCCGCAAGCTGGCGCCCGGAGAGGTCGTGCGGGTGCTCGTGAACTCGGCGGCGCAGGAGCGCAAGGCGCGGAGCGTGCTCGAACGGGCGGGCGTGGACCGACGCCGCGTCGAGTGTTTTCACTTTCCGACCAATCGCGGCTGGACGCGCGATTTCGGGCCCCTGTTCGTACGCCGGGCCGGCCCTCGATCCGGCGTCGCCATCGCGCGGTTCCGCTTCAACGCCTGGGCCAAGTATCCCGACTGGAAGAAAGACGACCGCATCCCGGAGCGCGTAGCCACGCGGCTCAAAGTGCCGCTGCTGCAGGCGCGCGCGGCGAGCCGCGACGTCGTGCTCGAGGGCGGGAGCATCGACGTCAACGGCCGCGGCTCGCTCCTCACGACCGAGGAGTGTCTGCTCGATCCCGTTGTGCAGGTCCGCAACCCGGGTCTGTCACGCGCCGACCTCGAGGGGGTGCTGCGGGAGTACGTCGGCGCCACGAACGTCCTGTGGCTCGGCAAGGGGATCGCGGGGGACGACACGCACGGGCACGTGGACGACGTGTGCCGCTTCGTCGACCCCCGCACGGTCGTGCTGTGCCGGGAATCCGACCCGCGCGACGTGAACTACCGGCCCCTCGCGGAGAACCGCGAGCGGCTCGAGGGTATGCGCCTGGAAGACGGCTCCAAGATCGCGGTCGTCGATCTTCCGATGCCCGCGCCGCTGTACTTCGAAGGGCAGAGGCTCCCTGCGAGCTATGCGAACTTCTACATCGCGAACGCCGCGGTGTTGGTCCCCACGTTCAATGATCCTCAGGACCGTGTGGCGCTCGGCGTTCTCGCCGAGCTGATCAAGGATCGGCCGGTGGTGGGCATACATGCTGTAGACTTGGTGTGGGGGCTTGGCACGATACACTGTCTCACACAACAGGAACCAGCACATCAGTCCGCCGTAGAGTTATCAGACGCCAAGCCGTAAGCGTCAGTGTAGCCGCAAGCCGTAAGCCGTCAGTAGCCACCAGCCGCAAGCCGCAAGCGGTTGACTGAGCCTAGCGTCCAGGTTGCTTCGGACCCTCGGGAAGCTTCCTCAGCAGCCCGTAGACCGTCTTGGCGCACTCCTCGCGCGTAGCCTCGACTTGGGTCAAGTCCTGCAGTTGGAGATAGCCAAGGGCGACCGCTAGGTCCAGTATCGCCTCGATCTCGCTTAGTGACGCGCGAGCGATGTCGAGGTGCTTGCGAAAGTCCTTCACGCCCCGGCGACTCGCACCCTCCGCGATGTTGAGTGCGACGCTGTACGCTGCGCGCCGCCACTGATCGGCGAGCGCGTCTCGCTCGAAGTGCGGGAGCCGGGCGATCGCGCCTTTCGAGAGGACCACGAGCTGACGGGCATGTTGCCACGCCTTGAGGTCTTTGAAGTGTCCCATGCGTCAAGGTAGGGTCGACGGGACAGACACCGTCGTCCAATCCGTGCGAGCGCGACCGTTTTCTTGCGGCTTCGGCCTTGCGGCTGATCGCCGCTTGCGGCTTGCAACTTGTGACTGCCCTAGTGACTGTTCACGGTGAGACTGTCAACTTCTTCTATGGTATCATCCCGCACCGCCCTCCTCGCGGCTCTGCTCGCCGCCTGTCGTGCCGGCCCGCCGGGCGCCGCGCCCGCCCCGGCGCTGCCGGCGCCTGGCGCGGCGCCGTCCGATACCACCTGCCGCCTCGCGCCCGGCCCCGCGGCGAAGCGCGATACGGTCGCCGTCGCACTCGCCGAGCCCATCGAGGCGACGCACGCGCCGTTGGCGCGCAACGACGCGGAGCGATTCGTCTTCGCCGAGCTGTACGAGACGCTGATTCGCGTGGATTGCGCCGGGCGCGTGCTTCCCGCGCTCGCCCAGTCGTGGGAGGCATCGGGAGACCGCTGGACCTTCACCCTGCGGGACGACGCCCGCTTCTGGGACGGGGCGCCGGTGACGGCGCGCGACGTCGTCGCCGCCTGGCGCGCGCGCGACTCGGCGCTCGCCCAATCCGCCACGATCCTGAGCGACCGCACCATCGCGGTGCGGCCGCCGGTGGCGCCGGTCCAGCCGCTCGCCGACCCCGCGCTCGCGGTGACGAAGCGGGCTCCGGGCGGCGATTGGCCGATCGGCACGGGCGGTCACTGGGTGAGCGAGACCGACGCGACGGGTGCCCTGACGGCGGTGCCGGTGCGGCGCGGGGCCCTGGCCGTCCTCCGCGTCTCGAGCGTCCCGGCCGGACGCACGCGCGACGCGCTGGACGAGGGCTCGGACCTCGTGATCACCGACGACCCCGCGGTGCTCGAGTACGCCGGGACGCGACCGGGGTACGTCGACGTCGCGCTCGACTGGAACCGCACCTACGTGCTGCTCGCGCCGGGACATCCCGAGGGGCTCGCCGACATCAAGCGGGAGAGCCTGCGCGACGCGGTGCATCTCGACGCCCGGCCCGCCGAATGGGAGGGCGGTCGCTTCTGGCTCGCGGAGCTGCAGGCGTGCGGGTTTCCCACGACCCGCGACACGGCCGTGTCCGGCCCCCGGCGCCAGCGCGTCGTGTACGACCAGTCGGATCGGAACGCCGCCGACCTGGCGGCGCGGCTCGTGGGCCTGGGAGCGCTGGGGAATCGCTCCGCGGCCACGGGGCTCGCCCCGGCCGCATTCGCGGTCGCGCTGCGCGCCGGGGGCGACGCCGCGTACGTGTTGCCGCTGCGCCGCCGCGTTTTCGACGTGTGCCGGGCGGCGCTCGACCTGCCGCCCTGGAGCTGGACCGCTACGGTCGAGCCGTTGCTGGACGTCCGCCCCCACGCCCTCGTGCGCCGGGGTCTGCCTCCCCTGCAGGTCGATTGGGACGGCACGCTGCGTATCGCCCCTCGATGAGCTTTCGGACCCGAATCCTCGTCGGGTTCGGCGTGGTCGTGCTGGTGCCCCTCGCCCTGTTCGGCGTGCGCGTGCGCACCGAGATGGCGAGCCGCCTGACCGACGAGTACCAGCGGCGCGTCGCGACGCTGGCCGCGGTGATCCGCACGCACCTGACGCGGGACGGCGCCGCGATCGCGCGGCGGCTCGACGCGCTGAGCGACGCGATCGTGGCGGACAACCGGTTCAGGGACGCGGTGCTGCAAGGCGGCAATCGCACCTATCTCCTCGACTACGCAGGCGGCGCGATGCGCTTCGCCGGCCTGTCGATGCTCCAGATCCAGGACGATCAGGGCCGCATCGTGAGCTCGGGACACTTCCGTAACGAATACGACCGGCTCGAGCCGGCGCTGCCGCGCGCGCTCGCCGCCGCGCAGGACGGTATCGCCCTCATCCAAGCGCGCACGCCCGAAGGGCCCATGCTCGCGATCGCCCGCATCGACTCGCTACGTTTGCCGGGCAGACGGCTCACCCTGGTCGGCGGGATCGCGCTCGACTCGACTTACCTCGCGGGGCTGACGCCCGATTCCGAACTCGCTGTCGCGGTGCGCCTGCCGACCGACAGCGTGGCCGAGGCCGCGTCCGCCGCCGCCCTGGTGAGCGAATTCTCGTTGCCCTTCGTGTTGGAGAGCGACTCCGGAGGCGTACTTCGCCCGGCACGCATCGTCGTGAGCCATTCGCTCGGCTCCCTCGCCGCGCTACGCCGGGGGGTCGACGTCGCGTTCCTCGGCGCCGTGCTCCTGGCCGGCGCGATCGCCCTGCTGCTGGGCGGCTGGCTGTCGCTGCGGATCAGCCGGCCGCTCACGGCGCTGGCCCACAAGACCGCGCAGATCGACATGGACCGGCTGGACGTCAGCTTCGACAGCGAGCGCGCCGACGAGATCGGCGCGCTCACACGGCTGCTCGGCGCGATGACCGAGCGGCTCCGCGCCGGAGCCACGAAGCTGCGGGAGGCGGAGCGACGTATCGCCATGGGCGACCTCGCGCGTCAGGTGAATCACGACATCAAGAACGGCCTCACGCCCATCCGCAACGTGTTCCGGCATTTCACCGAGACCGTCGCGACCGAGCCCGAGCGGCTCGCCACCGTGTTTCGCGAGCGCCAGGGGACCATCGAGGCCGGCATCGCGTATCTGGAAAACCTCGCGGGTAACTACGCCCGTCTCTATCCCACACCCGCGCACCAGCCGTGCGACGTGCGCCACGTGATCCACGAAACGATCGGCCGGCTGGGCGCCCCCGGGACGACCGAGGTGCGGGCGGACCTGGCCGAGGATCTTCCTCTGGTCTACACCGACCAGCTGGTGCTGCGGCGCATCCTCGAGAATCTCGTCGGCAACGCCGTGGACAGTCTCGAGGCGCGTCCCGGCACGGTGACCATCTCGGCCGTGACGGGCGCGCCCACGAACGGCCGGCCCAGCGTGCGCATCACCGTCGCCGACACGGGCAAGGGGATGACGCGGCAGGAGCTGGATCGCGCCTTCGACGACTTCTACTCCACCAAGCCCGGTGGTACGGGCCTCGGCCTGTCGATCGTGCGCCGGTTGGTGCTCGACGCGAACGGCGTGTTGCGGGTGGAGACGCAGCCGGGCGCCGGCAGCCGTTTCATCGTCGAGCTGCCGGGAGCCTGAGCGTGACCGTGGTGCTCGTCGTCGACGACGTGTCCGCCATGGCAGACCAGTACGCCTATGACCTGAAGCGCGTCGGCGGCTACGAGACCCTCATCGCCGGGAGCGGTCGTGAGGCGCTCGACCTGCTCCAGCGCGAAGCGGTCGACTGCGTGCTGCTCGACCTCGAGATGCCGGGCATGGACGGGTTCGACGTGCTGCGCGGCATGGCGCGGCGCGACGCCCGCCCGCCGGTGATCGTGTACACGGGCACGGGGAACTACGACCGCTGCGTCCAGGCGATCCAGCTCGGCGCGCAGGGCTTCATCGACAAGGCCGAGCCGATGGAGCGCGTTGTGCGTGAGGTCGAGAACGCGCTGGAGCGCGCGCGGCTCACCGGGCAGGTCACGGCGCTCGAGCGGCGACTCGACGCCGACGCGGCGTTGGTGGGCGCGAGCGCACCCATGCGACAGCTGGCGGACGCCATTGCCCGCGTCGCCAAGATCCCGAGCCCCGTACTGATCACGGGCGAGAGCGGCTCGGGCAAGGAGCTGGTCGCCCGCGAGCTCCACCGGCTCGGCGCCAACCCCACCGGCCCGCTCGTGGCCCTCAACGCCGGCGCCCTGCCCGAGAACCTGGTCGAGGACGAGCTGTTCGGACACGAGCGCGGCGCGTTCACGGGGGCGAACGCGCTGCGCAAAGGGGCGTTCGAAGCCGCCTCCGGTGGAACACTGTTCCTCGACGAGATCGGTGAGCTACCGCTCGCCGCCCAGGCCAAGCTGCTGCGGGTGATCGAGCAGCGTCAGGTGACCCGGCTCGGCGGAAACCGGACCATCGCCGTGGACGCTCGGGTCGTGGCCGCCACCAACCGCGACTTGAATGCCGAGATCACCGCTGGGCGGTTCCGCCAGGACCTGTACTATCGGCTCAACGTGCACGCGGTCTCCGTCCCACCGCTGCGCGAGCGCCGCTCCGACATCCCCGCTCTGGTCGACCACCTACTCGGCTCGGCCTGCGCCCGCTTCGGGATGCGGCCCAAGCGGCTCGACCCCGCCGCGCTCGAGTGTCTCATGGCGTACGACTGGCGCCGCAACAACGTGCGCGAGCTGCGCAATGCGGTCGAGCGCATGATCATCGCCGCCGACGGCGACATGATCCGGCTGGACGATGTGCCGACCGAGATCCGCGACACGGCGGCGCCGGGGGCTGGGTCGCCAGGCCCGGCGCCCACCAGTTTTCAGGCCCTCAAGGCGGAGGCCGAGCGCCAAATCATCGTCACCGCGCTGGAGCGGAACGACTGGCACATCACGCGCACTGCCCGCGCGCTCGGTCTCGCCGACCACGCGAGTCTCCTGAAGATCATGCGGAGGCACGGGATCACCCGGGACGCGTCCCCCTAGTCCTCACCGCCGCTCGTGTCCGCTCGCCCACATGAACGGCTCGAATCTCGTGTCCGGGCGAACACGAGGGCTCCCACCTCCCAATCTCAACCCGTTGTCCCGACGCCTGATAACCGACGACGCCGGACTGGCCTGTCTCCTGCCTTAGGGGTGGGCGTTCACCCCAACCCCGGAGGTCTGTATGCGGAAGCTGTTCCTCACCCTCGTCGCGGGCGCAATCGTCGCGGCGTGCGGTCACGAGACGTCGCAGTCGTCTGAAGCGAGTGCAGCGGAAGTGTCCACCACCCGGCCCGAGTCGAGCGTGGCGACGCCGCCCGTTTCGGTGGTGACCGGGCCGGTCTCGTTCGACGAAGCACAGACCGCGTTCACCGAGAAACGGTACGCCGACGCCGTGCGGCTGTTCACCACTTACACGAGCGACAAGCCCGACAACGTGTGGGGCTACTACATGCTGGGTCTCTCCACGTGGAAAGCCGGCGATCGGGATGCGGCCGTGAACGCGTTCAATCTGGCGCTCGAGAAGGACGCGTCCCACGTGAAGAGCCGCATCAACCTGAGCCGCGTGCTGATCGAGCAGGGACGGGCGCAGGACGCACTGCCCCACGTCGAAGCGGCTCTCGTCATCGACTCCACGTCGGGCGAGACGGTCCGTCTGTTGGGCCGTGTGAAGCGCGAGCTGGGCGACTCGGCGGGCGCGATCGCCGCCTACAAGCGGGCGATCGTACTCGACGAGCGTGACGTGTGGTCGATGAACAACCTGGCGAAGCTGTATATCGGCCAGGGGAACTACGACGACGCGGTGGGGCCGCTCGCCCGCGCGGTCGAGATCGACTCGACTACGCCGGCGTTCCGGAACAACCTCGGAGTCGCACTGGGGCACAGCACCCGGGTGGATCTGGGTGCACTGGCCCGCAGCTTCGAGGAACAAATCAAGACGTGGCGGTAAGCTCGTGCCGGCTGCCGTGCCACGCGGCGTAGGTCCAGATCACGCCACCCGCGAGCACGGCAGCCGGTATTATCAACATGGCCTCACCCAGCGTGCGCGCGTCGGAGATAAGCCCGACCAGCGAGGGCGAAGGCACATCCCCCAATACGTGAATCGCGAATATGCTCACCGCTACGGCCGTGGCCCGGATGCGCGGATCGACCACGTTGACGATGGTGGAGTTGATCGGGCCGGTAGACGCGAACAGGCAGAGCTCGGCGGCGACGATCGCGGTCCAGTACACCGCCGGGGTCGCCGCCGTCAGGGCGATGAGCGTGAGGGGCGCGGCGACGAGCGTGACCACCCCCGAAAGCCAGAGGTACGCCTGTCGCGAGCGGCGCAGCAGCCGGTCGCCCAGCCACCCGCCCGCGTACGTGCCGAGGAACCCGGTCGCGACAACGATCGCTCCGAACTGCACCGTCGCGTGAGCCTTGGGGATGCCGCGTGTACGCTCGAGGAAGGACGGGGTCCAGAACGCCAGCGCGCCGATGGCAAACGTGTAGGCGGCGTAGCCGAGCACGGTGAGCACGTAGGGCCGGTTACGGAGCAGAACGGCATAGGCGGCACGGGCGGCAGGGGCGACACGTGCAAGCGGGACGAGGGGGGGGGCGTCGCGGTCCTGCGCACCGCGCGGCGGATCGTACAGCCGCAGCACCAGGGCGGCGAGCACCAGCCCCGGGATACCGGCCACGAAGAACGCGCTGCGCCAGCCGAGATAGCGATCGGCCAGACCACCCACGATGTATCCCAGCGCGCTGCCGACGGGGATGGCGGCGAAGAACACCGCGAGTACGCGGCCACGCCGCTCGCGCGGGTAGTAGTCGGCCAGCAGGGCCGGCGAGATCGTGCCGTAGGCCGCCTCTCCGATGCCCACGGCGGCCCGGGCGAGGAACAGCGCGGCGAAGCTGCGCGCGAAGCCCGCCAAGGCCGTGGCGACGCTCCAGATCGCGACGCCGAGACCGAGCAGCCGCGGGCGCGCCCGCGTATCGCCCAGCGAGCCGAACAGCGGCGCTGTGGCCGTGTACACGACCAGGAACCCCGTCATCAAGGAGCCGAGCTGGGCATCCGAGAGCCGCAGCTCGGAGTGCTTCATGCTTTCGGCGAGCGCGGCGACGATCCAGCGATCGAGATAATTGAGCAGGTTGATCGCGGTGAGGACGGCCAGCGCCGTCCCGCCGCGCGCGAAGACGGCCCCCCGCCCTACAGGTGGCTCTTCAGCCACACCGTGAACAGGCCGTACAGGTTCTCCCGCGTGTTGCCGCCGGCGATGGCGTGCGTCTTGTTGGGATAGATGCGCATGTCGAACTGCTTGCTGGCGCCCTCGAGCCGCTCGACCAGCCGCACGCTGTTCTGGAAGTGCACGTTGTCGTCGCCGGTGCCGTGCACCAGGAGCAGGCTGCCCTTCAAGCTGTCGGCGTACGCGAGCGAGGCGCTTTCGTCGTAGCCCGACGCGTTCTCCCCGGGCGTCCGCATGTAGCGCTCGGTGTAGATCGTGTCGTAGAAGCGCCAGTCGGTCACGGGCGCCACCACCAGCGCGGCCTTGAACACGCCACGCCCGAGAAACATGCTGCGCGACGCCATGTAGCCGCCGTAGCTCCAGCCCCAGATGCCGATGCGATCCGGGTCCACGTACGGTTGGGTGGCGAACCAGCGCGCCGCCGCGATCTGGTCGGCCGTCTCGTACCGGCCGAGATGGAGGTAGGTCATCTTCATGAAACGCGCGCCGCGGCCGCCCGTGCCGCGATTGTCCACGCTCGCGACCAGGTAGCCGTCCTGCGCGAGCAGCTGGTGCCACAGGTAGTTGGGGCCACCCCAGGAGTCGGTCACCGTCTGGGACCCGGGCCCGCCGTACACGTTCATGAGCAGCGGATAGCGCCGCGACGGATCGAACCCCTTCGGCTTGATGACCCAGGCGTTGAGCTCCACACCATCGGCCGTCCGAATGGTGATGAACTCCGGCCGATTCACGCCCAGCGCCGTCACCTGGGCCGCCAGCTTCGCATCGTCCGCGATGGTGCGCACCAGGGTCCCGTTCGCGCGCCGCAACGTCTGGACGGGCGGGACACCGGCCCGCGAATAGGTGTCGACGTAGCGGGTGAACGTGGGATCGAACTCGACGGCGTGCGTCCCCGGCTCGGTCGAAATTCGCGTCAGGCCTGTGCCGTCGAGCCCGACCCGGAGCAGCGGCCGGGTGAGCGGACCGTCGATGGCGCCGGTGAAATACAGCGCCTTGGCCTGCTCGTCCGCGCCGACCAGCTCGAACACGTCCCATCCGCCCGGCGTCACGCGCCGCACCAGCGAGCCGTCGCGATTGAACAGATAGACCTGGTCGTAGCCCTCCCGCTCGGACACGAACAGAAACTGTTTGCCACCGGCGATCCAGTGGGGCTGGTTGGCGTCCACCCACGCCGAGTCGCGGTCGGTCATGATCACGCGCGACGCGCCGCTCTTCGCGTCCGCGAGCACGAGGTCGAGGCGGTTCTGGTGACGGTTGAGCCGGGTGAGCCAGACCTCGTCGGGCGAACCCGCGAAGTCCATGGCGGCGACGTAAATGTCGCGGTCCGGCCCGAGGTCGACCCACGAGGTCCGACCGGTGCCGAGCTCCACGACGCCGATCTTCACGTCCGAGTTGGGCGTGCCGCTCTTGGGGTAGCGCACCGGTACGAGCGGTGCGTACAGGGAGTCGAAGTCCTGCAGGTAGAAGGGTCGGATCGCGCTCTGATCGAGCCGCCAGAACGCGATGCGACTGCCGTCCGGACTCCAACGGAACGCGTCCCGCAGGTCGAGCTCCTCCTCGTACACCCAGTCGGAGGTGCCGTTGATGACGTTGTCGCCGCCGTCGCCGGTGAGCGCAGTCTCCGCGCCGGTCGCGAGGTCGGTCACATAGATGTTGTTGTCGCGCACGAACGCCACGCGGCGGCCGTCGGGCGAGAACTTGGCGAACTGCTGGTAGCCGGGCTTCGCGCTCACCGGGATCAGACGGCGCGCCGCCAGGTCCCACACGAAAAACGTTCCTTTGGTATTCTGGCGCCACACGCGGACCGAATTGGTGAACACGAGCAGCTTCGACGCGTCGCCCGAGAAGCGGTATTCTTCGATGGTCACGGGGTGGCCGCCGCCGGCGGGCACCAGGTCCGCGCCGCGCACCAGCAGCTGCTTCGCCCCCGTGACCGCGTCCACCCGGTAGAGATCAGTGTTGCCGGACGCGTCCTCGTCGACCGTCGTGTAGGCCTTCCCGTCTTTCATCCAGGAGAGCTCGACCAGGTCGCTCGCGAACTCGCGCGAGCCCCAGATGGTGTGGACCGCGAGCGGCGCGGCCGGCACGCCCTGGGCGAGGAGCGGCCCCGCCAGGAAGACGACGCAAACGGCGAAGCGGGAGGTCGTGCGGAAAATCATGGGGGCCACCGGGCGGCTGGTTTGGGTGTCCCAAACTTAGCCGCCGGTGGCCGCCCTGCCTACTCGGGACGCTCAGCCTTCGAGACCGTCGTGGTTGTCGTCTTCGAACGCGTGGAAGGAGTTCTGGATGTTGTTCGCCACCACGCTCTCGTTCGCACCGCCCTTGTTCGCCGACGCGGGATCCACGAGCGCCGTCTTGGCGCCGTTCAGGTACCAGCCCGAGAGGTCGACACGCAGCGTCACGTTCAGGCTCTGCCCCGCCTGGACCGTGACCGGCGAGGGTAACGTCGCTTCCTGGCTCTGGTCGACATCGGACGTGAAGCTGAAGCTCGAGCGCGTGCCGGCCTGACTGTAGGTGCCCGTCACGCGGATCGAGATGGCCGCGAAGTCGGGATTGGCCGCGATGAACGTCGCGTCCTCGCTGGAGCTGGGCTTATGAATCTGGAACTCCAGCGCGTTGAACGTGCCCGGCGGCGCGGCGACCGACACCTCTTGCGCGATGGTCGTACTGCCGAGCGGCAACGTCACGAGCGTGGCGCCGGTCTCGAACTCTTCGCAGTCGTCGTTGCCGGCGACCGCATCGCAGGACGCGACGTCCGAGCGCTTGAGCTCGACTTGGCGCAGCACGACCTGCGCGCTGCGAATGATGATCGAGTCGTTGCCGAGCGTGATCAGCGTGCTGTCGCCCGTGGCGGTCACGCTGGGCGCGGCGGCGGTGCCCGAGAACGCGGCACTCGGCGCCGGGGCGGGGACCGCACCCTGGCGCGCGGTGAGCGCAAAGCTCACCGTTCCGGTATTGGAGTCGGAGCAAGCGGCAAGCGCGAACGACAGCGCCAGCGCAATCAGTGTCACGTTCTTCATACTTCCTCCTCAACAGGGTTTGGACGGCTACGCGTACGATCTTCGAGCCATCAGGGTGGCAAGCGATGTGCCGCGTGCGGGCCGGCCGGGGGCACGGCCCCCGCGAGCACGACGCGTGAGAGACCTCACATGTGTTCACGACACGTGGCAAGTTTCCCTGTATCAAATCGGCGCAAACGCCGCCCGCCATGAGCCAGGAGGAATCATGAAGCCCAGTCCACGAGAGCAGGCGGACGCGTTCCGGCAGCTGCACACCGGACCGCGCATGCTGGTGCTCCCCAACGCCTGGGACGTAGCGAGCGCCCGGCTCGTGGAGGAGGCGGGGTTTCCGGCCATCGCCACCACCAGCGCCGGCATCGCGTGGGCGCTCGGCTACGCCGACGGCGAGCGCATCAGCCGGGGAGAGATGCTCGCCGTCATCCGGCGCATCGTCACCGCCGTGCGGGTTCCCGTGACGGCCGACGTGGAGGGGGGGTACGGCGCCACCGTGGCGGCGGCTGGCGAGACGGCGCGCGGCGTCATCGCGGCCGGCGCCGTCGGGCTCAACCTCGAGGACGGCACCAATGACGGCACCCTGCTCGATCCCGAGCTGCAGGCGGACCGCATCCGCGCCGTGCGCGACGCGGCAATGTCGGCGCGGGTGCCGTTGGTGGTGAATGCCCGCACCGATGCGTTCGAAGTGAAACGGTGGTCCACGGCGGAGCGCTTCACCGCGGCGGTGCGCCGCGCCAACGGCTACGTGGCCGCCGGCGCCGACTGCCTGTTCGTGCCTCACGTGAGCGACGGCGAGACCATCGGGCGCCTCGCCCAGGAGATCGCGGGGCCCCTCAACGTGATCGCGGGCCCCCCGGCCCCGCCCCTGCCGGAGCTCGAGCGGCTGGGCGTGCGGCGGGCGAGCCTCGGCCCCCGCGTCGTGCAGGCGACGCTGGGGCTGGTGCGACGCCTGGTGATGGAGTTGCGGGAGCGCGGGACCTACGACACTATGACGGAGCTGCTGATCCCGTTCGGGGAAGTCCAGCGGCTGGTGGGGCGGACCCCTTGACCGGTTCGAACACGCAGGTATATTTATACCGCGTCGTGAATATTTAGTAGGATCGGGTTAACTCCTGTGGGTGATCACGAATCGATCATGAACCGCGCGCCGAAGACCGTCGCCAATCTGAATCCGGCTCCCACTGATGGGAGCGGGCGGGCGGCGTAGCGTGTAGACGATCCACGACACCGCGGCCCGCTCGAAAGAGCGGGCCTTCTTTTTGACCAAAGGTCGGAGGACACAGATGGCCCGAGGGGACCGCACGCGCTGGAGGCACGCCCGCGCGCCCGACTTGGACCCGTGGCGCGAGCAGGACGCCTGCGGCGTCGGGTTCGTGGCGCGGGCGTCGGGGGAGCGCTCGCACGCAGTCACGCTACTCGCGCTCGAGGCGCTGAAGCGCGTCGCCCACCGCGGCGCCGCGGCGAGCGACAGCTCGGGCGACGGCGCCGGCGTGCTCACGCAGATCCCCGCGCCGCTGTTCTACCGCGAGGCGCTGCGGCAGGGGCTCCCGCTCGAGCCGGGCCAGCCGTTCGCCGTGGGCATGTTCTTCCTGCCACGCGAGGCCGCGGCGCTCGCGCGCGTCACCGCCATCATCGAGGATGTCCTGAGGGGCGACGGCCTGCCGGTCCTGGGATGGCGCGAGGTGCCGGTGCGCGGCGAAGTGCTGGGTGCGGGCGCGCGCGCCACCTGCCCCACTATTCGTCAGGTGCTCATCGGTCCGGCCGCCGACCGGCGCGGCGACGCCGCCGCGTGGGAGCGGGCGCTCTACCTCGCGCGCAAGACGATCGATGCCCGAGTGTCCGAGGCGGGGCCCGAGCTCGAGCCGTTCTTCGTCTGCTCCCTGTCGGGGCGCACCATCGTCTATAAGGCCCTGCTCACCGGGACCCAGCTCGGCGCGTTCTTCCCTGACCTGGAATCGCCGGACTTCCAGACGGCATTGGCCGTATTCCATCAGCGCTACTCGACCAATACGACGTCCACCTGGCCGCTGGCCCAGCCGTTCCGGCTGCTGGCGCACAACGGCGAGATCAACACGCTGTGGGGCAACCGCAATGCGATGCGCGCGCGCGAGCCGGCCCTCGCCTCGCCCCTGTGGGACGAGCACGTCGACCGGCTGAAACCCGTGATCTGGGCCGAGGGGAGCGACTCGACCAGCCTCGACAACGCGCTCGAGCTGCTGGTGCGCTCCGGCCGCGACCCGGTGCACGCCCTCATGATGCTCGTGCCGGAGGCGCACGAGGGCGCCGTCGAGATGGAGCCCGCATTGCGCGGCTTCTACGAGTTCCACGACTGCCTGGTGGAGCCGTGGGACGGACCGGCGGCGCTCGCGTTCTCGGACGGTGCGATGGTCGGATCCGCGCTCGATCGCAATGGGCTGCGCCCCTGCCGTTACAAGGTCACGCGCGACGGCCTGGTGGTGGCGGGCTCCGAGGTCGGCCTCGTGGACCTGGACCCGGCGAGTGTGGTCGAGAGCGGGCGGCTCGGTCCCGGTGAGCTGCTGGTGGTGGACACGCGGCGCAAGGCCATCCTCCGCAACGCGGAGGCGAAGCGCGAAGTGGCGCGGCGGCGTCCCTACGCGCGCTGGGCGGCGAAGAGCATCCGGCCGCTGCGCCCGACCGCCGTTGGGGCGGCCGCGCCGGCGCCCGAGGTCGTCACGCGCCAGCTCGCGTTCGGCTGGAGCTTCGAAGACCTGCGCTACGTGCTCGAGCCGATGGGCGGCGAGGGGCAGGATGCCGTGTGGAGCATGGGCGACGACACGCCGATCCCGCCGCTCGCGCGCGTGCCCCCGGGTCTGTATGCCTACCTGCGCCAGCGGTTCGCGCAGGTCACGAACCCGCCGATCGATCCGCTGCGCGAGACGCTGGTGATGTCGCTGCGCATGCATTTGGGACGCCGCGGCTCGCTGCTGTCGGACCGCCCCACCGGGCTGCGGCTGGTGCGAAACGAGCACCCGGTGCTGCTCGAGGATGAAATGGCGTCGCTCCGGAGTCTCGTGGGCGCCCAGGCCGTGACGCTGGACGCAACGTGGCAGGCGGCGGGCGGCCCCGAGTCGCTGTGCGCCGCGCTCGACGCGCTGTGCCGGACGGCGGGGAGCGCGGTGCAGGAGGGCGCGCAGATCATCGTGATCAGCGATCGCGCGGCGGACCGCGAGCGCGCCCCGGTTCCCATGCTGCTCGCGGTCGGGGCGGTGCACCAGCACCTGCTCCGCAAGGGGCGGCGCACGCGCGTGAGCCTCGTCGCCGAAGCGGGCGACGCGTGGGACGTGCACCACTTCGCCGCCCTGATCGGATTTGGGGCCGAAGCGGTGCATCCCTGGCTCGCGCTCGAGTCGGTGGCAAGGCACGTCGAGAACGAGAATGGCCCGGCCAAGTTCCGCGCGGCGGCGGAGAAGGGACTGCTCAAGATCCTTTCGAAAATGGGCATTTCGACGCTGTCGTCGTATTGCGGAGCGCAGATCTTCGAGGCCTTAGGACTGGGCGCCGAGGTGATCGACCGCTGCTTCACCGGGACCGTGTCGACCATCGGCGGGATCGGGTTCGCCGAGATCGCCGAGGACGTCCTGGCGCGGCAACGCGCCGCCTACCCGGACGCGACCGTCCCGGAGGCGCTGCCGGACCTCGGCCGCGTGCGCTACCGGCGCGACGGCGAAGATCACGGCTGGTCGCCCCCTCTCGTGCGCGCGATGCAGAACGCGGTCGAGGCGAACACGCCCCAGGCGTACGACACGTTCCGCGCTCGCGTCGCCGCCCGGGTGCCGGCGAGCCCGCGCGATTTGCTCGCCATCCGCTCGGGGACGCCGATCCCGCTCGACGAGGTGGAGCCCGCCGAGACGATCCGGCGGCGCTTCATCTCCACGGCCATGTCGTTGGGCGCCCTGTCCCCGGAGGCGCATCGCACGCTCGCGATCGGCATGAACCGGATGGGCGCCCGCTCCAACTCGGGCGAGGGGGGCGAAGATCCCGATACGTACGCTCCGCTCGAGAACGGCGACCGGGCAGACAACCGCATCAAACAGGTGGCGTCGGGGCGCTTCGGTGTGACGACGCACTATCTGGTGCGGGCCGACGAGCTCGAGATCAAGATGGCGCAGGGCTCGAAGCCGGGCGAAGGCGGTCAGCTCCCCGGGCACAAGGTGACGGCCCTGATCGCGCGGCTGCGGCACTCGGTGGCGGGCGTGCCGCTCATCTCGCCGCCGCCGCACCACGACATCTACTCGATCGAGGACCTGGCGCAGCTGATTCACGACTTGAAGCAGGTGAACCCGCGCGCGCGCGTGGGCGTGAAGCTCGTGGCCGAAGCCGGGGTGGGTCGGGTGGCCGCCGGCGTGGCGAAAGCGTACGCCGACTATGTGCTCATCTCGGGGCACAACGGCGGGACGGGCGCGTCGCCCTTGTCGTCGATCAAGCACGCCGGCTCGCCGTGGGAGCTGGGGCTCGCGGAGACGCAGGCCCTGCTGATCGAGAACGGCCTGCGCCACCGCATCGAGGTGCGCACCGACGGCGGCCTGCGCACCGGGCGCGACGTGGTGATCGCGGCGCTGCTCGGCGCGGAGACGTACGGTTTCGGGACCGCGGCTCTCGTGGCCATCGGGTGCGACATGGCCCGGCAGTGCCACCTGAACACCTGCCCCACCGGCATCGCGACGCAGCGGCCCGAGCTGCGCAAGAAGTTCGCGGGCCGGCCGGAGCAGGTCGTGGCGTACTTCACGTGGATCGCGGAGGACGTGCGCCGCATCCTCGCGGAGCTGGGGCAGCGGATGCTGGACGACGTCATCGGGCGGACGGACCTGCTCGAGCGCGTGGACCACCCGGAGGTTCCGCGGGCGCAGATGCTCGACCTCTCGGTGCTGCTCGCCGACCCCATGACGGCGCAGGATGCCCCGCGCCGCCGCACCGTGGAGCGCAACGACCGCCCGGGCGTGGAGTCGCTGGACGAAGAGATTCTTACTACGCTGGGAGACCGGCTCGACAGCGGCCGTCCGTTCGCCGGCGTGTACGACATCGGCAACCATCACCTGACGGTGGGGGCGCGCATCGCGGGGCGCATCGCCGAGCGGGTCGGCAACGTGGGGCTGGCGCCGGGCGCGATTCGCCTGCGGTTCCGCGGCAGCGCGGGTCAGAGCTTCGGGGCGTTCGCGCTGCCGGGCATGCGGCTCGAGCTCGAGGGCGAGGCGAATGATTATGTCGGAAAGGGACTCAGCGGCGGGGAGCTGGTGATCCGGCCGTTCCGCGAGAGCGTGCACGCGGGCGTCGCCGATCAGCAGGTCCTGCTGGGCAACACCGTGCTGTACGGCGCCACCGGAGGCAAGCTGTTCGCGGCCGGCCGCGCGGGAGACCGCTTCGCGGTGCGCAACTCCGGCGCGATCGCGGTGATCGAGGGAGCCGGGGCGCACTGCTGCGAGTACATGACGGGCGGCGTGGTGGTCGTGCTCGGACCGGTGGGGCGCAACTTCGCCGCCGGCATGTCCAACGGCGTGGCCTACGTGCTCGACGAGGCCGAGACCTTCACGGCGCGTTGCAACGCGGACATGGTCCAGATCCGGGGGCTCGAAGAGTCGGACGAGCGTCTCGTCCTCGGCCTGCTGGGCGAGCACGTCGGGGCCACGGGGAGCGCGCGGGGGCGCGCCATACTGGACTCGTGGGAGCGCTATCGCGACTCGTTCCGCAAGGTGGTGCCCTACACGGCGCCGGTGGCGGCGGAGCCGGCGGCGGCGGAGGAAGCGGCGGCGGTGTGACGCCGCGCGAGCGGCAGCTCCAGCGCATCCCGCAGCGCCTGCCAGCTGGCCTCGAGGATGTTCTCCGAGCACCCCATGGTGCTCCACCGCTCCGCCCCACGCGCGGATTCGACCACCACCCGGGGCCTCGCGGCGGTGCCGAGGTGCTCGTCCACGATGCGGACCTTGTAATCCACCAAGTGCACGTCGGCGAGCTCGGGATAGCGCGGCAATAGTGCTTTGCGCACCGCACAATCGAGCGCGTTCACGGGCCCCGCGCCCTCTGCGGCTGTATGGATCACCTCTCCGTCCACGCGTAGCTGCACCATCGCCTGCGCGGTGGTGGTTCCTCCGTTCCGCCCCTCGACGATGACGGTGAACCCGAGCAACTCGAACGGCGGCCGATAATCCGGGGCCGAGCGCCGCACCAGCATCTCGAATGAGCCGTCGGCTGCTTCGAACTGGTGCCCTTGAAACTCGAGCTGCTTCACCCTTCGCAAGATCTCGGCATCCGAGTCCCGAGTCCCCCCCCCGAGCCCCAAGTCCCCAGCCCGCAGCCGCACATTTTGCCGTCCCGAAAGCTCACTCACCACCACGCGCATCTCGTTCCCGACCAGCGCCGGATCGATGTGCTGATAGCTCTCAGGCAGCTTCGCCACGGCGGCCACGTGAATGCCGCCCTTATGCGCGAACGCACTGGCGCCGACGTAGGGCGCGTGCCCATCGGGATTCAGATTGGCGACTGCTGCCACGAAATGCGCCACGTCGGTCAGGCGGCGCAGCTGCTCCGGTGCCAGCACCGTGTAGCCCAGCTTGAGCTGCAGCGTGGCCACGAGGGGAATCAGGTCCAGGTTGCCGCAGCGCTCCCCATACCCATTGATGGTCCCCTGCACATGCACGCACCCGGCACGCACCGCCGCGAGAGCGTTCGCCACCGCCAGCGCGCTGTCGTTGTGGGGGTGAATGCCGAGTGGGGTGCCCAGCTGCGCACGCACGTCGCGGACTCGCCGCTCTACCACGTCGGGCAGCTCGCCCCCGTTCGTATCGCACAGGACGATACAGTGCGCCCCGGCCTC
>Ga0209350_1000661_pt1 | contig 17654 bp, 13 predicted proteins | sample GraSoi013_2_20cm_2_FD_185822 | JGI IMG/M metagenome (GOLD analysis project Ga0209350, IMG submission 185822) | Grasslands soil microbial communities from the Angelo Coastal Reserve, California, USA - Sample 09_27_2013_2_20cm (SPAdes) (version 2) | ecosystem: Environmental > Terrestrial > Soil >...
CCGCCATACGTGAGAAACCCGCTCATCCGCTTCTGTCGCTCCAGCGTGGCCGGCATCATGTCCATCTGCAGGATGTCGGGCCAGCCGTCGTTGTTGAAGTCGGCGATATCGACGCCCATACCCGCGAGACTGGTGTGCTTGAGCCACGCGCCCGCCTTGTCGGAGAACGTGCCGTCGCCGTTGTTGATGTACAAGACGTCGTTGGGTGCGGCATCGTTGGAGACGTAGATGTCGGGCCACCCGTCTCGGTTCACGTCCGCGACCACCACGCCGAGTCCATATCCCACTTGCCGCAGGATGCCCGCTTCCCGGGAGACGTCGGTAAAGGTCCCATCGCAGTTGTTGCGATACAGCGTGTTGTAGCCTTCCGGGCTGTCACTGGGGACACCGAGCGGGTGCGCGACCGCCACGCCACGGGCAAAATCCTTGGGTGAATTGTTGAGCAGGAAGAGGTCGAGGCAGCCATCCCGGTTGTAATCGAGGAACACAGCGTGGGTGGTGAAACCCGTATCGGCGACGCCGTAGCGTGCCGCGGCCTCGGTGAACGTGCGATCGCCGTTATTGATGAACAACAGGTTGGCCCGGTCCTGTCCTTTGGAGCGCTCGGCCCCGGAGACGGAGACGTAGATGTCCAAGTACCCGTCGTTGTTGATGTCCACCATCGTGGCGCCGGTGGCCCACCGGTGCGTGGCGACCCCCGCCGACTTCGTGATGTCTTCGAACCGCATGTCCCCGTTGTTCCGATACAGCCGGCTCGAGACCATGTTGCCGCTGAAGAAAATGTCCGGCAGCCCGTCATTGTCGATATCGCCGACCGCCACGCCCGCGCCGTTGTAGATGTAGGGCTCGGTTTGCACGTTGACGGAATCATTGGTGGTGATCGTGTTCGCGAACGTAACACCCGTTCGCCCCGGGGTGAGGAGCTTGAACAGTGGGCGATTGGCTCTTTCGGGACGGCACCCAGCGACGGCGAGCAGGGCGACGACGAGGGCGCAACGCATGAGGGCGGCTAGCATGGCGGGGGAAGGATACCCCGTCAAGAGGGTGCACGGGTAGCGGAACGCCCCGGCGCGGCGTACGATTCCGCCGCGCATGCCTCGGAGCCGAGCCCGTCCCTGACAGTGCGGGCGAACCACCTCCCGTCGCGAGGCGGGCTATGGCTTGGGATGCGAGTCTCGGGTCTCTTGTCTCAGTTTCTTGGTTTGGTCGCCCACCGAGTCCGTTGCGGCGTCCAGATCCTGGTCGCTGCGGATCACTCTGGGGGTCAGGAACACGAACAGTTCCGTCTCGGTGGCCTGCTTGATGTGTCGACCGAACAATCCGCCGATGAGCGGAAGCGCCGAGAGGACCGGAATGCCCGCCCGGGTCACGTCGCGCTGGCGGTCCGACAGCCCGCCCAGCACGGCCGTGTGGCCGTCTTTCACCAGCAGCTGCGTCTGGATCGTTCGGGTCGAGATGACCGGCGCGTCGAACGCCACCTCGGCCGTCGCGGCGTTGACTTCCTGTGTCACGCGCAGCGTCACGTAGCCGTCGTCGCTGATCGTGGGCCGCACCGAGAGTCTCGTGCCCACATCTTTGAATTGGATGACTTGATCCCGTATGGGCGCGTCGGTCGGGAGCGCGCGCTGAACCTGCACGAACGGACGCTGACTGCCGACCAGGATCTCGGCGCTCTCGTTGTTCGCCGCTAGCACTACCGGACGACTCAGAATCGTCACGTCGCCGCGCGACGCCGCTGCGTTCAGCGTGGCGTTCAGGTTTAGGCTCCCCAGTTGCAGCACAGTGAGTACGAAATCGCCAGTTCCCAAACCCGTGTTCGACCCGGATATCGTGGCACCGGTGCCGGACAGCCTCTGCTCCGGCAGCTCGGCCGCCACGCCGAAGCTCAGGCTGCGATCCCGCCGCAGCTCGGCGATGATCACTTCGATTAGCACCTGCAGCGGCCGGACATCGAGCTGCTCCACGGCTGCCCGAATGAGATCGAAGTCCTGCCTCGAGGCTCGAACGAGTAGGCTGTTAGTGCGGGGATCGGGGATAATCGTCACCTCCCCCGTGAGTTGTGCGACCTGCTTGGTCACCGGCTGCGGCTGGCCGGGCTGCGCCGCCTCGGCCGGGGGAACGAGGTTCTGACGCAGCTCCTGCGCGAGCGTCGGCGCGGGAGCGCCAATCTCCCCGAGGGCGCTCGCGCGTCCATACAAGGAATTCACCGTCGCGGCGACATCGGCCGCGCGGGCATGGCGTACAGGGATCACGAACAGCTGGACCGGGCCGGACTGCGCCGCACTCTGCGGGGGCGCGGGAGGCGGCGGAGCGCCGATCTCGTAGAATGTGGTTTGCGCCGTAAGGGCCAACCCGTAGCTCCGCAACATGCCCCGCAGCAGCTCCGGTAGCTGCTCACGTGCCACGGGCTGCGGCGTCTCGAGCGTGACGCGGAGATCGCCGATGTTTCCGAACACCACCGGCCGATCGAGGTATCGCGCCAGCGCCTGGATGGCGAGCCGCAGGTCGGCGTTCACGAGTCGCACCGAGACACTGTCATTGCGAGCGGTGACCAAGCTGTCTTGTTGACTCCGCGCCGGCCGCGCGAGCAGCATGGTCGCCAGGACTCCGGCGGTCACGAAGCGCGGTTTCATCGCACCACCCGCCCCGGTATGAGAACCCAGGTCGTGTCGGAACCAGACACGAATGCCGTGTCACCGTGAATCTTAGTGAGCCGAATTCCGCCCGCCGCCTCCCCGACGCCAAGCACCACGCCGCCCTCGCGACCGGGGATCCCCTGGATGAGCGCGTTCCACGGCGGCCCGCCCAGCACGCCCGCGAGGCTGAGCGCGGGGCGGGTTGGTGCGGGGCTCTGAGTGGCGGCAACGGCAGGCTGCCACGGATTGAAGCGCAGCCTCGTCGGCTTTCGCTCGGACCGGAAGGGATCGCGGTCGCGAATCGCGGCTGCCGCATCGGCGAGCCCGACGGTGTCCCCAGGTGTGATCGGTGGCGCCGGCGGATATGGCTTACGATGCTCACGGGGTACCGACGGCAGGGCGGTCGACCAGCCCCAGATCGAGGCCAGCCCCGCAAGAGCGGCCAGTGTCCACGCGCTCGCGATCAGCACCCGAACACGCCTCATAGTGTGTCCCCGCGAGCCCGCACCAGCGCCAGACCCTCGACCGTAAGCCGAATCGCCAGCGTCTCCACCTGATCGCCAGGGCTGTCCACATTCTGTGGGCGAACGTCGAGGCGGCGTACCGCCAGGAGGGTCGGTCCCTTCTCGAGACCGTAAAGAAAGGAGCCGAGTCCGGCGATATCGGCCGTGGCCTGAACCTCCACCGTTACTCGCCGCAGCGCCCGGGCCCTAGACGTATCCACGTGGATGTCGATCGCGTCGAGACGCACGAGCGTCTGCCTCGACAGGTCCCCCAGAAGGCCGGCGAGAGTCGACCCGGCCTCCGCGGGCGTGTCGCCGGTGAGCAGGGCGGGACCCACCGCCCGCACCCGGGCGGTCCGCGCCTCCAACGAGTCGAGCGTTTGCGGGAAGCTTCCGAGTACGGCCTCGCTGCGTCCGGCTTGCGACATGCCCTCGAACGCCGCCGCACGTGCCTCGCCCCGCCACACGCGCCACGCCGGCGCCGCACGGAACGCGACGAGCAGTCCCAGTATCCCGGCCGCGCCCAGCGCCAGCGCCCGCTGGTCTCGATGCGCAACGGTGCGGTTCACGGTCGGCCCCGATGCCAGCGAACCGTCACGCGCTGGACTTCGCGAGCCGTGACCGCTTCGCGCCGCAAGGGGCCGACCAGCTCGACGGACCGAGCCCCGGGCAGTCGCTGCACGGCGCCGAGCACGGCTGCCGGGTTGGAGGTCATCGCGACGATCTGACCCTGATCGTCGCCGAGCTCGAGACTCACCAGGACACTCCCCTCCGGAAGGGCACGTGCCAGAAGGCCCAGCACGGGCGTCGTGGGCGAACGGGCTTCCGAGAGGCCGCGCATCTCTTCGAGGATCGCCGTCACGCGGTCGAGCTGCAGCGTGGCGGACTCGACCGCATGCCACTGCGTGGGCCCGACACTGGACAAGCGCGCCTGAGAACGGGCCGCTGCCCGAACGGCGGCGAGCGGCGAAAGCGCGAACGACACGATCCCGGTCACGACGGCAGCGGCGGGAAACAGCAAGCGCCTTCGAGCCTCCCGCGGCGTCCACGCGCCTGCCGCGAACGCGTCCAAGGCGAGTGCCTGCGGCGCCTCCAGCACGACCGCACCGTAGGCGTCCGCATACCGGACGGCCTGCTCGCCGAGGGCGGCGAGAGCGGGAACCGTCTGGGCCGCGGTAACGGGCTCCGCTGCGCAGGCGGGTCGGATGTGAATGGACTCGATGGCGTGGTTAGAAGCGGTAAGCTCGAGCACCACCCGCCCATCAGTCCAGGAAAAGGACGAATCGGCCAACGCGCGCATCAACGCGAGGGGCGTGGGGGCGATGAGCCTGAGGCGCCACCCCCGCGCGCGGCACGCCTCACGCACCGCCTTCACCGCTGGCTCGTCGATCGCGCCCGCGAGCGCCACACCTGCGCTCACGGGGCTGACACCCGTCGTGATCAGCGGTACGCCGTTCTTCAGGAAGAACGAACCCGCGTTCTCCCTGATGACGGCGGCAAGGACGTGGGGGTCCTGAGCGTCGGGGAGCCCCGCCACCAAACGGAGTTGCGACGCGTGCGGGCCGATCGCGGCGGACAGGGTCGGCCGCGGCAGTCGCCGGACCGGCGCCTCCTTGAGGAGCGAATCGATCACCACGCTCGGCGTCGCTTCGGGCTCGAGCGGCGCCTCCGCAGCCCACACGATGCGGTCGCGGCGGACCGCCACCGCACGCACCGCATCGCGGGCCAGCGCAACTCCGATCCTTATGGTCATTCGATCCACGACCTGCGGCGCCCAACGGCGGTAGCCGACTCCGATCGTCCAACGCGGACCTCGAGCACCGCGGTCACGGCCGGCCTGCCCGCCGTGGCGCGCGTCGTGACCACCCACGCCGGCGCCTGGAACACGGCTACGCCCGGGAGCCGCGCCGCTGCCTCCGGGGCGTCGGACGACAGCAGCTGCGAGAGCTCGTGGAACGTGGAGATCGGCGCGTCCTGGTTTCTCGCGTCAAGCACCCGTCGCACCGTTTCTTCCGTGAAGCCCGGCAGCAACGCCAGCACCGCGGCCGGCGCCACATCGAGGGCGAGAGGCCCGGGCTCGACGTCCAGCACCGAGTCGAGCACGGCGACCGAGTCGAGACCCGGAATGAGATGCAGCTGCCGCAGGTCGACGTACGGCTTGTGAGAGGTGATGAGCGCGGCCACGGAGTCAGCGCGGGGGGGCGGCATCCCGACGTGCCGGAACAGCTGCGCCAGCGTCGCTGCGTCGCTCGCGTTCACATCAACGCGCGCTCCCACGGGCCGCGCGTCGAGCCGACAGGCCGGGTCCCCCGACGGCGCGGCCCTGAGAATCCGGTCCACCCTGTCCCACGTTCTCAGGCTGACGTCGGCGTGCTCGGCACGTTCCCGCTCGAGCGCCTCGGTCACGACGGCGCGGGCGTGCGCCAAGCAACCCGCGGCTCTCCAACTCGCCACTGCGAGCGCGATGCGATTGCGGGACGAGGCAATGGCGCCGCGTGCAGCCACAGAGATGAGCAACGTGAGTCCCGTGATCCCTACCGTGATCCAGAGGACGGCGAGGAGGGCATAACCGGCCTCACCCCCTGACCCCCTCTCCGCAATGCGGAGAGGGGGAACGGCGAAGCCCGACGAACGGCGCGCGGATGGCACTAGCCACCGCCCCACACCGGCAGCAGCAGTGTGTCCGCGTCGATAATGACCGCCAGGGCCGTTGGCATCACTCTGCGTGACCAGCTGTCCACCCAGACCGGGCGGCGATCGATCTCGACGAGATAGCAGAGCCGCCCCGTTCGAAACCGGCGTCGCACATCGACGGCGGTCGAGTATGCTCCGCCGAGCTCCAAGCGGAGCACAGTCTCGTCGCCGTGCCGCTGGAACGAGAGCCGTACCGTACAATGGTCGAGCCATCCCCCGGGCGTGTCGCACCAGGCGCGGAAGTTCGCGCTCTGCGCATCTCCTCCAAATGACGGCGTCGTATCGGGGCTGGCCTCGAGATTCGCCACGACGCTCTTGAGCAGTCGTTCCGCGTTGGCGTCGGCATCGACGTGCGCTCTCGCCCGCGCGACCGCCTCGGCGCGATCTCCCAGACTGCTCAGCAGGGCTGCCGCCCCCGCCACGGCCATCCCGCCAATCAGGAGTGCGACCATGACTTCGATCAGGGTGAACCCGGCGATGCGATGGCGTTCGATCACCGATCCTCGGCCTCCCGGTAGAGGCTGGTCCGCAGCAGCACTTGACCGCTCGCCGCGTCGCTCAGAGACACCTCGTACAGGGTCGAACGAGCACGATCGATCCGCATACTCCACGGTCCCTGCCGTCTGGAGCCGAGGTGGCGATCCAGGTCTTCGCGCGACCAGAGCGAGACGGCCGTCAGCAGTCGCCCCACGGAGCGCATCTCGCTTTCGGCCTGGTGCACACGAGCGACGGCTCGGATCGCCTCGGAGGCAGTGCCCGCGGCCGCGCTTCCCACGATCGCCAGCACCACTAGGGCGATGAGCGCCTCGAGCAGTACGGCACCGCTGGCGTTACGGCGGAGGCGTCTTCCCATCGATCCGCTCCCCCGTGAGAGGGTTCACGCCGAGCCCCTCTGCTCCGATCACCCGCCCGTCTGGGAACGCCATCACCTGCACTACCTGCCCGCCGACGGTGAGGGTCACCTGCACCGCCGCGCCCGACTCGAGCGCCCGCCGCCGCGCCGCAGCGAGGGGCGCGCGGCTGTCTTGGACCGGGTCCCAACGTCCAGGCTGCCACGCCAGCCCGGCCATACTCGCCATCACGCCCAGGACGGCGAGCACCACGAGCAGCTCGACGAGCGTCACTCCGGGGGATCGCCGGGCCATGAGCCCTCACCCAGCCGGCCGCAGGCCGTACATGGCTTGGAGCAGCGCGGCGGCGACGATCATCACGACACCCCCGAACGCGATGATGAGCGCTGGCTCGAGAACTCGGATGGCCCGCTGCATCAGCTGCAGGGCCTGGGCGGACTCGATCGCCGCCGCGTGGGCGAGCATCGCGGCGAGTTGCCCCGTTTCCTCGCCCAGCCGAACGAGGCGCACGGCGGTGGGAGTGAGCGCGTGCTCCGCAGCGAGCGCGGCACCCATTCCTTCGCCCCGTGCGATGCGCCGTCGCGCGGCCAACAGCCGCGACTCGATCGCCCGGTCACCCGTCGCCCGCGCCGCGTGGGGCAACGCGGTCGCCAAGGGGACGCCGGCGTCGAGGAGCGCGGCCAGCGCAGAGCACGCACTCGCCGCGGCGGTGGCGCGCCGTATCCGTCCCGCGACGGGCACATCGAGCAGCAGAGCGTGCCAGCGATCGAGGCCGCGGGGGCGGGCGATCCACCTCCGCCAGAGCGCCACTCCGACCGCCAACCCGAACAGCATGGGGATGAGCGCGCTGCGGGCCAACCCGCCCAGTGCCAGCACGACAGTGGTGCTGGCGGGGAGCGCCTGCCCGGCATCCGCGAGCAGGCCCGCGAAGCGTGGCAGCACCACACCCACGAGCAACGCGACAGACGCGCTTCCCGCGACGGCGAGGATCGACGGATAGGCGAGCGCGTTGCGGAGTGCGGCGCGCGTGGCAGCGCGTGTCTCGAGCAGCTCAGCTGCGCTGCCCACCGCGGCGGCGAGCCCGCTCCCACCTTCCCCGGCCTGAATCACGCCGAGCACGTGCGACGGCAGCGGCAGGCGTGACGCTTCGAGCGCCGCTGCCAGATGCTCTCCCTGCGCCACGCGGTGGCGTACGTCCGGCAGCGCCGCCAGCCACGCGGGGGAGACGAGGTCCTGCATGATGGCCAGCGCCCGACTGATCGGGACGCCGGAACGAAGCAACGTCGCGAGGGCCCGAAGGCCAAGCGCCAGGTCATCCGCGTCGATGCGCAGTCGTGCCTGTAGCGCGGGCGATTGCTCCACGACCTCGATCGCGAACCCTCCCCGGCTCCCGATCAGCACGACGGCCGCGTCGCGACTCGACGCGTCGATCACGCCGGTTTCGAGCAGGCCATCACGCCGCATGGCCTTGAAAGCGAACGTCTGGGCGCTCACCGTTTCAACCCCTCACCCCAGGAGGTGATGTCGGCATTTTCACCCTCGCCGCCGGGCAGGCCGTCGCGGCCGAGCGTGTAGAGGTCGTACGAGTCGGGATTGTGGACGCCGGGAGCCGCGTAGACGTACGGACGACCCCAGGGGTCCATGGGAACGCTCTTGCGCAGGTACGGTCCGCGCCAGCCGGGGCGCCCCCCGAGGGGCTGCACGCGCAGCGCCGAGAGGCCTTCTTCGGTGGTAGGGTAGCTCCCGGCGTCGAGCCGGTAGGCGTCCAGTGCGACGGCGAAGGTCTCGATCTGAGTCTTCGCCGCGGTGACGTTGGCGTCGCCCACGTTTCTCAGAATTGACGGCCCGACGAGCATCGCGAGGGTCCCGATGATCGCGAGCACGACCATCATTTCGATCAGCGTGAACCCCGAACGGCCGCCGTTAGTTCTGGCTGACACGCAGCACCTCCTCGACGGTCGTGACGCCCGCCCGCACTTTGGTCCACCCGTCGGCCCGCAGCGACCGCATGCCGCCTTCGCGGGCGAGCTGCTCGAGGTGCGGGCGCGACGGCCTCGCCGTGATGGCTTCGCGCACCTCGTCTGTGAGCTCGAGCAGCTCGAACAGTCCGGTGCGTCCGCGGTAGCCCGTGCCACGACACGCGGCGCAGCCGCGTCCGCGCGCGAGCGCGGAGGGTGTCTCGCTGTCTTCACCGAGCAGCGCCGCAGCCGCGGCGTCCGGGATGTAGGACTCCCGGCACGCCTCACAGATGGTGCGAACCAGACGCTGCGCGAGCACCGCTTCGAGCGTGGTCGTGACGAGATAAGGGGGAATCCCGAGGTCCAGTAATCGCGGGATCGCGCCCAGGGCATCGTTCGTGTGCAAAGTCGAGAAGACGACGTGTCCGGTGAGCGCGGCCTGGACGGCGAGCTCCGCCGTTTCGGTATCCCGCATTTCGCCCACGAAGATGACGTCGGGGTCTTGGCGCAGAATGGACCGTAGCATCGACGCGAAGGTGACTCCGGTTTCGGAGTGAACCGGGACTTGTGCCACGCCCTCGAGCGAGTATTCGACCGGGTCCTCGATTGTGATGATCTTCTCCCTGCTCGCGGCGCGGAGGCCGAGCGCGGCGTAGAGCGTGGTGGTCTTGCCGCTGCCGGTGGGCCCCGTTACGAGGATCATGCCGTGGGGCTGCTGGGCGAGACGCTGCATGGTGGCCAGGAGGGCGGCGGGGAGGCCGAGCGCCTCGAGGGCAATCGCTCCGCCACCGTGATCGAGCAACCGCAGCACCACGCTTTCGCCGAACACCGTCGGCACGGCCGAGACGCGGACGTCGAGCTCGCGGTCCTTGAGTCGCACGCGGATGCGCCCGTCCTGCGGGCGCCGCCGCTCAGCGATGTCCAGCTCGGCGAGCAGCTTCACGCGAGAAACCACGGCCCGGTCGGAATGCGCCGGAGGGTCGATGCCCGGCAGCAGCACGCCGTCGATGCGGAACCGGGCCTGCAAGCCGTCGCGCGTGGACTCGAGGTGAATGTCACTGGCGCCGGCGTCGTACGCCTCGCGGATCAGCAGGTTCACGTAGCGCACCACCGGCGGTTGGTTGGCGAGGTCGCGAACGTCCGAGGTGAACGCTTCGTCTTCGCGGACGGCTCGCTCGACCTCCACACTCGCTTCGTCGGCCGCGGTGAGGCGCGCCAGCAGCACATCCAGTTCTTGTGTCGTGACGGCGCGGGGTACGACCCGCCGGTCGTACGCGACGCTCAAATCGTCGAGGGCTCCGACCAGCGAGTCGTCCGTCACGGCCACCGCCAGGGCCCCGTCCGGCAGGATGGCGATGGGACACAAGCGATGGTGGTACAGGAAGTCCGTCGACAGACGGTCGGGCAGCGCCAGCGGCTGAGCTGGGCTCGCGGTGCCCAGTGGCGCTTCGGTCTCGTTGGTGACAAGGGCGGTGGAGGTCATGGCTGTCTTGGGCGTTGACGCCCATCGTGGGCCACGTGGAAGAAACGAGCCACGTGCAGCCCGCGTGTGGCTGAATGTCGCTAACGAACGGTGGCGCTTGCGACTACGCGCGCCCGCAGTGGCGCCGGCAGGAGCGCGAGTCTCTCATTTCTGCGAGTCTGGCTTCAGAGGGGACGCCCGGCACCACCGCCGCCTCAACGGGCGAACGTCGCGCGCATGCAACGCGAGATTATCTCAGTTGTCGCGCAGGCGCCACTAGCCGTTTAGGCTGTTGCGACGTTTGGGTGCGGGAGCCGTGCTCACGACTATCAGGAGCGCCACCCTGGAACGACGGATGCAGCACGGGCGCCCGCATCACAGTTGCTGGCGCAGCGTCGGTGCATCACCTCCACGGGGGACGGCACGCGATCAGAGATGGCGCTGGCACAACCGCAGGCAAACGTCGTCTCCTCCGGAACCGACCCGCTTCACAAGCTCCTCGGCCGCTCGGCGGCCATGCAGCAGGTGCGTGACCGGCTGCAGCGCGTCGCTCGGTCGCCGGTTCCGGTGCTTATCCTGGGCGACACGGGTACCGGGAAGGAGCTCTGGGCGCACGCCGTTCGTCCCGGTCAACTGCGCCGCGTTCCCCGAGAGCCTTGCCGAGAGCGAGCTGTTTGGGCACGAGCGCGGCGCGTTCACGGGGGCGATCCGCAGTCATCCCGGGGTGATCGCGCTCGCCGACGGCGGCGTGTTGTTCCTCGACGAGCTCGCCGAGCTCCCCGCTCCGGTGCAGGCGAAGCTGCTCCGCACGTTGGAATCGGGCGAATACCGACCCGTCGGTTCGACCAAGACGCTGCGGTCCGACTTCCGGATTCTGGCCGCGACGAGCGGCGATCTCGACCGCGCCATCGCCTCGGGCCGGCTACGCGCGGACCTGGTGCATCGCCTCGGCGCGATACGCCTGTCGCTGCCGCCGCTCAGACAGCGGCTCGAGGACATCCCGCTCTTGTCGGAAGATTTTCTCTCTCGCTACCTCGAGAAGTGCCCGCGTGGGCCGGTACGCGTGACCCCAGAGGCGTGCGCCGTCCTGATGCAGCATGACTGGCCCGGTAACCTGCGCGAGCTCCGCAACGTCATAGAAGCCGCGGCCGCGGTCGCCGGGTCGGACGCGATGATCGGCATGCTGCATGTGCTGCAGATCCTGCCCCCGAGTGGGGACCGAACCGCCGCGCCGGTGTTTCCGAGTCTCGCGGAGGTTCGGATGGACGCCGAGCGGCGCGCGATTCTGGAGGCGCTCCGCCGTGTGGAGGGCAACCGCGAGCGCGCCGCGAAACTGCTGCACATCAGCGAAGCCACGCTGTATCGCAAGCTCGGGAACGGATCTCGACCGATGTGCGCGTAGCTCGAAGGATCTGGGTCGCATAGTTGCGAGTCTTGGCGGAGCACGCGCCTCGTACAACTGAGAGACCAACAACCCGCTTGATCGACCAGCCCTCGAGACGACTCCTCGCCTGTCAACGACTTATGACGTGATAGCTCTTCTGGCTCGCTTCTTCCCTTACGCGGCGATGTCCTGTGCTCACTGGAGACTCGAGCCATGCGCCGCACGATCGCCGTCCCCCTCCTGATCCTCCTATCCGTCGGCCTACGCCTCACCGCACAGACCAGCGGCGCGATGCGCCCGACCGTGCCGTCGCCCACGGCAGCATCACTCGGAAAGTTTGGTGACGTCCCCGTGAGTTTTTTCACGGGCGTTCCGGAGATCCGGATCCCTTTGTTCACGGCCAAGGGCAAGACGCTCGAGCTGCCGATCGCACTGACATATCACGCGTCGGGCATCAAGGTCGACGAAGTCGGGGGTTGGGTCGGGATGGGGTGGGCATTGGAAGCGGGCGGCGTGATCACGCGCACCGTCCGCGACATCGTGGACGAAAAGCCCGAAGGTTATCTCACCCAGGGCCGCGCGTTCTACAATGCCAACAACTGGACTGAGCCGCCGCCCACGAGTCTGCTGTACAACATAGCGGACCAAGTCGTAGACGGTGAGCCGGATCAATTCTTCTTCAACTTCGCGGGCCAGTCCGGAGAGATGGTGTTCGGTCCCACGAGCAACATCGCCAGTGAAACCACGTTCGTCACGATTCCCTATCGCAAGTGGCGCATCGTGCCGCACTACGGCACCGATCCCTACTTCGGGTACGGCAGCATCCTGTCCTGGGTGATCACAACCGAAGACGGCACGCGGTACACCTTCGCGGCCATAGAAGTCCACCAGGACTGGTGGTGGCAATACCTGGGTTCTTCCAGCAAGGACCTTCAACCGTATGGCTCGAGCTGGTATCTGACAGAGATCCGCGCGCCCGGCGGCGACGTGATCACGTTTCAGTACGCGCCGTACTCGGCAGAGCATTACAAGGGCCTCTACCGCGAGGAGTTCAACGACAAGGGCGGAACGTGCCCGACGCCGGGCTACGCGTCCGGGCCATCCACCATCTATGACGTCCACACCCAGTCGTACGTCAAGGAACAGAAGCTGGTGTCGATCACGACCGCTGCGCACACCATCACCTTCTGGACCAGTCTGCGGACTGACGCGATTGCGCCTTACCGCAGCCGCTATGTCACGTCGCAGCAGGCGCAGGAGCACGAGCTCGACTCGATCATCGTCAAGACGCCCGACAACGTCGTGGTCCGTCGTTTCGCGTTCCGATACAACTACTCCATCGGAAATCGTTTGACCCTCACGAAGCTGTACGAGGTCGGCAAGACGGGCGACAGCGTGCCGCCGTACACGTTTACCTATTCGGGGCCGACGTTGCCGGCGCGGGCGACCGACGTGGACCAGATGTACAACGGGATCGCGACGTTCGCGCTCGACCACTGGGGCTATTACAACGGGAGAACCGGCAACACGACCCTCATACCCCAGGGGGTCTCCCTGTTACCCCCCTACACCAACTACCCCGGGGCAGACCGGCGTCCCGACGCGACGTCCATGAAAGCGGGCGTGCTCACCAAGATCACGTACCCAACCGGTGGGTTCAACGAGTTCGTCTACGAGCCCAACGATTACGGCGAGATCGCGGACGGGTCGCCGCTGATCTCGGACCCGGTAAGCCACAGCGCGTCAGCGGTTATTCCGCCGGGTTCCGGTGTGACGGACTTCACGGTGGGCGGTGTCGATCCGACCGTCAGTGCCACTATCAGCGTGGTGCTGGGATACCCCCCCAACCCTTGCCCCAGCGGTTGCTCGGCCGAGCTTTGGCAGGGAACCAATAGGCTCAACACCTGGTTCTCGGCCGTGACCAACGTTCCATACCAACTCGCACCAGGCCTCTACACGCTCAAGGTGTTCAACCAGGGCCAGAACTACACGGTTTCCCTCAGCGTCAATTGGCAGGAGCGCGTTGTCGTCCCGAAGAAGACCGCTGGCGGCCTGCGTATTGTCGAAGTGCACGCGGCCGACGCGATGGGGTCTGACGGCGTGGGCAATCTCACGGTTCGGAAATACTCATACCTGCAAAACGACGCCGTCACTTCGACCGGCGTGATCGGCTCGGAGCCGCGTTACGGCTACGCGCACACCGAAGTCGACCGGAACGGCCTGCAGTGCGCGTACTTCTCCCGCTCCTCGACGTCCCGAATCCCGCTCGGCAGCGGGCCTGCAATCGAGTACCTGCTCGTAAAGGAGTCGCGCGGCGCCAGCGGTGAGTTCGGGACCACACGGCATTCGTTCGTCGCCGGCGGTGACGTCCCCCAGCCGACCGATTGGCCGCTTCTCCGATACACGAGCAATGCCTGGAGGCGCGGTCAAGAGGTGACCGTCGAGCAGGACAACGCCGCCGGCGCGGTGCAGCGGTACACGTTCACGAGGTATGACTTCCCAACGCCGGCGCAGACCACCAAGACGTTTCGCGGCATCGCCGTGAACACCTATTCGGGCGCGATCTCGGTGGTCGTGCACAACCGGTTCCTGGTCGAAACGGGATTGAAGGTGCCCGGCTTCGAATCGACCACGGTCTACGACACGGCCGGGGGAGGGCGGTTCACGACCACGAAGCAGTTCGTCTACGGCAACCCAAATCACGCTCAGTTGACCGAGGAGACGGACAGCATCCCCGATGGTACCAGGCGCGTCACGCACATGAAGTACCCGGCGGACTATGCGCCTTGCACCACGTCCTGCTCCGCGGAAGCAGCGGCGCTCACCGCGATGCAAGACACATTCAACATCCACAGCGCGGTGATCGAGCGCTGGGTGATCAAGCGGGGCGGCGGCGTGGACTCCGTGATGACCGCCGAGCTCAACTCGTTCAAGCAATACGCCCCGGGCCAATTCCTCCCGTACCAGCACTTCGTCCTCAGCAACCCGAGCCCCCTCCCATGACGCGCTCACTCGGACGTCTCGTGCTCGTTGCCGTCCTCGTCGCGGCGGCGTTCTCGCAGGTGACGGCGCAGACGCAAGTAAGTCCTGATAATGCAGGGCTCGCCGTGGCGCAGAACCAATCAGGACTGCAAGCGACCTTTACGGTCTGGTCCGGTCTGCAAACAGCGGTAACGAGGCAGCTCATTGTGTCCTGCTCGGGCCAGGTCGCGGCGTGTTCAGTGCCCTCTCAGTTCGTGACGTTCACGTATTCAACGAACGTGCAGATGACGTTTTCTTCCCTATCTGCGGGCGCCGGAACCCTGGTGCTGCAGGCTTCGGGAGGCGGCAGCTCAGACCAAGGTTCGTACAATGTCACGGTGAGGCCGCCGTACGGGGTCGCGGTCACGCCGGATGGCGGGACGGCGCCGACGCGCGCAGCCGGCACCGGCGGCTACAGCGAGCCATTCACTGTGACGAACAGCGGTACACAAGCGAACACCTTCAGCTTCGCGTGCACAGGGGCGGGGGGCGTTACGTGCGGTACGCTACCCGCGCCCGTCAGCCCGGCGCCGAACGGCGGCCAGGCAACCGTCAATATGCCGTACAGCGTCGGGGCGGCCGGTACGGGGACGCTCACACTCACGGCGACGGGCACGAGCGCCAGCGATGCCGGCAGCTATTCGGTGCCGATCGTGGCGTACGGTGTGAGCGTGACTCCCGACGGCGTGGCCGCACCGGCGGTCCCGCAAAACACAACCGGGTACACGGCCGTGTTCACGGTCCAGAATACTGGGTCCACGAACAACACGTTCAGTTTCGCGTGCAGCAGTTCCGGCAGCGTCAGCTGCGGCACCCTGCCCGCACCGGTGCCCCTGGGCCCGTCGCCCGCCCAGGCCACGGTGAGTATGCCCTACAGCGTGGGCGGGCCGAGTATGGGAGGGATCACCCTCACGGCAAACGGCACGAACGCGTCCGACCCCGGGTCCTATACCATCCAAGTGATGACTTTCGTGCCGTCCACAGTCAGCGGCGGCTCACTCAACAAGGACAGCCACTACATCCTCCAGGAGACGGCGAACAGCTACGACGTTACCGGGCGGATCACGCAGCTCACGGATCCACGCGGCAACGTCACGGACTACGTGTACGGCGCGGCCATGAACAACGCCGCCTTTCTGGTTCAGGTGAAACGCTGGACGAATGGGCCGGGAAGCACGTACCTCTCTACCGACATCGGTTACACGAACGGCTTCCCCACCTCGATCCGGGACGAAGGCGGCACGTCTCGCTACTTCGTGTACGACTCGCTGGGCCGGCTGCGACAGATCAAGAACAACGACGGGGTCACAGTCGTGAAGGCCTACGGGTACACCTATTCCCGCACAAGCCCGAACTGGACGTTCAACTTCGCGACCCCGAACGCCGTGATCGATACGACCTTCCAGCAGCAAACGCCCTCGGTGCGGAAAGTCGTGACCGTGACCTATGTGGACGGCTTGGGCCGGTCCATTGAGAAAGTGGCAAACGAATGGACCGGCTCCTACCTGGTCACGGCGACCCAGTACGACTTGATGGGACGCGTGTGGCGCACGTGGAAACCGTACCGGCAGACCACGGCGGCGTACGACCAGAGCTTTGCCGCCCACGCCACCAGCTTCTACAACAGCTACCTGGGGCGTACGGCCGCAGTCCCGTACGACGAGACGCTCTACATGTCCGACCCGCTCGACCGTGTGAAGCAGGTGGCCCCGGAGACCGATGAGTGGACGGCGCCCGCTCCCACCGTGCACCGGTACGACGTGGACGGCAACGCCGGCCAGAGCATCTTCGAATTCACCGACGGGGTCGGCAACAAGCGGCGCAGCTACAGAGACGGGTTTGGGAACGAGGTCAAGACAGTCCTCGGCTACGGGGCAAGCGAGGCCACAACCACGCTGTTCAGCTACAACGTGCTGGGACAACGGACGCAGGTGACCGACCCCCGATCGTTGATCACGACGTACACCCTCAACACGCGCGGTCTGCTGAGCGCGAAGACTAGTCCGGACGCCGGCACCGTCAATCACAAGTACGACAGGGCGGGTAACCTGCGGTTCACGCAGGATGCGAAGCAGGCCGCAGCGGATACGGTCTACTTCACGAGCTACGATTTCGCCAACCGGCCGCTCACGTCCGGCCAAGGTGCCGCAACGTTCTCGTCGCTGGATCCTGATGCCTCAGCGGCGTTCGAAGGCACCCAGGCGAACTGGCTCGTGGTGCGAGCGTACGATGCGAAGCCCGCGACCGCGGCACTTCCGTGGAGCCTGTTCAGCACCCAGATCAATGCGGTGACCCTCAACAACGTAACGGGACGCCTCGCCGCCGTAGCGAGCAAATCGAACGGCGCCTGGCAGGTGACGCTGCTCAGCTACGACGCCGATGGCCACCTCGTCACGCGCTACACCTACACGCAGGACAACACGGGGGCAACGGTCCTGACGGCCCTGAACACGCGGGACAGCGTGCAGGTGGACCTGCGGGGCGCGGTGCGCGCGCGGCGCCTCACCATCGGCACGACCACCTTCAATCACGCGTACTACTACAACGATCGGGGCCTGCTCCAACAGGCGGCCGCATCCACGGGCGAACCGGATTTCAATGCTTCGGACGTGACGTACAACTATCACCCGGGCGGACAAGTCCAGAACATCCAGTTCTTGGGCGGGCCGGTGGTGCCCCTGAACTTTACGATCCGGGACCAGCTCGCCCAGATCGGCAACCCGGCGGCGACCACCTACCCCTTCTCGGCGAGCTACACCTATAACTCGAACGGGACGGTGGCGGAGGCGCAGTTCTACAACGCGGGCTCGCCCGCTGCCCAGAAGCGCTACAAGTACGCCTTTCCCAACTACGACGCGCTCAGTCGTTTGAAGAGCGCCGACTTCTCGAGCTGGAGTGGGACGGCTTGGACCTCGACTCTTGCCTACGATCTCGCCGGGATCGCGTATGACGCGGCTGGCAACGTCACGGCCCTCCAGCGCTACCGGCAGGACGGGACGCTGATCGACAACCTCACCTACAACTATGCGAGCAACTCGAATCGCCTCACTGCAGTGACGGACGCAGTGACGGGAAACTCCGAGACCTGGGACGCCCGGAGTGGCTCGTTCACCTACGATCCGAACGGCAACGTCGCCGCGGCGCC
>Ga0209350_1000665_pt1 | contig 17540 bp, 13 predicted proteins | sample GraSoi013_2_20cm_2_FD_185822 | JGI IMG/M metagenome (GOLD analysis project Ga0209350, IMG submission 185822) | Grasslands soil microbial communities from the Angelo Coastal Reserve, California, USA - Sample 09_27_2013_2_20cm (SPAdes) (version 2) | ecosystem: Environmental > Terrestrial > Soil >...
GTGATTCCCGCGACGACGCTCCTCGAGCGCGACGATCTGAGCGATCGGATAGAGCGCGGGCGGGTCAAGGGGATCGTGACCGACGCGCAGCTCGCGGGGCGCTTCGCGGGATTGCCCGGCGCGCCGGTGCGTATCGCCGTGGGAGCGGGCGCCCCGGGCTGGGCCGACTACGACCGCTCTTACGAGGCCGGCGATCGGTTCGACACGGCGCGGACGCGCGCCGATGAGCTGCTGCTCCTGTACTTCACCTCCGGTACCACCGCACGGCCGAAGCTGGTCGCGCACACGCAAGCGAGCTATCCGATCGGGCATCTGTCGACCATGTACTGGCTGGGCCTCAAGCCCGGGGACGTGCACCTGAATCTCAGCTCGCCCGGGTGGGCGAAGCACGCCTGGTCGAGCCTGTTCGCGCCCTGGAACGCGGCGGCGACGGTGCTCGCGTATCACTACGAGCGTTTCGACGCCCGCGCGCTCCTCGGGCAGCTCGCGCGCTGCCGCGTGACGAGCTTCTGCGCGCCGCCGACGGTGTGGCGGATGTTGATCCAACAAGACCTGCGCGCCTCAGGCGTGACGCTCCGCGAGGCGGCAAGCGCCGGCGAGCCGCTGAATCCCGAGGTGATCGCCCGGGTGCGCGAGGCCTGGGGCATCACGATCCGCGACGGCTACGGCCAGACCGAGACCACCGCGCAGGTCGGCAATTCCCCGGGGCAGCCGCTCAAGCCCGGCTCGATGGGGCGGCCGCTGCCCGGATACCGGATCGTGCTGCTGGATGCCGCGGGTCGCGTGAGCGAGGAAGGCGAGATCTGCATCGACCTCGCGCAGCGTCCGCTCGGGCTCATGCAGGGCTATCTGGATGACCCCGCGCGCAACGCGAGCGCCATGGGCGATGGCTACTATCACACTGGAGACGTGGCCTCGCGAGACGCCGACGGCTACCTGACATACGTGGGCCGCATGGACGATGTCTTCAAGTCCTCCGACTACCGCATCAGTCCCTTCGAGCTCGAGAGCGTGCTGATCGAGCATCCCGCGGTCGCCGAGGCGGCGGTCGTGCCGAGTCCGGACGCGCTGCGCCTCTCGGTACCGAAAGCCTTCGTGGTGCTGGCGGCGAACTGCAGCCCCGATGCCGACACCGCGCGCTCGATCCTGACGCACGTGCGCGAGCGCGTCTCGCCCTTCAAGCGCATCCGCCGCCTCGAGTTCGCAGCGCTGCCCAAGACCATCTCCGGAAAGATCCGCCGCGTCGAGCTGCGCAAGCTCGAGGAGGCGCGCGGCGCCGGCGCTGCCCGGCGCGCGCAGGAGTTCTGGGAGGAGGATCTGCGTTAAGCCACCCCACGAAATTGCGCTCGCCGTGCCCGGCGGGCATTCGCCGCTCAGCAAGAGGCGCAATTTCGTGGGGGCCCCGGTCCGGATACCTCGCGCGCCGCCTGCAGCACTTCCGGGACGATCTCCGCGACGTCCCGATCGGTGGTGCGATGGTTGACGAAACAGGCGCGCAGCGCGAAGCGCCCCTTGAGCGTCGCGTTGGAAAGGTACACCCGCCCACGCTCGATGACGCGCCTGAGGACGGCCGCGTTGAAGCGGTCGGCATCGCGATGCCGCTCGCCGGGCCGGCAGCGGAAGCACACGGCGCTGAGGCCGACGGGCGCGAGCAGCTCCAGCTCCCCGGCGCGTGAGACGGCAGCGGCGAGATTGCGCGCGTGATCGAGGTCGGCGCGGATCGCGCTGCGAAACGCCGCGAGGCCGTGATAGCGCAGCGACAGCCAGAGCTTCAGCGCCCTGAAACGGCGCGAGAGCTCGACGGACTCATCGAAGAACGCGAAGGCCTCGACCGGATCGGAAGCGAGCGACTTCGCATAATCGCCGGTGAAGGAGAACGCGCGGCGCGCCGCGTCCTGGCTCCGGTAGAGGAGCAGGCCGCAGTCGAGAGGCTGGTAGAGCCACTTGTGAGGATCGAGCGAGAGGGAGTCCGCGGCGGCAAGTCCCCGGAACGCCTCCGGGATGGCGAGCGCAGCGAGGGCGCCGTAGGCGCCGTCGACATGCAGCCAGAGCTCTTGCTCGCGGCAGACGGATGCGATGTCGGCGAGCGGATCGATTGCTCCGCTATTGACGGTGCCGGCGGTGGCGACCACGGCGAGCGGCGTGCGTCCGGCGGCGCGATCGGCGGCGACGGCCGCGCGCAGCGCCTCGGGGTCGAGGCGATAGTCGTCGCCCGCGTCGATGAGCGAGAGGCTCTCGCGCCCGAGTCCGAGCAGCGCCATCGCCTTCCCGATCGACATGTGCGCTTCGCTCGAGGCGTACACGATGCCGGGGCGCGCGCCCGCTTCGTTCGCCGGCAAGCGCGTCTCGCGGGCCATCGCGAGCCCCATCAGATTCGCCATCGAGCCGCCGCCGCACAGGCTCCCGGTGAAGCCGTCGCAGCCGAGCGCGCCGCCGATACTCTCCACCAGGTGCCGCTCGATCGTCACGGCCGCCGGCGCCGAGCGCCAGGCGGTCACGTTCTGATTGAGCACGCTCGCGAGCAGATCCGCGAGAGCTGCGACCGGCTCACCCGAGCCGAGCACGTAGCCGTAGAAGCGCGGCGTCGGCGCGCGCGACAGCGCGAGCACCTCGCCGAGGGCATCGAGCGCCGCGGCCCCGAGACCCTCCTCGGGAAGCGGCGCCACGAACGCGCGCGTGGTGTGCGCGCCCGAGACCTCCGGAAAGGCACGCGCGCCGTCGAGCCCCGCGAGCAGATCCGCGCTCAAGTCCGTCATCCGCGCGGCCAGGGATCTGAATTCGGCGACCGACAGATGCAGGGCGTTCATCGGGCAACCCAAGCTCAGCCGACGGGTGCCGGGATACTACACGCGCCGCTGGTTTATGATGTACCGCGCCATGATCGACCCGGCCATCGGCGCCCTGCTCGCGGGCGCATTCGCGCTCCTCTTCATCGGGGCTGCGCTCCAGAAGCTTCGCAGTCCCGAGCGCTTCGCCGAGCTGTTCCGCGCCTACCGGGTGGTCCCGGACGGTGTGGCACGGCTCTCGTGGCTGGTGCCGGTGCTCGAATTGACGACCGGCGCGGGGCTCCTCGCCGGCGGCTCGCGCGCCGGCGCCTGTGCCGTGGGCGCGGCGTTGCTTCTCAGCTACGCGGCGGCGATGGCGATCAATCTGCAGCGCGGCAGGCGCGATCTCGCCTGCGGCTGTGGCGCACCCGGCGAGCGGCGCGCGATTGCAGAGTGGATGGTGTGGCGGAATCTCCTGCTCGCAGCTGTGCTCGCCGCGATGCTGCTGCCCTGGCGCACACGGGCGATGACGGGGGCGGATGCCCTCACGATCGGTGCCGGGACGGCGGTGGCCGCACTCTTATATATGAGTGTTGACCGGCTGCTCGGGCGCGTGGCGCCCGGTAACGCGCTGCTGCGAGGCGCGCCGTGACGGCGCTCGCGGTCTCCAACGTCGCGCTGTGGATACTGCTGCTCGTGCTGTCGGCGGTCGTGCTGGCGCTGGTGCGCCAGGTGGGCGTGCTCCACGAGCGCATTGCGCCCGCCGGCGCGCTGATGCTGAATCGCGGGCTCGTGGTCGGTGAGCCGGCGCCGGCCCTCGAAGTCGCCGATCTCGAGGGCCGTACGCACCGGCCCGGGGCCGCGCGCCCCGACGGCCGCAGCACGCTGCTGCTCTTCGTATCGCCGACGTGCCCGGTTTGCAAGTCGCTGCTGCCGGCCGTCAAGTCCGCCCGCAAGGATGAGCGCGGGTGGATGGACGTCATCCTGGCGAGCGATGGCGACAGTGCGGAGCAGCGCGAGTTCGTGCGCAGCCAGGGGCTCGACGGAATTCCCTACGTGGTATCGGCGGCTCTCGGGCTCGCGTACCAGGTCAGCCGCCTGCCGTTCGCGGCGCTCCTCGACGAGCAGGGGATCCTGCGGGCGCGGGGGCTGGTCAATTCCCGCGAGCATCTCGAGAGCCTCTTCGAGGCGAAGCGCCTCGGAGTCGCCTCGCTCCAGGAGTATTTCTCGAGTGCGGCCTGAGCCGATGGATCCGGCGGTGAGCGCGGTGCTCGCCGACTACGAGGCTCGCGCGGAGCGCGAGCAGGAGATCTGGAGCAGGCGGTCGGCCGACGAAAACCTGCGGCGTCGCGATGAGATGCTGCTGCCGGTGGGCCGCGCGGCCGGCATGCTGATGAATCTCCTCATCAAGGAAGGCGAGGCACGCCGGATCCTGGAGGTCGGCAGCTCCTACGGCTACTCCACCACCTGGCTGGCGGAGGCGGCGCGAACCATCGGCGGCAAGGTGATCTCGCTCGAGCTGCAGGGGGCGAAGACACAATACGCGTACACGCAGCTCGAGCGCGCCGCGCTCGCCGACTTCGTCGAGTTTCGCGTCGACGACGCGCTGGCCTCGCTCCGCCAGCTCCCGGGCCCGTTCGATTTCGTGTTGATCGACCTGTGGAAGGACCTGTACGTTCCGGTCTTCGAGCTGCTGCACCACAAGCTCTCGCCGGGCGCGATCGTGGTCGCCGACAACATGCTCTTCCCGGAGGAGTTTCGCGCCGAGGCGCGGGCGTACCGGCAGCGGGTGCGCGCGGCCGCCGGCATGAGCTCGGTGCTGCTCGCGGTCGGCAATGGCCTCGAGGTCAGCCGCTATCAGTGAGCGCGATCTCTACGCGCTTGTTGTGTTTGCCCTCGCTGCGAACCTTAAGCACCCGGATGGGGCCGATTTCGGCGATGTTGGCGACGTGCGTGCCGCCGCAGGGTTGCAGATCGATGCCCGGAATCCGCAGCAGCCGCACGCGGCCGGCGCCGCGCGGCGGCTGCACGCTCATCGTCTTCACCAGCTCCGGCTGGGCGTCGAGCTCGGCATCGCTGATCCAGACACTCTCGGTGGCGGCGCCGGCGGCGATGAGGGCGTTGGTCTCGCTCTCGATCCGGGCGGCGTTCAGGAGGCCGAGCTCGATGTCGAAGTCGAGGCGCGCCTTGTCGGGGACGATGTTGCCGCCGGTGACCGGCGCTTCGATCACGCACGACAACAGGTGCAGCGCCGTGTGCAGCCGCATCAGCCGATAGCGCCGCTCCCAGTCGAGCTCGAGCGCGAGCGCCTCGCCCGGCTCGGGGAGGGGACTCCCGGTGGCGATGTGGTGCCGCACGCGATCCGCCCCGTCCCCCTTGCGGGTGTCGGCGACGACGATGCGCTCGCCGTTGCCCCGCAGCAGGGTGCCGGTGTCGCCCGCCTGGCCGCCGCCCTGCGGATAGAACACAGTCCGATCGAGCTCGATGCCGTGCTCGCTCACTGCCAGCACGCGCGCGGTGGCGGTCTTGAGATACGCATCGTCCCGGAACAGCAGCTCGGTGGTCATGGGCGTGATCGCTTCGGATAGAATCGTGCCGCAATGTCCGCGTACGCCTATCGTATCGTGAACGTGTTCACGCAGGGGCGCGCCGTGCTGAGCGGCAATCCGCTGTGTGTCTTCGAGCGCGCGCAGACTCTCGACGCCGAGAGCATGCAGGCGCTGGCCCTGCAGTTCAATCTGTCGGAGACCACGTTCATCCTGCCTTCCGAGCGCGCCAGCGCCCGGGTGAGGATCTTCACGCCCGGCTACGAGATGCCTTTGCGGGACATCCGACGCTCGGCACCGCCCACGTTTGCCGCGCGCTGGGCCTGGGCGGCGACCGGCTGACGCTCGAGATGCCCGCGGGGATCATCCCGGTGCGCGCCAGCGGGGATCGCTGGACGCTGCAGGCCAAGGCGCCGACCTGGCGGGAGGTCGAGGTGCCGCGGCCCACGCTGGCGGCGATGCTCGGGCTCGAGGAGCAGGATATCGGCGAGCGGCCGCTGTGGGTGAACACGGGCAAAGAGCAGCTCATCGTGCCGCTCGGCTCCGATGCGGCGGTACGGCGTGTGCGGGTGCGCGCCGAGCGCCACAGCATGGCCTACGTGTTTGCCCCCGCCGGCGCGGGACTCCTGGCCCGCTTTTTCTTCCCGCACGGTGGCAGCCTCCTCGAGGATCCCGCCACGGGGTCGGCGACCGCCAATCTCGGCGGCTGGTGCCTCGCGATCGGCCGCACGTTGCCGTGCGAGTTCGAGATCGCGCAGGGCGAGTACACCGGCCGGCCGTCGGCGCTGCAGCTGCGCGTGGACGCCGATCGTCAGATCTACGTGAGCGGCGATGTGATCGAGCTGGGTCGCGGCACGATCAATCTGTGAGCAGCCGCCCCGGGTTGAAGATCCCGTGCGGGTCGAAGCGTTCCTTGAGGCGACGCTGCAGCCGCGCGAGGGCCGGCGGCAAGGGGTGAAAGCGTCCCTGCGGCGCGGGTCCGCGCCAGCACAGCGCGGTGCCTGCGGCCGCTGACGCGATCTCGCGGATCGCGACCTCGCCGGGAGGATCCGCGTACCAGCGAAGCGCACCGCCCCAGTCGATGAGCGGGTCACCCGGCAGGGGGAGGGGAGACGTGGTGGCGGGAACCGACAACCGCCAGATGACGCGGCCGGCGAAGAAGGGCAGCTGAGCGTGGCGCAGCGACTGCCACCAGGCCTGCGCGCGCGCGGTCTCGACGCGCTCACCACCGATGCGCTCGCGCGCCGCACGCACCGCAGGCGGCGAGCCCGAGAGCCGCACCCAGGCGCCGCCCTGCCACCAGGCGGCGCCCGAGACGGCCAAGCCCGCCGCAGACCAGCGGTTGAAGGATTCCACCGCGGCGGCGGCCGGCAGCTGGAGCCGCAGCGTCTCCTCGGCGCGCGGGCGTGGCAGCACCTTGAGCGAGATCTCGGTGATGATCCCGAGAGTGCCGAGCGAGCCACACAGCAGCCGCGAGACGTCGAAGCCGGCGACGTTCTTCATCACCCGTCCGCCAAAGCGCAGAAGCGCGCCGTCGGCGCTCAGGAGCTTGGCGCCCAACACGAAATCGCGCGCCGCGCCGGCGTAGGCGCGGCGCGGACCTGATAGCCCGGCGGCGATCACGCCGCCGATGGTCGGGTCGGCGCCGAACGCCGGCGGCTCGAAGGCGAGGAACTGGTCACGCGCGCTGAGCGCGGCTTCGATCTCGGACAGGGCCGTGCCGCAACGGGCGGTGAGGACGAGCTCCGAGGGCTCGTAGTCGACGATGCCGCTGAAAGCTCCGAGCTCGAGCACTTCGCCGGCGAGCGTCTCGCCGTAGAAGTCCTTGGTGCCCGCTCCCTTCAGACGCAGCGCGCGGCGCGCACCCTGGGCGGCTGCGATCCGCTCGCGCAGCTCGCCCAGTACGGCGTCAAGGCTCGCGCTCATGCGACGCTGCGCTTTAGAAGCGCGGCAGCTCTGCGTGGGGCAGGGCGCCCCGATGCACCCGCATCCGGCCGTACTCCGCGCAGCGCGCCAGGGTCGGGATGAGCTTGCCCGGATTGAGGAGCCCTTTCGGGTCGAACGCCTCCTTCACGGCCGCAAAGGCGGCCCGCTCGGCGGGTGAGAACTGCACGCACATGGGGTTCAACTTCTCGAGGCCGACGCCGTGCTCGCCGGTGATCGTTCCGCCGAGCTCGACGCACAGCTCGAGGATCTCGGTACCGAAACGCTCGGCGCGCTCCCAGGAGTCCTGATCGTTGGCGTCGAACAGGATCAGGGGGTGGAGGTTCCCGTCGCCGGCGTGGAACACGTTCATGCAGCGCAGGCCATAGCGCGATTCCATGCGGGAGATCGCATCCAGCACCTCGCCGACGTGCTTGCGCGGAATCGTGCCGTCCATGCAGTAGTAGTCGGGCGAGAGCCGCCCGGCGGCGGGGAAGGCATTCTTGCGTCCGGACCACCACCTCAGCCGCTCGGCCTCCGACCCCGACACCTTGAGCGTGCTCGCGCCCGCGCGGCGCAGCACAGTCTCGATTTCGGCGATCTGGTCGCCGACCTCCTCGGACGTGCCGTCCGCCTCGACCAGGAGAATGGCCGCCGCGTCGAGGTCGTAGCCGGCGTGCGCGAAGGGCTCGACCGCCGCCGTGGCCTTGCGGTCCATCATCTCGAGCGCCGCCGGAATGATGCCGGCGGCGATCACCGCGGCGACCGCGTTGCCGGCGCTGTGCACGTCGGCGAACGAGGCCATGACGAGCTGCGCGCACGGCGGGCGGGGCAGGAGCTTCACGGTGACCTCGGTGGTCACCATGAGGAGCCCCTCGGAGCCGATCGCGAGTGCGAGGAGGTCGAGCCCCGGGCCGTCCAGTGCACGGCCGCCCAGCTCGAGCAGCTCGCCATCGATGGTGTAGCCGCGCACGCCGAGCACGTTGTGCACCGTCAGGCCGTACTTGAGGCAGTGCACGCCGCCGGAGTTCTCCGCCACGTTGCCGCCGATCGAGCAGGCGACCTGAGAGGAGGGATCGGGCGCGTAGTACAAACCGTGGGCCGCCGCCGCCTCCGAGACCTTGAGATTCGGCACCCCCGGCTCGACCCGCGCGATGCGCTCGAGCGGATCGATCGTAAGGATGCGGTTCAGTCGCGCGCACGAGAGCAGCACTCCCTCCTCGTGCGGGGTCGAGCCGCCCGAGAGGCCGGTGCCGGCACCGCGTGCTACCACGGGGATGCCGAGCCGGCTGCAGGTCCGCAGCACCTGTCGCACCTGCTCCTCGGTGCGCGGCAGCGCGACGAGCGCGGGGAGCCGACGAAACGCCGTCAACGCATCGCACTCGTAGGGGCGGCGATCCTCCTCGCGCCACAGCAGGCAATCCGCGGGCAGGACGGTGCGCAGTGCGGCGGCGGCGATGTCGGCCTTGGGCATCGGTCCATCCTAGCGCGGCTACCTTGCCCATGGCAGCCCTGCGCGCCACTGCGTGGGGCGGGGAGCGGGCGCCCAAGGGGTGGCGCCGCTGCGTGCAGATCCAGTCAAGTCCATGCCGCAATTCGATCAGTGCCCGGGGCGGCGCCTGACGATAATGGAGCCCCGCGCCCGCGGCGCACAGCCGGTCTAGGACATTCCCATGGACGAGCAGCAGTCAGCCCCGGCAGCGCGATCGCGCCGTCCGAGCGGCCGCGATGCCAAGATCGCGGCGCGTACCGCGCGCAGCCACGCCTTCGTGCCCTACATCACGCGCAACATTCCGTACTACGAGGTGCTGAGCACCGGGGGACTCGAGCTCCTCGAGAACAACGCCGACACGATCCTCGAGGAGATCGGCATCGATTTCCGCGACGATGCGGAATCGCTCAAGCTCTGGAAGGACGCCGGCGCGGACGTCCAGGGCGAGCGCGTGCGCTTCCCGCGCGGCATGTGCCGCAGCATCGTGCGCCGCTCGGCGCCGAAGGAGTTCACCCAGTACGCACGCAATCCCGCGCGCAACGTGGTGATCGGAGGCAACCGTACGGTCTTTGCTCCCGCCTACGGATCGCCCTTCGTGCGCAGCCTCGACGAGGGCCGCCGCTACGCGAGGATCGAGGACTTCCGCAACTTCGTGAAGCTCGCCTACATGGCGACGTCGCTCCATCACTCGGGCGGCACCGTCTGCGAGCCGGTCGACCTGCCCGTCAACAAGCGGCACTTCGACATGGTGTACGCGCACATGAAGTACAGCGACAAGCCGTACATGGGCTCGGTCACGCACCCGAGCCGCGCGCTCGACACCATCGAGATGACGAAGATCCTCTTCGGCGACCAGTACACCGACCCCGAGACCGGCAAGCCCCGCACCTGCATCGTGAGCCTCATCAACGCCAACTCGCCGCTCACCTGGGACGCCACCATGCTCGGGGCGCTCAAGGCCTACGCGCGCGCCAACCAGGCGACCATCGTCACGCCCTTCATCCTGGCCGGCGCGATGTCGCCGGTGACCGTGGCCGGAACCGCGGCGCAGACGCTCGCCGAGGCGCTGGCCGGCATGGCGCTCGCGCAGCTGGTGAATCCCGGCGTCCCGGTGATACTCGGCAGCTTCGCGTCCTCGATCTCGATGCAGTCGGGCGCGCCGACTTTCGGAACGCCCGAGCCGGCGCTGGTGCTGTACGTCATGGCGGCGCTCGCGCGGCGTCTCGGCGTTCCGTTTCGCTCGGGCGGCGCACTGTGCGCGTCCAAGATCTCGGATGGCCAGGCGGCTTACGAGTCGGCCAACACCCTGACTCCGACCTGTCTCGCGGGTGTCAACTTCGTGCTGCATACCGCCGGGTGGCTCGAGGGCGGTCTGGCCATGGGCTACGAGAAGTTCGTGATGGACGCCGATCAGGCGGGCATGATGCATACGCTGCTCGCGGGAGTGGATCTGTCCGAGAACGGCCAGGCGCTCGACGCCATCCGCGAGGTCGGTCCGGGCAAGCACTTCCTCGGCTGCGCCCACACGCAGGCGAACTTCCAGGCGGCCTTCTACCGCTCGCCGCTCGCCGACAACAACAGGTTCGAGCAGTGGCATGAAGAGGGCTCGAAGGACATGACGCAGCGCGCCAACGCGCTGTGGAAGCGGCAGCTCGAGCAGTACGAGACGCCGCCGCTCGATCCGGCGGTGGACGAGGCGCTGCTCGCTTACATCAGGCGGCGCAAGGACTCGTTCCCGGACTCGAACGTGTGACGCAGCGCGCACCGGCGGGCGGCGGTGTGACTGCAGGAGTTGCCATAGGCGCGCGCGCACTGGTGCTCGCGCTCCTGTCCGGGGTGGCCACGGACGCCCGGGGCGCGAGCGAGGCGAGCTTTCAGCTGTCCGCCGGACTCGAGGATCTGCGCGACTATTTTCCGGGCTATCTCGCCAACGGTTACGTCTCGACCCTGACTGCCCCGCGCGGCACCGAGGCGACGCGTGCCTACATGGTCGCCTTGATGGACTACACGCCCGGCGACATGTCGCGTCCCGCCGCCGTGCCGGGCTGGACCGAGGTGGACTTCAGCGCAGGTCCACGGGGAGGGCCCCATGGATGGCTCAACCGGGCGCCGCTCTCGGCGGAGCATTTCAAGGACTACCGCCAGACGCTCGACCTGCGCGGCGCGACTCTGACCACGAGCTACCGCTACGTCGACCAGGGGCGGGAGACCTCGATCGAGGTCATTACACTCGTCAGCGAGGCGTCGCCGCACCTCGCGGCGACGCATCTCAAGATCACGCCGGACTACGACGGCCCGGTACGGCTGTCGTTCGCGCTGCTGCCGTGGGCAAATCACGCACCGCGATTTCCGCTCGCCGAGATGAGCGGCCCGCAGATGGAGGAGGCGGTCGCCGCGAACGGGCTTGCGCTCGAGCCGCGGCCGCCCGCCACGTCCGATCGCGAGGCGGTCTGGTACCCCGGCCACACGCAGGTGCTCGCGAGCGACGGCGATGCTCCCTCACGCGCCCTGTGGCTCGACGGCAAGGCGGAGCAGGGTCTGGCGATGGCCATGGCGGCGGCGGTGGAGCTGCCGGAGGGGCTGTCCGGAGGCGCGGTCACCGTTCAGCGCGATGAGTTTCGGCTCGCACTCGATGTCAACATGAAGGTCGAGCGCGGTCGCACGTACGTCTTCACCAAGTACGTCGCCTTCTCGCGCGCGGGGTGGGGCGGCAATGCCAGGGATGATCTGACTCTGGCGCAGGCGGCACGCGAGGCCGGGTTCGAGCGGGCGCTGAGCGAGCATCGCGCCGCGTGGGATGCTCTGTGGCAAGCGGACATCCTGATCGAGGGCGACGCGCAGGCCCAGCAGGTCGTGCACTCGGAGCTCTATTACCTGCTGGCGAGCTCGACGCCGGATACGGCGTGGCCCGTCGGTGCCTGCGGGCTCACCCCCGGCTATGCCAGTCATGTCTTCTGGGACAGCGATACGTGGATATTCCCGGCGCTGCTCCTGCTGCATCCGGAGCGCGCGAAGTCCCTGGTGGCGTTTCGCGAGCGCACGGTGGACGCCGCGCGGCAGCGGGCGCGGCAGCGCGGCTTCGAGGGCGCCATGTACCCCTGGGAGTCGGACCCGGAGAACGGCACCGAGCAGACCCCGCACGCGGCCTACGTGCTCGGCGAGTCCGAGATTCACGTGAACGCCGATGTCGCGATCGCGCAGTGGCAGTACTACCTCGCCAGCCACGATCGCGACTGGCTGCGGGCGCACGGCTGGCCGGCGATCCGTGAGGTCGCGCGCTTCTGGGCGAGCCGCGCCACCTATGATGCGCCGGCGCGGCGCTACCAGATCATGCATGTCAACTCCGTGGCCGAGTCCAACACCGACATCCCGAACGATACCTTTACCAACGTGTCGGCTGCCAAGGCGCTGGAGATCGCGGTCGCCGCCGCGCGAGTTCTCGGCGAGCAGCCGGATCCGCTCTGGAGGCGCGTCGCGCGGGCTCTGTACGTTCCGCTGGCCGCGGGTGGACAGCGGCACCTGCCCTTCGACCCCGCCGTGAGGGAGCGCAGCGACGAGGACTTTGGAGGCGGCCCGATTGCGCTGTTGTTCCTGCCCTCTCTGGATCTCACGATGAGCACGGACTTGCGGCGCAATGATTACGAGTATGGCGTACGTCCGAGCTCCATTGCGCGGGTGGCTGCGGCCAGCATGAGCATTGCGCCGCGGACCATCGCCGCCGACACCATCGGCAGCGGCGCCGAGGCGGCCGCCTGGTTCGCCGGCTACGCCAGCGGTGGAACCTTGAAGCCGCCCTTCAACGTGCGCACCGAGACGGCCGGCAACAATACCGGGTACTTCCTCACCGGCTCGGGCGGATATCTGCAGAGCCTGCTCTACGGCTTCAGCGGACTGCGCATCCGGGAAGCGGGGCTGGTGGAGGCCTACGCGCCCATCCTGCCTGCGCCCTGGAGCTCACTCACGCTGCGCAACCTGAGGTTCCGCGGCCAGCGCCTGGATATCCGCATCGCACGCGACGGCACTGGCGTTGTGCGCCTGACCCGTCACGTGCATTGAGGTACCGGGGCGAGCGCAGGCGGCGGCTCACGTCCCCGCGCGCCGGCGACTGCGGGCGCCGCCGCGCGGCGCCGCCGCCTTGGGCTCGGGCAGCTGCACTACCTTACGCAGCTCAGGGTACGCCTCGGTCGAGTGCGGAATGCCCATCGCCGCTACGAAGTGCGCCTGGAACTTCGGCTCGATTGCGGTCTCGATCTTTTCCACGCGCCGCACCAGCTCTTCGATAGTCCTGCGCGAGTCGCTGTCGAGCAGCGCGATGCGCGCACCGGTGCCGGCGGCGTTGCCCGCCGAGGCCACCATGAAGAGGTCGCAGTCGGGGATCATGCCGAGGATCATCGCGTACTTGACATCGATGTGGCTGCCGAAGGCGCCCGCGAGGCGGATGCGGTCGACGCGCTGGCACCCGAAGCGGTCCATGAGCAGCGCGACGCCGGCGCGCAGCGCCGCCTTGGCGAGCTGGATCGCGCGCACGTCGTTCTGAGTGATCTGCAGTGCGGGCGTTCCGCGGTGCACGACGTAGGCGTAGGTGCGGCCGGTCTGCACGATGCGGTCGCTCCGTTGGCTGAGCTCACCGTCGATGACGCCGTCCTGGCTGATGATCCCGGCCAGGTACATCTCGGCGATCACCTCGATGATTCCCGAGCCGCAGATGCCGGTCACGCCGGTCGCGGCGACCACCTGCTCGAAGCCCGGCTGATTCGACCACAGGTCCGAGCCGATCACCTTGAATTTCGGCTCGAGCGTGGCGCGATCGATGCGCACGCGCTCGATGGCTCCGGGCGCGGCGCGCTGGCCGGAGCTGATCTGCGCACCCTCGAAGGCGGGCCCGGTGGGGCTCGAGCAGGCGAGCAGCCGCTCGCGGCTGCCGAGCACGATCTCGGCGTTGGTGCCGACGTCGACCAGCAGCGTGAGCTTCTCCGACAGGTCGGGCCGCTCGGAGAGCAGCATGCCTGCGGTATCCGCGCCCACGTGACCGGCGATGCAGGGGAGCGTATAGACCCGCGCGCCCGGATGCACCGTGAGACCGAGCTCGCTGGCGTGCAGGGCGAGCGCCGAGTCGGTGGCGAGCGCAAAGGGCGCTCCCCCGAGCTCCACCGGATCGATGCCGAGCAGCAGGTGGTGCATGATCGGGTTGCCGACCACGGTCAGCTCGAGGATGTCGGACGGCTCGACCTTGGCCTCGCGCGCGACGTCCGCCGCGAGCGCATTCACCGCGCCACGCACCGCCTCCGTCATCTGCTGCGCCCCGCCGGGGTGCATCATCGAGTAGGACACGCGGCTCATCAGGTCCTCGCCGAAGCGGATCTGCGGATTCATGGCGCCGCTCGAGGCCGCCACCTCGCCGCTCTCGAGATTGCACAGGTGCGCCGCGATCGTGGTCGAGCCCACATCGACCGCGAGCCCGTAGATGCGGTCGTGGAATCCCGGCCACACGCCGATGAGCTGCGTCCCGGCGTGCACGGCGACCGTCACGCGCCACTCGCCCTGGCGCAGCGCCTGCTGCAGCTTCTGCAGCACGGCCAGATCGGCGCGCAGCGGACCGAACTTCCACTCGCGATTCAGCGCCTCGAGGAGACGCTGCAGATCTCCGGCGGGGTCGTGCATGTCGGGCTGGCGCACCTCGACGTAATGCAGGTGCACCACGGGATTCAGAGTGATCGGGCGCGCATCGGCGGCCTTGCGCACCACCTGGCGATGCACTTGGCTGGTCGGCGGCACGTCGATGACCAGATCGCCCTGGATCTGCGTGGAGCAGGAGAGGCGGTGCCCGGAAGGCAACGGCCGCCGCTGCGCGTAGCCCTCCTCGGCGGCGCTGAGCGGCGTCAAGTTGGCGGCGTGCGAGCTCACGCCGTGCTTGGGGAAATCGCCCTCCATGACCAGCACCTGGCAGCGGCCGCAGAGCGCGCGCCCGCCGCACACCGAGTCGACATCGACCCCGAGAGTGCGGGCGGCCTCGAGCAGCTGCGTGCCGACCGGAAAGCGACCACGCTTCCCGGAAGGCGTGAAGACGACGAGTGGGTCCTTCTCGCTCATGCCTGGCTCTGGGTGCGCCTCCGGTGCCCGCCCTCGCGCCGGCCCCGTGCCGCACCCTCGGGCGCGCCGGCCGCAGCCGCGCCCGAGGCCTGCAGCGGCGGCGTTTCTCGGAAGCGCCGGATCCAGCGGGCGCAATCCGGGTCGTGGCCCATCATGACGTCCGCGGCCATGCAGGCCCTGACGATCTCGAGGTGCATCGGATTCATGATCGCGGAGGTGAGACCGGCTCCGATTGCCATGCTCAAGAAGGTCGCGCTGATGCCCTCGCGCGCCGGGAGACCAAAGCTCACGTTGGAAGCGCCGCAGGTGGTATTCACCTTCAGCTCGGTCTTGAGGCGCTTCAACAGATGCATGACCTGGCGGCCCGCCTGGTTGATGGCGCCGATCGGCATGACGAGCGGATCGACCACAATGTCGCTCGCCGGAATGCCGTGATCGGCGGCGCGGTGCACGATCCTCTTCGCTACCTCGAAGCGCACATCCGGGTCCTCCGAGATGCCGGTCTCGTCGTTGGAGATCGCCACCACCGCCGCGCCATACTTCTTCACCAGCGGCAGCACCGACTCGAGCCGCTCCTCCTCGCCGGTGACCGAGTTGACCAGCGGCTTGCCCTTGTAGACCGCCAGCCCCGCCTGCAGTGCTTTCACGATCGAGGAGTCGATCGACAGCGGCACGTCGGTGATCGACTGCACCAGCTGCACCGCCTTGGCGAGGATCGCCGGCTCATCGGCGAGCGGGATGCCGGCGTTGACGTCCAGCATGTGGGCGCCCGCGGCCACCTGTGCGAGCGCGTCCGCCTCGACGCGGCTGAAGTTGCCGGCGGCCATCTCGGCGGCGAGGATCTTGCGCCCCGTGGGGTTGATACGCTCGCCGATCATGACGAAGGGACGCTCGAGGCCGAGCACGACTTCGCGGGTTGCGGAACTGATGACGGTATCGGTCATGGGCGAAATCTCCATGCGCTGCGCGACTAAAGCGTTAGAAGGCGGCGCGCGGCCCTACGACCGCATGGTACGAGCGGCGTGGCGGGGGCACTGACTGCTTCGCGACCGCCGCATGTCCGCCGACGACACCGCTGGCGCATTAAGGCAAAGCGCGCGGGCCGTCGGCACGCCCTGAAAGGTACTATTTCGGAATCAGCTCAGTGGACAACATGACGGACGAAGCCCCGGTCTTGATCGCGGGCGGAGGGTTGGTCGGCTTGTCGGCCGCAGCATTCCTTGCGAGCCACGGTATCCGGTCGCTGACCTTCGAGCGCCTGACGGCAAGCTCGCCGCTGCCACGCGCGGCCTTCTTTCATATGCGAACTCTCGAGATGTTCCGGAGCATCGGCATCGAAGAGGCGGTACGGAGCCAATCGGAAAAGGAGTTCGTCGCCGACGGCGCGATCATCGCCATGGACACACTCTCGGGCAGGAAGCTTGCGGACATCATCCCTAACCTGAACGAAGGCGTCGACGCGCTGAGCCCCTGCCGGCGGCTGTTCCTGAATCAGCCGAGCCTGGAACGCATCCTGCGCAATTGCGCGCACGAGGGCGGCGCCACGATCGTATCCGGGGCAGAGATCGTCGATGTTCACCAGGACTCGACCGGAGTCAACCTGACGATCCGCAAGGCGAGTGACGGATGCAGGCACGATGTTCGCGGCGATTACCTGATCGCCGCAGACGGCGCTCACTCCAGGGTCCGGGCTGCGTTGGGAATCGATTACGAGGGGCGCGGTGCGTTTTCAAACTCGCTGACGATCTATTTCACCGCGGACCTCGCCCCGTATATCGGGGACAACCCCTGGAGCCTGATCTACGTAAACAATCCGACTCTGCGGGGATTCTTTCGGCTGAATCGCGCTGCCACGGCCGGGTTCCTGGGGGTTAACGTCTTGGGGGACCCGCAGCTCGATGCTGATGCAGCCGTGAACGCAGCGACCGACCTGAGTGAGTCGCGGCTCATTGAGCTCGTCCGCGCCGGTGTGGGCAAGCGAGAGCTGCCGGTGAGAATCGACGGCTACAGTCGCTGGCGGGCCACGGCGAACGTCGCCCGCAGGCTCCGGGACGGTCGAGTATTCATCGCGGGCGACGCGGCGCACCTGATGCCGCCCAACGGCGGGTTTGGCGGAAATACCGGCATCCACGATGCGCACAATCTCGCCTGGAAACTCGCCCTCGTCATCAAAGGACTTGCCGGTAGCGGGCTTCTTGACAGCTACGAAACGGAACGCAAGCCAGTCGCCGTGTTCACGGTCGAGCAGTCATTCTCCCGCTACGTCGCGCGCACGGCGCCCTGGCTGGCGGCGCGCGTTCAGCCCGCGCCTCTGGTCGACGACCTGCGAATCGAGCTCGGCTACCTGTATGACTCGCCTCTCGGTGTGCATGCCGACCCGCGCAGTACCTGCGGCGCTCCCGGATCGCGTGCGCCCCACCTGTGGCTCGAGCGCCGTGGTCAGCGCGTCTCCACGATCGATCTTGCAGCCGGCCGGTACGTTCTGTTTGCGGGCGGGGCGGGCTCGGCCTGGGTGGATGCAGCGAAGGAGGCAGCCTTCAGGCTCGGCGGATTGCCGCTCGATGCCTACTGCATCGGACGGGACCTGGCCGATCCCGGGGGCCAATTTCTGCCCGGCTTTGGGATTTCGAGCTCGGGGGCCTCGCTGGTGCGTCCCGACGGATTTGTCGCCTGGCGTTGCCCCGATCACGCGACCGAGCCGGCCGCGGTGTTGCACGCGGCGCT